>Ga0209726_10004140_pt1 | contig 18850 bp, 15 predicted proteins | sample Subgrocontami54m_FD_187453 | JGI IMG/M metagenome (GOLD analysis project Ga0209726, IMG submission 187453) | Subsurface groundwater microbial communities from S. Glens Falls, New York, USA - GMW46 contaminated, 5.4 m (SPAdes) (version 3) | ecosystem: Environmental > Aquatic > Deep subsurface >... | reverse complement strand
AACTTCCAGGCCAGCCGGGAATTTATTAGCAAAAAGACTGCAGCGGAAAATTACGCTTTTTATCAAAAGGCACTCAAAGATAACGGTTGGACCATTACCAGCACACAGGAAAATGTTTCTGCCGGCGACTTAATTTTCGCCACCAAAGGCGCGAACACTTTGAACATCCGCATTTATTCCGACGCGGATAAGAAAGTTAGGGTTTCAATTAACAACGAAATAAAAAAATAAGCATCAAATTTTAAAAAGCCTCTCCGAGACCGGAGAGGCTTTTTTGTTTGAAAACTCATCCTTAAATTCTCAAGTATTTAAGGATGAGTTTGTGTGGAATTTAAAGCGAGATGCGAGGGGGTTAAGGGGAAGAGAGGGTGGAAAGGAAAATATCATAAAAGGGAGAAATGGAGGAAAAATGGCTTTATATATGAGGATTATTGACAAAAGGTAAGAAAAATGCTAAAATATAGGCATCAAAAATTGCAAATTATTCATAGACAGCTTAGAGAACAGTAGCTTCAAAAAATGAATCATGAATTAAGAATCATGAATCATGCTGAAAGCAAAAGGCTTTTGTTCCTTGAGCTGGCGGGTTGCCGCTAGCCAATGAGTTTTTTGGGTTTGAGCACGTGGGTTCACGGGCTCAAGAGGAACTTTGGTTCACATCGAAAAATTCGGCTCGCATGGGCGGGCCTTCAAATGGAGGACTTATGAAGATCGCGCTTGCGGTTGTTTTGTTTACGCTAGTGGCACTGCCGCTTCTGGCTCGTGGCCAGGAGGCTGGGACCACCTCTCGGTGGGGTGGATTCGTTCTCGAACGCCTTGAGGCGTTCGTGATGTTCCATACCAGCGGGCAATCCTACCTGGGGTTGCCGCTTACGCCGGCAAAGGATGTGGTGCAGAATTTTCCCTGCGCCGTAATTTCCTACTTTCCCTCCGAAGTATTTGAGGGAGAGGCCATCTCGGGGTTTCAGGTCTGGCGCCAGAATTACGGCGCCCACGCCGGAGCGACAGAAGTAGTCGCCGTATCCGCGCCGGCACAGAGCGTCCCGACTGGGTGGCAGGAATCCGGGGTGTTTTTATCCCGCCAGCTTCCCAAAGGCATCTGTCTTGACGCCTACGTGGGTAAGGACGGCGTGCCGTTCAAATACCCGGGCGCTTACACGCAGATGTTCGGGGATTATGTGGTTGTCAAAAGACGACCGCAGTAATCGCCCAGCCGATCTTGAGTTAGTGGGGACCGGAGAAGAGTTAGAGCAGCCATTTGTCTGGCAACTCGAAACTTTTCTCCGGTGCAGTTTTTTTTACGACACGAATCTACAAATTATATTCCTGCCTCGCCGGCAGGCAGGCAAATGAGCCGAATCCTTCCGCGAGAAGGGTTTTTTTATTTGTAAAATTATTTGGGATGAATAAGTCTTGTGAGACCCTATATAAGTTATCAAATTCCGATATAGGCCAGGTCAATGGGAGAGGACATAAATTTGCCAAATAAGGCAAGCGTGTTATAATAATTTTAGTCTGTGAACCATCTTAAACTTAGAAAAGAAGCGATGGCCATTGAAACAAAAAAACAGTTTCCGGTAGTGTTATTTTTGGGGATGGTTTTTGTTGTTGTTTTAATTTTTGGGTTTAAGCCGTTTGTGGCGCGCGCTGTACAAGGGGATTGCGTTGGCACCCCCGGAGCCCGCTGTCCGAGTGAACCTAGCCCTGTCTGCCGCCATGTGGAATACGGAGTAGAGCAGTGCGACGGTTCTTGCGTCCCGGCCGTCGCGTCTGATCCCTATTTAGGCCCTTGCGATGACGGCAATGCCTGCACCACGGGAGAAAAAATGCAGTGCGACGGTTCCTGTTCCGGCGGGACGAATAATCCTGTGAATGCCGTTTGCAGCGACTGGAGCGCTTGGGCTTGCAGCGGCAACGGCAGAACGCGAAGCCGTACTTATAGTTCTCCTTCTTGCGGAGGGAATAATGTTTCCTGTTCCCCTCTTATAGAAACTGAAAGCTGTGACGACGGCAATTCCTGCACCTCCGACTCTTGCAGCGGGGGATCTTGTTTCAATACCAACAATCCTGTCAACGGCACTTTAAGCGGCTTCGGCGCCTGTTCGGCTTCCTGCGGAGGGGGCACCCAGACCAGAACTTGCACCGGCGCTTCCTGCGGCGGCGATGCCACTTGCGGGGGAGCGGATCTGTCCCAGGTTTGCAATCCTCAGGCTTGTCCGGTGATGTGCTATTCCGATACTGATTGTCAGGCATGCGCCAACCCGGGCACGCCTTCTTCTTATTATTCCAATAAACCCGACGGCAGAGTTTGCTCGAGCGACAACAATTCCTGCACCACTGATGTCTGCAGCAGCGGCAATTGCACGCATCCTGCCGTTCCTCCGGTTAACGGCGGCTGGAGCGACAAGACTTGCGGGAACTGGGGGCTTTGCCACTATCAAGGAAGTAGCGGTTCCTCTCCTTATATTAAATCGCGCTCCTGCAGCCGGACTTGTACAAATCCTGCCCCCAGTTGCGGCGGGACCGATTCGGCATGCTCGGGGGGCAGTACTTTTACAGAGGATACTACTAATGGGTGTGTTCCCCCAACTTGCTCGGTTCTTAGTGATAACCCAACCAGCGTATATGAACGGTCAACTTTTGGCCATAGCAGTACTTGGCAAGCGCGTGGCGGTAATAATGACGGGCAGACTCAGGTTGTAAATAACGGCACTTTTACAGCTCCAAGTTGGGACAACGCTCTCGGGTATTTCGGAGGAACAAAAGCCATGGACATTGGGAGGCAACCGCCTACAATTTGTGAGTATGGAACATACGGGTATGGATCTGGGTTATTTAACTCCCATGTTTATATAGAAAGGCTTCCTTCCTGTTCTTACCAAGCTCCAAATTGTGACGACAATAATTCCTGTACCACTGACGCTTGCAGTGACAGCAGCGGAAGCCCTGTTTGCAGCCATAACAATAATCCTGTGAACGGCACGTTAAGCGGCTGGAGCGCCTGTTCGGCTTCCTGCGGCGGCGGTACCCAGACCAGAACTTGCACCGGCGCTTCCTGCGGCGGCGATGCCACTTGCGGGGGAGCGGATCTGTCCCAGGTTTGCAATCCCCAGGCTTGTCCGGTTCTTTGTTCTTCCCCTTCCGACTGCCCTAATAATAATGTTTGTACTTATCCTGTCTGTAATAATGCCAGTACGCCTTCCGCTTACTGTTCCAATTCCAATCAACCCAACGGTACTGCCTGCGCCGACGACGGCAACTCCTGCACCACTGATGTCTGCAGCAGCGGCTCTTGCACCCATCCTGCCGTTGCTCCTGTGAATGGAGTTTGCGGCGCTTTTGGCGCTTGGACTTGCAGCGGCAATAGCAAGACTCGTTCCCGTAGCTACACGCCTCCCTCTTGCTGGGGCAGTGATGTTTCCTGTTCCCCGGAAACCGTGAGCTGCGACGATAATAATAGCTGTACCGTGGATTCCTGTAGCAGCGGAGCTTGCGTCAATAATCCAACCGGGAACCATTTGGTTTGCCAAAACAATGCCTGCACGTCTGTGCCTAACAATAGTTCGCTTTGCACGGACGACTCTTCCTGCAGCGGCAAAGCTGCCGGAGCTTCCTGCGGCGGTTCTACTCCCACCGTTACCCTCACTGCTCCCCCATCTGCCCAAGTTAATACTACTTTTAGTATTTCTTGGGTTTCCAACAATGCGGACCATGTAGTTTTGGGTTCATCTATAATTCCTCCGGCCGGCTGCATGCTTTCTCCTGCTCTGTCTTCCGGTGAATTTAACGGCTCGAGGGCCAATGTTTCCTGTTCCACAACAGGCAGTAAAATTTTCAAAATTACCGTGGCTAATTCTGCCAATGTGGAGGCTACTGACACAAAAACGGTGGATATTACTCCCGGCCCAGGCTCTACTTTTATCCTTACTATTGCTAAAGCCGGCAGCGGTACGGGTTCGGCGACCTCTACTCCCGCGGGGATTAACTGCGGCGGCAGCTGCTCGGCGTCTTTTGCCAATAACACCTCCGTGACTCTAGCGGCAAGCCCCGCTGCGGGTTCCAGCTTTACCGGCTGGAGCGGCGGAGGATGCTCGGGCAGCGGCAATTGCAGCATTTTAATGAACCAAGACAGAACCGTGACCGTGACATTCAGCGCTGTCGCCTGCTCGGCCGATACCGACTGCCAGGTTTGCAGCAACCCCGGCACACCATCGTCATTTTATTCCAACAAACCCGACGGCACTGCCTGCACCAGCGACGGCAACTCCTGCACTAATGATATTTGCGTAAGCGGGGTTTGTTCCAACGTTGTTTCCGGCAATCATTTAGCCTGCTCGGGCAATGCTTGTGTTTCCGTGGCCAATACTTCCGTGGTGTGCACCAATTCCTGCGCCAGCGACGCGGATTGCAATGGAGGCGGCGGAGGTCCTCCAACTCCGCCCGGAAGTCCCAGCGCCTCTAACCCTGTCTGCTCCCAAGTGAAAATTACCTGGACCGATAATTCCACTAATGAGACCGGCTTTAAGATCTTTAAGGACGGCAGTTTGTTAAATCCTCCCGGCATCCTGCCGGCTAGCTCCCCGCCTTCGGCTACAGGGGGAAGCATGGTTTACAATTACACTCCTCCCGATAACAACCCGCACAACTACACAGTCGCTTCTGTAAACGGCAACGGCGACTCCGCCTATGTGCCGGCTGTTAATAACCCGGTGTCTTCTCTTGCCTGCCAGTCTAATTTAGGGTCTTCATCCAAAACTATTACTACAGTCAATGGCAGCCCATATAATCCTTCTGTTTTGTTAAAAATAGGGGATAAATTGGTGATGGTGATTACCGTTGACAACAGCCAGGGCGCGAAAGCCGCCACAAATATTTCCATTGTGGACCGCTTGACGAATTTGAAAATTCCGAGCACCGGCCTTAATGCTGTTTACGACGGTACTCTAATTACCCAAGGAGCCGGCAGCGGCCACTACAGCCTGACTGGCTCTGAACCAAACCAGACCCTGACTTTTGACCTTACAGGCTCCGGTTTTGATGTGCCGACCGGAAGCATAAGGACCCTTGCTTTAGAATTAAATATTGTGGTTGACGTTAGTTTTACCGGCAGTAATTCCCGCATGCAGAATTCCGCGGCTATTAACTATTCGGGCGGGACCCAGAATGTGAGCACTCCTTTGACAGTATTTTCCGTGTCCTCGGGAAGCCCTGATATCCACGAGGTGCCGCCGGGGCAGTAGTAGCAAAAATTCAAATATCAAATTACAAATTTCAAATAAATATCAAATTCCCAATTTCTGAATGAAAGTCATTCCTCTGCGTCGGGATGACTTTCATTTATTTTCAGTCTGTAGTTAGCCCATTTATGGGCTGTTTTAGTCCAGGAATTTCCAAAGAAATTAACAGCCGATAAATCGGCTAACTACAAATTAGAAACACGGGTTTTGGGATTAGAAAAATCCATGTTATATTAGAAGTATGGCAAGCAAGAGTTTTTTCAAAATTAGAAATCAGCTCAAAAGAATTTTAAAGCCCCACAGGAATTTGGTGGTTGTGGGCGGCAACTTCGGCGACGAGGGCAAGGGGAAAATTATAGATTTAATAATGGAGCATTACGAACTGACGGTGCGTTTTTCGGGCGGAGCCAATGCCGGACATACGGTCAAAACCCCGAAAGGCGTAAAGATTGTAAGCCATTTAATTCCTTGCGGCTTGGCCCAGAATAAGACTTGCGTTCTCGGGCGCGGCGAGCTGATTGATTTAAGATTATTTGCCGAGGAGCTTAGGGACGCGAAAAAGATTTTAAAAAATAAAATTCCCCAAATCTGGCTGGACGAAATGTCTCCGGTCTGGACGCCGTGGCACGCTTTGCTGGAAGCTTGGCTGGAGTTGAATTTAGGAAAGAAAAAAGTCGGCACCACTGGCAAAGGCATTGGTCCCCTAGAGGGACTTCATGTTTTAAGAATCAGTCCGGTACTCGGGCAGGTTTTGGGGAATAAAAAAGAGCTTTTGGCTTCTTTAGAAATTTTATATAATGCGCTTTTGCCGATTTTGAAGGAGCTTGAAGCTATCACAAATCATCAGCCGATAAATCGGCGCGCTACATTATCACCCTCCCCTAACCCCTCCCATGATAGGGAGGGGAATAAGCCACTTCGGATCAAAATTCCAACGCCCAAAGAAGTGGCAGGAGAGCTTATTAAGTATCAAAAGTTGATAAAAAATAAAGTTATCGACACCGGCTATTTATTGAGCCAAAACGTGAAAGCCGGAAAAAGAATGCTGTTTGAAGGGTCGCAGGCCATGGGGCTCGACAACCATTTCGGCACTTACCCGTTCGTAACTTCGGGCAACACGGTGGCCGCGGGAGCGTCTTTAGGCACCGGCCTGCCCATGGAAGTTTTTAACAGCACAATAATGGTGGCAAAAATTTTGCCTACGCGCGTGGGAGCGGGGCCTTTTATTTCGGAAATGTGGGAGCGCAAAAAAGCCATGGCTTTTGCAAAAGAACATTTGAACTTGTTCAAAGAAAGCAGCGATCGTGAAAAATTTTTGTCGGCGATGCTTAAAAAGATTAATTCGGGCAAAGCCAGCAGGGCCGAGATGTCGCAATATTTTCAGGTGTTGGGAGACGAGCGCGGAGCGACCACGGGGCGCGGGCGGAGTTTAGGTTTTTTGGACATCCCCTGGCTGCACTACGCTTGCCGAATTAACCGCCCCAAATTTTTGGCTTTGACCCGCTTTGATATGCTTTCTAAAATTAAAAGCATTCCCGTGGTGGTTGCTTATAAATATCAGGGAAAAATTTTGCCTCCCGGCAAACTGCCGCCGCCTTGGGCTATGGGCCAAGTTCAGCCTATATTTGAACAATGGCAATGTTTTAAAGAAGATATTTCAGGTATCAACTCTGAAAATCATCTACCAACATCAGCCAGGCAATTCATCAGCCGGCTGGAAAACCGCTTAGAAGTGCCTATTTTGCTTGTGGGAACTGGGCCGGGAAGAGAGGATATTATTGTCCGCTCTGGACAGATATAAGGGAAGCGAGTATGCTATCTCAAATAGATTTTTGAAATTCCAAAAAACAAATCACAAATAACAAATAAATTCCAATGGATCAAAAAACAAACAAAACATACAATCTAGAGGAAAGAACGTATGAATTTGCCCTAGCAGTTGCGATTTATTGTAAAAAGTTACCAAGAACTATTAGCAATTTAGAATATGTAAAACAAGTTATTCGTTCATCCGGATCGCCTGCTTCCAACTATATTGAAGCCAATGAATCTCTGGGAAAAAAAGATTTTCAGATGCGAATAAAAATTTGCCGAAAAGAAGCAAAAGAAACAGCTTTGTGGCTGAGGCTAATTATGAATACTAACCCCGAAAAATTTACCGAAGAAGGAAATAAGCTGATTCAAGAAGCAAACGAGTTAAAGAAAATATTTTCAGCGATTCTTAATAAGTAGTTTGAAATTTTGAATTTGAGATTTATTTGTTATTTGATTTTTGTGATTTGGAACTTATAATTTTATGAAACAAATTTTAGAATCACTAACTTTTGACGACGTGTTGCTGAAGCCCGGCTATAGCGAGATAGCGCCCAAAGAGGCGGACACCAGGACAAAAGTTACCAAAAATATTTTTTTGAACATCCCCATTATTTCCAGCGCTATGGACACGGTGACGGAAAGCGCGTTGGCGATTGCTTTAGCGCAGGCCGGCGGCATGGGCGTGATCCATAAAAATATGAGTGTAGTGGAGCAGGCCGAACAGGTGGAGAAAGCCAAGCGTTTTGAAAGCGGCATGGTGGTGGATCCGGTAACTCTTTCCCCCGAAGACACTATTGCCCACGCTATAGCCATTACGGAAAAGCGCGGTATTTCAGGCTTCCCCGTGGTGGATAAAAATAATAAATTAGTCGGAATACTCACTCACCGCGACTGGCAGTTTGAAGCGCGACCGGGCTTAAAAGTTAAGGAGCTAATGACCAAGCACGGGCTGATTACCGCGCCGGAAGGGACGAGTTTGGAGCAGGCTAAAAAGATTTTTCAAAAACACCGCGTGGAAAAATTGCCCGTGGTGGATAAAAAATTCAAGCTCAAAGGTTTAATTACGGTTAAAGACATCCAAAAAACTATCCAGCATCCTTTTGCTTCTAAAGACCATTTGGGCAGGCTCTTGGTGGCCGCTTCCATTGGCGTGACCGGAGATTTTTTTGAAAGGGCAGGGGCGTTAGTGAAAGCCAAGGTTGATGTTTTGGTAATTGACACGGCTCACGGACACACCAAGCGGGTTATAGACGCCTGCAAAAAAATTAAATCCGCTTTTCCCAAAGTGGAATTAATCGTCGGCAATGTGGCTACGGCGGAAGGAACTAAAGCGTTAATTGCGGCCGGGGCTGACGCGGTTAAAGTTGGTATGGGCCCGGGCAGTATTTGCACTACCAGAATTATCAGCGGAGCCGGCGTACCGCAAATTAGCGCAATTTTAGAATGTTCCGAAGTTTCCAGTAAAGCCAAAGTGCCTTTAATTTCCGACGGCGGCATCAAGTTTTCCGGGGACGTAACCAAAGCTTTGGCGGCTGGCGCGGACTCGGTAATGATAGGCAGCCTGTTCGCGGGCACGGACGAAAGCCCGGGCGAAATGGTGCTCTACCAAGGCAGGAGCTTTAAAACTTACCGCGGTATGGGCAGTTTGTCCGCAATGAAGCAGGGAAGCCGTGACCGCTACAGCCAGGAAAATGAAAGCAATTTGCAAAAATTAGTTCCGGAAGGGATTGAAGGCCGGGTGCCTTACAAGGGGCCTTTGGAGAATGTGGTCAACCAGCTTGTGGGAGGGCTTCGGGCCGGAATGGGTTACTGCGGCGCTAAAAATATTTCCGAACTTCATAAAAAATCCCAATTTCTTCGCATTACCAGCGCCGGGCTAAAAGAAAGCCATGTCCACGACGTAAAAATTACCAAAGAAGCCCCGAATTACCAGATGGAATAGCCGCGGAAAGTACTGCAGGCGCGGAATTACGCGGAAAACTAAAGCCCATGAATCGGCTAATCACGGGACATGGTTTGACCGAAACTAAAAACGGGTTTAATATAAGAATATGAAAAAATCGAAACAAAAATTAAGTAATATCCTAGGCGACGGCGATTTGCAGGCTATTGGGGATGTGGTCGGCGGATTGATGGACAAACAAGCCGCTGTTTTTAGGACGGATTTAAAAGATGCAGTAGGCGCTTCTGAGTTTCGAATAAAAAGAGATTTGAAAGATTATATTCATCAAGGTGTTGAAACCATAATGAACGGCATGGGCAATTTGTCGGACAGATTTGTGGAGAAAGAAAAATTTGAAAAGTTGGTTGAATGGGCAAAAATTGTGGGAGAAAAAGTAGGAGTAAAACCTAAGATTTGATAGCCTTGGAAATAAAAAACCGTCCTGACCTGCGGGCGGTGGTTTTTTGTTTTACCCGTATATTTGTACCTATCTGTATTCCGTAAAGTCAGCCCCATTCGATCGTGACCGGAGGTTTATCGGAAATCCTGTAAACAACGGAGCCGACTTCACGCACTTCATTGGTTAGTCTTTGTGAGACGTGCTTTAAAAAATCATACGGCAGTTCGGCGGAGCGGGCGGTAAAGCCGTTGACTGACCAGACGGCCCAAAGCGCTATAACGTGTCCTTCGGCCGCATCATCACCTTTTGTACACGTGGTATTGGAAGCGGTGACCACGGCGCCGGACTGCCAAATGGTGTCATAGAGCGAAGTAATACCACCCCGTCCGGTCATCCGACCGGACACCCCTCCTATATTAGGAGGGGAACCGGGGACATTCCATTTTCTCATCTCCTCTATATAAATGCCGTCAACCGCGCGAGCGGTTTTTAATTTTTCTTCTGTTACCTCTCCTTCAATCCTAACAATTAATCCCGGGCCCGGAAAAGGCTGTCTAAGCAGAAGATCTTCCGGGACTCCAATCTCCCGGCCGATGTTCCTGCCGGTGTCTTTGACGCAATCGGCCAGAGGCTGTAATTCCGGCAGGGAAAAATTTAAATTGACGTTATGGTGGACTTTTATTTGGGCTTTTTTGGCTCCACTGTCGTAGCCTCCGCCTGTTTCCGAAATGTCGGTGTATAAAGTTCCTTGCGCGATAAAATCCGCGCCGAAATTTTTGGCTTCTGCTTCCAAAATATTTTTGTAGATGCCGCGCATGGCCATTCTTTTTTCCGCCATGGAAATTTTGCCTTTAAGTGCGGCTAGAAATTCTTCTGTGGCGTCCACAATTTTAATTTGTATCCACTTTTCTTGGCCGAAATATTTTTTTACGTGTGCTTCGTCGTCCGGGCGGTCAATGCCTTTGATGTAGAGGCCCAAGATTGGAGATTGGAGATTGGAGATTGGAGATTGGAAAATTGCGTGTTTTAGCAGGTAGGCGACTGTAGCGGAGTCGGTGCCGCCGGAGAGGGCGAGCAGGACTTTTTTGTCGCCGATTTGTTTTCGTAACCCATCTATCTTTGCCTGGGCAACTGACTTGGCAGGGAAGCGGTCCTTGGCGCCGCAAATTTTAAAGCAGAAATTTTCGTAAATTTTTATGCCGTGTTCGGTTTCCGTGACTTCCGGGTGGAACTGTACGCCGTAAAGGTTTTTGTATTGTCCGGCCGCCACGGGAGTGTTTTCGGTAGCGCCGAGTACTTCCATTTTTTTCTCTTTGCCGATAATATCGCCGTGAGTCTCCATGACTTTGAAAGTTTTGGCCAGTCCTTCAAAAAGGGGGGAATCTTTAAAAATATTAAATGTATGAGTGCCGAATTCTCTTTTTGCCGAAAGCCTAACCGGTATCCCAACATGGTAAGCCCACATTTGAAAACCTAAACAAATCCCCAGAACCGGAACCCCTGAATCGAAGATATTTGCATCAAAAGGGGGATATTCATAAGCAGAAGCTGGGCCACCGGATAAAATTATTCCGATCGGATTTACTTTTTTTACATCATCAACGCGTACAGAAGCCGGGTCAGCCACCAAACAAAAAACGCCCAAGGCGTCTAATTTTTGCTTGATTAAATGGTCAAACTGGCTGCCCATGGAAAAGAGCAGGAATAGTTCTGTGGTTTGGCGAAATTTTTTTTCTTGCTCTATTTCCGCTAAAGTTTCGGCAGTAGCTTTTTTAAAAGTTTGGAGCATAAAATAAGTTATAGAGTTTGTAAAGTTCATAAAGTTATAAAGTGATGCCGCAGCTTTGCAGTTACTTTATAAACTTTCAACTTTACGAACTTGATGAACTAGTATGGTGGACCGTACCGGATTCGGACCGGTCACCTCCACATTGCAAATGTGGCGCTCTACCAAATGAGCTAACGGCCCGTAGAATTAAACCATCAATTTCAGAAATAAAACGGCGGAGGGGGAAATTGCGGCCGGGGCGTGGGGAAGCATATTGAATAGCCAGAGGACGGAGAGGACGCATAGGAGGAGGCCAAAAAGTTTCCAAAAAGTATAAGTACCGGAACCAATGCCGGTACCTAAATATTTTTCCGCCAGTTCGACTTTGCCGGTAAACTGGTCGGTAATGGCGACTGAATATTTCATGCACAAGATGCCGGCTATAAAGACTAATGGAGAGAGAAAGAAGCGCATAAAATAAGTTTTAAAGTTTGTAAAGTTCATAAAGTTATAAAGTGACGCCGCAGCTTTGCAGTTACTTTATAAACTTTCAACTTTATGAACTTGATGAACTAGTCTGGTGGGCGTATCTGGATTTGAACCAGAGACCTCGTCATTATCAGTGACGCGCTCTAACCAACTGAGCTATACGCCCAAATTCTTTGCAAGGCGGGCAGGTCAGTGACGTGCTCTACCACTGAGCTACACACGCGTATGCTTATTGACAAGATTGAACAAAAATGAGCAAGATTGACAAGAATTACAACAAGTTTATCAAATTGCCCTGATTTTGACAATAGTTAAGAAATATATTAAGATAAATTTGATGTAATGGGGATTATTCCGCTGAAATTGAAATAAAAAGTACTTAAAAGTTACAAAATGTTTTTTAACGGATTGTTTTCAAAAAACAAAGCAATTTTAGGGGTGGATATAGGCACTTCTAACATCAAAATTGCCCAAATCTCTCATGAACAAGGTTCCTTTGTTTTGGATACTTACGGGGTAGTAAATTGTCCTTATAAATTAGGCGATAAAGATAATGATTTTGCCGTAGAACAGATGGCAAAAATTTTGAAAACCCTGGCGGAGAAGGCCGGAGTAACGACCAAGAGGTGTGTAATAAGCTTTCCAAATAGCGCTGTATTTACTTCAGTAATAAGCTTGCCGAAGATGAGCAAAAAAGAACTGGCTTCGGCAATTGAATTTGAAGCAAGAAAATACGTGCCTTTGCCCTTGCCGGAAGTTGACTTATCCTCAGCTATTATTTCAGGGGAACAGCCAGGGGCGGAGAATTTAAAAATTTTATTAACCGCCGTTCCTAAGCAAATTACCCAAAATTACGCGAAGATGTTTTCTTTGGCTGGCTTTAAGCCCGAAGTGGCCGACATTGAAGCGCTGGCATTACTTCGTACGTTGGTAGGCAATACCAACACGAATTGTGTTATAATAGACATAGGGGCCAGAAGCACCGGAGTGGATATTATTGAACAGGGATTTTTGAGGTTAAGCAGGAACTTAAACATTGGCGGCGACACTATTACCGACAAGATCGCCCAATCTTTAAACATCAGCAAGTTCAGGGCTGAACAATTTAAGCGGGATTTTGGAGTAAGCAGCGCCACCTTTATACCCGACGCCATTAAGCCCGTTTTGAATATTATTAAGGGCGAGGTTAAGCAATTTTTGAATATCTATCAGAGCCAAAATACCCAAGTGGAAAAAATTATCCTTGTCGGCGGCGGAGCGAATTTGCCCGGGATTGTAAATTTTTTTGAAGACTTACAGGTTAAAGTGGAATTAGGAGACCCGCTTAGGGCCATATCTTACGGCAAGAGTCTGGAACCTGTTTTAAAGAGATTCGCTTTGAGCTTGCCCATAGCTATTGGGCTCGGGCTAAGAAAAATATAAAAGATAAAATTATCCACTAATCACAAATAAAGACGAATACTGCAAATAATTGCAGAAAATTTGTTCTCATTTGTGTCATTAGCGATTTGTGGAAAACCGTGACTGAAATAAATTTATTAAAACCAAAGAGTTCCATTGAAGACTTCGCACAGTTGTGGCCTGTGATTGTATCCAGATTCTTGCTGGCATTGCTTTTGGGAGTTGTGGTTTATTATGTTTTCCTGTTTTTTCAAATGAAAACACTAGCCGCTGAGACGGTTAAGCTGCAGGCAGAGGTTCAAAAAAGCAAAATTGAGGCAAGGGGCACGCTCTCCAGGGATGAACTTTTAACCCGCCAATCGCAACTGCAGGATTTAGACAAGTTAATCAAGCATCATCTTTACTGGTCGCAGTTGTTGCCGGCATTAGCTCATGTGACCCTAACTTCAGCATCTTATTCGAGTGTGGAAGCTTTCAACGAGGGCAAAGCCAACCTTACAGTAGTTGTTCCAAATTTAGACGAACTCGATAAATTTTTACAGGTTTTTAATAACCCGAAATTTAATAAGAATTTTTATAATCTGAGAATCGGGGCCTTCCATAAAATACAGAACGGCAACGCTACAGCCATTACCTTTGAAGTCAATTTAAATTTTAATACGGCACTTTTGCAACCAACAAATGGAAATTGAGATTCCAAAAAGAATATCAAAAAATCCCGGCAACTTGGATTTAATAAAACATGCTGCTCGCAGTAATCCGCTTGTTGAAATTTTGTTTTTGCTGTTAGTTGTTGGTTTGTTTTCCTGGATGGCCTTAAGGCCAAAAATTTATAGCTTCATGGAGCTTAAAGGAACACTGGCGCAAGCGCAACAAGACAAAGACGCTTCAAAGGCTGAGTTGGAAAAATTAACAGCTTTAATTGGGGTTTTAAAAAATAGCGGAAAAGAAGTAGCGGAATTGGATGAAGCTTTGCCGCTTGAGGCTAGCAACGTCAGACAGCATCAGCTGATACAAGCGCTAGCCAGGCAGATCGGCCTCACGGTGGGGGACATCAACATTGCAAGCCAAGGCGACGCGATTGTCTCAGGCAATAAAGATTTGCTTAGTAATCCGTATGTCATTGACAGGCATACCCAAAAAGTCAGCGTTGGATTATATGTTATTGGGAATTTTCAGCAGGTACAAGCTTTTTTGGAAGCTTTGGAGAACAACGCAAGGATTATGGACATTCTTTCATTGAAAATGAGCGCGAATCAAGACGGGCTATTGGATGTAAAAATGAATATAAATTTGTATTATTTTGGGCAAAATATTAAATCGTAAATCAACTCAAAATTCAAAAGTCAGAATTGCAGCTCAAAAGTCAAAACCAAAGAAGCCTCAATTTTTAAGTTTTGATTTGAATTTTTGACTTTTAGGTTCTGAATTCTAAGTTTTTGTTTAAATATGAATAAGAAAAAAATAATTCAAATTATTGTGATCTTGGGAGCCTTTGCCGGCAGCGCGGCAGTGCTTTATAATGGGTTCTTTAACAATAGCAGTTCCGCGCCGGTTGTTGTAAATAAGAATGCATTACCAAGTTCTGCGGCTGTGCCGGCCGGTCTTGCCAATGGCGCGGCAATGATTCCCGGAGGAAGTTCGGCAATAAGCTCGGAGAAACTCCTTCCTTTTGGGGAGAAATTAGATTTTGCCCAGGTCTTGGATGGGCACCATTTAAGATTCGGGGCAACTAATTATGCCCAGTTAGATCCGAGTTCCGAGGTAGGCGTGCCGGTTGAGCAGCTAATTAAGCCGCAGCCTAAGTCAAAGTAGTATTTTATAGAGGACTTACACGCTTGCCGTTTTTAGGAACTGGCAAAGCCAGATTCCTTGAAAACGTCTTCGCCCTAAAGGGTTTCCCACCCAAAATTCCATCTGATGAAATTTTGGGGACCCGGTTTGGCTAATTACCTCGTTATTTTGCTGCGGTGTTTGTCGTCGTAGGTGAACTACGCCTCCAAACATCCTCGCAAAATGCCTCGTAATTCTCACCCCATTCCTGCCAAGCAGAAGAATGGGGGACCCCGATTAGCCAAACGTGTAAGTCCTGTATCCGCGGAGCTTATTTTAATCAGTACATCGGCTATCTTATGGTTCAAAAAGTACAAACAAAAACTTTCCAGGGATTCGGTAAATTTTTGGCGGATAATGGGTTTGTAAAACCGGAAATTCTTGGAGAGCTTGAAGAAAGCGGAAAAAAAGGCGGGCAGAGCCTGAGCCAATTGCTGGTTACAAGGCAGGTGCTTGAGGAAGAAGACTTGGCAAAAGCAAAGGCCGCTTTTTTTAATATTCCTTACGTGGATTTGAGGCGGCAAAAAATACCTCCGCCTGTTTTGTCTTTAATCCCGAGGGAGTCGATTGATTTTTATAATTTTGCCCCCTTTGACTTAACTGAACAGACTTTAAAAGTTGCTATTACTGACCCGACTAACCTCTCCGCCTTGCAGGCTTTGGAATTTTTGGGGCAGAAGCAGAATTTTCAAGTCCAGCTGTATCTCGCTTCAGAAACTTCCATCGGGATTATAATCGGCAAAAAGGAAAATTTGAAAAGAGTGGTGGGAGAAGCCCTGGAAGATATTAAGACCAAAGAAGAAACAGCAAAACCGGCGGCCATAGAACAGAAACAAGCTGCGCCTCAGGTTATTGAAGAAGCCCCGATTATTAAAATAGTGGATGTGATTTTGTCCAATGCTATTGAAGCCAGCGCTTCTGACATTCACATTGAGCCTTCGGAAAAAGACGTTAGGGTGCGCTATAGAATTGACGGAATTTTGCATACTTCTTTAATGCTGCCAAGAAATATTTTAGCCGCTATTGTGACCAGGATTAAAATTCTTTCCAATTTAAAGATAGACGAATCCCGCTTGCCGCAAGACGGCCGGTTTCATGTAGATGTTGCTAAAAAGTCCGTAGATTTGCGCGTTTCAATCTTGCCCCTTATTTATGGGGAAAAAGTTGTTATGCGTATATTGGACAAGACGAGCGCTGTGCCGACATTGGAAGACTTAGGTGTAAGAGGAAGGGCTCTAACTTGGATTAATGAAAATATTAAGAAAACCCACGGCATCTTTTTAATCACTGGTCCTACCGGTAGCGGAAAATCCACTACTCTGTATTCTATACTTTCTATTTTAAATACTACCGCAGTCAATATTGTGACTTTGGAAGATCCGGTGGAATATTTTATTCCGGGTGTAAACCAAAGCCAAATAAATCCGGAGATTGGCCTGACTTTTGCCTCGGGTCTTAGGACCATTTTAAGGCAGGACCCTAATATTGTGATGGTGGGCGAAATTCGGGATAAAGAGACCGCAGAATTGGCCGTCCACGCCGCCTTAACAGGGCATCTGGTTTTTTCCACCCTTCATACCAATAATTCAATCGGCGCCATGCCCCGCTTGATTGATATGGGCATAGAGCCGTTCTTGCTGGTAGCTTCTGTAAATGTGGTAGCCTCACAGAGGCTGGTTCGAAAAATTTGCGCTCATTGCAAAAAGGAACAGCCGCTGACCCCTTTGCTGGAAGAGGAACTAAAGAAAGGCCTAGAGGGAGTTCCGGAAGAATATTTTGTGGGCTTTAACAAAAAGTCGTTCAAGATTTTTAAAGGCGAAGGCTGCGACAAATGCGGCAAGACAGGATACCTGGGCAGATTCGGCATTTTTGAAGTTCTTCCCATAACCACGGAAATACAGGAACTGGTTACCGCCAAGGCTTCCGCCCATAAACTTTATGAGGCCGCTCTGAAAATCGGGATGATTACTATGAAGCAGGACGGTATAATCAAAATTTTAAGGGGAGAAACAACGCTGGACGAAGTTATTAGGGTAACGACCGAGTAAATTATTCTAATTAACCTAAAAAGCTCCAATGGACAAATGTGGGAAATCAGAAATCAGAAATTAGGATTTGGGTTTTATTTAGGTCAATTAGAGCAATTAGAATAATTAGGTTAATTTATCAAAATGAGTTATTTATTCAAACAGAAATTGGATTTAAGGGAATTAACCGGCCAGGTATTACCGGCTAAATTGATTATAGTGGCTGAACCGGAAGAATATTTATTGGCCCTTTATTCTTACTATCTCCAAAAAAACAATTTTGAAGTAATACACTGCACCCAAGGCATTGAGCTTTTAGAATTAATAGAGCGGCATACGCCGCATCTGATTATTTTTAACCCCAGGTCTTACGGCGGCATAAAAGAAGCCGTAAAGTTTGTGAACAATTTAATTGGAGCTTATCCGTTTGTCCCAATAGTGACCATAGGCAATGATATTTCCACAGAGGACCTGCGGGCATTAATGTCTTCGGGCATCGCCAGTCATATAGACAGAAGGCTTTCTAAACCCATGGATGTCGTCCACGTTGCAAGAAGCATCCTAGAAATGCAGGAAAGATGAAATATTAAGCACGAAATCCGAAAAAATTCAAATTTTTAAATTCTAAATTAATAATTTTTCTAATTTAAACTACTATGTATAAAGCCAATGAATTAGAGTTGAATAAGCTGCTGTCCGTGGTGCTTGAGCGGGATGCTTCGGACTTGCATTTAATGGCCAGCGAGCCTCCTATTATTCGGGTAGACAGCGCGCTTTTGCGTTTAGATAATTATCAGGTCCTGACAAATGACGGAATTAATGATCTTTTAAACGTGCTGTTGTCGCCTGAACAAAAAAAGATGTTTGAAGAGCAAATGCACATTGACTTTTCCTATGCTTTTAAAGACAGAATCCGTTTTCGGGTTAACGCTTATAGGCAAAAAGGCGTAATAGGAATAGCTATGAGGGTCATTCCTAATCATATTAAAACTATTGAGGAATTGAATCTGCCCGGAATACTAAAAAAATTTATTGAACGGAAACAAGGATTGGTCTTGGTTGTGGGGCCCACCGGCCATGGTAAATCTACAGCTTTAGCTGCAATGATCAACGAAATCAATAACACCCGCAGTGAACATATTTTAACCATTGAAGACCCTATAGAATTCGTTTTTACCCCGAATAAATCAATGATCAGTCAACGGGAATTATATTTAGACACCCCCTCTTTTGCCGGGGCGCTGAAGGCCGCTTTGCGCGAAGATATCAACGTTGTGCTTGTGGGGGAAATTCGCGACTGGGAGTCAATCGCCGCGGCTTTGACTATTGCTGAAACCGGCCATTTGGTTTTTGCGACACTCCACACCAATGACGCGGCACAAAGCATTGACCGTGTTGTCGATGTCTTCCCGGCGGCCCAGCAGCAACAAATTCGCGGCCAGCTGTCCAGCGTCTTGGTCGGGGTGGTCTCTTTGAGACTGCTTCCCAAAATCGGAGGAGGCCGGACTCCCGCTTATGAAATTTTGGTTTCCAACCACGCTGTAAGGAACGTTATTAGGGATAACAAGCTGTATGAAATCTCCAACATTATAAATACCAGCTTGGAAGAAGGCATGGTTCCTTTGGATAAAACTTTGGCTTTGCTGGTCAAACAGGGTCAAGTTGAATTTGAGGAAGCCAAAAATTATGTCTTGGATAATGAATATTTTTTGTCATTAGTCTCTTAAATATATCGAAACAACGAATGGAACGAATCTGCGAATAACAACGAATAAAGAATTCGTAGATTCGCAGAATATTCGTTGATTCGTCTGATTCGTAGATTCGATTCATTTATGAAATTTTTTTATAAAGCCAGAAACAAAGAAGGAATAATCAAGTCCGGGGTAGTTGTGGCCGCGGACCAAATGAGGGCGGAAAAGCTGCTTGAGGAAAATA
>Ga0209726_10004139_pt1 | contig 18850 bp, 24 predicted proteins | sample Subgrocontami54m_FD_187453 | JGI IMG/M metagenome (GOLD analysis project Ga0209726, IMG submission 187453) | Subsurface groundwater microbial communities from S. Glens Falls, New York, USA - GMW46 contaminated, 5.4 m (SPAdes) (version 3) | ecosystem: Environmental > Aquatic > Deep subsurface >... | reverse complement strand
CGAAGCGAGCGTAGATGGATGCCCGTTCAGGTGGCGTGCGCCGCCCGGGCGACTCGGGAGTTTTGATTGTCGCCAGGCGGGAATTCTAATTGTCGTTGTTCACCTCGTCGGAGTCGCAGGTGTGCTCGGCGACGGGGTCCCCGTCCACGCACTGCGGAGCTGGCTTCGCCTTGACCTTCCCGAGCTTCTGCACGACCTCGGCGATCCGCTGCGTGTTGCGGCAGTTGAACTGCAGCCGGACGGGCGGGCCGGAGATGGGGAGGTCTTGCTGCCGCTTGTAGAGGTCCTGCTGCGGGTCGAAGAAGATGTAGACGACGCCGTCCTTCGGGTCGCGCAACATCCCGAGGAGGGGCTTCCACCAGGACGTCGCGAAGTCCTGTCCCTCGTCCACGATCAGGGCGTCGAAGCGCCAGCGGTCCGCATTCGGCTTGCCCAGGGCCTCCTCGAGGAGCCGCGGCGCGGTTTCCTCCCAGAACCGGCTCACGTCGCCCTCTTCCTTGGGCATGGCGAAGTCGACTCGGGCCGTCTGCGCGGCGCGCATGCACAGGCTGTGGAAGTGCGTGGCCTCGACCCTCGATGCGCCCTGTCGCAGGTCCACGGCCAGGCGCTCCCCGAGCGCCTTGTTGTAGCAGACCAGGAGCACGCGTGCGCCCTCGGCCGCGAGGTCGAGGGCCTTGCGGCAGGCGAGGAGCGTCTTTCCCGACCCGGCGCACCCCTCGATCTTGAGGCGGGTGTGCTCGGACATGGACTCCAGCACGGTCCACTGGAAGTCGGTCAGGCGGATCAGTCCCTCCTCCTGCTCCGCGAGCTGAGAGCCGAGGCAGCGGATGACGCGGAAGAAGGGGAGGAGCACGTCCATCGCCTTGCGCGTCTGTTCCTCGGAGAGCCCACGGGCGGGCGGGGCGCCGTAGCGCTTGAGGATGGCCTCGATGCGCGACTGGGGGCCCTTCAGGTCCATCGCGACGAGGAGGAGCTCGGGTCGCATGTGGATGGCGAGCTTGCCAGAGAGCTTCTGCACGTCGGGAAGGGCCACGGCGTGGCCGAAGGGGATCGGGATGGTGCGGTCCATCCCGAGCGCGGGGGCGAGGTGGTCCTTGACGATGGTGTGGATGCTGTCCTCGGCCTGGCGGAAGGGGTCCTTGTCGAGGCTGCGTCGTCTCCCGTCAGGCTTCTCCTCGATCCACTTGCCGTTCTCGAAGGCGACGAGCCCGGTCTTGGCCTCGATGGCGAGCACGCCGTTGCGGGGGTGGAAGACGAGGAAGTCGCACTCCCCCTCCCTCAGCCCGCGCGCCTCGTCGCGGAGCCACGGCAGGGAGTGGAAGACGGTGTACGCGTCGGAGAGCTTCTCCTTGAAGGCCGCGAACAGCTCGCGCTCGGCCCTGCTGGCCGTCTCCGGCGGACACGTCTCGGGGATCATCCTGGCCATCTCAACTGCCTCGACAAACGATCGACGGGATTCTACGCTTCCATCGAGAATTGTCACGTCCGCCGGCCTCGCGCGTAGGACCCGTCGTCGGAACGGTTGGCCCCAGGATCGCGCGACGGCGGGGTTCGGGGCATGAAGCTCCGAGGAGGCGGCATGAAGCTCTGCGCCACCCTCGGGATGCATCTGGACGGGGCGGTCTACCCGGACCCGCTCGCAGGGCGCCAAGCCCTCGCGGAGCTCTCTGAGCGTGCCCGGCGGGCCCTGCTCGAGAAGGGGCTCGTCTCGGAGGCCCGCCGCCTCTCCGGGGCGCTCATCGGCACGGTGAACAGCGTCTGCGGGGCGCTCCTCGGGCGCTTCGCGTTCGAGGCGGGGCTCTCCCCCGACCTCCGCGTGCTCGACGAGAAGGAGGCCCCCGTCGTCCTCGCCGAGGCGATGGCCGACGCCCTCACCCCTGAGCGCCTCGATCGCGCGAGCGCGCTGGGGCAGTCGATCTTCGCGTTCCGTGGCGCCGACCCGGCCCTGATGCAGGCCGTAGTACGGAAGGTCGGGCTGGCCGAGGTCCTGAAGCAATGCCGCAGGTCCCGCCCGGACCTCGTGCGGTTCGTCCCCGCCGCCTTCCTGCGCGCGTTCGAGCCCGAGGTCCCGGCGGATCAGGTGGAGTCCGAGCCCGAGCGCGTCGACCCGCCGAACGCCCCCGCGTCGATTCGATTCTGGGGGCTGCGGACCAAGACGGACCCCGAGGACCCCTCGGCGATCGCGGCGGGCCTGATCCAATGGCTGCGCGACCTTGCCGCCGGGGAGCACGACGAGCAGGCCGAGGGGATCGGAGAGTCGGCGGTCACGGTGTCGACCCTCCACAAGGCGAAGGGGCTCGAGTGGCCCGTGGTCGTCCTCGCGACGCTCAACAAGAAGCCCAGGGACCGCCTCTGGCAGGTCGCCGTCCGGAGCAACCGGACACATCCTCGCCAACCCGCGGAGTCCGGACCGAGCGCTATTCCGTCCGAAGCATGGTCCAGGCCAGGCCGGCGACGTGCTCGAAGTGGCGGTCGAAGGTGAGCAATTCGGCGCCCGTCTCCATCGCGTGGGCGGCGATCCAGATGTCGTTCGTCGGGATCGGCTTGCCCTTCGAGCGGAGGGCCGCGGCGACGAGTCCGAAGCGATCGGCCGTCTCCATGGTGACGTGGACGGGGAGGACGAACGGATCGTCGAGGAACCTCTCCAGGTCCGCCAGGTTTCTCGCGAACCGCGATCCCTGTCGGAATCCCTGCAGCAGTTCCCCCGCGATGATAGCGGAGAACAGGATCCGCTCGGCCCTCCGCACCCGCTGGGCGACCTCGGCGTGTCCGCGCGCGAGCGCGACATAGGCGCTCGTGTCCAGGAGCACCCTCACTTCCAGAGCTCCTCGTCGATTCGTTCCAGCCACTCGACGGACTTGTGGAACGCCTTCTCCTCCCCCTCGGTCCATCTGCCGATGAACCAATCGAGCGATCCGCCCAGGACATGCTTCCGCGGTTCTCCCTCGACCCCAGCACCCATCCGCAGGATCTTCAACGCGGCCTGGTTGAGCGACAGGCCCTCCTCCCGCGCAAGGCGACGGATCGCCTTCTCGAGATCCTTCCCGAACCCGCGGATCGTAAGCTGGCGCATGGGCGACTCTCCCGATGACTCACTGTGCATCATAGAGCGCCTCACTCTGGTGGTCAAGTTCGCCCGGCTCGTACGCCCCGGCCGGTCGCGAGTCCAGCCACCAAGCACGGTCGACCCGGGTCAGACGCGGAGATAGCGTCCAGCCTTCCACATTGCCCAGCCGAGGCGGCCGTCGCGGTACTTGACCGGCTTCAGGTGTCCGGAGTCGAAGAGGACGATCCCGTGTTCCCTCATCTCGTCACGGCCCATGCCCGGGCGATCCCCCGATCGGTCCAGGACGTCCACAAGACCGTCCAGTATCGAGTCCAGGAAGCGGCGGCGTCGGCCGTCCAACTCCACGTACGGCGTCCGCGGCGGCCCGAGCTCCTGGTGCCTCGCTTGCCCCCTACCGGGTCCTGAGCTTCCGCAGCAGCCCCTTCCAGCGCGCATCGCGGCGAAGCGTGGCGAGGTCGTCGTCGGCCTCGACGTGCGCCGCGTCCGAAAGGCCGCAGCGGACGGCCCGCTCCAACCCCTCGAACGCCGCGTCGATCCGCCCGTCCAGGGCCTCCAGGCACGCGATGTCGTAGTGGGCCCAGGAGTGCGCGGGGTCGATCCGAAGCGCCTCCTCGAAGCAGCCTCGCGCACGCGGGCGCAGCCCCGGGTCCTTCCTGCGCGCCAGGTTCACTCCGCGGTCGTACCACGCGTTCGCGCACGGAGGCTTCAACGTCGTCGCCCGCTCGAGGTGCCGCTCCGCCTCCTGCCACTCTCCCAGATTCATGAGCGCGGCCCCCGCGAGGTGGAGGACGTCCTCCGACTCGGTGTCGATCGCAGCCGCTGCGACCAGGAAGCCTCGCGCCTGCTCGAAGTCGCCAGCCCGCAGGTGGAACCTGCCGAGGTTGTAGAGGATTCCGCATGCGATCGAGGCCGCCGGGGCGAGCCTCCGGATGGCCTCCTTCCACTCCCCCTGCTCGCCGAGGTGAAGGGCGAGGTTCGTCGCCGCCGCAATCCCCAGGTGCGATTGCGCCTTCTGGAGCCCGGGGTCGACCTTCACGATGTCGGCGAGATGATTCGCCCCCTCCTGCCCCTTGCCGGTGGCCAGGAGCGCGAGGGCCAGGTCGTAGCGGAACAGGTCCACGGAGGGAGCGAGGTCCACGGCCTTGCGGAGAGGGGCCAGGGCGTCCTTCGCGTTCCCCTCGGCCAGGAGCGCGTCGCCCAGGTTGTACCAGGCGACGGCGTCCTCGGGGTGGGCCTTCGCGGCCTCGCGAAGGCGACCGATCGCGCTCCGGTCGGACGACTTCGCCTGCCGAGGGGAACCGATCGGTCCACCCGCGGAACCGCGCCCGCCCCTGGGAAGGTTCTCTCCATGCGTCTCGCCCACCTTCATCCCCTCCTATGCGCATCAGACCTGTGCACAGATCTGCATCATGCGAATCGCCGTGGCCTCCCGTTCAAGCGAGCGACACGTCTTCGTCATCATGCGCGCCTCCCATGCGTGAACCCAGCCGCCGCGGAAATCGTCATGCGGTGCAGCTCGACGAGGACTTCCTCGCTCCCGTAGCCGCCCGCCAGCACGAACGCGACGGGCACGCCCTGTCGGCCCGCCCACTCGAAGACCATCCGCTCGCGCTCCCCGAGCACGTCGCGCGTGATGCCCGTCATCCCCCCGATCGCGCACCCCTCGTAGGGGTCCATCCCCGCGTTGTAGAGCATCACGTCGAAACCGGGCGCCAGGTCCCGCAGGCGCCTCTCGATCGTCGGCAGGTAGTCCCTCGCGCGCGTCACGAGGTCGAGCGTGGCGTGACCGGTCGGCGCGTAGACGTCCACGGGCGAGACGGCGACGTCGAGCTGCCACACCCGTTCCTCCCCCGCGACGATCGACCAGGTCCCCCCGCCGCAGTGCGCGTCGAGGTCGACGATCAGCACGCGGCGAGCGCCGCCGTCGACGGCGTCCAGGGCGGCGAGGGCGAGGCCGTTGAACGTGCAGAACCCAGCGCCACGCCCCTTCGCCGCGTGGTGGAGGCCGCTCGAGAGCGAGCCCGCCACGCCCTCGGACACCGCCGTGCGGGCCGCCGCGAGGACGCCTCCCGTGGAGGCCGCCACGGCGGTCCAGAGGCCCGGGTCCCACGTGAAGCCCTGCCCCTGCGCGCGGTCCCGAGGCGTCCCCGTGCGCACCGCCTCCACGTAGTCGCGCTCGTGCGCCCGGCAGAGCTGCTCGACGGTGGCGGGCGTGGGGGCGACCAGCTCGACGCCGGGGATCGGGCGCTCGCGGAGCGACTCCGCGATGGCCTGCGACTTCCGCGTCGTGTCGAACGCGTAGCGCGCCGCGACGTAGTCCTCGCTGTAGCAGATCTTCATCGTGCCCCTCCCTGGTCGGACGACCCGTCGTCGCCTGTGCCAGGATCGATGTCGAACGTTGCCGTTCCGTCGGGCTGCACAGGGGTTCTTACGCTGCTGTCCTGGTGCAGTGACATCGAATTCCGATCGAAGTCAGGTGGACTACGCCCGGAACGCGGCGAGGTGGACCACGCCGTCGTCGGTGACGAGGGCGCTCCCGCGGAGGCGGTTCCGATGGAACCGCACGTCGGTGCCGAGGCCCGTCGAGCGGAACTCGGCGCACGCGGAGGCCGCCAGGGCCGCGATGGCCGATTCCGGGCGCGCGCGATGGGAGTGCCGGCGCTCGCGGGAGCGGTCGATCGCCTCGATGGCGCAGGAGCGCACGAGCGAGGGGTGCATCTCCTCGTACGGCTCCGGGCGGCCCAGCACGTCGATCGAGACGAGGTGGCCGTTCACGTAGGCGACCATCCCCGTCTGCCCCGCCTCGGGACGGAGCTCCCTGACGAAGGCCTCGATCTCCGTCCGATCGGCGTCCAGGGCATCGCTGAGCGAGGACGTGGCCGAGCTCGTCCCGCGGCGCCGCGAATACTTGTCCACGTCCGCCCAGGTCTGGGCCTGGTCCGCGACGTAGGTCCGAGTCGAAGAGAGCGATTCGGTCACCGAGGCGTACTTCGAGTTGCGCATCGAGGGGCTGGACACGCGCTGTGCCGAGGCGAACCCCCGGGAGCGGTACCTCCACCTCCCGGCCTCCACGCAGGTCACCGGGATGTTCAGGACGCTGCCCGTCGCCACGACGATCGTGGCGTTGACTGTTCGGTTCTGCTTGGCGCCGATCAGCTCCTCGTTGTCGAGGATCAGGAGGGGCAGCTCGCCGGAATTGGTGACCTGGAGCTGGTTCACGCGGCCCGCCTCGCTGACCTCGGTGACGGCGGCGGTCTGCTTCGTGATTGCCTTCGTCAGCGTGTCGACCTGCGGACCCGCGGACGGGCCGTAGATCGGGACCAGGACGAGGTTTCCGCACGCCCTCGGCGTCCCGGCGCGGAGCGCGCGCAGGAAGGCGGAAAGGTGCTCGGTCGCGGTTTGATGTGTCTGGCTCATGATCTACCTCCTCTCAACACCCTCTTCCTACGCGGGTTCACGGCGGGTGTGACAACGAGGAGGATTTCTACGCCCCGATCAGTGTGAATGCGGCCCAGACCGACGCGGGGTGGCCGGCGGCGATCGCGGCCGTTTGCGCCGCGCGGCAGGCCTCGGCGGGCGTGCCGTTGCTCAAGCCCGCGCAGAACGCCCGCATGAAGTCGGCGAGCGCCTCGTGGTCCTCCACGGGCCAGAGCGCCGCAAGCACCGAACGGGCCCCCGCACGCAGGAGCGCTCGAGGCAGCCCCACCATCTCGTTCGCCCGCGCGAAGTCGCCCCGCCCCGACTCGCAGGCCGAGAGGACCACCACCCTCGCCTACCCCAGGTCCATCCCCAGGACGTCCGCCGCGTAGAGCTTCACCCCGCCGGCCAGCTCGAGGTACGAGAGCGCAGGCCGCTCCGGACGGAAGACGGCGTGCGTCGAGAAGTGGACCGCCCCCCGGCCGTCCAGCGCCACCTCGACCGCGGCGCGCGTGGCCTCGTCGCCCGCGATCACGCGGAGCCCCTCGCCGAAGACCTCACGGATCGCCGCCTCTTCCTGGTCCGCGGCGGCTGCACGCCCTGCCGCTCGAGGAGCTCCTTCCCGCGCTTCCTCAGGAGCGTGAGGTACTCCTGCTGGTGGCGGGCGAGCTCCTGCTTCTCGGATGCCGACAGCTTGTCATTCTGTTCGAGGTCCTGCATCGCCTGGCGCACCCTCTCGATGCGGCCCCGCTCGGAGGGCCTCGCCGGAGGATGGGCGCACGGCTCCTGGAGGGGGAAGTGCAGGGACGACCTCGCGCGCCTTGCCGGAGAGGTCGATGGCGCGCTGGAAGGCCGCGAGCGCGACGCGGAGCCTGACCGCGCTGAGGGCGCGGTGCCTTTCCTCCAGCGCCCGTGTCACCTCGTCCGAAGGCACGTACTGAGCCTCTCGAAGTAGCGCTTCTCGTCGAAGCGAATGCGGCCCCCGCGCCGCTCGACGACCGAGCTCGCGCGCTTGCGCTCCCGCTGGAGGGCGCGCAGGCGCGCCTCGGGGACCTCGAGGAACTGGGCCAGGCGCTTGTAGAGGGCGTCGCCCACCTCGCCGCGGTCGTCGAGGAGCTTCCGCAGGCCCGCGGGGGTCAGCTTGAGCTCCGCGACCGCCTTGTCGTAGTCGGCCTCGGACCCGAGGCGCGACTGCACGAACGAGCCGAGCGTGTGGCTGACATTCTCGAGGGGCTCGAGGCCGAACGCGGCCCGCACGCAGGCGAACGTGCGCTGGATGTGGTCGTGCAGCGGGTGGCTCTTGCCCGTCTCCTCGCAGAGGAGGAAGAGGTCGCCCACCTCGTCGCCCAGGAGCTCGGCGCGCTCGCGGTCGATCCGCCCGTGGCGGAAGACCCCCTCGAGCGCCTGGGAGAGCGCCAGGAAGACCAGCTTGCGGACGTCCGACGCGTCCTTCTTGAGCGCGCCGAGCAGGACCTGTTCCCGCTCGGGGAGCGTCCTCGTGCACGAGCGGGCCTGTTCACGGGCCTCGCGGAGGATCGCCTCCGTCCGCTCCGTCCTCCCAGGCTACCCCTGGGGGACGCCGTGAGTCTCTCGCCGTCAGCGTGTCACGATGTCCGTCCTCCCGCGTATCATGAGCCGTTGGAGGTGAAACATGACTTCGTCGAAACCGCGTGAGATCGTCGCCATCGGGGACGTGCACGGCACGAAGAAGGGGCTCGAGGAGATCCTCCGCCACGCCGGGCTCATTGACCCCGACGGGGCGTGGACCGGCGGCAATCGCGTCCTCGTGCAGACCGGGGACCTGATCGATCGAGGCCGATGGGGAAGGCGGTGCTATGACCTGTTGAAGGACCTGCAGCCCCAGGCGCGGGACTCCGGCGGCGAGGTGGTCATGCTCATCGGCAACCACGAGCTGATGGTCCTGCAGGGCACCCCCTGGCGGCCCGAGGACCTGACCAACCCGACGAAGTTCGGGCAGACCGTGATCCACGACATCATGGCGAGGACCGTCAAGGCGGCCCACGCGGAGCAGGGCTACCTCTTCTCCCACGCCGGCGTCCGCTCGAGACTGCGGGAGAGGCTCCTGGGAACACGTTCGGTCTCCTCGAGCGTCGATGCGACAGAGGCGCTGGCCCAGGCCATCAATGAGCAGCTCCAGGAGGCGGTCCGCAAGGTGATGTTCGCGGTGGACAAGGCCCTGACGAAGGACGCCTGGGCTCATCCCATCTTCTCCGACGAGGGCGTGTTCTGGAACCGCGCGGTGGGTGAGGTGTCGTCCGCGGGGGCGGGAGCCATCCGACAGGTGGTCGGGCATTCGGTCCACACCCGCATCCATGCCAGCTCCGACCGACGGATCCACGACATCGACGTCGCGATCTGCGCAGGAGGCCGGGCGTACCTTCGCGTTGAGAACGGACGTCCGATCCCCGTCGACCTCGCGTCACCCTCTCGCTAGGCGACGCGGAGGCGCCGTTCAAGCGTCACCACACGTATCTCCTGGCCCGCCCCAAGACGGAGGACTCGTCACCGAATCTGCGCTCGCCCGTAGAAGGGCTTGTTGGAAAGGAGACGGCCGTGATGTTCGACGCGCACGCGGAGTCCCAGAGGCGAGTCGCCCAGTTCGTCGAAGTCCTCGAGCGGATGGCCGAGCGGCGGCGCGAGATGCCTTCGGACCACTGCTTCGTCATTCTCGAGGATGTGGACCCGAATGGCCGCGACGGAGGCGGTGTCGCGAAGGCGCGCACGGCGGCGCCCGCGGTCGTTGGCCTTCTCGACGCTGTGGATGGGTCCACTCTTGACCAGGGCTTGGATCCCATCGACGAGGCGTGGCGCCCCGACGAAAGGCGGCTTCGCTACGTCCAGTTCATGTTCACGGAGGCCTGGTTCTTCCTCGACCTCCCGAACCAGACCCTCCATCGGGCAGAGGCGGACCAACTCCTGCGCAAGCGCTCTGGGTTTCTCTTCATGGAGGAACACATGCGACGCAAGAAGCCCACCGTGGACGACCTGGTGCGCCGCGCGACGGCGGGGAAGAGCCTCGACCGGCGGGTCGTGTTCCGCCCGTCGGTCGCGCCGTTCCTCGGCTTCCACTGGAGGCAGGAGGACGTGGACGGGATGGAATCGATGGTGCTCTACTGGGAGTGGCTGGGCGGGCGGGAGGAGGCCATCGGGAAGGTGCTCACGCACAACGAGGACGACTGTCTCGCGATGGTACACGTGCACCGTGCAATAGAGGACGGGAGAAAGGCATGGGCGACAAGAAGGTGAGAGTGAGCCTCTGGGCGCGGGACCAGCGCTTCCTGCGCGCGGCGCAGCAGGTGCTGGCGAAGTACGCAATCCGCCGTCGCGTCCCCGGTCCGGACCGCCTGGAGCGCTTCGACGTCACGGGCGGCCAGGCGCCGTACGTGGTGACGATCGACCCCGACTGGGGCGAGGACCCCACGTGCACCTGCCCCGACGCGCAGCAGATGGGGAAGGAGCTCAACGCGGGGTACTGCAAGCACGTGATCGGCGTGCTGCTCTCGAACGACGCGCTGCGCTGCCAGCTCCTCGAGCTGTTCCTGTAGGGAGGGACGATGGTCAAGGCGAAGAAGGACGCCACCCAACCCGCCGAGGCAGCGATCCCCGAGGGTTACACGTACGAGGAGCTGTGCCCGCTGATCGGCACGACGCTCGGCGCGGGGCTCTCGGTGCTCCTGCGCGGTCACCCGGGGGTGGGAAAGTCGACGCTCGCCCGGGAACTGGCCGGCGGCCTGGGCCTCGAAATGATCGACATCCGCCTGGCGCAGCGTGACCCGGCGGACCTGTGCGGCGTCTACTTCCCCGACCGCGAACGAAAGGTCCTCGACCTCTTCCCGCCCGAGTGGGTGCGCCGCGCGTGCGAGCGCCCGTGCTTCGTCTTCCTCGACGAGATCAACGCGGCGGTGACGAAGCTGCACCAGGCGGTGGCGTACCAGATCGTCCTCGAGCACCGCGTCGGGCAGTTCCCCTTCCACGAGCGGACGGTCGTCATGGCGGCGGGGAACCTGGAGGAGGACAACGCGATCGTCACGGCGCTCTCCTCGGCGCTCTGCAACCGCTTCGCTCACTACATCCTCCGCGTGGACCGCGCCACCTGGCTCGAGTGGGGCGCGCGCGAGGGGATCGACCCGTCGATCCTGGCCTACATCGGGCGCTTCGGCGAGGAGGCCCTCTTCAAGAACACCGGCGACCTGGCCTTCCCGACCCCGCGGAGCTGGCACATGGCGAGCCGGGTCCTGGCCCGCGGTGAGCGTCACGACGGGAAGCGTCTCGTGGCGGCGTGCGTGGGCGTGGAGGCCTCCGAGCGCTTCTTCGACTACCTGCGCATCTACCACCAGGTGGACGCGGCGGGGATCGTCAGGCGAGGGGAGACGGTTGACTTCCGGAAGCCCGCCCACGCGGACCCGTCGTTCGTGTACGCGGCGATCTTCGCGGTGGCGGCGTACGTCGTGAACGAGGTCGAGGTGGCGGACGTGCACCTGCCGAACGTGGTGAAATTCCTGCGATCGCCCGGGCTCGACCCCGAGTTCAAGTTCCTCTTCCTCAGGCAGGTGCGTCGCGGCAAGGAGGAGCTGCATCGGCGTCTGCGACAGCTCCCCGCGTACCGGACGCTGGCGCTGGAGCTGGTGGACCTGCGGAAGGAGCTGTACCAGTGAGCGAGGCTCCCGCGGTCGACGCGTTGCTCCGCGACGAGGCGGACCGGGTCTCGATGATCCGGATGCAGATGCTGGAGATGCACCCGTTCTGGGGCTATCTGCTGCTGCAGTTCCGGATGATCCCGTGCCTGACGCTGCCGACGTTCGCGGCGACGGACTGTGTGAGGCGGATCTGGTACAACCCGCGCTTCACGCGGCACCTCACGCCGTCGCAGCTCGGGTTCGTGTTCGCGCACGAGGTGGGCCACCAGGTGCTGCTGACGCTCGATCGGTGTGCGGGGAGGAACGCGCACCTATGGAACCGTGCGACGGACTACGCGATCAACCGGATCGTGGCGGCGATCCAGAAGCCGGGCTTCCACGGGGAGGAATTGTACGACGTGCCGAACGGGAAGATCCCTGGCCTGGGGGACGTGACGCTGCTCCTGGACGAGCGGTTCGAGGGGATGATCTCGGAGCAGATCTACGAGATCCTGGCAAAGGAGGCTCTCGTGGAGCCGCGGATCGTGACGCTGCATCTCTGCGACTCCGCCGCGGAGAACGAGGACGAGTTCGGGCCGCTGGACCTGCCCGACCTCGCGGACCATGGCGGCGGCATCGACATCCATCTGCCCGTGGACCTCTCCCCGGAACAGGCCGAGGAGCTCCGCGAGCGGCTCCGTGCCGCCGTCGAGACGTGGAAGCGGAGTGCGCAGCGTGGGGACCTGCCTGGGGGCTACGAGCGGCAGCTCCTGGGGCCGATGCGCGCGGTGATGCCGTGGCAGCGGGTCTTACGGAGCTTCATCGGCCAGGCGGCGGCGAGGGAGGACTACGCGCTGACGCGGCCGAACAGGCGCTACCTGGAGCAGGACATCGTGGTCCCAGGCCTTCGCTCGGAGCGGCTGGGGCTCATCGTGGTGGCCCTGGACACCTCGGCGAGCCTCTCGAACGAGCTGGTCACCGAGCTCGTGGCCGAGATCGTGCCGCTTTCTGATCTCGCCGAGGACGCCATCCTGATCGTGGCGGACGCGAAGGTGCACGAGGTGATCTCGCTCGACGAGCTCCCACGCTGGCTCCGTGCGGGCGTCGCCCTCGGCGGCGGCGGCACGGACCACCGCCCGGTCTTCGCCTACTTCGAGGAGCACGGCCTCACCCCCGACGTCTTCATCGGCCTGACGGACTTGCTTTCCGAATTCCCGAAGCGCCGTCCCCCCTACCCGGTCCTCTGGCTCACTCCCCCCGACCACGGCGATCCGCCGTGGGGGAGCGTAATCGTCCTCCGCTCCTAAGCATCTCGCACGAAGTCTCTCGGGATGCGTCCATCGGCTGGTTGGAGTCGCGCCCGTCAGGGCGCGGGGGGGTGACGCCCGTAAGGGCGTCAGAGAGCGGCTCGGACGCCATTACGGGCGTCACCCCCCCGCGCGCTTACGCGTGCGACTCCGCAACCGGTTTGGCTGTCCATCCCGGAAAACTTTGTGCGAGCTACTTAGCCCCAATTCCGCACTTGGTTCAATCTGAGGCGAAATCCGAGAGGTGGATTCCGTCGCAAGTCGTTGGCGCAGGCCGGAGGCACCCTCGAAAGCGGCGATGTAGTGCCAACCGACCTCTTGCTTCGCGCAGGTAGCTCTTGTGCAGGTTCTCCCCGCGGACCGCGGCCGAGACGGTCATCTCCACGGGGGGGCCTCCTTGTCGGGGGACGGCATGGAATACTCCGCAGGGGTCGAAGCGGTTACGTCCGCCAGTCCTCGACGCGGAGTCCCGAGAATCGGCCGAAGTCGTCGACGTTGGCGGTTACGACCACGAGGCCGTTGACGGCGGCCACCGCAGCGATCTGGCCATGGTTGAAAGGGGGGACGACTCCGATCTGCGAGAGACGGACGCGCTCGGCGGCGTGCCACTCGGCGGCCAGCGCGTCGTAGGAGAGGACTGGAACCGTCTCAGCGATGAAATCGCGGAGGTAGGCCTCGATCACGCTTCGCCTGGCGCCCTGGGGGAAGCGCTGCAGCCCGAACAGCAGTTCGCACCAGACGACGCTTGCGGTGGCGATCGTCTGCCGGTGCCGGCGCATTCCGTCGATGACGCCCGTGTTGCGGTTCGGCCCGGCGGCGTGGGAGATGACGTTCGTGTCGAGCAGGTACCTGAGCGGCATCAGAAGGACACGTCCCGCCCCGGCGACTCGTCCCTGACGCCATCCCAGATCTCCGGGCCGATTCCCAGCTTCTTGACGTCGTACTTGCGGTGAAACTCCTGAATGGCCTGGTAGAGCGACCTGCGCCGCTTCCACTGTCGCGGGGATGCGAGAATGGCGACGGTCTTTCCGCGTCTTGTGACCTCGACGACCTGTCCCCTCTCGACGGCGCGGAGGAGGCGAGTGAAGCCGTTCCTGGCCTCGGCGACCGTGATCTGCCTCGTCATGCCTTCCTCCTCAGATGGCCATCTACATGGCCATGATACGAGTCCCTGGACGACCGCGCAAGCGTCGCAAATCGACACGGCGCGCGCGAGGGTGTATCGTCGGGGGCGTGAACAGGGTCGACGTCGCGATTGTCGGGGGCGGGGTCGTCGGGAGCGCGGCGGCATGGCAGTGCGCCGCGAGGGGCGCCTCGGTCGTCCTCATCGAGCAGTTCGAGGCAGGGCACGACCGCGGGTCGTCGCACGGCGAGTCGCGGATCACCAGGACGTCGATCTTCGAGCATCCCGACTACGTTCCTCTCGTGCGCAGGTCGACCGAGCTGGTGACGCAGCTCGAACGGGAGACGGGCGAGCGCCTCCTGACGCCGCTGCCGATCCTCTACCTCGGACCTGAGGGAGGGGAGCTGATCCGCGGGGTCCGCGAGAGCGCGCGGACGCACGGGCTCGCGGTGGGTGAGCTCACGCGCGTCGAGGCGGCGCAGGCGTATCCGCAGTTCCGAGTGCGTGGGAGCGACGTGGTCCTGCGCGAGCAGGGAGGCGCGCTCCACCCCGACGCCTGCCTCCGCGCGCTCTGGGGCCGCGCGAGGGCCCTTGGCGCGGAGCTGCGCGACCGGACGCGGGTCGAGCGGTGGGAGGCCGACGGCGCGGGCGTCTCGGTCGTCGCGGGGGAGACGCTCCGGGCGCGCTCGCTCGTCCTGGCCCCCGGCGCCTGGGCGGAGCGCCTATTCAAGCTCGACGCGCCGATCGGGCTCTCGGTGGAACGGACGTGGTGGGCCTTCTGCGGCGCGCCCGCCGACCCGGCGGCCTTCGCGCCGGGCCGCTTCCCAGCCTACATCTGGGACTTCGCGCCCGAGGACCCGTTCTACGGCTTCCCCGACCTTGGGCGTGGCGCGAAGTGCGCCTTCCACCACACGAACGACCTGGTCGATCCCGATGCCCCGCGGCGGGTGGTGAGCGAGGCGGAACTGGGGCGTCTTCGTGCGCGCCTGACCGCGGCGATCCCGGACCTCGCGGTCGGCTTCCGCGAGGCGAAGACCTGCCTCTACACGACGACGCGCGACGGGCACTTCGTCCTCGACCGCCACCCTCGCCACGCGAACGTCCTGCTCGCCTCCCCCTGCTCGGGCCACGGCTTCAAGCACGCCTTCGCCGTCGGTGAGGCCCTGGCCGACCTCGCCCTCGACGGCCGCACGCGCCACAAGATCGACCTCTTCGCGCTCGCCCGTCTCCTGTGACGGGGTGGCTTCCGTCTACCCCCCGGCAGGTCCAGGTGGTACATTGACGGTGCCAACTCGAGGGACGAACATGACGACTGAGGCACGGGCGATTTTGCAGCAGGCCCTGCGGCTTGCGACGGTCGAGCGGGCGGAATTGATCGACGCCCTCTTCCGCAGCCTGGGCAAAGGGACGAGCCACGATACCGACGCGCTCTGGGCAGATGAGGCGGAGTCACGCATCGACGCCTACGAGACGGGCGAGCTTACCGCCGACTCCGCGGACGCGGTTGTGCGCCGAATCGGCAATCGATAAAGGTCTAGGTCCTCTCGTGCGCCGAGGCGGAACTCGCGGAGGCCGTCGATTACTACAACGGCCAGTGCCCGGGCCTGGGCTTTGAGTTCGCCGCGGAGGTGAAGGCCTCCTTCGAGCGAATCGCGGACTTCCCGGATGCCTGGCCCCCCTTCTCGGAGCGAAGCCGAAGGTTCATCCTCAATCGCTTTCCATACGGGGTCCTCTACCAGTTGCGAGGGGAGGTTGCGCTCGTGGTCGCCATTATGCACCTGAAGCGCGACCCCAAGCGATGGGCGGAGAGGCTGAAACCAGGACGCGAGTCAACTCCACTTCGGCCGGACCCCTAGGGTCCACAGTCGACCGAGTGACGATACGCGACGCCCTGCGCGGGCGTCGAGGCTTGTGGTCGACCGGGGCGACGGCTACCATCGTCCCATCAACGCATGTCCCGAAGCCGACATACCGATCCGAGGGCCATTTGCGCGGAACGACGCCTCAGGGCGCCACGGGAGGCGCGAGGCGAGGGCGACCCGTCACGGCGCCGCAGCGAGGGGCGCGCGCTGAAGGCGATGGGGATCGCCGATCGCGCCCCTTCCCGAGGCCGCGGCGAGCTCAGCGCCATGCCGCGCATCGTGGCGAGGCCGGCGCGGAGGGGTTTCCTGCACCCGGCCACCCGCCGCGACATCGCGCGGGCGCTGGCCCTCGTCGGTCCCGAGGCCGCCTACGGACTGCGCTCCATCGAACTCGTTCACGCGCCCCCCGCCACTTCCGACGGCCTCCCCCCGCTCGGCCGGTTCTGCGTCCCCGGCCGGATCCTGCTCTTCGAGCAGCCTCGCCCACCCTGGAGGGTCCCCGTCTCGCTGGCCGCGGAGACCGTGGGAATTCTCGAACGCTCCGGCGCCGTCGTGGTTGAAGACGCGCGAATCGGCGTAACGATCGTGCAGTGGCCGGGCGACTCGCTCCGGGACTTCATGATCGTCGAGGTCCTCCTTCACGAGATCGGACACCACGTGCTTCAGCACCACAAGGGCAAGCGGATCGCGCGGATCGCGCGGACCCGGGACCACGAGGCGTTCGCGCGGGCGTTCGCGGCGAGGTATCGGCAGGCCTGGCTCCAGCGAGACGGACGCGAATGACGCCGCGCCGGATCGAACTCCTGGGAGACGGGATCGAGAACCCGGGAAACGCACTCGCCATGGTCCACGCGGCGCGAATGTATGGCGCGGAATGCCGCTTCCGCGACACCCGGGGACTGGCCGCGGACCCGTCTCTGGCGGGTGCGGGCTTCTCCCCCATCGCCGACGAGGCGCTCCAGCATGGCCCCGCGAGGCGGATCGCGTTCGACAACCTCTCCGGCGCGGCGGAGGTCTACTCCTTCCGCCCGGGGCCCGAGTCGGTCGTGATGATGGGGAACGAGCGGAGGGGACTCTCCTATGAGTGTCGCCGGCTCGCCACCGACGCCGTCCAGATTCCGATGCTCTCGCGCCGGATCAACTGCCTCAACGTCGCGGCCGCCTCGGCGGTGGCGCTTCATTACCTCTCTCACGTCCACGTCGGCCCCATGTCCGTCGGAGGCCACCCGGCGCGACGCCGTCCGGATCTCCTGATCGTCGGGAGAAGCGACCATGTCGAGCTCGGGAGCGCGCTGCGGTCCGCGGCCGCCTTCGGCTGGGAGCGGGTGCTGCTCGAAGACCGCGGAGGCGTCTGGTTCGACTGCGACCGCGTCGTCCGCTCGGAGGGGCGCGCGGCCGCGCGGCGCGGGCGGAACGACATCCGCCTCGTGCGGTGTCCCCCTGACGCGCGATTCGACTACCCGGACGTGGTCGTCGTGACTGCGGCGGGCGCGGGCCCGCCCCTTCACCGCGTCTCCCTGGCGGGCGGGCCGGGGCAGCTCGTCGTCCTGGCAGACGAGGGAGCAGGTGCGCTCGTCGAGTCCGAGTACGCCCGGCTGGGGCGGCATGTGCGCGTGGCCACGCTGGACCTGCCGCGGGCGATGGAGGCCTACCACTTTCGCCTGCTCGCGACGGTGGCGCTGGCCGAGGTCGCGCGGCAGGTGGGTCGCCGACAGCCTGGGGAGAGGCCTGCAAGGCCCACGCTTCCCGTCTACGACCGGGGCCTCGCCCGCGCCGCGACGCAGGCCGGCGAGCTCGTTCGCTTCTCCGACCTCCTCGCCTACTGAACCTGAGGCAGGATGGGGCTTGATCCGCTCTTCGCCTCGACCTTCCAGAGAACGGAGCCGGTGCGAAGCGTCGATCCAGCGGTGACGGGCGCGCGGCCGCGCACGCGCCACGTGCGCGACTCGCCGGGGTAGGCGAGGACGACGCCCCCCTTCCCGCCGGTGTCGAAGACCCAGAGCTGGCGGCGCGAGACGAGGAACGCCGCGTGGCGTCTTCCGACGTGGTTCCCGACGCGCTGGGGGTCGAGGCGGAGGGCGCAGTCCTGCCCCCGGCCGAGGGAGGCCATCTGGCCGTCGATGTCGAACGAGAGGCCGGCGACCTCGGGGCCGAGCCCGACGAGGCGGTACCCCTCAACTCGGAGGTCCATCTTCCACTGCCCCTCCGCCAGGTCGGCGTCGGCGGCGAAGGTGGTGAGGCCAAGCGAGGTCCCGCGAGAGTGGAGGAGCGCGGGCTTCCACGCGGCCTGCCAGCGGAAGAGCTCCACGACGGCGTTGGAGCCCTTGGGGAGGCAAGGGCCGAACCACGCGAAGCGCTCGGCAAGCGGGCCCGACAGGAGCCCGCGGACCTCCCCCGAGAGGACGACCTCGTCGGCGTTCCCGTGGTCGCGGACGCGCGAGGCGATGTTCACGGCGCTCCCGACGAGGTAGTCGCGCTCGACGAGGACGTCCCCGACGTGGAGGCCGATTCGCACGCCGGGTTCCGCGCCGAGGCCGTCGCGCTCGCGCCAGGCGCGGAGGGCCTGCTGCATGGCGAGGGCGGAGGCGACGGCGGCCGAGGCGTCGAGGAAGGCGCCGAAGACGGCGTCGCCGATCCGCTCGACGACATGCCCTCCCGCCTCCGTGAGGCAGCGGCAGAGGATGTCTTCATGTCTGCGCGTGAGCGCGCGCGCCTGGACGTCGCCGTGCCGCTCGAAGAGGCTGACGGAGTCCTGGATGTCGGTAAAGAGGAGCGTGAGCTTCCTCCCCTGCGGGAGGATCTCGGTCAGCCTTGGCCGCCCCGGCGTGCGGGGGGAGAGGGGGAGGCGCGAGCGGTCGTGGTGCTGGATCTCCTTGGCGGCGTCCATCGACTCCTCGATCTCCTGGGAGGGGACGTCGAGGAGGGAGGCGATGCGGTAGACGAGCTTCTCAACCTCGCGTTCGATCGCGCCGTCGACGACGGCGGCCTCGACGACGAGCTGGAGGTTTCGCTCGGCCTCCTCGCGCGGGAGGGGAGGCGCCTCGGGGCCCGCGCCGGCGCGGGCCTGGAAGACCAGCTCGAGGGCGGCGCTTCGGGGGATGTGGAGGCGCTCAAGGAGCCGCTCGACGAACGAGAGGCGGGCGTTGGAGAGGCCCCCTTCGGCGAGGAGGAGGCGGAAGAGCCAGGGAAGAAAGGCTGCCGGATTCAGCCTGGACGTCGGGCGGTTCATCGACTTCCTCTCCCGTGCCGTCTTCCTCCCACCTCAGTGTAGCCGATGGATTGGGGCCCCGGCCGGGGCGATCCATGGCGCCGGATCTTCGAACGGAATCGGTGGCGGTGGCGGGCTCGGGATCGTACTCGAAATCGTTCTCGGACGCGTTCTCGGTCTCGTACTCGGACCGTGTGCACAGGCCGAGTACGAGACCGAGAACGCGTCC
>Ga0209726_10004138_pt1 | contig 18852 bp, 7 predicted proteins | sample Subgrocontami54m_FD_187453 | JGI IMG/M metagenome (GOLD analysis project Ga0209726, IMG submission 187453) | Subsurface groundwater microbial communities from S. Glens Falls, New York, USA - GMW46 contaminated, 5.4 m (SPAdes) (version 3) | ecosystem: Environmental > Aquatic > Deep subsurface >... | reverse complement strand
GAGCCGTCCTCGTAGTAGTTAATTGATTTTGTCTTTGGCGCGCTCGACTCCCAGTTGTAGCTAATCGAGTAGTCGGCGACCTCATCGCCTTTGTCGCCTAAGAAGAAGGTTTCGGATTTAGATTTGGTGAAGTCGACGATCGCAGTAGTCATGGCGGAGGCCGTTAAAGATTTTCTAAAAGATTCGGTGCGCACCAGCGCCTTATCGGTGTCAGTGGCAGCCATGTCACTTGCGCGCATATTGCCTTCGTAGTAGTTAATCGAGATGGATTTTGTCTGGGTATTGTTGGTGTTGTAGTTTACGCTGTAATCAGCGATCTCATCACCTTTACCTAAATGAATGTCAAAGAGAGTAGAAGACTGCCGATTAAGTTTGGTAGACTCATTGATCTCACTAATATTTGTGGCCCTATAGGTATCCTGTTGGATGAGAGCTGATAATTCGGCTGTGCCATCTGATACAATCACACCCGCACGTTTGTTACCTTCATAGATGAAAAGATTTGTATTTTTAACAGTGATGCCATTGCTGGCATAATTATAGGAATAGTCGGACAACTCGTTGCCTTGAAATCCGACAAAATGAGTTAAACTCCTCTTAATTCCAGTGCCCTTTATCGTTTCTTGTCCACTAACTACCGCATATTGTATCGTTTGATCCAGCCCTTTATCAGGATCTGTATCATTATAAGAATAATCTGTTCTGTACCTTATTGTATTACCTAAGGAATTGTAAGTTTGGACAAAATCTACCCGTTCCTTTGCTTGCCTCCCTGAATAGAAACTCTTAGATTGGATAATGTTATCGGATTCGTTTCCTTTATATTGCACGACAACATCCAGATCTTCACTATTGGGTTGTCCTAAATTTGTGTCTTCGTGATATAAATATTTACTTTGAGATTTTATTGTAGAGTCCGTCTCATCAATTCCATCTTCCTTATATATAGTGATCTTTTGGATCCTTTCTCTTCCATGGATCCCAAAATAATTAACCTGACTTTTTAATTTTCCAGCAGCTGTTACCTCGTTGGTATGATCTATGGTTGCCCAGTTATCTAATTTATATGAATACGTTATAGTGGATTTAAGAGTTCCATCTTTTTTGTACTGTTGAATATTTGAAACCCTGGTTTGTTTAGAAGTGGCGTCTGTGGCGTCTTTGGCAGTATAATTCGTTATCGATAATCGTATCCAGTTATCAGAACCCATATCATGGACAGAAGTTGTCACTTGAAGTAGGGCTCCGTTCAATCCACCATATTGATACTCCAATTTTTTATCAGCAAAAAGGATGAGGTAGAGTTGTCCGTTCAAATCATATCTAAACTCCGTTGCTCTAGCTAAATTAAGTGTAGTTTGATCTATCGTCGGGTCGTTCACCGGAACTTGATCTTTTAAAAGATACACTGAACTTAGTTCGCCATTCGTACCCGAATAAGCAAACACGTAAACCCTATCAAATACCCCATTGGTGTCTTCTGAACCATCCTGATTTTTCAAAATAACACGCAGTACTCTAGAATTTCTGTCATCTGGCGTCACATAAATAATTCTGCCCAATGAACTAACACCGTTATGTTGGTCCTCATCATCTTGAATCATCTTAATAACATCCTGTGGATCCATTGGAGGAGTTCCGAGATCCTGAGGAGAGATGTCATTGGGTCCTATGCTGCTGACCTGCCGTTCTTTTCCTTGCCGGCCCGTATATTCTATCCTCGTGACCTCGCTGGCATCCGACGGATCATACTGATTCACATAATTTATTTTTCTTCTGGCAGGACTTCCTTCATAAACGTATCGCTGAACACTAATGGCTTCCCCGTCCAAATTGAACTCTTGGACGTCGTCTATGCGTTCGGCTCCTTTGGCGCCGATGTATTTGGTTTCATTGATCAAATCACCTTTGCCTCTTTCCAATTTATCCATGATGCCGTTTTTATCAGTATCTTCGTTACCCAATTGGTCGATGTAATATTGGTCAACCGATTTCAATATTCTTCGGAAATGGCTGTAGGTGTAATCTTGACGGCGCGTCGGGTCGCCCTGGTCAAAATCGCTCAAAATAGTGCCGATCGTTTCTTTTCCTTTGGTATTGCCAGTATAATCCGCGACCTGCTCGATGACCCCCGAGCCAGTAACTAAACGCTGGCTTACCGACAAACTCCTCACATCATAAGTCGTCGTCTCATCCAGTATTTCTCCTTGATATTTGAAATCTGTTCTCTTCCCAAAAACCCTATTGCCGTCCTGATCCGTATAATAATCAGACAGGCTATAAGCCACGTGTTCTTTTTTCTTTTCTCCCTCATAAATGCTCACGGATGTTAATCGGTTGTCGCTTCGAAGCAACTTAAACAAGTCTGAATCTGATATGCCCGCTAATTCTTTATCGCTTAATTTTGCAAGAATTGCATCTACTGTACCGTTTAAAATAGCTTGTCCGTTTATTTGATTCGTGGCCAGTAATTCTAAAATCCTCTTTAAACCTATGTTATCTAGTATCTCTTGGTTTGAAGATGTTAAAAGGTCTAGGATGACATCCAGCGACTTCGATAACAACCCTTGGGCTGACAGAAGGCTTAACAGATGATTGCCTAAGAACACACTCAAGAAGTCTTCTTTGTTTGCGTTGAAAGCATTTTGTAGATCGGCTTTGGCTAGAGAGGCGGACTTCGTGAGTACATTCCCTGACTCTAAAGCCGACAGGATCTGGTCGTTGGTGAGGCTTGATAAGTTAATCCCTTTGGAAGCAAGTAGCGCTTTTAAAGAAGCTAAGTCGGTAGCCCCTTGGATCAGGTTGTCTTTCAAGAGGGCTTGTAAGAGTTCGTCTTGGCTTAAAGATTGGAACACACTATCAAAGGACAACGCCCCTAAAAGGGCGGACAAAGAACCTTTGGTCGTGAGGCCTTTGGAGATTAGGAGGTTTAAAAGAACACTAGAAGACAATAGATCAACCAGAGAGTTTGCCGCGCTTAAGGCGCTTAAGGTCTGGTCAATGGAACTCGATAACAACCCTTGGGCTGACAGAAGGCTTAACAGATGATTGCCTAAGAACACACTCAAGAAGTCTTCTTTGTTTGCGTTGAAAGCATTTTGTAGATCGGCTTTGGCTAGAGAGGCGGACTTCGTGAGTACATTCCCTGACTCTAAAGCCGACAGGATCTGGTCGTTGGTGAGGCTTGATAAGTTAATCCCTTTGGAAGCAAGTAGCGCTTTTAAAGAAGCTAAGTCGGTAGCCCCTTGGATCAGGTTGTCTTTCAAGAGGGCTTGTAAGAGTTCGTCTTGGCTTAAAGATTGGAACACACTATCAAAGGACAACGCCCCTAAAAGGGCGGACAAAGAACCTTTGGTCGTGAGGCCTTTGGAGATTAAAAGGTTTAGAAGCACAGTGGCTGAAAGTTTGTCAATTAATGGATTAGACGAAGTTAATAATGAAAGAATCGCAGCCGGGTTTCCGATAAGCAGATTGACGGAACTAGAAGCCAGGAAGTTCAGCAATTCAGACACCGAAAACTGGGACAAGAGATCTTCGATCTTGATTTCGCTCTTAATATCAGAGACCGATTTCACCAGCAGGCTTTCCCCGGAATTGCTTCCCTCGAGTGCTGCTAATATATCGTCGTTCTTAGCGGTACCGAGATTTATTCCTTTCATCTCAAGTTTTGCCTTAATCGCCGCAGCTGTTGCCTCCACATCGATACTACCATCCGATTTCTTCAAAACTTCGCTGTCCTTTAAATATCCCTGCTCAATCAAAAATGATATCAACTCGTCGCTTGTCAGCTGATCAAATACATCCTGAAAATTAAGCTTATTCAATGTTTGATTCGCGTCTTCAGCTACGAAACCTTCCGAGTATAAAAGTGTCAGAAGTTCTTTACCCGTTAAACCGTCCAACAATCCTTCCGCTGACAACTGACTTAAAATGGAATTCGCATCACCTTGCAAAAGGCCGTTATCTGACAATAATTTTAATAGCTCCTGAGGAGATAATTGCTTAAGTTTTTCCGCAACTAAAATATTCTTTAAATCTTGATCTTTAAAATTAAAGTTGTTATCTTTCACAAATTGACTGACGTCGGAAATATCATAACTCTTCACGTCTTTAAGTTTTTCACCATCATATTCATAATTGGTCAAAGTATTTGGATTATTTTTTTCATCATAGTCGCCTAATGTATAAGCGATCTTTTCTTTGCCTTTTTCACCGCTGTATACCGATAATGACGTGAGATGATCATCCGTGAGGCTGTTCCTGGAAGAGACATCTGAAAAGTCTCCGCTTAACCCCTCGATATTGTATGTTTTTACTTCCTTGAGAACATCACTTGAATAATGATAGACGGATATTTCCGTCGCTTTATTCGTCCCATCTTCAAACCCCGACAAAATATAGGCCACATGGCGATTGTCTCCTTCGCCTTCAAAATACGATTCACTGATGATCATGTCATCCATTAAGCCCGCCTTTTTGAAATCCTCGTAACCCCCCTTAAATTTTTCCCCATCTTTTCCCTCAATTTCCTTCGCTCCGTTTATGTACTGCGAAATATCCACACCGCTAACATCATACTGGGTGATTTTCATCAGCTTGTCGCCTGAGTACTCATAAACATTCAACGTCGTGGGTGTGCCATCTTGGTTGGGATCATCCAAGGTGTAGGCGATTTTGTCTGCCGCTGCGCCCCCTCTCCTGCGGTCATCATCAATGAACGGCTTTTTCTTTCTCATTCGTTGAGTAAACTCATCCTCAAGCGATTTTGAAAGATTACTTTCGTTTTCTTTTTGCTGGATAAAATCTTCGTGTTTTTGCTGCTGTTCGAGCAGATAACGGGGCAGGAACTTACTCTCTTTTTGTTTTTCACGCTGTAATTGGAAACCGCTGGGCTCAGCAGCTAGTAGGACATCCCGAAAAAAGAATGAGCTTAAAACAATGACCGATACTGTTTTTACCCACAAGGGCCAACGGCTCTTGAATGGTTTTTGGTCCGTTGTCGTTATTTCGCTAATCGGCATAGGCTTTTTAGGTTCTTATAAATAAATTTAATATGTACGCACAAAAAAATCATAATATATGACTTTACTATCAGATTAAAATATAACTGTCTCATTAGAGTATTGTTCCATAAAGATATTAAATACATTTATATTTACTTAATGTAATGTTTAATAACATATGACTAAGACTCGTAACCACTATAAAATATGCCATATTATCTACTTGTTATCAAATATAAATATCTTAATATTATTCGATTAACCTATACACACATTCAATAGGTTAACGTTTTATATTCTAACTATTGTCTATACTTACTTTTAATTTTGCTGATGTTTTCTTACTGAGAAAATCGATGGCATCTCGGAACATAATATAAAAGGCGGGCGTAACCATCAGAGTTAAAATCGTAGAGCTTACAACTCCTCCGATTACCGTGAGCGCTAGCGGGGACCAAAGATTGGCTCCTTCAGTTCTGTCAAGAGCCATGGGAACCAGTCCAAGCACTGTCGTGGACATCGTCATAAGAATCGGGCGCAATCGATCTTGATTGGCGAGGATAGCGGCCCGGATCGTTGAGCATTTTTTTTGTTTTACATAATAATTGATTCGATCCATCAACATGATCGAATGATTAACGACGATGCCACCTAGCATCATCATCCCAAGCATGGCGCCCACGCCGATCGAATGGGGTCCAAAATAGAGCGCGATCACTGCTCCCACGAGCGCCAGAGGAACAGCGATCATGATCAAAAGTGGTTGATAGAAGGATTCAAACAAAGACGCCAGAACCAAATACACAAGCACCAAGACAAAAATTATCATTACCCTCATCTGTTTGTTGGTTCGTACGAGCGTAGGATAATCACCTCCCACACGATAGAAATAATCTTCAGGAAACGGCACATTTTTGAGACTTTCCTGGATTGCCGTAACGATTTTACTTAACGGAATTTTTCCGATGTTGGAACTCACCTGGATAGTCCGGTTTTTATCTTTTCGCCAAATCTCGCTGGGGCCTAGGCCAAATTTGAAATCCGATAACTGACCTAGCAGCACCGGATCACCGTTTTTAGAGGTCATAATCAAATGGTGTAAATCCTTAAAGGTCTTCCTGTACTTTTCATCAAGTCTTGTGATCGTCTCGATTTCAGTTCCTTCGGTGTGATAGACGGTCGCTCGGAAGCCTCTCATTTGTCCATGAATCTGATTGGCTGTTTCACTAACGGTCATCCCATAAAGACCCGTTCTTTTTTTATTGACCAGGACCTGCATCTCGGGCCGGCCTTCGCGCATGCGGATTTTTGTATCGGTGAGGCCCTTGACACTTTCCATGCGGTTGGCGATCGCGATAGCGAGCTCTCTCAATTTATCGTAGCTATACCCAAAGATTTCCAGAATTACTTCCTTTGTGCCTACTTGTTCTTCCTCTTGGAAATAAATAAAGGCGGGGTGCATTTTGTTTGTTTCCTGGCGGATGTTTTCGATCACGTCCTTCAAAGAACGTCTGCGTTCCGTGGAATTTACAAGCTCCACATAAACTTTCGAGGACCATGGTTCAATTCTTGAAGTTACAATTTTTACTTCCGGAATTGTTTTAACCAGATTTTCTACTTTTTTGACGAGTTTATCCGAGGCCTCTAATCGGGCACCTGTCGGTAACTCGACAAAAATAGTGAACTTGTTCTGTTCAGTGCTCCCAAGGTATTCGAGCCCCAACCGTGAGGCGAAGAAAGCGGCCAAAAGAAACATGCCGATACAAATGAGCGCGACCCGTCTTCGATAGCGTATCGACCGAAATAAAAATTTTCTCTCGATCAAAGAAAATTTCTTGACCCACGATTCAGACCCTTGAACATGGCTGGTGTCCGAATAGGCGTTGAACGCGGGCCGAGAACACATCATTGGCACTAACGTCACGGCACAAGCCATGGATACTAAAAGAGATACCACAATCGTGGACGCCATTCCCGAATAGAGTTTCTGTAATTCTTGGCCCATGAACACAAGTGGTAGAAAAACGATCACCACGGTTAAAGTTGATGCCACAACCGCCAGAAACATCTCGCTACTGCCCTGGACCGCGGAGGGTATTGTTTCCCCGCCTGCTTCTCTTTTTTTTAAGATATTCTCAAAAACTACGATGGAGTTATCCACAAGCATCCCTACACCCAACGCAAGGCCGAACAAGGTCATCACGTTGATCGTAAGCCCTGCGTTTCTCATAAAAATGAATGTACCGATCACCGACACTGGGATCGGAAATGTCACGATGATGATGGACCTAAATTTTTTATAGATTGTCAATGTTGTAACAAGTACGAAAAATAATAGATACAAAATGATCCCTTTCAAGAATAAAGTAAAGACAATCAGTGACAGAACTGCAATAAGTAATCTTAAATTCAGTTTAAAAAGAAAAATAAAAAATATGAGGATGATCAGGACAATCCCCTGCATCAGGGATTCTTGGAGATTATTGATCGCTTTTTTGATAAATTCTGCCTGGTTCGAGGTCACCACCAAATGGATATCTCGTGGCAATTTGACTTTGACCTTTTCAATTTCGTTCAAAAGCTCCTTGGCCACCGTGATGGTATTTTTGGTGCTCTCTTTCTGAATGTAGACCGTAACAACCGGACGGATATTAAGACGCGAATATTCGTTGGGTTCTAGAAACGAGTCTTTCACGGTTGCGATGTCTTTCACGCGGATAATAGATCCCGTGGGGCTCCGGCGAAGCGCCATGTTCTTGATCTGATCTATAGAATCAAATTCACCAATCACGCGTACTAAATAACGGTCTGTGGCTCGTGCGACTTCTCCTGAAAGAAGGTTCAGGTTGTTGGAGCCGAGGATCCCGGTCACCTCATCGATCGGTATTCCATACGCGGCGAGCCTCACCTGGTCTACCTCGACTAAGATCTTTCGTTCACGTCCGCCGGCGACTTCGACGTTCGCCACACCCGGCACGCGTTTGAAGTTTTCCTTCATTGTCTGGTCGACGATCTTCCGGATCTCTTCGGTGGTTCGGTGCTCGCTCGTGGCCGCCAGGATAAACACCGGCACGTCCCCTTGCTGGAACTGTGCGATGACCGGTTTTTCGATTTCCTTTGGCAGTTTATTCTTTATTTTGGCGAATTTTTCTCGAACCTCCAGAGCCGCGAAATCCATGTCGGTGCCGGGTTGAAAGCTTAGAACAACGGTGGATTCACCTTCTTTGGAAATCGACATCAGCTGTTCCAGATTGCTGACGGTCGCCACCGCTTCTTCGATGGGCTTCGTGACTAATGTCTCCACATCCGCCGGCGGTATGCCGCCGCGTGCCTGGATAATGATGCTGATCTGCCCGAAGGAGGTATTGGGATAAAGTTCGACGGGGAGTTTAAAAAGAGACACCATGCCGAAAAGAAGGACAATTAAAGCAATCATGAAAACCGTAATAGGTTTTCGGATAGAAATTTCAGGAAGATTCATTTTGAACGCTTAAATCGCTCCGCGATTTCACTACTACCAACGTAAATAGCCGGGACCACAACCAGGGTCAGAAAAGTAGCGATGAGAATGCCCCCGACCGCCGTAACTCCAAGAGGCGCCTGAAGCGCATCTTCACCTTTGGCAAGCGCCAGAGGCAAAGCGCCGAAGGCCGATGAAAAAGCGGTCATTAAGATCGGTCGGAGGCGTGTTTTGCCAGCCTGAATCGTCGCTTCCAAAAGCGGGATTCCTTGACTCCTCAATTGATTAATGTAATCGATGAGAATAATTCCATTATTGACCACGATACCTCCCAAGAGAATCATGCCAAGAATGGCGACCATACTGATGGGGGTGTTGAACGCCCAAAGTGATAAGGCTACACCGATCAATGACAGCGGAAGGCAGAACATGATGACAAACGGTTGCCACAAAGATTCAAACTGAGCCGCCATCACCATATAGACGAGGATCACCGCCAAAATTAAGGCAAAGAACAAGCTTGAAAAAGATCCCCGGATTTCCTCGCTTTCTCCGGCGATTTGAATCGAATAATGTTCCGGCGCAACCAGTTCTTTGATCTCGGACTGCACATCGACGACGACGTCTTTGAGGCTTCGATTATTAATTTTAGCGAAAATCTGCAGTGTCCGCTCTTGGGATTCCCTCTTAATTTCGCTGGGGCCCTTGCCGCGACTGAATTTCACGAAATCTGCAAGCGGAATATCCATATCCAAAGGAGAATGAATCATTAAAAGTCCGAGTTTCTTGAATTGGTCCCGATCCGCTTCCTTCAATTGAACCCGAATATCAATTTCACGGCCTTCTTCTTTAAACTTGCTCGACGTGATGCCTTTCATCGCGATGTTCGCCGCTTGGGCGATATTCACGACGGATAATCTGTAGAAACTGGCACGATCTTTATTAATGATAATCTTAGTTTCAGGAAAGGGTTCCGCCAGGTTGTTGGTCACTCCGTAGATACCTTCAATATTGGATATTTTTTCTTCCACTTTATGCATGAGGCGCGTGAGTTCCTCAAGTTTTGGACCCTTGATATTGACCACAACAGGCGCGTCGTTTCCTGAGGCCCCCACGCCGAATGCGCTCTCATTCAAGATATAACTGACCCGGGCCGGACGAATGCTCTTTCTGCCTTCGGAAAATTCAAAATACCTCCGGATTTCCTGCACGACCTCATTGGTTGATATCTTCCGATCTTCTTTCAAATCCACTATTATTTCCGCCTGATTGGCGCCTAGGCTTTCGATCACTTGTTTGGTATCACTGTCTTTGTCAGAACCCACGACGACGGAGATGGTCTGCACATCCTCCACGTTCTTCACGAAATTCTCGATCTTTTTTGATATCTCATTGGTAAATTCCACACGCATCCCCACAGGCAGATCAATTTTTAAAGTAAATTCACCCTGATCAATCTTCGGCAAAAGAACCTTGTCCACACCGTACATCATGTAAAACAAGCTCGACAAAAACAATCCCAAAACGATCAAAAGATAAATCCATTTTCTTCTGAGAAATGCGGGCAAAATTTTATCGTAAGCTTTCTCAATAAAACGAATAGGCAGAGCAGCTTTTTCCAAAATCACCTCGACGGGCTTTCGGCCTTTAGAGGAGCCTCCCTCTTCATGAATATCTCTTTTGGTCAGAGACGACTTGCCTCCGACCTTATCGATCAACATGGGGAGAAGCGTGAAAGCAATAATGGCAGAAATAACTTGCGTGACTACGACAACCAAAGCCAATTGCTTAAAAAGCTGCCCTGCAATTCCCGTTACGAAAATGATAGGCAAGAAAACAGAGATGGTAGTCAGCGTCGACGCGACCATCGGCGCCATGACTTCTTCGGAACCGATGATCGCCGCCGTTCCGATCCCATTTTTCGGATTTTCCCTGAATTTCCGGTAGATGTTTTCGATTACTACCACGGCGTTATCTAAAAGCATCCCAACGCCGAGCGCGATCCCTCCCATTGAAATCACATTTAACGAAATATGCATGAAGTACATCAGTGTAAAAGTCGCCAATACCGTGATGGGAGTGATTGTCACCACAAGACCCGAGTTTCTAAAATCTCTTAAGAAAATAACAAGCACCAAAAACGCGAGGAACCCGCCCTGAACACCGGCATCTTTGACTCCGCCTAACGCATTACTGACTGACTTGGATTGATCAGAAATAACGTCAATATGAACATCTTTGGGGATCTGGGCCTTGATATCCACGAGTCTCTTCTTGATGCCGTTAGTCACTTGAACGATATTCGCCTGCGCCTGCTTCTGAATGGAAAGTGTCACGTTCTCAAGCCCGTTGAAACGGGAAAAACTCGTTCTTTCCTTTACGGCCCTGTTGATTTCGGCGACATCTTTTAAAAGAATCAAGCGGTTCGAAGGATCATTTTCTGATTGTCGCGCTTCGGACATATTTTTGGATTCATTGGATGTTTCAGTTCGAATGGGAATCTGGCCTATCTCGTCGATATGTTTAAACTCACCAAGAGTTCTGACCAAATATTCATAAAAACTTTCCTTGATGGTGCCGCCTGGAAAATTAAGATTCGCCGCCGCGATCGCGTCGGAGACATCGACGATGGAGACACCGGCAGTCTTTAATTTCGCCTGGTCCACATCCACGACAATTTGTTCTTTGGCTCCGCCCGAAATATTAGCTGACGCAATTCCTTGAATTTTTTCAATCTCGTCTTTAAACCATTTGCGGGATAACTCACGGAGCTGGATGGGGCTTCGCTCCTGACTTGAAATACTAATGACCATCACCGGCCGGTCGAAAGGATTGTATTTTAAGACGACGGGTTCCTGAGTGTCGCGCGGGAGACGTTCTTTGATGAGATCAATTTTCTCACGGACTGAAAGCGAGGCGTAATCCATGTTTTGATTCCATCCGAATTCCACCAACACCAAAGAAAGCCCTTCTTTGGAAGTGGAGCTCACCTTTCTCAAACCGGAGATGCCGCCGACCGCTTCTTCGATAGGTTTTGTAATCAGCGTTTCAATTTCCTCAGGTGCCGCATTTTCATAAGACGTCACGATTGATAGCTGAGGATAGGAGATAGGTGGGAAAAGTTCCTGGGCCAAAAGCTTAAATGAGATGACCCCAAAAAGAATTACCCCGATATAAACCATCAGGGTCGTGACGGGCCGACGAATAGATAATTCTGGTAGACTCACCCCACCACCTCTTTGTTACCGCTGCCTATCAAATTTAAAAAACCTAAAGGGTGCGGTAGAATCCACCAAAGGTGGATTCATCAATCCTTTGGATTGGAAAAGAGGTGGTGGGGTCAAAAGATACCCTCTTGAGTTTCTGTGATTTCTACCTTTGCCTTATCCTGGAGTTCTTGTTCTACATCGACAACGACAAGATCCCCCTCTTCGACACCTTCTTTTACCTCGATAGCATCCGGAGTGGCATAACTAACCTCAATCGTACGCACCTCGATGGTTCCAAAAGCGGCCTTGGGTTCTTCGACAGCCTCCTGCACATCTTTGGAGGCGCCCTTCCTCTTTTTGATTTTGTCCTTCGACTTTTTATCCAGGCCCAGAGGGCCTCCGGTTTTCTCAAGCATCTGGTTTTGTTTAGGCTCTTCTGCATGAACAATATATACGAAATACTGATCTTCCTTTTTCTTAAAACTGGAACTCGGGATCACCAGCGCTTGTTCTTTTTCGTAAACCAATACATTCACACGCCCGAACATGCCAGGTTTAATTTTTTCATCCGCGTTGGCTATTTTGGACATGACCTTCACTGTCCGTGACCGCCCCTCCACGAGCGGGGACACAGACTCCACCTGCCCTTTAAACACCTGATCGGGATATGAATCCACGACCACTTCGACGTTTTGGCTTTCTTTTACTTTCGCGATATCTTTTTCAATCACGCCAAACTCGACATAAACATCTTTCAAATCCACAAAAGTACCGATCTTGTCCTGCGGCGTCACGAAAGAACCTTTGTCTATTTCCACCGACCCGATATAGCCATCACTTAAAGCCACCAAGTTGGTTTTATCCAGTTCCGCTTTTGCGGACTGATACTCCAACTGGTTTTGTTTCAATTTTGTCTCTACGATGGAGCCTAATTCAAAGAGTTTAGTCTGTTTTTCAAGTTCAACTTTCGCGTACTCGAGCTTGAGCAGGGCCTCTTTTTGATCAAGGCTCGCGATAATATCACCCTGCGTAATTTTTTCGCCTTCCTTGAAGTTGATATATTCCACATTGCCAGCAACAGGAAACTTCAAATCAATCTCACGAAAGCCCTTGATCGTGCCAAGCGAAGGTAACGTGTCCCTGAAGCTTACTTTCGCGACCTTGTAAACTTTCACCGGCGCGGGCGGTGTTTCAATGGCTTTGGTGGCTACTTCTTTTTTGCTTTTTTTGTAAACCGGGAATCCGCTGACACAACTGATATGGTCTTTGATAAATGAAAAAAGAAACACCAGCGCGAAAAGTGCGCCGACGACGGAGAGAAAAATCTTTTTCTTGAACCATTGTGGAAAATGTATTTTTTCTTTCATGGCCTTTAATTTATTTAGGTTCGGGGTCAAGGTAATCAGGATCTCCTATGGACTGGTTAAGGCTTGAAACAGCGAGGTGATAGTCGCTGATTGCTTGGATGAATGCAAACCTGTCTTGGGCCATTTCAATGAGTCCTTCTAATAGATTTTGAAGTTTCTCCTCCTGCAGCCCAACCGTGTACCGTAAAATCCCATTTTGTCTGTCCTGATACCTCATCTTGGCCGCAGAAGAATCGATCTGAATCAACGATTTCTGCAAATTATAAAAATCATCTTTTATTTTCAGAGTTACATCATTTTTGGCTTTTTCATAATCGCTCTGCGCTTGTAAAAGCGCGGCTTGGGCGGACTTTTCATCAGTGATATCGGCCAATTTATCAAAAAGGTTGAACGTAACCTTATGTTCAAAATCCTCAGAGCCATGCAGGGCCAATACGGTCGGCCCATATTTGTGTTTGGTCTGGTTATATTCCACAGAATTTGGCCCCAGCGGCATGCTGGTTTGGACTCCCACAAACCATTCTTTTTCAGGGTCGATGTCATTATTACCATTTCTGAAAGAAAGACTATCTCTGAAATTTTCTCCCAAGTAACCGTAGGATCCTCTTAGGTCCACGTGTGGATATTTTTTCGCTTGAAAAACCTGTACGCCGTATTTCGCGGATTCGAAAGCATATTCCTTGACTTCAACATTCGGATTATTTTGGACCGCCAGGTCGATCACGTCATCCATATTGGGATGAACCTTCACAAAATTCAGGCGAAGGTCTATAGGGCAATTGCGGTCCGCAGGCAGGTCAAGTGTCTGCAGAAGAACCAAAACTGCGGAGGACAAATCATTTTTGGCCCCCTCCACTTGAAAATAAACCTGCTGAAAAACGGATTCCGTGTTTAAATAATCGATTTCCGGAGTCACTTTCTCCTTATAGCCCTTCAAAACCCTATTATGAATTTCATTGATTTCTTTATACAGATCGATCTGATATTGAAGATTATATTCACCCTTAACAGTGCCGTAATAGGCTGTCTTAACCTGATGGACCAGTTCACCCATCGCTTTTTTAAGTTCAGATTCGGAAGATTTGACATTGGCCTCCGCTTGCTTCACCGTCAGATGAAGCTCCCCGCCGTAAAAGAGCGGCTGGGAAACGTTGATCTTACGGTTTTCGCCTTTATAAAACCGTCCATGCGGGTCTCCGCTGCCGATTTCGCTGGCAAGACCTCCATTAGCCGTTACGATACCCTGTACAGTGGGATAAAGTGCGCGCTTAGCTTCGACGAGTTTCGCTTTTGCAGCCTCAATTTTTTTTCGCAGTGCCTGAAGATTGATGCTGTTAGCAACAGCAATATCGACCGCCTCTTTCAAAGTAATTTTATTATCCGACACAGCAACTTTATACAGCAACTCGCCGTCAGTTGGCTTTTTTTCTCTGTAACCAAGCTTTCTTAAAAACCACCCTGATTCGCCCGGTGTTTTCGGTGCAGTTTTCGCGGGTTCTAGCTTTATTTCCTTTACCGGCTTATCTTGAACTAAAATATTTTTTAAATTAGGGATCCAAGGCCATTTTTTTACACTGGGGTTAGCAGGCTGAACGAGAGGCTCTATTTTTTCGTTTTCAGATTGCGTAGAAGCGCTGGAATCGCTTTTTTTTGCCAGTTCATCCAGGAAGTTTTGAGCTCCTTGATTTCTTTGATCATCCGTCAATAAACCATTGCCATTAGCTTGTAAAAGAATCGCTTCGTGTTTTTGTTTGGCATAGATCACTTCCTGCTCAAAAGCGGCGACGCCGTCATCTGCGTATGCAAAAGGTTTAAAAAAAACAAAATCCGTTATTCCGAGTGATAAAACCAAATAAATTGGCATACAATGGAGATAGAAGATACATTTTTTCATCAATAATGATTATTTTTAATTAATTCTACTAAAAAGTCAAGCTAAGAGTTACTTAGACTAACAGTAAGAACCATACTAGGAGACGTTCGAGGGTGAATAGACGCTGTTGATGGGTACAGACGGCCTTATCATTTCACGGATGAATGGATGGATTTCAAATAATCTTTAAATTTTTTCTCAAAACCTTGCTCGGTCGGTGCATAGTAGTGTTTTTTTTCCGGGAGATATTGTTGATCCACAAAATGGCCTTCATAATCATGAGCGTACTGATAACCCTTGCCATGTCCCAGCGCTTCCGCCCCTTTGTAATGGGTGTCTTTGAGGTGTGCAGGCACCTCTAAAGTTTTATCTTCAGCGATATCTTTCATCGCTTGCTCGATCGCCATGTAAGAGGCATTGGATTTTGGGGAGCAAGCGATATAGACCGTGGCTTGGGCCAATGGGATCCTGGCTTCCGGCATTCCTATAAACTCTGAGACCTGAAGCGCCGCATTCGCGACTACTAGGGCCTGTGGATCGGCGTTCCCCACATCTTCCGCGGCGCAAATCACGATACGGCGCGCGATAAACCGCGGGTCCTCTCCGGCATAAAGCATCTTCGCCAGATAGTATATGGCAGCATCAGGATCCGATCCGCGCATGGACTTGATGAAAGCGGAAATCGTATCATAATGCTGGTCCTCATCGGCGTCGTAGACCACTGCTTTTTTTTGGATTGATTCTTCCGCGACTTGCCGCGTGAAATGGACGTTTGTGCCTTCCTTCGGCGTGGTCATGACGCCTAGCTCCAATGCGCTTAAAGCACGCCTTGCATCGCCATCGCAGATTTTAGACAAAAAATCGAGCGCCTCCTTATCGATGTGGACCGGATGACTGCCAAGCCCTCTGGTTTTATCCTGTAAAGCGTGCATCAATATCGTGCGGATCTCGCCCTCGCTTAAAGGTTTTAATTCGAAAACAAGCGATCGCGACAAAAGCGCCGACACAATCGAGAAGTAGGGGTTATGCGTTGTGGCGCCTATCAAAATGGGATTACCCTTTTCCACGTCGGGCATCAAAACATCCTGCTGAGCCTTGTTGAAACGGTGAATTTCGTCTATGAAAAGAATGGTTTTTTGCCGTTTCATTTCAAAACGTTTTTTCGCCTGGTCAATGGCCTTACGGATCTCGGCCACATTGCTGGTTACGGCGTTCATCGGTTCAAAAAATGACTTTGTCTCATTGGAAATGACCGTCGCAAGAGTCGTCTTTCCTGTCCCCGGCGGACCATAAAGTACAATCGATGAGATGGTATCAGCGGTGATTGCGCGGGAGAGGAGCTTCCCGGGCCCAAGAATATGTTCTTGCCCAACAAAATCTTTCAGAAAACTGGGCCGCATCCGCACCGCCAGCGGCTCGTGCGAATTTGTTTTAGATTCGGAATGGTCTTCGAATAAATCCATGTTTATTTTTTTCAAATAATCAAGACAAAAAGGTAGGTTTTTAAATAAGGGCCCCGCAAATGCCGTGCTGCCGCGCACATATTGAATCCCTTATCATAGGGTGGGAACCTCGCGGACACCTTAAGGCCAACCTCGGAAGAGGCAGCACACCGGCACCCGGCTCAGCTCCCTTTCAATTTGAGTGTTGGATTCACATGAAAAGCGCTCATGATCCACGCGCACCGCAGGGAACAGAGTCATTATATCACGAATGGTTAATTGTCAAACAGCGGAACAAAAAATTATTTCTGCTGATCGCTGGATTCGCTGTTTAATAGGTCTAGAGAGGATTGGATCGTGTATTTCAACGTACGGATAGTCTTTGATTGCTGGGCCTGTAATTTCTGAAGACTGCCATTTTCAGTCCTTAATTGCGTCAATTCTTGGGCCTGCTCTTTTTGCTTTTGTTTTTCCGCCTGGGCGATTTGTAACTGCGATTTGAGCAAATCGTTTTCCTCTAACAATTTTTTACTTTTTGCATCCTGGTCGTCGATCATTTTTGATTGATAAGCTTGCATTTTTTTGAGTTTTTCGTTTTCCGTTCTTAATTGCTTCGATTCTTGGGCCTGCTCTTTTTGCTTTTGTTTTTCCGCCTGGGCGATTTGTAACTGCGATTTGAGCAAATCGTTTTCCTCAAGTACTTTTTTATTTTTCGCATCCAGGTCTTTCATATAAGAGGAAAAATAGTCTCTCGTCTCATGGAGCTCTTTTTCCACAGCCTTCAGTTTTCCGGCTTTCTCCTGCAGCGCCGTAAGCTGTGACGCATCGACTTGAGCGGCTTCATTTTGGCTTGCGGCCGATTGAAGCGAGTTATACTTTTTCTCAAGCAGCGTCATCTGATCCTTCAAATAATTGAGCTGCCGCAGAGCATCTTCTTTTTCCCTGATCGCCGCTTCCCTAGAAGGATCCTCCGGATTCGAGGCTGTGGCGCCTTGATTTTTTAAAGACTCGATTTCTTTATATGCCTCATCCCTTTCCAGCGTGAGTGTGCGCACATGGTCTTTCCATATTCCTAAAAGTTCTTTATCCTTTTGCATTTCTTTTGTCAGCTCTTCTAATTGGCTATCAGACGCTCCTCGGCTTGCAAGTGCTGCCTGCTGATCCGCTTGAGAGAGCCCTTGAGAATCGGTTTGCGAATAGTCCTGAAGAATTTTTGGAGTCACTTTGGCAAAAGCAGCTTGAGTTAACCCGAACAGCATTAAGAAAATTATTACAAAGCGAACCGGGGAAAAATTTCTCATCAAAACCTCCTGTTAACTGACGGCCCTATTCATTCTAAATGATTATTTCATTCTTTCAACAAAAATCATCCACAAGTTATTCGGAAGAAGACTGCTCGTCGCCGATCTTAGATGACAGAGATTCTAAATAGGCCTCAAAGTTGGATTTAATATTTTGGACCGCTTTAAAATCTGATTCCAAATCTCCTCGAAGTCTGTCCGGGTTGGCATCCTTCTTCGACCGGTTGTGCCGGTCGGTCATATCTGAAATTAACGAATCCATATAAGATCCAAAATCCGAGCTAAATTTTTTAACGTTAGTTTCATATGTTTTTAAATCTGTTTTTAAAACATTAAGAGTTCGGAAATAATTTGAGAGTTTTTTTCCATTTATTTTATTGACGGTGGTCAGGGCTGCGATTTGAGCATCCGATTGATGCAGTTTGTCGCTGACAGCCTTATATTTGTCTTCCAGCTGTGAGTATTGGTTTTGCGTGCTATCCCGGCTAAGTTTAAGTTTCATATTTTCTTCTTTTAAGGCGACCAACTTAGAGGACTCCTCCTGTAGTTTCCCCACTTTTTCAGAAAGAGTTTGGATTTGGCTCTTAGCCGTGACGATTATTTTATCCCGATTCGTTTTTAATACATTGTATGCTTTTTGAGTGCCTGCGAGATTGGCCTGTAGTGCATTGACCTGGGCCTGATTCTTAACGGCATTAGCTTCCAGAGCTTGGTATTGGGATTGAAGTGAAGCCAATGTTTTTGAAAGGTCGTCTTTGTTTTTTTGCAAAACCTGTAGCTGGGCTTGGGAGTCTTGGAGTTGTTTGTCGGATTGAAGCTTCAATGCCTGAGCTTGGGAGTCGAATGCGTTTAGTTTTTGTGTTAACACGTCTTTGTCTTTTAATAGCGTCTCTTTTTGGGAAGAGGAATCTTTCAAAGCTTTGTTCAGGTCTTGGAGCTGGGCTTGGTTTTGGGCGAGCTTAGCGTTTAGATTTTCAATGGTTTTGTCGGAATCTTCTTGGGTCTTAGTGGCGTTTGATTCAAGAGCCTGGTATTGGGACTGGAGAGAGGTCAGGTTCTCTTGAAGCGTGTCTTTGTCTTTTTGAAGCGCTTGGACCTGTGAAGAAGTGTTCTTTGAAGAATCAGCCAGAGACGCATAGGCGCTCTGTGTGCTGGCCATCTTGGCCTGTAGAGCTTCGATCTGGGCCTGGGAGTCTT
>Ga0209726_10004136_pt1 | contig 18855 bp, 18 predicted proteins | sample Subgrocontami54m_FD_187453 | JGI IMG/M metagenome (GOLD analysis project Ga0209726, IMG submission 187453) | Subsurface groundwater microbial communities from S. Glens Falls, New York, USA - GMW46 contaminated, 5.4 m (SPAdes) (version 3) | ecosystem: Environmental > Aquatic > Deep subsurface >... | reverse complement strand
TGGCACTCGCCGAACAGCATCAAAATATTTTCGCCTCGGTGGGCGTGCATCCTGATTATGAAGCACCCGCAAGGGGTACGCCGGTGGGTGCATCCGTAAAGGGTACGCCGCCAGACGCTCGCCCTTCGGGCGGTCTTGGCGCAGCCCCGCCGCTACACGGCGACCCTTCCGCAGGTGCCGAAGAGCCTGATGTTGCCCGCCTGGTCGGGCTGGCGCAGCACCCCAGGGTTGTCGCCATCGGGGAAACAGGCCTGGATTATTTTCGCCTGAAAGGCGATCTGGAGTGGCAGCGCGCACGCTTCCGCACCCATATCCGCGCGGCGCGAGAGAGCGGCAAACCCCTCATCATCCACACCCGCGAGGCGGCGCATGACACCCTGCGCCTGATGGCAGAGGAAGGCGCAAGCCAGGCTGGCGGGGTGATGCACTGCTTCACCGAAACCTGGGAAGTAGCCGAAGCTGCGCTGGCAATGGGCTTCTACATTTCCTTTTCCGGCATCGTCACCTTCAAGAAAGCCACACAAATTAAAGAGGTCGCCCGGCGCATGCCGCTTGAGCGCATGCTGATAGAAACCGATGCGCCTTACCTCGCCCCCGCGCCCTATCGCGGCAAGCTCAACCAGCCCGCATACGTAAAGCATGTGGCGGAAGAAATTGCCAGACTGCGTGAAATCCCGCTGGCAGAAGTTGGTCGTGCCACCACGGACAATTTTCACCGTTTATTTTCGATAACTGACACCCGCACATAGACGAGCTATTGAGGATGCTGAACAGGTGTTCTCCGTGAAAAACAAGCGCTTCCAACACATGGAATCTTGCTGTATCATGCAATTTGAAGTTTCAAACTACAATTTGCAAACATGCTGAATCGAGCCGCATTTTCCACCGCCCAGCGGCTGGCACAGGGTTTCCCTGTGCTGGCTATCACCGGACCGCGCCAGTCTGGCAAGACGACGCTGGCGCGTGCGTTATTTGCCGGCAAGCCTTATGTTTCGCTGGAAGACCCGGAGGCACGGGAATTCGCCGAGAGCGACCCGCGCGGTTTTCTGGCACGGTTTCCCGATGGGGCGGTATTTGACGAGGCGCAGCGCTGCCCGGGCCTGTTTTCCTACCTGCAAGGGGTGGTGGATGAACGGCGGCGGATGGGGGAGTTCATTCTCACCGGGTCGCAGCAGTTCGGCCTGATGTCGAACATCGCGCAGTCGCTGGCCGGGCGCGCGGGTTTATTGCAATTGCCGCCGTTCTCGCTGGCGGAGTTGAAAGCGGGCGGGGTGCTTCCCGCTACGCTGGAGGCGGCGATGTTCCAGGGCAGCTATCCGCCGCTTTACGACCGGCCGGTTTCGCCCGGCGACTGGTTTCCAAACTATGTGGCCACCTATGTGGAAAGGGATGTGCGGCAGTTGCTGGCGGTGCGCGATTTGTCGCTGTTTCAGCGCTTCCTCAGGATGTGCGCAGCCCGTTCCGGGCAGTTGCTCAATCTTTCCGCGCTGGCGGCGGACTGTGGAATTTCACATGTAACGGCGCGGGAGTGGCTTACGGTGCTGGAGGCGAGTTATATTGTCTATTTGCTGCGGCCCTACCATCGCAATTTCGGCAAGCGCTTGGTGAAAATGCCCAAGCTGTATTTTCTCGATACTGGCTTGGCGGCATATTTGACGGGCATACGCGACGCTGATTCGCTCGCCACTCATGCCTTGCGCGGAGCGTTGTTCGAAACGCTGGTGGTGGCTGAGTGGGTCAAGCGCGAATTCAATGCTGGGCGTCCCGCCGAACTGTATTTCTGGCGCGACAGCGCGGGGCACGAGGTGGATTTGCTGGTCACGCAAGACGGGCAATTCCTCCCCGTGGAAATCAAATCCGGCGTTACCTTCAGCGGCGACTGGGCGGCGGCGCTACGCAAGCTGTCCGCCCTGTTTGGCGACGAAGCCCTGCCGCCGGGAATTATTTTTGGCGGCGAGGGGCAATATGAGCGCGAAGGCTGCCGGGTGGTCGGTTGGAAGGCGCTGGCCGAGATGGCGGAGTGATGCACTGCTGCACCGAAACAGGGGAAATAACCGAGGACTCGCTGGCAACAGGCTATTACATTTCCTTTTCCGGCATCGTCCCCTTGTTTCTGGGATGATGTTTCAGGGTTGCGTGAGGCAGGAAGGAATCCATGCTGCTGGCCGGTTTTGCGCATTTGCCGCATACATTTGCTTGACCTGACGGCATTTTTCGTTATAATCCGCGCTCCCAAAACCTTGCTCCACCGTTACGCATGACGGGGGGCATTATCCAAAAGGAGAAATATGCGACATTACGAGATTGTATTTATCGTACATCCCGATCAGAGCGAGCAGGTGCCCGCGATGGTCGAGCGGTACCGTACCCTGGTGACGGCCAAGAACGGCCTGATCCACCGCCTGGAAGACTGGGGCCGCCGCCAGCTGGCTTACCCGATCCAGAAAATCCACAAGGCGCATTATGTGCTGATGAACATCGAGTGCAACCAGGAAACCCTGGACGAGCTGGAACATGCATTCAGGTTTAACGATGCCGTGCTGCGCCACCTGACCATCAAGACCAAGACTGCGGTAACCATTCCTTCGGCGATGATGCGGGAGGAGAAGTCGCGGTCGATGTCTCCTGACGCAGCGCCAGTTGAGGCCGCGACACCGGCAGCATCGGCTGGGGCCGCATCTGCTTGATCGAACTGGGTTGCAACCGGTTCGTTGTTGACGGTGAACTCGTTGAGCTGGATGGTTTGCGGTACACCCCGGCGGGGTTAGCGCGAATCGCATTGAAAATCCGCCATGCTTCAACGCAGCATGAAGCAGGGACTCCGCGCCAGGTGCAGTGTGAAATTCCGGCCCTGGCACTCGGTGCCGCCGCCCAACAGGCAAGCAGTTTGCAGCTTGGGCAGCGGGTGAAGGCGGAAGGATTTCTGGCCCAGCGCAGTTTACGCAGCACGCAACTGGTGATGCACATAGACAACATTACATTGGAATAAGGAGCACAGCATGGCTCGTGTATTTAAGAAAAAAGATGACAAGAAGAACAGCGCTTCGCGTTCATTGTTCAAGCGCCGCAAATTCTGCCGCTTCACTGCGGAGAAGATCGCGGAAGTGGATTACAAGGACCTGAACATCCTCAAGGAGTTTGTCGGTGAAAACGGCAAGCTGCTTCCGGCGCGCATCACCGGCACCAAGACGCGTTTCCAGCGCCAGTTGAGCACTGCGGTCAAACGCGCGCGCTTCCTGGCGTTGATGCCTTACACTGATTTGCATTAAGGAGCGGAACATGCAAGTGATACTGATGGAAAAAATGGCCAATCTCGGCCAGTTGGGCGACGTGGTCAAGGTGAAAAATGGCTACGCACGCAATTTTCTGATCCCGCAAGGCAAGGCCAAGCGCGCAACCGAAAGCAATAAGGCCGAATTTGCCGCACGCCGGGTTGAGCTGGAAGCTGCGGAGCGGGCCAAGCAGGCGGATGCGGAGGCGCATGCCGGGAAGCTCAATGGGCTGACGGTGCAAATCGCGCAGAAGGCCGGCGTGGACGGCAAGCTGTTCGGCTCCGTGACCAATGCCGACATCGTTGCGGCACTGGCGCAACTGGGTTTTGCCGTGGAGAAATCACAAGTGCGCATGCCGGCGGGCCATCTCAAGCAGATTGGGGATTATCCGATCAGCATCGGGCTGTACACAGATGTGGTGGCGACTATTACCGTCTCGGTGCTGGGCGAACACTAAGCCGCGACAGCTTTTACAAAGCGAACGGAAAAGGGCTGGCGACAGCCCTTTTTTATTTCTTCCGGCAGTAAATTTTACGGTGGTAAAATGCTCCGGCTGGTTTGCAATCAATAAACCCCCAATCATGCAAAATTTTTCTATTCCCACCGCAGACCCACAGCTTGATGCGATCAAGCTTCCGCCCCATTCGGTCGAAGCCGAGCAGTCGGTGCTGGGCGGCATTCTGCTGGATGCCAGCGCGTGGGACAAGATTGTTGACCTGATCAGCGAGCGGGATTTTTACCGCTTCGAACATCGCCTGATTTACCGGCATATTGCGCGCCTGACCGACCATGCCAAGCCGGTGGACGTGATTACCGTGGCGGAATCGCTGGAGGGCAATGCCGAACTCGACAAGGCCGGCGGGTTGGCTTATCTGGGCTCGCTGGCGCAGAACGTGCCGTCCGCAGCCAATATCCGGCGCTATGCGGAAATCGTGCGCGAGCGCGCCATCATGCGCAAGCTCGCCGAGGTCGGCAGCGATATCGCCACCAGCGCCTATAACCCGGCCGGGCGCGATGCGGACCAGTTGCTGGACGAGGCGGAAAGCCGCGTGTTCGAAATTGCCGAGGCCGGTGAGCGCGGCCGGCAGGGCTTTGTCCCGATCCCGCCGTTATTGACCAAAGTGGTTGAGCGCATCGAGACGCTGTATGGGCGCGACAACGCCAGCGATGTGACCGGTATCGCGACCGGCTTTACTGATCTGGACAGCATGACTTCCGGTATGCAGCCGGGCGAGCTGATTATCGTCGCCGGACGCCCGAGTATGGGTAAGACCGCCTTCGCCATCAACATTGCCGAGCATGTGGCGCTGGAAGGCGCCAAGCCGGTGGCGATCTTCAGCATGGAAATGGGCGGCACCCAGCTGGCCATGCGCATGATAGGCTCGGTCGGTCTGCTAAACCAGCACACGTTGCGCACCGGTAAGCTGGAAGATGACGACTGGTCGCGCATGACCCATGCGCTGGGACGGCTGAATGACGCGCCCATTTTCATTGACGAAACTGCCGCGCTGAACGCGATGGAATTGCGCTCACGTGCGCGCCGGCTGCACCGGCAGAATGATGGCCTGGGGCTGATCGTCGTGGACTATTTGCAGTTGATGTCCGCTCCTTCGGGCAAGGCAACCGAGAATCGCGCCACCGAAATATCCGAAATTTCCCGTTCGCTCAAAGCGCTGGCCAAGGAACTGCATGTGCCGGTGATGGCGCTGTCGCAGCTGAACCGCAGCCTGGAACAGCGTCCCAACAAGCGCCCGATGATGTCCGACCTGCGTGAATCCGGGGCGATAGAACAGGATGCTGACCTGATTCTGTTCATCTACCGCGATGAGGTTTACAACCCCGATTCACCTGACAAGGGCAAGGCGGAAATCATCATCGGCAAGCAGCGTAACGGACCGATAGGCAAGGTTGAGCTAACCTTCCGCGGCGAATACACAAGGTTTGACAATTACACCTCGGCTCAGTACTGAGCTGAGGTGTAATTGCGGCGGAGACTAACCAGCAGCTTAGCCGATTGGCTATGCAAAGCTAACATGCGCAGCATGTTATGTCGGAACCACAATTCTCAAGGACAATATTGAGCATGAATTGCACCGTTTTTAGGTTATAATTTGCTTCCGTATTTGGAGGCATAGTTCAGCGGTAGAATACTTGCTCGACAAGCAAGGGGTCACTGGTTCGATCCCAGTTGCCTCCACCAATTGAGTGTTTTAAGCAGCCCGAAGAAATCCACAAGACCCGCATAGTTAAAAGCTTTGCGGGTTTTTGTTTTACGGCACCCTATCCAGTTAAACAACTGTCCCGGAAATCTGTTTGGATACCAGACACCCAATCAGATATTCCTCAAGTCAGGCGCTGCACTTCAAATTTGAACACGCGAATTTTTTCATCTGCCTGAATTTGCGGTAGAGTAGTGCAGCTTGTAAAAAAACCGAGGCGGGTATGAAAAAAATTGTCTTGTGCGGCGTGCTGATATTTCTTTCTCCGGCTGCCCGGGCGGAACTGGAAGTCATTCCTCTGCGACACCACAATGTGGAAGATGTACTGCCCATCATCCGCCCCTTGCTGGATCAGGATGGCGTGGCGAGCGGCATGAACAACCAGCTCATCCTGCGCACCTCGCCGCATAACCTGGCCGAGATCAGGAAGCTGCTGGAGAGCATAGATACCGCGCCGCGCCGCCTGAGAATCACCGTGCTGCAAAATGTGGACAGCGATACCGTGAGGCGCCTTACAGAAGTTTCCGGCAGTGTCGGGTTGGGCCGTGATGCGCGCATCAGCGTGCCCGGTAGTGCTGGTGGCTTGACGGTAGAGGCGGGGCAGGGCGCGGATCGTGTTCGCGGCCGTATTGTCAGCACGAGGTCGTTGGAAGATGACAAAAAGACCCAGCAAATCCAGGTGCTGGAAGGCGGCCGCGCCCTGGTGAGCGTGGGGCAGTCAGTTCCCGTTTCGCAGCGCCAGGTGGTGCAGTCGCCGTGGAATACGCAGGTGATCGAAAGCACACAATACCAGAATGTGACCAGCGGCTTCTATGTGCGGCCGCGCCTGAGCAGGGATCGGGTAACGCTGGAAATCAGTGCACAGAACGATGCGCTCGCCCCCAACTCCGGCAACCCGCCCACCACCCGCTTGCAGCAGGTGACCACCACGATTTCCGGGCGGCTCGGCGAATGGCTGGTGCTGGGCGATATTTCACAGCAGACCGCGGGCGATGGTTCGACCCTCTCTTCGCGCAGCGTGTCGGATGTGCATGAGCGGCGCGATGTGCTGCTGAAGGTGGAAGAGGTTAACTAGAGGCCGAATAATGGTGCCAATCAAACCACATCAAAGCCGGCATCTTCGACAGCAGCTTTAAGCTGCGCCAGATTGGCCTGTGCCGGGTCGTAGGCCACGGTGGCGCGGTTCTGTTCCAGCGAGACTTCCACCCCGGTCACGCCCGGAGTTTTCTGCAGCACATTCTTGACGCTGTTTACGCAACCGTTGCAGGTCATGCCGTGGATATTGAGTTGTATGGTTTCCATTTATTTCCTTAAATTTCCGACATTATATTATTTTCAGTTTGCAATAGAAACGAGAGCAAGGCGGCGAGGGTGAGGCGGCGAAGACAGTACGAAAGAGTACGGCCAGGAGCCGAAGACGAAGCCAGCACAGCTATCGTTTTTATTGTAGGCTGGAATAGGGCTGCCAGCGTCTAAGCAACAGAGCGTTGCTGACTACCGACACCGAACTCATCGCCATTGCCGCGCCCGCGATCACCGGGTTGAGCATGCCGAGCGCCGCCAGCGGGATGCCCAGCACATTATAGGCGAAGGCGAAGAACAGGTTCTGGCGGATTTTTTTCAGCGCGGTGCGCGACAGGGAGATGGCATCCGCCACGCTCATCAGATCGTTGCGCATCAGGGTAATGTCCGCCGCTTCGATGGCAATGTCGCTGCCGCTCTTCATGGCAAAGCTCACGTCCGCCGCGGCCAGCGCGGGTGCGTCATTGATGCCGTCGCCCACCATGCCGACTTTCTTGCCTTCTGCCTTGAATGATTGCACATGTGCGGCCTTGTCCTGCGGCAATACTTCGGCGCGAAATTCCGTAATTCCTGCCTGCCGTGCGATGGCCTGTGCTGTGGCGGCGTTGTCGCCGCTCAGCATCACCATGCGGATGCCCATTGCGCTCAGCCGTGCCACCGCACCGGTGCTGCTGGCGCGCAGCGTGTCGGCAAAGGCGATGCAGCCGAGCAGGTTATTGGCGCGCGCTACGGCGATGACGGTCTTGCCTTGTTGCTGCAAGGCCAGTATCTGTGCCTCATCCAGCGCCATGCCAGATTGTGCGATGAATGCCGGTGAGCCGAGCAGGTAAGCCGCGCCGTTGATCTCGGCGCGCAAGCCGCTGCCGGAAAGTTCGGTGAGAGTGTCAGTCCGGGCTGGCGTTATGTTTTGCTCCCGGGTGTATTCCAGCAGGGCGCGCGACAGGGGGTGGGTGGAACCCTGTGCTATGCCGGCGGCAATTTGCAGCAATTGTTTGTCGTCGTTGCCCGGCGCGGGTAGTAAGTTGGTGACCTTGGGTTTACCTTCAGTGAGCGTGCCCGTCTTGTCCACGATCAGCACTGCAAGCTTGTGGGCGTGTTCCAGCGCTGCGGCGTCCTTGACCAGGATGCCCGCATGGGCCGCGCGTCCGGTGGCGACTACCACGGCGGTCGGTGTGGCCAGTCCGAGTGCGCACGGGCATGCGATGACCAGCACCGACACTGCATTGATCAGTGCAGTGGCGAAGCCGCTGCCGAGCGCCCACCATGTGATGAAAGTCATCGTGGCAACCACCAGCACCACCGGCACAAAGATGCCGGAAATCTTGTCCGCCAGTTTCTGGATCGGGGCTTTCGAGCCCTGCGCCTGTTCCACCAGGCGGATGATGGCGGCCAGTTGGGTTTGCGCGCCGACCGCCACGGCGCGGCATTTGAGCAGGCCTTGCTGGTTCAGGGTGGCGGTGTACACCTTGTCATCGTTGTGTTTTTCCAGAGGCAGGCTTTCTCCGGTGAGCATGGATTCGTCCACGCTGGATGCGCCTTCCAGCACTACGCCGTCAACCGGCACACTTTCGCCGGGGCGCACCAGGAAAATATCGCTGGGCCTGACCTGGTCTGCCGGAACATCCTGAAAGCTCCCATTGCGTTCCACATGCGCCAGCTTGGGTTGCAGGTTGATCAAGGCTTCCAGCGCGGCGGAAGCCCGGCCCTTGGCGCGCGCTTCCAGCAGCTTGCCCAGCAGCACCAGGGTGATGATGGTGGCACTCGCTTCAAAATAAATCGGCACCTCGAAATATACCGGCTGTTGCAGTGCAAACAGCAGCATGGCGCAACTCAGCAGATAGGCGGCGCTGGTGCCGAGCGCGATCAGCACGTCCATGTTCGCGCCGCCGCCGCGCAGGCTGTGCCACGCGCCGGTATAGAAGCGTTTGCCTGACCAGAACTGCACCGGAGTGGCGAGCAGCCATTGCAGCCAGGATGGCAGCATGAGGTGGATGCCCGCGAGCATCAATCCCATTTCCAGCAACAGGGGAGCGGTGAGCAGGAGCGCAATGACAAACTGCGCGCGTTCGTGGCGGTAGGCTTCTGCACGCGCCTGTTTTTCCGCCGCAAAATCGCGCATGGGATGGGCATCATAACCCGCGCGCTGGATGGCTGCGATCAGGGCAGGAACGGTTGCGGACTGCGGGTTGAAATCAATCCGTGCTTTTTCGGTGGCGAAATTCACTGCAGCGGAAACTTCCGGCATGCGGTTGAGCACCTTCTCGATGCGTGCGGAGCAGGCGGCACAGGTCATGCCCGTGATTTGCAATTCTGCGTGTTCGACAGGTTCTGCCATAGTTGATTTAGGGAAGCTGATTAATTTTGGTCTGACCAGGGGATATTGGATGGAAACATTACGCCCGGTAAACAATCCTGTCTATCGGGCGTATTGTTGTTGCGTGAAGCTTAAGGAACCTCTGATTAAGTCCCACATGGCCGCGCACTCGGTTTTGCGGGATGGGATGCAAGGCGTGCGACGCAGCGAATGGTTGATGCCCTTCGTGAGCAGCCCTGACACGGAGCGGCGTAGCCGTCTGGCGCGGGAATGGCTGCCTGCGGCTGCTCCCGCAATCGGCTGCTGCGCAGTAACGTGTCGCAGCCGCAGCACAACGCAGCAGACCGCCCGCAAAACCAGTGCCCTTGCGGGTTGCGGCAAAACGAAGCGCAGCGCAGTTTCGAGGAACGGCCAAATCGTGTGCTCGCGGCGTCGCGCTCCTCGGCATCGTAGTCCCGGCTACGACCTTCGTCACGCTTCTTGCGATCATCACGATTTTGCCAGCAACGCGGCTCATGGAGGACTTAATCAGAGGTTCCTTAATATTATTTTTGAGCGAAGCGGTACGGTTCATTTTTTCCAGGCAAGAATCAAGGGTTCCTTCCTTGAAGTGGCAGCGGTTTCTTCGCTCGGCACGCCCACGATGATCGGTGCCACTGCGTTGAATTCGGACAGGATGCCGAGTTTCGCTTTCATCTCCGGAGTGTTCAGCGCTGCAACAGAAGAGCCGATGATGCAACTGCCCAGCCCGGTGGCGCAGGCCGCCAGCATCAGGTTTTCCGCCGCCAGACAGCAGTCTACTTCCACAAAAGGGCCGGATGGTTTGGCGCAGATGACGATGAGCGTGCATGTGTCATGGAAGATATTGAAGTCCGGGTTGGAGAAAGTGTCGAGTGCATGGACACCTGTCTGGCGGGAGGGATGCAACCTCTCGGTGAAAAGCGGCTTGGCGCGATCGGACAATTGCTTCAATAGTTGCCTGTCCTGCACCACGATGAATGCCCACGGCTCTTCATGCATGGCGGTAGACGCGCGCACGGCGGCTTCCAGCAATGTTTGAACGGTGTTGCGATCCAGTTCATCCGGCGCATAAGCGCGTACGGAACGCCGCGCAAGAATGGTCTCGAAAATGTTTTTTTGCTGTGGCTTCTCGTTGGCAAGCGTGGTCATAACCTTTAGCTTCCTAAGGCAGACGCCACACGGTAGCATCAAATCATCACGGTGTTAAGCTGCGTTCCAGGTTGACCATAGCCCTGAGTAAATGTCAAACTTCTACTGCCACCCCGGCATAGCCGGGGGATTTCCCGCATGTGTTAAGAATAACAGTAACTCACCAAAGGTGGTTTTGATGAAACGCAAATTCCTTCTGCTGGGCCTTTTTTTTCTAACGCTGACCGCAATCACATCTTCGGCTGCCGAAGAAACGTTCGAGATCAACACAACGCTCATGAGATCCACATTCAAACTTGAAGGGCAAGCTTTAGGAAAACCTCAAGGTGTGGGTATTGTGGGAACTGCGTTCATCTTAGCTAAGCCAAGCGCTTCTGACCCGCAGAAGGGGTATTTCGTCTTGGTCACAGGAGGCCACATACTCAAAAATATGGCAGGAGACGAGGCGGTGTTATTCCTGCGAAGCAAGACCGGCGATACGTTCCAAAAAAGACCTTATCCGATAAAAATAAGAAAAAATGGTCGGCCTGTCTGGACAGATCACCCGGAAGCGGATGTTGCCGTGATGTATATCGACCTACCAATTGACGCTGACGTCACACCTTTGTCCACTGACTTTTTGGCTACCGACGAAATGCTGAAGCAATATAATGTTCACCCTGGAGACAGGTTGTCTTGCCTCGGGTATCCGCTCACTGTAGAAGCTAATGACGCTGGCTTTCCGATTCTACGAAGCGGTCAAATCGCCAGTTATCCACTTACACCAACAAAGTTGGTAAAAACCTTTACCTTCGACTTCAACGTATTTGAAGGAAACAGCGGCGGCCCCGTGTACTTGAGCGATTCAAACCGATTTTACGGGGGTAGTACAAATATAGGCCCTGTTCAATTCCTCGTTGGCTTGGTTAGCGAGCAAACGATCATCACAGAGGAGATTAAGACCAAAAGCCAGAAGCGAACGATTGCACTTCCACTCGGACTAGCTATTGTGATTCATGCCTCCCTCATCCGAGAGGCGCTTGACCTCTTGCCTCCGCTATAGTTTGACAAGCAGTTGAATGGGCGAGCCTGTCGAGCTCAAGGTCGAATTTGACTTCGTGTGGAGGGACGAGTCCAATAAGAACCTGCAACCTCTATCGGCAGCAAGGACACCATGGTTAGACATGCTTCTCCCACGTTGGAGCCCGCCGGCTTCGCTGCCGCCTGCGCCGAATGCGGCACCGCTTCCCACGACCGGCAATATATCCGCATACTCGGCCGCCACACCTGTGAGCATTGCCTCCTGGATTCCCGCAAGCACCTCGGCGGTCTGGAGAACGGCCCTTATGAGATGTTCGTCGAATCCCTCGCCGAAGCCCTGGACTTGAGAGAGCGGGAAACCGGACTTCATTCCAAGCGGGTCGGGACACATACGCTGCTCCTGGCAGCGCATCACTACAAAAGGGGAAACGATCTCCGGGAAGTCTATTGGGGCAGCCTGCTCCACGACATCGGAAAGATCGGCGTGCCGGATGCCGTGCTCCTGAAGCCAGGGCGTTTGTCGGATGAGGAATGGCATATCATGCGGGAACATCCGCGCAACGGTCATCGCATCCTGCAGAACCTGCCTTTCCTCTCCATGGCCGCGGATATCGTTCTATGTCACGAAGAGCGTTTCGATGGCTCAGGCTACCCGGCAGGACTCAAGGGTGAGGAAATTCCCCTGGCAGCAAGGCTGTTCGCCGTCATCGACACCCTCGACGCCATGACCTTCGATCGCCCCTACCGCAAGGCGCTACCCTTTGACACCGCCAAGGCGGAAATCCTGCGCATGGCCGGCAGCCAATTCGATCCCAAGGCGGTGGATACTTTCCTTCGCGAAGAGACTGCGTTGCGGGAAATGGCCGCCATGGAGTTTCCCCCGGCTAATTGACCATCCCCATGTCAAACACACCGGAATACAATAACCGTTGTCAGCCGGAGGCAAAAGACCGAACTGGCGCAGTTTGCAATCGCTGTCTATGATCAATTCGAATCAAAACAACAGAGCCCAACTCCAGCAAACGAGAGGAATGGACATGCTGAAAAATAAATTGCACCAATGGCTGCTTGCCGGCGTACTGGCTTTCGGCACACCGCCGGGTATGGCAGCGCAGGATGAGGTAACCGCAGATCAGGTAGTCACCGCCCTGGAGGGTACCTTTGGTGTCACGCCGGGTGAACGCCGCAACCATACCAAGGGGACGTGTGCATTGGGCGAGTTTGTCGGGTCACCCGAGGCGGCAGCTTATTCTCGTTCGGCACTGTTCTCTGGGAAACGCATTCCGGTCACCGCCCGTTTTTCTCTGGCCGGCGGCAATCCCAAGGCGCCTGACACGGCAAAAAGCGCCCGTGGCATGGCCCTTGAGTTCAAATTGACCGATGGCAGCCTGCAACACATGACGATGCTGAATACGCCAGTTTTTGGCGCCAAACATCCACAAACCTTTCTCGATATGATAGTCGCGATGAAACCCAACCCGGCGACTGGCAAGCCCGACCCGGAAAAGATCAAGGCGTTCAAGGCTGCTCATCCGGACAACCTGGCACAGGCGGAATTCCTCGACAGCCACACTCCCCCGGCGAGCTACGCCACCAGCGCCTACTTTGGCATTCATACCTTCAAGTTTATCAACCGCAACGACAAGACATCGCTGGTGCGTTGGCGCTTCGTATCACAGGATGGCGAGAAGCGGCTGTCCGATGATGAACTGAAATCGTCTCCTCCAAATTTCCTCGAACAGGCATTGATGGCCCGGACAAAACAGGGGCCAGTGAAGTGGGACATGATTCTGACGCTCGGGATTGCCGGCGATCCTGAGGATAATCCCACCTTGGCCTGGCCAGATAATCGCAAACAGCTTAAGGTCGGGACGCTGACAATCTCCTCGGCGATGCCGCAGAAGGGTGCCGCATGCGAGAAGATCAACTTCGATCCCCTGGTGATGGCTGACGGCATTGCGCCGACGGATGACCCGATCCTGCTTTTCCGTTCGCCGGCCTATGCGGTTTCATTTGCCAAGCGGCTCGGAGGAATGTAACCAGCTGCATCCCATGCCAAATTGAAGCAATTCGTGCAGCCGCCCTTCGGGGCGGTTGTCATTTTACTGTCCGGGTGCCACATCACACGTGCGAGCAAGCAATATCTCGCGGTGCATCGACCGGTTGAATTCACATCACTCAGCAGACATTTACCTGGGTTTGGCGTGCGCCGGACGAAATGCCTTGCATTGTTCCGGGTCGGATTCCAGATATGCGCCTTCGACCAGATCAATGCAATACGGGATGGCCGGAAACACGGCATTCAGGCAGTCATCAATCGCGGAAGGCTTGCCGGGCAGATTGACGATCAGACTCTTGCCGCATATTCCGGCGGTCTGGCGCGACAAAATCGCGGTGGGCACAAACTTGAGCGAAGCGGTGCGCATCAACTCGCCGAAACCGGGCAGCATCTTGCTGCATACCGCCTCGGTGGCTTCCGGCGTCACATCGCGCAACGCGGGGCCGGTGCCGCCGGTAGTCACGATCAGGCTGCAACCTTCCCTATCGCTTAATTCGAGCAGCACTGCTTCGATTTGTGGCTGCTCATCGGGAATTACTCTTGCAACCGCTTGCCATGGGCTGGTCAAGACGCGCGTAAACCAGGCGTGGATCGCCGGCCCGCCCTTGTCCGCGTATTCGCCGCGGCTGGCACGGTCAGAGATGGTCAGAATACCGATGCGTGCAACGCTCATGATTCATTCCTTAAAACCTGCATGATCCTGAAGCACCGTGCCGTCCAACAACTGCAGGGTCGAGGTATGATACTTCAATGCACTTTCACCACTGCGTCCGTATTCCGCAGTTATTTCCGCCAATGCCAGGGTATGCTCCGGCTTGATCATGTCCCATGAAAAACGCCATTCCCAGTTTCCGGTGGGGTGGCCTGGAAAGTTCATGCGATGTTCGCTGGACAGGCCGAGCACATCCTGCATGGGGAAGATGACTATATTTGCCACCGACTTGGAAAGGGCGCGCATCATGGCCCAGTTAATCGCCTCCCCGCCGCCGTCCATGCCGAGATACTCCTTGGCAAAAGTTTTCTCATGGTCGGATATGGAGCTCCACCAGCCTATGCTGGTGTCATTGTCGTGGGTTCCCGTATAGGCGATGGTGTTGGTCACGTAATGGTGCGGCAGGAAGTGATTGGTTATCCCGTCGCCAAATGCGAACTGCAGGACCCGCACGCCCGGCAGTTTGAATTTGTCGCGCAGTTCCACCACATCCGGCGTGATCAGGCCCAGGTCTTCGGCGATGATGGGCAGGTGCGGAAATGCCTGCTCGAATGCTTCAAACAATTTCTCCCCGGGGCCGGACTCCCACTTTCCGATAGTCGCGTTGGGAGCATCCGCCGGTATTTCCCAGTAAGCGGCAAAGCCCCGGAAATGATCTACGCGCACCATGTCGGTTTGCTGGAGTGCCTTTCGCAAACGCGCTATCCACCACGCATAGCCGGTTTCTTTGTGGGCATCCCAGCGGTAGAGTGGATTCCCCCACAGTTGCCCGGTCTCGCTGAAGTAATCGGGCGGCACACCGGCAACGACGGATGAACGCCCATGTTCGTCCAGTTCGAACAGCTCCTGATGCGACCACACGTCGGCGCTCTGATGGGCCACGAATATCGGCAGGTCGCCGATGATGCGGACTCCGCGCTCGTTGGCATAATGCTTCAGTTTTGACCATTGGCGCGCAAAGCACCATTGGCAGAATTTCCAGAAGCCGGTTTCGCCGGTACAGATTTTTCCAAATTGGTGCAGCGCTTGCGGATCCCTGTGCATAAGATCCTTCGGCCAGTGATTCCACTCCCGCCAATTTTCGCGCTCTGAAATCGTCATGAATAAAGCATAGTCTTCCAGCCATTCGCTCTCGGCCGCGCAGAACTCGTGGTACTCCCGGTGCATCTTGTCGGGGCGCCTGGTAAAAAAACACTCGGCGGCGCGGCGTAGCCGCTTCATGCGGAACGGGTGCAAGCGCGCAAAATCCACCCGCCCGGCACAAAATTCCGGATCGGGCGCCATATCCTCTTGGATGAGCCAGCCATGGCTTGCCAGTTCAGCGAGATCGATCAGCAGGATGTTTCCGGCAAAGGCTGAACCGCTCATGTACGGGGAGTTTCCCGGGCCTATTTCGCCCAGGGGCAGAACTTGCCAATAGGTTTGGCCGGCGCTCACCAGCCAGTCGACAAACTTGTAAGCATCTGTGCCAAAGTCGCCCGCACCAAACGCACCGGGCAGGGATGTCGGGTGCAGCAATATGCCGCTGGCGCGATCCGCTAACATGCAATGTTTATCATGAACTGCGGCGCATCGCACCGCCTGATTCCGGCGCACCGCCGCCCTGGCTGATCGGGTTGTTCAACATCGCCGGGACGGGCAATTTCAGCAAATGATAAAGCTGCATCAAATTGTGGCGGTACAGGCGGTCAAAGCTTTCTACCGCGGTGGAAGGATTGTAATCGCCGAACCACCAGAACCAGTCGGAGCTTTCGCAGGAAGCCAGCTGTTTTTCCGCGGCTTGCCGCTCCGCCTCGCTCAGGCGGCCGCTTGCCATCACCATGTCATAGTTCTGCTTCGCCATGCACAACAAATCCCAGGCGCGGTTCTTGTCGGGTGAGCCGATCCAGGTGGAGAAAGTGCCATACACCCAGCTGCCCGCAACCAGGCGCGGCAACACTCCTTCCCTGGCAAGCCCCTGCGCGCCTCCCGCGTCACGCCGGTCCAGATAGTCGCGATATGTCGTGGTGCGGATCTTCGGGTGGGTTTGCAACACGGAATACAGGTCTTGCAGAAAGTGATAGCCGTTATACGGATAATATTCCCATGCGTTCTCACCATCGAGGATGACGCTTACCAGCGGCGTTTCACCCTCGGGCGCCTGTTGTGCAATCGCCTCGATCTGGGCGACAAAGTGCAGGGCAGCATCTTTGCCGAACCATTTGGAATATACAAAGCCGATCAGGTCGGACAGGTGGTCATCGCGGAAGAAACAGTGTACGCCGCTTGCCGCACCTTGCAAATGATAAGGGCGATAGAGGTATTGCACATGCTCAGGCAGGGATGGATTCGCGGCACGCAGGCTGTTGGCCAGCACACCCTGGCCGCTCGCCGTCCAGCGGCACTTCTGCTCCGCCAGCACCTCCAGCAGCGCAGTTGAAACCGCACCTTCCGCCGGCCAGATGCCTTGCGGGGTGACCCCAAAGCGGGTGCGGTGGCTTTCCATGGCGGAAGCCAGGTGCGACTGCACACGCCACCTTCCGCCGGGATAGTGCTGCGACTGCGGCAGGCTGCAATCCGGCAAGCTTTCGCGCGCACTGTTCAAATCAATCAGCAACGGCGCAAGCGGGTGATAATGCGGCGTGGTGGATATCTCAATTTGTCCGCTCTCGGCCAGCTTGCGGTAACGCGGAATAATGCCGGTGATGAGCTGGCCGATCAGGTCGAACAGGCGCTTGCGGTCTGCATAGTCAAACCCCCCATCCTTGCTCATCAGCTGGATGACCACGTCATGTTCGCGGCGCACGCTTTCACCGCACCACACCAAGTGGTACCACACCAGCAAGTCGGCAAGGTATTGACCGGACAAGTAAGCAAGCCCCGCACTGCCGCCCGGCTCGAGCGTCTTGAACAGGTTGAACAGGCGATTGTAGGTTGGATAGGGCTCGATCATCTTGTGGTGGTTGCTGCAGAAGCAGCCATTCAACACAAGGTCGCGCTCGGTTTCACTCAGGTCATTGAGATTCTCGCGCGCCAGCAAGCGCAGCAACGGGTCGCGTATCTGGCCGGTGGCGAATTGCTGCTCATAGTCTTCCAGCTGGTCCAGCAGCACCGGCACGAAATTCACCACCGCCTTGACCTGCGGGTGTTGCTCCAGGTGATAGGCCATGTCGGTGTAATCCTTGATGGCGTGCAGGTAGACCCACGGCAATACGAAATCACCGGTCGCATAATCACGGTAGTCCGGCTGATGCATGTGCCAGAGAAAAACCAGATCAAGGGGTTTGGTCATGAAAAACTCTAGTTGAATCTGCAAGCATCCCTCACGGCAGGGTGCCCGCAGCCATGGTCAACGAATGCCGTGCACCGCCTGCCCCAGCATTTCCGGCGTGATGAGCGTAATGCCCTTGTCAGTCACAAAGAACCTCTCCTCGTCCTCTTCGCGGTTCACGCCGACTGTCGTATCTTCTGGAATCACGCAATTCTTGTCCACCACCACACGCTTGAGCGTGACATTGCGCCCCACCTCCACATTGGGGAGGAGCACCGAATCCTCAATATTGCTGTAGCTATGCACGCGCACATCGGAGAACAGCAGCGAGCGGCGCACGGTGGAGCCGCTGATGATGCAGCCGCCGGACACCAGCGAATCAATCGCCTGGCCGCGGCGCGCCTCGTCATCAAACACGAATTTTGCCGGCGGCAATTGCTCCTGGTAAGTCCAGATTGGCCATTCCCGGTCGTACATATTGAGGTCGGGAGTAACCTTGGTAAGCTCCATATTCGCTTCCCAGTAGGAATCTACGGTTCCCACATCGCGCCAATACGGCGCGCCACCCTCCATTTTTACGCAGCTGCTGCTGAAACTCTGGGCAAACACACGGTAGCCTGATGACACCAGATACGGGATGATGTCCTTGCCGAAATCATGGCAGGAATTGGAATCACCTGCATCGCGCGTCAGCAGTTCGCAAAGAAATTCCATATTGAAAATATAAATGCCCATGCTGGCCAGCGCCAAATCGGGTTTGCCCGGAATCGATGCGGGATGATCAGGTTTCTCATTGAAAGCCACCACCCTCGATTCCGCATCCACCGCCATCACGCCGAAACCCCTGGCATCGCTGACGGGCACCTCGATGCAGGCAACGGTCATGTCGGCCCGTTTTTCCACATGGAAGGCCAGCAGCTTGCCGTAATCCATCTTGTAAACGTGGTCGCCAGCCAGTATCAGCACATAATCGGGTTCTGATTCGCGCAGGATATCCAGGTTCTGGAACACCGCATCGGCAGTGCCCTGATACCACGATTCCTGCACCCATTGCTGGGCGGGCAGCAAATCAACAAATTCGCCAAAGTTGCCGTTCAGGAAACTCCAGCCATGCTGGATATGCTGCATCAGGCTGTGCGACTTGTATTGCGTGGCCACGCCGATACGCCGGATACCGGAATTGACGCAGTTTGATAACACGAAATCAATGATGCGGAATTTCCCGCCAAACGGCACCGCCGGTTTGGCCCGCCAGTCCGTCAGTTGATGCAGACGGCTGCCACGCCCGCCCGCCAGCACCATGGCGTAGGTGTTCTTGGTCATCCAACTCACTAAACGAGATTGCCCTTGCTGTGGCATGATTCCGGCACCAAGTTTTAGGTTACTTTGTGTACTGTATCAGATTACGATTATAGTCCGCAAAATTGTGGTTATAATCGGTTGGCCATGAAAAAAACCAGCACCAAACCCGATCCGCGTGCCGATCTGCTTCTGCAAGGGCGTTTGCATGACCCCTTCGCCTATCTCGGCCCGCACC
>Ga0209726_10004135_pt1 | contig 18855 bp, 25 predicted proteins | sample Subgrocontami54m_FD_187453 | JGI IMG/M metagenome (GOLD analysis project Ga0209726, IMG submission 187453) | Subsurface groundwater microbial communities from S. Glens Falls, New York, USA - GMW46 contaminated, 5.4 m (SPAdes) (version 3) | ecosystem: Environmental > Aquatic > Deep subsurface >... | reverse complement strand
CACAAAGACTTGATCTCCGATGATACCAAAGCCAGAAATGTTCGCCTTTTGATGTATTTTTCCTTTCTCAGCAACAAGACTATAAAAAGGAATGAATGTATCAAAAACTGTTTGCGTGTAGTACTCAGTATCCGGCCGTCTTGGATTAAACAGTAAATCTTCATACTGTCTATATGAATCCTCTGGGTACACTATCTCTATCTTTTCTTCCGCATCTCCTTCTACAGTATTCGTTTTTTTCCGCCTGCGTGGTTTTTCCGTGTTCGGCATTCTATTAACAATGCGAATATCACCAAAAGGAAATTGGTCAAAGTCAGGGGAAAGTTTTGCAGCAAGATCAATGTTTTCAAAGGAACCTCCCTTTCCTTTCTTTATCAGAGAAGATGCCTTCAACATGCCATTGAGCCACTGGAGAAACTCAGCCTGATCATTAAAAACCATATCAATATTACTGTCGAGAAAGTTTTGTTCAACACTTTGTTGTTCTGTAGGAGGCTTTTTCCCAACAGCTTCTTCTATGACACGTGGACCAGCAAATCCCATTCCTGATCCTCTCATTCCCACGACGACATCGCCTAAGGTAGCTGCACTTGCAGTAATGCCTCCCCATGATTCACCAATGATACTGATGTATGGCATCCTTGTTTCTTCTTTAAATTTTCGAATTGCCTCAATCATTCTTGGCATTTGTTTAAGACCAGGTGTTCCTTCTTGTTGCCTAGCCCCTGCTGAGGCAAAAAAAGCAACGAGCGGAAGATTTTTTTCTCGCGCCATGGTTGCAGCACGAACAAACCGTTCACCCATATCCACATCAAGCGTTCCAAAAAAATGATCCCAATGAGTTGTGAAGAGTACAAATTCTTGCCTATTTAGCTCTGCATGTCCATATGCGGCTGAGTTTTCTTTTCCTCGTTGTCGTTCTTTCGCCAACTTATCCTCGTATGACTCTCGCTCCCCTTTATCTCTGTATCGATACACCTCAATCGGTACAAAACGGCGTAATCGATATTTCCCTTCCACCTCTCTAAAATGTGTCGCTACTTTTAAATCAGTAGCAAATTGTGCAGGATCAAACGAGGGCGCTGTCTCAGAAAGTTTTGTAATGAGGCTTTTTTCAAAAACTTGCTCTGCAATATCCGGATGTAATGCATTTGAAGCATTTATTGCAGAACCATCTTCGTACATATCATTAGAATTGAGATTTTGAGAAGGTCTTTCTGCCGAAATATTCATAGCAGATGACTATAATTGAAAGTAGAGCAAAATGCAATTATTGCTCTACAAATCAAGGTCTTTGAGGTATTTGCGGAATTCCCCATTGATGTCTGGATGGCGAAGCGCCATATCAACAACTGTCTTCATATATTCAAGTTTGTTCCCCGTATCGTAGTATCGAGCGTTCTCTATCTCGACAGCATAGACAGGTACTCCCTGATCCCGAAGCAAATTAATAGCATCCACAAGCCAGATCTCTCCACCCTGTCCCGGTTTCACATTACGAAGTGCCCCAAATATCTCAGGTGGCAAGATATATGCACCATGCGTAGCGATGTTTGACGGAGCATTATCAGGATCTGGTTTTTCGACAATTGCTTTTATTTTATAGACATTTCCCTCAACGGGTTCCAGATCTGCTATTCCATAGCGTTTTAGATCCTCTTTTTTCTCAATTCGAACTCCTGAAATGACAATACCGCCATATTTCTCATGGACTTTAATCATTTGGGAAAGTCTGGGACGCTCGGCGAAGATGAACTCGTCACCCCACAAAACGGCGAACGGTTCGTCTTCTATAATCGGCTCTGCTGCAAGAACAGGTGTCCCGTTACCGTATGGTCCTTTCTGACGAACATAAATAAAGTTCGCCATCTCAGAGATACGCTTTGTTTCTTCCATGAGTTTGTGTTTTCCACCAGCTTCGAGGTTTTTGATAAGATCGGTATTGGGAGAATCAAAGTGGTCTTCAATCGCTCGTTTTAAGGCTCCTGTTACGATAACGATATCTTCTATGCCCGAGGCTACTGCTTCTTCAGCAACATACTGGATAACAGGCTTATCGACGATCGGCAACATTTCCTTCGGCATCGCCTTCGTTTGAGGAAGGAAACGGGTTCCGAAGCCGGCGGCAGGAATCACTGCTTTACGTATCTTCTTCATAAAGATACCTCATTATAGCAAATTGCCTTTGAGCGCGTGTCAAGTGTTCTTCTCTTCCGATGACTGTGTGACTACGGTCGGTCTTTACATGCTCAGGTCGATCTGTTAGAATAGCATCATATTCCCCTCAGGGGAGTAATTTTTATTGACAACCTATGACAACGCCACTAGCCTTTCTGAAAGAAACACTTGATGAATTAAAGAAGGTTGTCTGGCCGAGTCGAGCGGAGATAATCAGGCTCACGATGATCGTCATCATTATCTGTATCATCGTCGGATTCTATGTCGGAGGCCTCGATTTTCTCTTTACCAAGATAACAGAACTGATTCTTAAATAATATGGATCAACCAGCACAAACACCGCCAGCGAGCGATCCAGTTGAAGAAAAGAAAAAGATAACACCACCAGATGATGCGAAGTGGTATATCGTGCACACCTATGCAGGACATGAGAACAAGGTAGCAAAAAACCTTGAGCAGCGTGTCGAAACCATGGGTTTTCAAGAAAAAATCTTCGATATCATCGTCCCAACACGAAATACGATTAAAGTCTCACAAGGGAAAAAAGAGAGTATCAAGGAGAAGATTTTCCCAGGATATGTTATTATCCGCATGGTCTTAAACGATGAGACATGGCTTCTTGTCCGAACGACACAAGGTGTTACCGCTTTTATCGGCGCCGGCAATAAACCAACACCAATCTCAGAAAAAGAAGTAGAAGCAATTCAGAAGTTCATGAAAATGGAAGAGCCGCTGTATAAAGCAGCGTTCTCAGTCGGCGAAGCTGTGAAGATCACCGATGGACCATTTGCAGACTTCTTGGGAACAGTCGATGCGATCGATGAAGCACGAGGAAAACTGAAGATCCTTGTTTCTATCTTCGGACGCGAAACACCAGTGGAATTAGATTTTCTTCAGGTGAAGAAACTCTAATAATTAGGAATTATGATTTAAGAATTATGAGTTACATTTTAAATTCATAATTAATAATTCATAACTTATAATTAAAAAATATGGCAAAGAAGATAAAAACACTGATTAAATTAAATATTAAAGCCGGCGAAGCAACACCTGCACCTCCGGTCGGCCCTGCATTAGGTCAACACGGATTGCCAATCATGGAATTCGTCAAAGCCTTTAATGATAAAACAGCAGATCAGAAAGGCAATATTTTACCGGTTGTTATTACTGTCTTTGAAGATCGAACATTCGCCTTTATTACAAAGAAACCACCAGTTGCAGAACTTATTAAAAAAGCGCTGATGAAAGAAAAAGGTTCAATGAAGCCTGGAAAAGAATCAGCCGGAACACTCACTATGGCACAGTGTGAGGACATCGCATCACAAAAACTGGAAGATTTGAATACCGATGACGTCAAACAAGCAGCGAAAGTCGTTGCTGGTACAGCACGATCGATGGGAGTACAGGTAAGTTAAGTATGGGAAAAGTACGCATCAAAACACTCGGTGACGAGGATAAAGAGAAAAAACAAAAACAAGAAGCAAAAGCTCGTAAAGAAGCTCGAAAACTTGAAGAAAAATCCGCTGCTTCTGAGAAAGTTGCAGACACGGAAGTAGCAATCGTTGAAAAACAGACACCAGAGTCAGATGCAAACGAGCCAAAGAAGGAACTACAAGAAGAAGCTAAAGAGATAGCTGACGCATCAAAAGCCTCCGTCGAATCCCAAGAAGAGTCAAAAAAAGAAACAGTCGCCTCAGTCGAGCCGAAGAAACCAAAAAAGGATAAATTTAAGAAAACAGAAGCACCACGATCTGCTAAATATCTCACCGTTGCAAAACTTGTGGATAAAACGAAAACATACTCTCTAAAAGATGCGTCAGAACTCCTTCCGAAGTTATCCATGACGAAATTCGATGAAACTGTAGAGCTCCATCTGAATACGACAGAAAGTGGTATCTCAGGAAAATTAAATCTTCCTCATGGCACAGGAAAAACAGTTCGTATCGCAATTGCAGATCCGACTGCGGATGCTCCTGGAACAGACGCTCTGTTGAAAAAAATTGAGTCAGGTGCCATCGAATTTGATATCTTACTCGCAACACCGGAAGCGATGCCGAAATTGGCACGAGTCGCTCGAGTCTTAGGACCAAAAGGACTTATGCCAAATCCGAAAAATGGCACGGTAACAAAAAACCCGAAAGATGCTGCGAAACAGTACGAATCTGGACAAGTCAATTTTAAAACAGAAGCCAAATTTCCACTCATCCACCTGACTATCGGTAAAGTATCCTTCGGACCGAAAAAATTGGAAGAGAACATTAAAGCAGCGCTGACCACAGTCTCAGTCAAGAAAATTAAAGATGCTACGTTAAAGTCGACCATGTCTCCTGCTATAAAACTCCAAATCTCTTCTCTGTAACTTTACCCCACTCCAGCAAAGAATTTCCTTATTGACACAACAATAACTCTCTTGGTATCCTTCAGAAAGCCTGTCCTGACAAGTAGTCTAGGAAGACAATGAACTTATTCTCAAAGCAGGCCTTTGCTAGGAATAACAAAGGCTTTTTTGGTAGCAAGGCTCCCCTCACTCCTTCTTTCAGGGAAGACTTCCCTCTTTTTTCAAAAACGCTTGTGTCCCATCACGAATTGTTTCTGATGGTCACTAAGAAGTAATTGTATGTCACACAGACACATCGAATCAGCATCAAGGCCAGTACAAAACGTAGAGCAATCTGCACCACCACCGGTGTGGAAACAACCAACTACAACACTGATGTCACGAGAAACATTTATTGCTGAACTGAGTTCATCTATGGCTGCACTACTTTCCCGTCGCAGGAGAACATCAGCAGGACAATCGGGAGGAATCGATGTAACACAGGTTTCCCCGTCAGCAGCTATAGCTGGAAGTGCTCATGGAGAATCCACTGCTGCGATTGCCGGAGCTGTTGCAATTCGACAAGTTTTTTCTCGTGACACGATGAGCCCTCCAGGGGCGATCCTTGAAGCAACTTCTTCCCTGCTTGATGCACCAACTGAAGAAGTTATCGATCCCAGTACTGTGCGTCTGTTCATCCTTAGCGAGGTTCCCAATCAAACAGCTGATGAGGCTTACCAACAACGAATTGGTGATTTAGAAACTACCGCGGATGCTCTTGCGCAGGATAATAAAGCACTAGCGGCAGAAAGAGATGAACTTGTAGCGCAAGTTCAAGCAGACGCGCAGATAAAAAAAGGTTATGAAGCAACCGTTCAAGGATTAAATGAAGAGAATGCAATACGTAGCAGAGCCATGAGTACACAGGCAGCTCGAATCGCAATCCTTGAGGGATCAGAACGACTATCACAATGGCTCCTAGCCAACCGAAGAATCTCACGAAGAAAAATAGTAGGAGCAGCTGCAACAGTGGGACTCATGACAGCCGCACCTGTTCTCTCATGGGCAGCTTTTCATACAGGAGATGGTTCCTCAGCTACTACTCCTGAAACAGCTACTGCTACTACAAACAACGTAGCAGACGGGACTGATCTAAGCACCCCGGAAACCGAGACATTTTCAGCAAATCTCGCACCGAAAGACGCATCATATTCGCTACGATTCGGTCCTGACGTTTATTTAGCACAGCCCGATGTCGACCGTATTACCGATATGCGTGATCGCTTCAACGAATTTAGCCCGGCTACAGAAATCACCGTAGAAAAAATAGATGAACTCTGGAAAATAGACGGAACACATCTTATCTTCTCGGATAAACTCTTTCCGCAATCATTACACACGCAAGAAGCTATTGATATAAGTAATAGACAGTACGTCGAGATACCACTCGCAATTATTTCGTCTATCGCAGAGCGAGCTATAGCTGAAAGAGATTGGAAAAAGGTGAAAGCCATTGCTACATTTGTAGAATCGTTTAATAGAAACTTTCCAAGTCCTAATTCACGAGCTGCCATGGGCAGTAATGTTGCATGGAGAGATGGTTTAACTCTCTTCAATCCGTATAATCACGTAGCACCGAAAGATGAAGAAGTTACTGCGGACTACAATAACTCTCTGGAAGAACCATTTTTGTATTTTGCCTGCGCAGTTACGTCTCTCTACTTAGATAAAGAGTCTATCGCCCAGCAGATTAAAGACATGCCTACTACTGAAAAAGTTTTTACAGAGCCTGGCTTAAATATTAGCGCCATGCAAACGGTTGATTCTCTCGAAAAAACACTTGCAAAAGATAACATTAGGGCAGTCTACGAACTATTAAAAGTTTTCGCTGTTCCGACAGGAGAATCACGAGGAGAGGGATCGATATCAAATGCCATCGATGTGGCCTTAGCCTATGATCCGGAAGATCCTGAACGAATGTACTTTGGCAGCTTCTTGGTGGAGGTAGGCTTACGCAAGGGCATCAGTTGACTTTCCCTCTCTTCCCTGCTATCATATTCTCCATCCTAAGACAGTAGGTTCTGCAAAGCAGAATACAATGTTTTGCAGATCAAATCTAAGAGGAAGAGAATTCTTCTTTGAAGAACCTACCGAGGAGCTACATCAGTTCACTGTAACAACATAATCGTTACAAATGGACAGTATAAAGCACCTCGAGGGTGCTTTTTTTATTACCTATGGCAAAAGCAGTAAGTACATCACCACAAGCACAAAAACATAGAGGAAAACCTCGAAAAGAAGGCATTATCGCTGAGTTCTCGGATAAAGTCGGACGCTCAAAAGCGATGGTCTTTACGAACTATCAAGGCTTAACACACCATCAGCTCGAAGGACTGAAGCGTGCTGCGAAAAAAGCCGATGCAGATTTCGTCGTCACGAAGAATACACTCTTACTTCGCTCCTTAAAAGATGTCACGCTTTCCGATGAAGATAAGAAGAACTTCGAACAGCCAACAGCCACATTATTTGCCTACAGTGACGTCGTTTTACCATTAAAAGATCTGGCAAAAACGATAAAAGACTTGAAACTTCCTATCATTAAGTTCGGTATTTTAGATGGAAAAGTCCTCTCAAAAACGCAAGTCGAAAAACTGGCTACCTTACCAAGTCTTGATGTGCTTCGCGCACAGTTACTCGGCCAGCTTAATGGACCTATTCAAGGACTCCATCGAGCTTTACAGTGGAATATACAGAAATTTGTTATGACGCTTAAAGCAATAGAAAAAAATAAAGTTGCTAGTAACTAGTATCTAGTTACTGACTACTAGATTTCCCGAAGGGAGGTGTATTTATATATGGCAAAAGTATCAAAAGAAGACTTAATGAGCGCAATTGAAGAAATGTCCGTTCTCGAACTCTCAGAACTGGTAAAAGCACTCGAAGAAAAATTCGGTGTCTCAGCAGCCGCTATGGTAGCAGCAGCACCAGCAGGAGGAGCGCCAGCAGCAGACGCAGGCGAGCCAAAGGAAGAACAGACAGTCTTTAATGTCGTTCTTGCATCCTCAGGTGCAAATAAAATCGGTGTTATTAAAGCTCTTCGAGAACTCGTACCTACATTAGGGCTTAAAGAAGCAAAAGATCTCGTCGACGCAGCACCAAAAGAAGTCATGACACAGGTCAACAAAAAATCTGCTGATGAGGCAAAAGAAAAACTCACCGCAGCAGGAGCTACAGTTGAACTGAAGTAACAAAAAACCTCGTCCCCAAGTTAACGATAGATATATCGTACATGAAGGCGAGGTTTTTTAGTGGAAATAACGCTACCAGGCCACCAATTGTCTCATAACGATTTTTTATACATATCACGAGATATCATTGTTCTAGTAATTAAATACAGCTTACCTATAATCTGAATGAGTATTCTTGAGCTCAAATTCAGCCTCGACAAAAACATAAAACAATAAAACGGGAAACTACACATTCCCGTGAAAAATTTGGCAAATTCGAAATTGAACAAATTTATAGATCAGCGGCATTTTTACCGAAATTTCTGATTTCAGAAAATATTTTTACAAATTCCGTAACATACCAGATGTTGTGGCAAGAAAAATATCTGACGTTCTCTCAGGAAAAGATTTCTGATTGTCTAAGATTTGTGGAAATCCTCTGGATATCCACATTTTCTTTCGAAGTTTCTCTCCCCTATCTCATTACAGTTACCACCTTATAACAAAGTACTATACTACCCGTCATGATTTATCTACTGACTTATAGTTAATTACTCTGTTTACGCTCATAGGACTATAGTGAGAACTATATACAGTTTCAGAAAACTCAGAATATTCAGTATGTCAGAGGTTCAGGTAATCAGCGTCTCAGACTGTCTGACGTTGCTGATTCTTCCGATAATACTGGTTCACCGAGTTTTCCGAGTGTTCAGATCATTTTCCTCCTTGACAATATCTATACTAGTTTGTTACCTTATTGATAAGAAAGCGCAAGTAACATATACTCCTATGCCTATGAATGATCAAAAGATATCAATCCAGAATCTACCTGATCTATTAACTGTTCGAGAAGTCGCCGAAGTCCTCCGTGTCTCCCCTCTTACTATCAAACGTTGGGGTAAAAGAGGTAAATTACCGGCCATTCGTATTAACTCTCGTGGCGACCGAAGATATAAAAAAGAAGCCGTTCTCTGGCTTCTTGGTATTCAAGAAAAAGGTGGCTCCTCACTATAGTTATGAGTAACTAGTAATCAGTTACTAGTTAATTCGCTGACTTACCCTCTTTATTTCTCAACTAATACCTAGAAACTAGTTACTATTAACTAACCCAAACTACTAACAATCCAGATCATTTTTGCTTTCCAACTCCTGCAGTGAGGCTCAATTTGGCAATCGTCCTTTCCAGATGCTCAAACTACTCCCTTTATGTCCTACTCTTTTACTTATCCCAGAAAATCATACCCTCCCGGTAAGCCTTCTTTTGAAAAAACGAGCTGTAAAAGCTGGAGTTTTCGAGCGCGGAACTTTCCAGCAGAACCGAGAAGATAAAGCTCCCACTTCCTGCGAAACTCTTCGGGATTAGGTTCAAATAAATGCTGTAGCTCTCCCCACGCATTGGTGAAGTTCTGATGCCAAGCCATCAGTGTTTTATCATAATGAGCACCCAAATTTTCAGCGTGTTCTAATATAAGATCATTTCCTACAGCTTCAGTTATCTCTATAATGCGGGGAATTCGTGAGTGAGGAAAAATGTGTTCCGCGATCCACTCTGATGATGTCGTTTCTGTTTTATCTTGTGTCGCTATCGTCTGGAGAACGAGAAGACCATGGGGTTTTAAATGTTTTGCCATAATAGCCATAAAGTTTTTATACTCCTTTGGATCCTCTCCCACGTGTTCAAGCATCCCTACCGATACAATGCGATCATAGGGCTCATCAGCAAGTGTTTTATAGTCCTGCAGTCTATTCTGAACAGCAAGTCCGGCACAGATTCTATTCGCTTCTGCGATTTGCTCCTCTGAAATACCTATATTAACGACAGAAACACCATACTCTCGAGCGAGATATGCAGCTAATGCTCCTGCTCCACCGCCAACATCGAGAACTCGCATGCCGGGCTCAAGTGCAAGTTTTTGAGCAAGCCGCTCCATCTTCGCTTTCTGAGCCTCCTCAAGCGTAGTAGCTTCTTTCCAGTAACCCCCTGAATAGACCCACCCATCACCAAGCATCTTGTCCCACAACAGTGGCGGTAAATCGTAATGTTTTTTTCCTACCTCAAATGATTTATCTCTATCGAAGCGACTACGAAGATGATGTCCTGCAAGTCGGAGTTTCAGAAGTCGATCTCCGGTCAAACGCTGATCAATACCCGAATCATAGACTCTGAATGCCAATTCATCGAGTTGCTGTGTATCCCACTCAGCGAGTACATAGCCATCGGCTACGCCAGCCAATCCTCTTCTGACTACTCTCTCGTAGAATTGTTTATTATGAACATCTATATCCCATGGACGAGGATTTTCCGGGTTGATGAGAACATCAGCAGGTCGTAAAAGATCACGAAAAACCGGCTCAAGTGCATCCGGTCTTCCCCGAACGCGCTCATAAATGATAGCTTCTCTCTGCTGGACACTTTCTTTCATACCAGCTAAGCGCTGGCGAGCCTCAATGAGATGCTGCATAGCCCTACTATACAGAAATTTTTCTTGATGTCTAGGCCCCTTCTCTTCTCTGTACAAAAAGTTATCTTGTCTAGAAAAGAAAAGGGTCGAAGGGTCGATGAAGTGGAGTCGCAGAAATGCGAGTGATTGCGCTAGTGCAATCATGCATTTGCTGCAGATCCGCAACACGTGAACACCCCTCGGCGCCCTTTTCGCGTACACCGCGGTTTGATCGTCAATAAGACAACCTTCATCGCAGATGTGGCGAAATCGTCTCCAAATTGGAAAATCCATGCATCAGATATGCAGTCACAGGATCAGACGTGATCATGTATGTGACTCGTCGAGACATCGACTATCTTCTCATGTGAGAAACGTAACGGCCTTGTTACGATCTTCTTAATAGAAGAATAACTATCGATGGGATCGATTACTGCAAAGCGAATTACTTCGCTTCGTTGTACTGCATTGCTTGGGATGCGAAGAGTCCGGCTTGAGCCGAAAATTCTTCGGTAACATCCAAAACGGTAGGTCTTCGCTTGTTGCAAAGACTGGTCAAAGAGCAAGAGGCTCAAGACATTCAGAGACCGTTTGCACGGAATCCGAAAAGCCATAAGCGTTCTGCTCAGAAGAAAGGAGAAATGTCGGTCCCCCCGCAGCATCACCTCACGGCGATACATCAGTCTCAGCATCCAGCTTAGACTGTAGTTGTTGTATTGGGAGGACCAGAGGGTTACCTACTTACGATCGTGAATCGTGGATGAAGACTCTGTGTCCTCGCAAAAGGAACGCCATTCCTAATTCGCGAGAGCCACATTGCCGCTGCCGATCGTGTTGTTGGTCGAAGAAGTCGCCGCCAGGACCGCCGAGGTACCATTGCCACCAAGGCCACTGGTCGGAGAGTCCGAAGTCGTCGCGTCAGCGCGCTCATGACCAGCGTTGCCGGTCCTTTCGTGAGTTGCCGTCGCGAGGAGACCTGTGCCATCATCGCACCAACATGCGCCTTCACACTGTCCATCGCAGTCGCGGGTCGATGTGGTCCGAGTAATCGGAGTTCCGATCGCGTCGGCGTGCTCTACATCCCGATCTGTGGGAATCGTCACTGCTGCCGCCTTGATCGTCGCGTCATCGTGTGGTTCGGTAGTCGCCGCGCAAATCTCCGCCGTTTCCACCGCCGCGATGCATATCCCGACGTCGAGGAGATGAGTCGCTGCATTCGGAGCGCCGTCAGTGCCAGAGGTTCTTCGCGCGATCTTCGTCGTCACGTCAAAACGTCCGCCATCTGCGCCGCCGATCATGTCGACCAAATCGACACCGAGCATCCTCGCCAAAGCATCCGGGTCGCCGTTGCCTCCGTGAAACGCGACTGGCATCGTGCTCGCTTGCCTTGCGCGGGAACTCAGAAGACCATTGGGTGCGACGAGTGATCCGATTCGCCTTGTTTCGACTGGTTGAGTTGCAGTTTGCATCTCGGTACCTTCCTACCATAGACAGCTGATGAACGTGAGAGCTGATCCCAAATGGAATCAACAAACTCTCTCGCCCATTTGTGCGCACGGTGCGCGGGGATTTTGAAGAATGAACTCCTTTCTTTTTGGCCTCTTTTGTAAAGAGGTTCTTGCTTATACCGTGTTGCCAGCTGACTGATGGCCCGACAGTAACAAATAAGAAACTTGTTATACCATGGGGCCATCAATCAACATGACAATAAAGTGCATGAATTTCCATTATTCCGATATGTATCGGAACTCGTAGAGAGACGAACTGAAAACAAAAGAAAGAGCGAAGAGTAAAGCGCATAGAGACTTCGCATAGATTGAAGTACCTGTACTTTACTTGCTACTTTATCTTGCGTCCAGTTAACTCCCTACGATCTATCTCGGTTGTCAAAGAGCGACTCTTGATCAACGGACAGAGCTGAGCTGATTGTACTCCCAAGAATATGGATTGTAAAGATGGGCAAACAAGGATATGAAGATACAAATAGATTAACTATCACTCGTATTTGTATGCTGCCAAAAAGAACTGATAGTTTTTCTTCTTAGCAATATCCTATTCTTTCTGCTTACAACTATTAACTAGTTACTAGTAACTAGTAGTCAGTTGCTAGTTTATTTTTCCCTCTCTCCCTTCCTACTATTCTCATAATAAGAAAAGAGAGAGGGTCGAGGAGGTGGTTCTGGATGGTTACAGATGAATGGGTGATCGCGCATAAGTGCGATCAAGCATCCAAACTGCGAACGCAGTCAGACCATTGTCTCCTCGACCTTCCGCTAGTAGCGGAATTGTCTCATTCGGAAATATCCGAACGGACACCGTCTCCCCCCTCCATCACGCAGTTGCGTGACTTCAGAACTAACTACTTGCAAACGTTAAACGAACGAAATCGTGGTGCGCCGTAGAGTGTGGCGGCCGAAGCAGATGCGACTACGATCGCGGGGCGGAATTTGCCAGGTACGCACTGAGGGCGACGTGGCGTTCTTGGCGAACGTTGAGCAGGAAACGTGCTGCGTTCCTCTGTCGCTCGTCGTTGAGGAGTTGGTAGCTGTTGAGACCACCACGATCTGCACGATCCTCAAGACGATCAATCAGGTTACGCAGGTAGCCGTCACCCTTCTTTCGGAACTTCCGAACGAATCCGGCGCAACCAGCGGGCGGTGTGGGTATCGACGGCGGGACGAACGGCGGCCTAGAATCAGGTTTAAGTGTGTAGATCGACTTAGACCGAGATTCCTCCCGATGGCGCCGCAGCTCCCTCTGGTAACTGTCTTCGTACGACGAATACCCCCTGTCATACATGACCTAACTTTCTCCTTCTGAGAACGAACTCGTGGCAAGCGCCGCGAGCAGTGGGCTCTCGGATGCGTCGCGGGCGGCAGCGAGTTCTTCATCGGTCGGGTTGATGACCACCATGGGACTATCCCAGCTATGTGGCCAATTGGCGAAGTGACCGACGATCGTGTCAGCGGTGAGATAGACGGCACGGCCATCGACGAGAAGGACAACGATGTCCCCATTCTCGACGCCGGCGAACTTGCCGAACTGCTCATCCTGAAGGGTGATAGCGACCGAAGGAGCTCGGAAAACGCGTGCCCCGATGGCGACGTGCTTCGGATCGATCCGAACCCCGGTAACCGGATGCGAATTGCGCGTTCCACCTTGCACCACAGGCGGCGCAAACTCACGATCGACCACCGGAGTGGGGTCTGGCGCATCGAGCGTCAGACGAGGGTGTGTTTGATCTCCGTCAAACATGGCTATGTTTCTCCTCTGATGAGAACGAACTCGTGGCAAGCGCCGCGAGTTGAGAACTAACCGAGACGATCGGTGTCCTTACGCGGGTCAGCGTCACTCGTGACGGGCTGCTGATGCGTCGGAGTCGAGGCAGTGGTATGCCTGCTCGTCTGCGTCAACGAAGGCCGCTCAAGCGCAAGCCTGTCGGTAGTCTGAAAATGCTGCAGCGCCGCAACTTGAAGCTGAATCTGCTCGTTCGGATCGTTCTCGGTACCGAGATGCTGAAGCCATGTGTTTCTTTCCGCCGGCGCCAGCTCTGCGAACATGTCGATGTAGGGGTTTTTCGGCCCCTGGGCTTTACCGCTCATGATTGTCCTCCGTCAACTTGGATGCCGCGGGCGATCGCGACGGCGAGTGCCTGCTTGTAGAACTTTGTGGCCTTGCCCACACGAGTGAGTGTTCTCTTCAGCCGCTCCTCCGGCATAGAGTGGAAGTGGAGCTCTCGACGCGTCACGCGACGGGACAACGGGTCGTTGATCAGCTGGATGCCACGCAACTGGGCAACCTGGAGAGCGAGCCGGAGCTCGTCCTCGATCTGCAGACGCGTAATCAGTTCCGTGGCCTTCTCGCGCTGCCGCTGGAGGCGCACAAGCTGCACACGAAGCTCTTCCGGCCGTATCCGGCTGTAGCGGTGGGTGATCCGCTGCGTGATCTGGAGCTGGAGCTCGTGAAATCTGGCGTCTTCGCTGATACTGAGCGGCTTTTTCGTGCGGAGTACCGAAATCTCACCACGAAGCTCGGTCTCGCTCATGTGTTGGGTCGATTTCATCTCGAGTTCCCTTCCCTGTTATCCGCGAGTGCCGGATTTGCGCGAGGTGTGCTTGCTGCGAACAGACCTCTTCGTCGGCTTGGGACGCGACGAGGTGCTCGGACCGGGTGGTGGTGGTGACTGAGCAACCCTCGTTCGCGGGCGCTGAGCGAGCGGAGTGTGCACATAGCGCGGCTGATCGAGCGACCAACGAGCGATGTCGAGAATGATGCCGTGGAACTTCATCGCCTCGAGCCGTTCGATCTCGGCTTGAACTCGGTGATCTTCCATCGAGCGAAACCGTGTGCTCAACCACCAAACGAAAGTGGCGGCGCGCTTCCCCTCCAGTCGTTGATGTGCGAGACTTCCGTTTTCCTTACGACGGGCCTTTCGACACTCCTTCTTCAGGTGTCGATACGTCCTTCCCAGGTCTTTGGGTCGGGGCGGGACGCTCTGGAACATACTCATGGCTCGCTTGTAGCCACGGGTGAATCCTTCTGTTGTACCCGCAAGGTTTCGTTCGTAGATCAGGATTCTGCCATCGTCGTCATCCACGATGATTTTCCCTCTGCGTAACGCGAGTGGTAGGTTCCGCCTGCTGTCTTGACCACAGCTTCGAATGTCGTCGGGCGGAGCGACACGAAAACCTAGTGACCCATCTCGTAGTCCGGCGTGGTCTGCACCTCGTGCGCCGTGATCAAGAGACGGACTCGCTTTCTTCGAGAATCGACTTCTTCGATCTCGCCGACGGAAAACCCGTACTGTTGGGGAAAGTTCCCGTGGGCGTGAGATTCGATGATGATCCGGTCAGGATGCACTTCGATAACCTTACCGAAGGCTGTGTCCGCATCGAGACCAAACACATCGAATCCCGGCTGAATGGATTCAATCATGGTCGTTACCCTCGTGTATCGCCGTGACCGCGTTCTTCGAGTTCGCTCAATCGCTCCCGGTCGTCTTCGAGGCGATCGCGGCCTTTGCGGTCTAAACCGTGGTGTCCTCCTTGGTCTTCAAGGCCTCCAATCCTTTCACGAAGACGTTCGGCTTCTTCGCGATCGCGTTCAAAAGGCCCGAGACGTCGTCGACGGGAGGGCGGATCACGCTTGGAATCGGACATTCCGTTACTCCTTCTACAAACCTTCCGCGATGATGGAAACGACCGACGACCGCTCATGCCGCAGATACGAAAGCGCGCGGAGCTGGATCCTCACCTTTCTCAAGGGTTTTTTGGATCGAAGCGATTCCTCTTCCGCGGCCTGCTCTTCTGCGGTATAGTTACGGTAGAAGCTCCTGGCATCGAGCTCTTCCTGCACGTCCCGAAGGGCGCGAAGTTGACCTTTCAGCCGCCACCATAACTCGCTGGGACTCACACACATACGCAGCATCTCTCGCAACTCGGCGATAGCCGGTCGCAGGTCGACGCCCTCAGCGTACGTAGTGGTGTAGAAGTCGAACCAGACGTGGTAGGACGCGATGACGATCTTCGCCTCGTGCTTCAGTTCACGGGGGTAGCCGTGTTTTTCCTGCACGTGGCTGGGGATCGCCGATCGAGCCTTCATGACACGCCTGCGTTGCTCGACGACCGCCTGCATCAGATTCAGCGTCTCCTCTGCAGGACCTTCGCTTCGCGCTCTCCTCGCGACTTCCATAGAGTTCACACGGCTCCTCAGCTGTAAGAGCGCGCGTTCGTTGGACGCTGCGTTCGCCTGGGCCATCACGATCGCGAGGGGAAGCAGGTCTTCCTCCGGAATCTGAAGAGTCATTGCCTTCTCCTCTGCTTAGTGGTCGAACCAGCCCTCTATCGGCTTGTGGAAACCGAGGCTTGTGAGCACATCGGCATCCGAGCAAAGGAGGAGCTGGATCGTAACGTCACCGCGCAGGTACTCGTACAGAACGTTTTCGGCCTCATCACCGCTGACGTACCCTTTGTCGGGGACTTCGATCTGTATCCGTGGGAGACGAGAAATCCGTTCGAGAATCTCGGGATCGTCATGCTGGACACGGACCTCGACGGTAACCACGGCCGGCGAGCCATCTTCGGCGATGAGAAGAGCGGCGAGATCGATCTGGCTTGCGATCACTTCAGCGGGTAAAACGACCTTTTGGGACCCACCCCACCAGAAAGGCTCCGCATGAACGGAGTGCTCCAGGCTCAACTGGACCCCACTGAACGTCACCGAAACGTCCTCGATGTTGCCGCCGATCCTCTGAATTTCGAGCGAAAAACCCCTTGGATCAGAAACGACAGCCGCCGCCTGCGCGAGGTATGACGGGAGCTGTTGCGCCGGCAGCAAAAGAGGAAGTTCCCTTCCCTGAATTCTGCCAAGAATCCGGAACTGTGAAGCGTACATTTCGTTTCTCCTTGGACGAGGGTGACTTCACCTCGACCTTGTACAAAGAGTACATTTTCCGCCTGTGAAGCATCTTCGTTGATGCGTCACTTTCACCTCGCGATCGATGCGGGGCTGTGCCTGGCGGACGACACATAGAACGAGACTACAACGCAGCGAAGGCCTTCACCATGGCCTCGAATTCGTCCTTGGTGACGTTCAACCGAATTGTTCGCTGGCCGCAGTTAATGGCGACGATGTGGGCAACCGGAACCACCCTCATCTCCCAGAAGACGGTGTGGACGACCACGGTGTTTGTGTCGGTGGCTGCCTTCACGTCGTTGAGCATCCCGCACTCAGTACCGTTGACATCGATGACCGTCATCGGTGTCGGGAGCATGCTCAGATCGAGCGACTCTTCGCCCATCTTGCCGTCCTTGACTTCGATCCAGACGTCCTCGAACTCCGGCTGAGCGGCCTCCGAATCGATCGCCATGGCGACGAGCTGCTCCGACGTCTCTTCGGTGAGATAGATGACGCCAGATTCATCGTCGATGTGGGCGACCATGTCGCTGAGAATCGGGGTGTCGGGTGAGTCTTCGCGCGCCATGACGAACTGTTTCCCATCGACCGCACGCGCGACCGTTCCGATTGGCATCCCGATGAAATTGGCGACGGTCTGCCCGGCGGTCACTCCGCTGAGATCGACGGGGATCGGTGCCAGAGCGGACTCGGCGGGAACGTTGAGGTGAAGGTCCAATCCGATGACGTGCTCGTCACGCACTTCGTAGAATCGACCATCGTCCCCCTGGAAGGTGAAGGCGTCATCCGCGGCATCCACGATCTCGAGGGGAACTGAACCGAGCAGCGCACCGTTCACGTCGAAAACGCGGTACGTCACCTCTTGCTCAGTCGTTTCGGGTGTTTCGTTGGTGGTATTGGGATCGTTCGATACCATGATCTTTTTCTCCTCAGAACTGAACGAAACGGGTAGGTTTCCGCCTGCTGTCTTGACCACAGCTTCGAATGCTGTCGGGCGGAGCGACAATGACGAACACGACTAGACGCCGGCGTACTGATGACAGGACTCGAACATCGCCTGCGTCATGTTCACGACGATCTGTCCCTTCACAGGATCGAAGTGAACGAAGTTGGTCCCCAAGACCGACCGGTAGTTTCCAGCGGTGTTTCCGGTCGGAAGGACCAAGTAGTGATCGCTCGATCGGTGGTCGGACCCCTGGAACGTGCCGAGTTTGATGTTCGGGACTCCCACCACTGAGGTGCCGATCGGAACGATCGAGAGATCGAGCTCCCGGTTGAGCTGAGGAGACGATTTCTGACCACCTGTGCCAGCGAGCTTGGTAACCGGATCGTCTGCCAGAGAAGTGCTCAAGTCGCCTTCTTGGATCTGGCCTTGAACATCGGTCTCGAAGCTAAGACTCGCTTCGTCGCCGACAACTCGCATGAATTCGTTAACGATCCGCGCTTGGTCCCCAGTAGTCCACGGGCCTGCGAAACCGACGGAGATGGTCTTTCGGGATGATCCTGTTGCGCTCATGGTTTTCCTCCAATGCAAATGAGTTGATCGTTGCCGAGCCGCTGGTACGGTACCCCCTCCTCAGTGGGTTTTCCTCGGCAGGAATTGACCTAGAGAACGAACAGCCCGATGATGATCAGAACGAACAACGTCCCACCGCCGATCGCCAAATTCCGGTTATTCTTCCGGCGCTGGCTGGCGGAGAGGATGATTGTCGGCTGTCGTCGCTTCTTGGTACTCATTCCTCGGGCTCCTGTCGACGAATCACCCACTGCGGGTAGTTGTTCAGCTGCCGCTGTGAGAGACTGAGATCGACACGCTTCTCCGAGACTTCAGCGACGAAATTCGCGGGAATCCTCCAGTAGCTCCGACTTGGCGACATCGGCATGACTACCAGATGGCTTCCGCCCACGGACTCGCTGCTTCGGTCAGTTCCCACGACACCGATCTGTTCGTTGTGACTGCTGAAGACCGGCGTGCCTGGCTCGATCGCTAGAATCTCTGACTCTCTCATGGCTAGAAGCCTCGGTCACGGCTGCGTAGCCACTCGGTCTTGGTCGCCGTCAAGTGGATCATGCCACCTTCCACCCTGGCGATGTCGATTTGGAACAGAGTCATGAAGTTTGTCGGTGATCGCTCGACGGAAGCGAAGGGGTCCTTACCGGGATCGTTCGAGACGCTCTCGATCGTACCGATCTGATTCCCGTCGCTGTCGACGACCTGCATGCCCTCTCTGACTCCGTTCATGCTTTTACCCTCCGTGGGTTGACGCCTGTGGACCGG
>Ga0209726_10004130_pt1 | contig 18890 bp, 17 predicted proteins | sample Subgrocontami54m_FD_187453 | JGI IMG/M metagenome (GOLD analysis project Ga0209726, IMG submission 187453) | Subsurface groundwater microbial communities from S. Glens Falls, New York, USA - GMW46 contaminated, 5.4 m (SPAdes) (version 3) | ecosystem: Environmental > Aquatic > Deep subsurface >... | reverse complement strand
CTCACCGCGCTCGGTGTGGCGCTGCCGGAGAAGTAGGCAGGACGTCAAAGCCCCAAGCGATTCCACAAACACATTGTCTATAAGCGGTTATAAGGATTATTCTGCCCAATGTCAGGGGGAAGATCCGTCGGGCAATCCGTGGCCTGCACGATCATGACCGCGAACACCACGAATTGTCACGATAATAGTGTCTGTCCCTATTTTTTCCTATTTTTCCCTATTTTCCCTATTTTCGACGGCCTTCTGGATCATCGATTCATGCGCAATAATAGTGTCTGTCCCTATTTTCTATTGTTCTCTATTTTTCCCTGTGCAGGCGTTGTTATCGAAGGTATTCCAAGGGGTGTGTCACGAGTATCGTGTTGCATGTCACGCCCCAATATCGTAGAGTCCACCTAAGAAGTGTCGGCTAACCTTGCAATGTACCGGCAGGCAGGCGGCAATCTCAGCACGAAAGGCGAGATTGCTTCTCGGGATTTTGAAAATCGACTGAAGAGGGAATCGGAAGACGATCGTCTTGCATTCCGGAGTCTATGATGGCCGAGTCCTTCTCTGGGGCGAAACGTCTGCACAATCGGAGGCTGTTCTTCCCACTAGGCGGCGCGGCCGAAAGCCAGAGGTCTCCCACCCCCCGTCTCTTCCCTATGATCCCGAGGCCAAGGGGCTATCGGTGGCCCTGAGGGAAGCGGGATTCAGTTTCGCAGCCGACAAAAAACGGATCAAGACCATGACCGCCTGGATGCCCACCATGGACAATCAGCCGGTTGCATCCAGCCCCTTGATCGCTGAGCCGCCGAAGTCCCGCGCCAAGCCCATCCTGACACCCTGGACGACGACGGCGCTTCCCCTCTCTCCCGAACAGGCGGTCGAGCTTCTATGCGCCTGCGTGGGCAAGCAGACGTTGGCGCCTGGCGTGGTCGTCGGAGGCGATCTGGCGTTTTGGGCGACAGCCATGCGCTTCGCCGCAGCGCTCGTGGCCCGGCAGCAATTTCTTCCCGGAGTGACCGACGACGCTGGAACCTATCGCGCCCGCTGGGGGCCGGTCTTTGCCGGACCCGATGCCGACCGACTGGCCACGCTCGCCAAGGCCATGCCTCACATCTGCCGGGCGTTGACTCGTGAGAGTATCTTGCCACCGGAGACGCCTTCACGATCTGTGCTCTGCGACTTCATCGATGGGATTGTTGATCACCTCGTCCGCTCCCCGCTTCAAGCATGCGGGGACAAGCCTGCGCTTCTGACACAGCCCTCACCGATCAAGCCGGGACTGGGGCGCAAGACGCGGGCGTCCACCCCTTCGGCTAGGCTCAGGACAGGCCCTTCGACCGGGCTCAGGACGGGCTTCGACAGCGTTCACGACCAGTGGCTGTATGCCCTGCGGTCCCCTGATGGGATCATGGAGGGCGATGCGGCGGCGCTGGCGCAGTTTGCCGTTCAGGTTCGCGAATGGCAACACCCGATCGCCGTCTCTACGGCCACCCCATTCCGGCTCTGCTTCCGCCTGGAGGAGCCCGATGGCGACGGAGATGATAGTGGTGCGTGGTATGTCCGATATCTGCTGCAGGCTGCTGACGATCCCAGCCTGCTCATCCCGGCGAAAGACGCCTGGAACGCCAAGGGGCCTAAGGCGTCGATTCTTAAAGGGGGCAGGTTCAATGCTCGGGAATATCTGCTGTCGTCCCTAGGCCAGGTGTCGGGGATCTCCTCGCACATCGAGGCCAGCCTGAAGACAGCCGCCCCGGGCGGTTACGAACTGGATGCAACCGGCGCCCATGGATTTCTTATCGAAACCGCAGCGGTGCTGGAACAGGCGGGCGTTGGAGTCCTGCTGCCGGCATGGTGGACGCGTAAGGGAACAAAGCTGCGCCTGACTGCCCGCGCGCATGTGAAGAGCCCCAAGATGCAAGCAGGCGGTGGACTGTCCCTTGATTCGATTGTCCGGTTCGATTGGCAAATGGCCCTGGGCGGCGAGCGGCTCACCCTCGGAGAACTCGAAGCCCTGGCGCGCCTCAAGCAGCCTCTGGTCAAGGTGCGCGGCCAGTGGGTACAGATGAACGCCGAGGAGATCCATGCAGCGCTTGCTTTTTGGAGAAAAGCCGCAGATCGCGCCACCGTGCGCGAGATCGTCCGGATGGGCTTGGGCGCGGGGAAGGCGCCGGGCGACATCGCGTTCGAGGGCGTCAGCGCCACAGGCTGGATCGCCGACCTGCTGGCCTCATTGGACGGACGCGCCGCGTTCGAAACGCTGCCCGCGCCGGACGGGTTCCAGGGCACGTTGCGCCCGTACCAGATGCGTGGCTATTCATGGCTGGCTTTTCTGCGGCGCTGGGGGCTAGGCGCGTGTCTGGCGGACGATATGGGACTCGGCAAGACCATTATGGCGCTGGCGCTGATTCAACGGGACTGGGAAGCAGACGGCAAACGGCCGGTGCTGCTGGTTTGCCCGACGTCTGTTGTCGGCAACTGGCAGAAAGAAGCGACCGGCTTCACGCCAGACCTGCCCGTCATGGTCCACCACGGCATTGCCAGAACGAAGGGCGCTGCGCTACAGGCGGAAGCGCAAAAGCAGGCCATAGTCATCTCCAGTTACGCACTCCTGCACCGGGATTTCGAGACCCTGAAAGAGGTACCCTGGTCCGGCGTGATCCTCGACGAGGCGCAAAACATCAAGAACCCGGAGACCAAACAGGCGAAGGCCGCGCGGGCGCTCAAGGCAGGCTATCGCATTGCACTCACCGGCACCCCTGTTGAGAACAACATCGGCGATCTGTGGTCCATCATCGAGTTCCTCAACCCAGGCTTCCTCGGCACGCAGAGCGAGTTCAAGCGGACGTTCTTCGTCCCCATCCAGGCCAACCGCGACCAGGAGGCCGTGAAGCGGCTGAAAGGCTTGATCGGGCCGTTCATCCTGCGGCGGCTCAAGACCGATAAGACTATCATCACCGATCTGCCCGAGAAGATGGAGATGAAGGTCTTCTGCACGCTGACCAGAGAGCAGGCGTCGCTCTACGCCGCTGCGGTCAAAGAAGCCACCTCCAAGCTGAACTCTTCCGGGGGCATCCAGCGCAAGGGTGTGGTATTGGCAACACTGTCGAAGCTCAAGCAGGTCTGCAACCACCCGGCGCAGTTGCTGGGAGACAACTCCGCGATCCCCGGACGCTCGGGCAAGTTAGCCCGTTTGACTGAGATGCTGGAGGAGCTCATCCAGGTCGGGGACCGCGCGCTGGTGTTCTCGCAGTTCGCCGAGATGGGCGACATCCTCCGGCGGCATCTGCAGGAGGTGTTCGGGCGCGAGGTGCTCTTCCTGCATGGAGGGGTCCCAAAGCCGCAGCGAGACCGCATGGTCGAGCGCTTCCAGACCGGCGGTGATAGCCCGCAGATCTTTCTCCTGTCCCTGAAGGCCGGCGGCGTCGGCTTGAACCTGACACGCGCCAACCACGTCTTCCACTTCGACCGCTGGTGGAACCCGGCGGTGGAGAACCAGGCAACCGACCGCGTCTTTCGCATCGGCCAGACCAAAAACGTTCAGGTCCACAAGTTCCTCTGTGTGGGAACCCTGGAAGAGAAGATCGACGAGATGATCGAGCGCAAGCAGGAGATCGCTGAGGGGGTAGTCGGGACGGGCGAGGGCTGGCTGACCGAGCTTTCGACTGCCGCACTCAAGGACCTCTTCACGCTGAGAAAAGAAGCGATAGAAGAATAGCTATGGCCTGGCGACGGTATCACGACTATGAGTACTTCCCACCTTCGCGCCCGCGGGAGGCTAAGGGCGGGATCAAGGCTCACTCCCAACGCGGCGCGTTCGGGGAAAGCTGGTGGGCCAAGCGATGGATTGCTGTGCTGGAGAGCTTCCAGATCGGTGCACGGTTGGGCCGGGGTCGCTCCTACGCCCGTCAGGGCCAGGTCCTCTCCATTGATATTGACAAGGGGCTAGTCAAGGCGAAGGTTCAGGGATCACGGGCCACGCCTTACGACATCACGATCCGGGTCAAGGCGCTATCGGCCGCCGACTGGCAGAAGTTGATCAAGGCGCTGTCTCATCAGGCCATCTTTGCGGCCAAACTCCTGGCCGGAGAGATGCCCCAGGATATCGAGCGGGCGTTCAAGGGCGTGGGGCTGTCGCTCTTCCCCGAACAGCTTCAAGATCTGGGTACGGACTGCTCCTGCCCGGACTGGTCGAATCCCTGTAAACATATCGCGGCGGTCTATTATCTGTTGGGTGAGGAGTTCGACCGCGACCCGTTTGTCATCTTTAAGCTGCGCGGGAAGAGCCGAGAGGAGTTGATCGGGCTCTTAGGCGGTACGGGCGGAAAAACCACCAAAATGGACACCCGGAGAAAAGCTACCCCCACCAAGATGGGAGCAAAGGTCCCCCTGCCACCAGAGCCGCTTGCTGTAGACATCTCCAGCTTTTGGAGCGGTAGTAGCCTGCCTGAGGACCTGTTTGGCGAGGTCCGGGTGCCGTCTGTGCCGGCGGCATTGCTCAAGCGGCTAGGCGGCTTCCCCTTTTGGCGGGGTGAAGAGCGATTCCTGGAGGCCATCGAGCCGATCTACACCCAGGCTTCACCACGCGGCCTGGAGATCTTTCTCACGTGGGGATGCTCCGACAATCTTATCGGAGCATAGTCAGCACAAAGGAGTGGAAAGGACTGACCAGCATGGTTGTCCGGTCGGACGTGGCAAGGCGAGAGGGGAGAGCGATCCTAGAGCATCCTGTCCCGGTACGACCAGTCCAGCAGCTCGACGGGGTGCATGACCCGGACCTTGAGCCCTCGCTCCCTGAGGCCCTTCTCGATCTGGAGGGAGCAGCCGGGGTTGCCGCTGATGACGATATCGGCCCCCGTCTCCTTGATCCGATCGATCTTCCGATCGAGCAACTGCTGAGCCGGTTCGAGATGCAAGAGATTGTAGATCCCGGCGCTCCCGCAGCAGAAGTCAGACTCTTTCAGCTCGATGAATCGGAGCCCGGGGATCGTCTTTAGCAATCGCCTCGGCTCCTGCCGAATCTTCTGGCCGTGCGCCAGGTGGCCGGCGTCGTGATAGGTAACCGTCAGGTTCAGCGGCTGGAGCTCACCACGTAGCGGAGCTTCGGCCAGAAGCTCTGAGACATCCCGTACCTTCTTGCTGAAGGCTTCAGCCCTCTTGGCGTAGTCTGGGTCAGATTGAAACAGCTCCCAATACTCCTTCATAACCGAGCCGCACCCCGCCGCGCTCACCGCAATGACATCGACATTCGCCAGCTCGAAGCACTCGATCGTCTGCCTCGCCAGCAGCTTCCCTCGTTCCCGCTCGCCTTCGTGGACACAGAGCGAGCCGCAGCACCCTTGGTCCCTTGGCACCACCACCTCGTAGCCATTCTCGCTTAGAACCCGGACCGTGGCGTCATTCACCTGTGCGAAGAAGAAGCGTTGGACGCAGCCGAGCAGGAGCCCAACCCGCCCACGCCTCTGACCTTTGGCTGGTGTGACCTCAGCAAGCTCTCCGTGCAGGTAAGGCTTTATGATGTCGGGCAGGAGAGCCTCCATCTCACCCAGGCGGCCAAAGAGGCTCAAGAACCCTGAAGCCCTGATGAGCCGCTGCAGGCCTGACCTCTGATACAACCGAAGGAAGCTGGTGAGCGTCCGCAGGCGACCGAGATCGGTGAAGGTGTGCAGAATGACATCGCGGAAACGCCGCTCGGCAGCGGGGTACTGATAGCGACGCGCGACCTGGCCCCTGGCCGCCTCCATCAGGAAGCCAAACTTCACACCCGAAGGGCAGGCCGTCTCGCAGGCCCGGCAGAGGAGACAGAGGTCCATGTGCTTGACGAAGCTGTCAGAAGTGCCGATCTTCCCTTCTGAAGCAGTCCGGATGAGATAGAGCCGTCCGCGCGGGCTATCCATCTCGTTGCCAAGGACGATGTAGGTGGGACAGGTGGGAAGGCAGAACCCGCAGTGGATGCAGTCGAGATAGAGTTCCGGGTCAGGCGGATCGAGCTGGTCGAAGGCGCCTGCGCCTATTGTCTCGGTTGGTTGGATCACCATCTGCTCAATGGATCGTCCTTCTTGCGGTAGACAGTATGATGATGGTCCTTCCAATCAGTCGTCTGCCTCGCCGACGTATGCTTCGTGCAGTTTCACCGGCGCGGCGCGAACCTTTCTCAGTCGTAAGTTGAGCAGTTCTACAACGACCGAGAACGCCATCGCAAAGTAGATGTATCCTTTTGGAATATGCTGATGCAGGCCCTCGACGATGAGGGTAAAGCCGATGAGCAGAAGAAAACTCAACGCCAGCATTTTGATGGTGGGATGGCGATCCACAAAACCGCTGATCTGACGGGCGGAAACAATCATCACGCCTGCCGCGATGATGACGGCGGCAATCATGATCGCTAGTTGGTCAACCATGCCTACGGCGGTGATCACCGAATCGAGTGAGAAGATGACATCCAGCAGGAGTATCTGCACAATGACGCTGGCGAACGAGGGGCCGATGTGGGCTGAGGCGTGTCCCTCAACACCCTCCAGTTTTTGGTGAATCTCATGGGTGCTCTTCCCCAGCAAAAACAGGCCGCCGAGAATGAGGATAATGTCGCGCCCGGATATCTCATACGTGAGCACCGAGAATAGCGGTTCGGTGAGGCTGATGACCCATGAGAGCGAGAGCAGAAGCAGGACGCGCGAGACGATTGCCAGTCCCAGGCCGATGGTGCGTGCCCGGTCTTGCCGATGGGCAGGAAGTTTTCCGGCCAGAATCGAAATGAAGATAACATTGTCAACGCCGAGAACGAGTTCAAGAACGACGAGCGTGATAAATGCGATCCATGTTTGGGGGTCGGCTAACCAATCCATATGCGAATTCTCCGAGCCGTCAGCGGACAGCTACGCAGGACCTCGCGGGTCCCGACAGTGTACTCGCCCAAGCCGTGGCGATAAGGTTATTCCCGGTGAAGAGCTCGGCGCCCGCTACCACTCCGCAGCATGGTGAGCACTCCGTCTTCCGACTCCGCTCATCGAAACTGGACGTACGAATTTGCCGCATCCGGCTCCCCGACAGGCCGATTCGATCGACTGCGTTGGGATACGTACTACTCTTGCTGAATCGAACCCAGGTAGTCGGTAAGGGCTCGTGAGTGCAGAAGTGAGGTGTAGGCCGGGTAGCCTTCAGGTCGATGCTCGCTCTCAAACACCGCCCCCCAGACCGGCATCTCCCTGGTGCCATGCTCAGCCACTGCGCGCCTGCCGTCGATGATTTGCATCACATAGCTCTCATCAAATCGCCCGCCACGGTGCTTCGCGATCAATCGAAGGTCGGACGGAGACCGCCGTAGGGATGCTGCCAACGAACCGTTTCCATCTCCAGACTCGCCGTGACATGAGGCGCAATGCCGAAGATAGAGGGCCTGTCCGGTAGGCGGCTCTGGAGCGCCACGGCACGACGCGAGAATCAGGCTCATAGCGAACGAGAGGGCAGCGATTCCCTTCGCGATTCTGATCAGCCTGTCGATCATCCCGAGCCTCCTGAATATCGTAGCCGCCGTGAGTCCATGAAACGGCTCTCCCGCCACCCAAGGGACGGTTCTATCTATTGATTGTCGTCAATATAATCTCAGCCTCTGATCGGGTCAAGGACTCATCTGGCATCATCTTTTGCTCTGGCGCTTTTGGGCCGCCGACCGTATACTACAATGAGCTACCCCGCAGCAAGCTGCGGGGTAGCGTCTTCTGTGCTGGCCCGTCATTCCGTGCTTGGCACGCCTGCCCCGTACTGGATACGGGGGAATCCAGTCGGGCCCTCTGGATACCGGCTTCCGCCGGTATGACGAACTCGCGGCAAGCCGCGGAGAATGGATCCCCAGTAGATTCAATACCCTCAAGGAGCTGCGCGAGTGAACCAAGTTGCTGCTTCCCAGCTTAGCGGCTTGACCGGCCTCAAAGTGGTCTCTTTTGAGAGTCGCCTGGCCGGCGCCATGGCTGACCTGATCAGCCGCCAAGGCGGGACCCCGATCTCCGCGCCGGCTGTCCGAGAGGTCCCGCTCGCAGAAAATCCGGAAGCGTTAAAATTCGCGAGAGAGTTATTGGCCGGTCGAATCGACATGATCGTGCTGCTGACCGGCGTCGGCATCCGCGCCCTACTTGCCGCAATTGAAGGCACCTACCCGCGCGCAGAGATCCTTGCCGCGTTGAGCCGAATCCCGACCATTGTCCGCGGTTCAAAATCGCAGACGGTGCTGCGCGAGCTGGGCGTCCCGATTACGCTGGCCGTCCCTGAACCGAATACCTGGCGTGAAATCCTGATCGCTATCGACGACGCGGCGATTCCCCTGCAAGGTCGGCGGGTGGCGGTACAGGAGTACGGGCGGAGCAACCCGGAGCTGGTTGCAGGACTCATGGCGCGGGGGGCCTCTGTAATGCGTGTCTCCGTCTACCGGTGGGCATTGCCGGAGGACTGTGGCCCTCTGCGGAGCGCAATCAAGGCCATTACCCTACGGGAGGTCGATCTGGTCCTCTTTACCACTGCGGTGCAGGTGGATCATCTGCTGCAGGTCGCGGCGGAATCCGGGTTGGAGGAGTCGCTGCGGGCAGGACTCCGGGACGCGGTCGTCGCGTCGATTGGCCCCACCTGCAGCAGAGCCATGCGCGAGCATGGCCTGGTTGTGGACCTGGAGCCGGAGCATCCGAAGATGGGGCCCCTGATCCTCACTGTCGCGCGCCATGCACACGTACTACGACGGATCAAGCAAGCAAGAGTGGTGCGGGATGCGGGGCCTGTCCCCGCGGGCTCTAAGCGGGGATGCGAGGTGCGGGAGGACCAAGGCGCAGGATTGCTGCAAGAGAGTGCCTTCCTGAAAGCCTGCCGCCTGGAGCCGACCCCCTACACACCGATCTGGATCATGCGGCAGGCCGGACGTTACTTGCAGGAGTATCGGGAGATCCGCGGCAAGCTCTCGTTTCTGGAGCTGTGTCACCGGCCGGATCTGGCGGCTGAGGTCGCGGTCACGGCCGTTGAACGCCTTGGGGTGGATGCCGCGATCATCTTCGGGGACATCTTGCTGGTGGTGGAACCGATGGGGGTTGGCCTCGAGTTTACGAAGGGCGATGGCCCGGTCATCCACAACCCGGTGAGAACCGGGGCTGACCTGAAAAGGCTACAGCCGGTCGATGTGCAGGAATCGCTGTCGTTCCTCTTTGAAGCGGTGCGGCTGGCGCGGGCGGCCCTTCCGCCGAACATTCCCCTCATCGGGTTCGCCGGGGCGCCGTTTACCTTGGCCTCGTACCTGATCGAGGGTCGCGGGTCGCGTCAGTATCAACACACCAAGACGCTCATGTACCGCGACCCTGGGGCCTGGCATGCGCTGATGGAGCGGCTATCGGAGGTTGTATCCGGCTACCTGAACGGTCAGATCGCCGCGGGGGCCCAGGTGGCGCAATTGTTTGATAGCTGGGTCGGCTGTCTCAGCCCGGATGACTACCGCGAGTTTGTCCTGCCTCACACGAAGCGCGTCATCGCGAATCTGACGCCAGGCGTGCCGGTCATTCACTTTGGGACCGATACGGCCACGCTGCTCCCGCTGATACGGGAGGCGGGCGGAAATGTTATCGGACTGGATTGGCGTGTAGACCTGGGTGAGGCGTGGTCGCGCCTCGGGCATGAGGTCGGGGTACAAGGCAACCTGGACCCGATGGTGCTTCTTGCCGAGCCCGATGAGATTCGTCGCCAGGCCGGTCGGATTCTTGAGCGTGCCGCGAAACGTCCGGGCCACATCTTCAACCTCGGTCACGGGGTGTTGCCACAAACCCCCGTGGACCACCTGCGCGCGCTCATCGACTATGTTCACGAAGAGACGGCGAGATAGCGTCTATTGCGTCTGTCGCGATGACGCTATGACGCAATGACTCCATTCGACGCCGTCCTGATGATCGCCTTTGGAGGCCCTACCAAGCCTGAAGAGATCCGTCCATTTCTGAGCAATGTGCTTCGTGGCGTACCGGTGCCACCGGGACGCCTGGAAGAGGTTGCTCGGCACTACGAACAACTTGGCGGTCGGTCACCGATCACTGATCTGACCTTCCGGCAGGCAAAGAGCCTGGCGGCGCTGCTGGAGCGACAGGGGCCGAAACTTCCCGTGTACGTCGGGATGCGATACTGGCACCCCATGACCAGCGAGACGGTCGAACAGATGGTCCACGATCACGTGAACCGCGCTGTCGGGCTCATCATGGCCGCGCACGATTCCGGGGCAGCGAGCTGGGAGAAATCGGTGAGGGCGGTCACCGACGCACTGTCAGTTGCAGGGCCCAGGGCGCCACACGTGGACTTCGCCCAGCCCTGCTACAATCACCCGGATTTCATCGCGGCGGTGGCCGAACAAATCCGCCTGCAATTGCAAGAGATCCCGCCCGCTCTTCGTTGCAATACGCCGCTACTCTTCACGGCCCATAGTATTCCAACCGCCATGGCCGCATCGTCGCCATACGTTCAGCAATTACATGAATCGTGCCGACTCGTGGCGGAAGCATTGGGGCACCCGGACTGGTCACTCGCCTATCAGAGCCGCAGCGGCGATCCACGTCAACCGTGGCTGACGCCTGACGTGCGCGATGTCCTGCGGACGCTCAAGGCCAAGGGGTGCCGATCGGTGGTGCTGGCTCCCATCGGATTTGTGTGCGATCACGTCGAGGTGCTGTTCGATCTGGACGTAGAAGCGAAGGCGGAGGCTGATGCGCTGGGGCTCGAGCTCAAACGGGCCAACGCGGTGAACGATCATCCACTGTACATCCGGGCACTGGCAGATCTGGTTCGGCAACGCGTGAACCAGGGTTAGATATATAGAGGCAGTGGATGGCGGGAGATCCGAGTAACGGCCTGAAGCGTATCGTGGTGGTCGGGGGCGGCATCGCGGGTCTCGCCGCTGCATACCGTCTACAGGAGCGGCACAGCAGTGAACGGGCGCCCCGTGAGGTACTGCTTCTGGAGGCGGACTCGCGCCCCGGCGGCGTGATCGGCACGACGTGTCGGGACGGCTTCATCCTCGAATCGGGGCCGGACACCTTATTCACTGACAAGCCGTGGGCGGTCGATCTCATCAGGCGCCTCGACCTGAGCGATCGGATCATCGGGACCAGCGAGATCTATCGCCGGACGTTTGTCGCCCTAGGCAACACGCTTCATCCTCTGCCCGAAGGGTTCACCTTGCTGGCGCCGACGCGATTCTGGCCGTTTTTGCAATCGGGGCTGCTCACCTGGCGCGGCAAGGCGAGAATGGCCTTGGACCTGGTCTTGCCCCGTGGACAGCCAAGCTCCGACGAAAGTCTTGCGTCGTTCGTTCGACGCCGCCTGGGAACGGAAGCGCTCGAACGGCTGGCTCAACCGATGATTGGAGGCATCTACTCAGCCGACCCGGAGCGGTTGAGCCTGCAGGCCACCTTCCCGCAGTTCCTGCAAATGGAAGCACAGCATCGCAGCCTTATCCTTGCCCTGCGACGGAAACGGTTGAGCGTCCCTGGTAAAGGTCAAGCCCAAGCCGACAGTGGCCCGCGGTATAGTCTGTTTGCCACGCTGGACAATGGGCTGCAAGCGCTTGTCGATGCCCTGGTAAGGCGGTTGCCTACCGGCACGGTGCGGCTTGACTGCCCGGTTGCCGGAATCGCGCGGGAGGAGAAATGCTGGACCGTCCGGCTCAAGGATGGCACTGACCTCGAGACCGATGGGATCATTCTCGCTGTCCCCGCCTTCCAGGCCGCCCTACTGACTCATGACCTGGACGGCGACCTCGCCCGAGAGTTGGAGGCCATCCCCTACGCCTCCTCGGTCACGATCAGCCTCGCCTATCGGAAGGAGGCGATCCCCCATCCGCTCGATGGGTTTGGATTTGTTGTGCCGGCCTGCGAGGGGCGCACCATCATCGCCTGCTCCTTTAGCAGCGTGAAGTTCGCTAAACGCGCACCATCGGGACACGCCCTGCTGCGCGCCTTTGCGGGCGGGGCGCTCCAACCCGAACCGTTCGAATGGGATGACGAGCGGCTACTCGTCGCGGTTCGCCACGACCTGAAGGATCTCTTGGGGATTGAATCTGCTCCGTTATGGAGTCACATGGTACGGCACCCTCGGTCGATGCCGCAGTACCATGTGGGACACATGGCTCGGCTGGCAACGCTGGAACGTCAGCTTCGACGGTGGCCAACCCTCAAACTGGCCGGCAACGCGTACCGCGGCGTCGGCGTCCCCGACGCGATTCGTAGTGGCGAAGCGGCTGCCGATGCCCTGCTGGCAGAGTTGACCTCAGCGCAGGGGTGACGCTGACCGAGCCAGCCCATACTTGTGCCAAAGAAGATTCTCTCCTATAATCCTGTACCCGGAGGCTGCAAACGAGGAGGCGGATCGGTCCAGTGAGTGATTCCGCAGCGAACGCGAAAAGGAGATCGCCAATGCAAGCAAGAAAGGTCGTTACCCTGTGTGGGTTCATGGCCGCTCTAATCTTCAGTGCGGGTTGTGCGACTACGATGTCGAAGGTCGCCTACATTGTCTCAGAAGGCCAGGGAACAACCTCGGTCCTGGTTCAGAACGCAGATGGTAGCAGGCCCGTCCGCATCCCGGGCCTGTCCGGGGCAATCTCGGAAATCGCCATGTCACCCAGTGGCCAGCGGCTGGCCTATGTAACTGGCGGGACCACCACCGGCCTCGATCAGGTATTCGTCGCCGATCTGGATGAAAACAATAATATCGTAGGGGGCAGGCGCAACTTCTCGGATGAACTGTCGACCGCGAGAAGCTTCTCGCCGAAGTTCCTCGACGACAATCGCCTCCTCTATCTTTCGGAGAGCCAGGGTGACCGGATTCTGGTCCTGGTAGATTTGCTCACCGGAGGCAAGCAGAAGATCTCCGCGGTCAGCGGATCGATCGATACCGTGATCCGGTACAACATTGAGGGCAAAGACGCCCTCTTCTTTGGGCTGAACAAGGAGATGCGCCGGTATGACCTCCCGGCTGGGCCGCTTCGGTCGGTTGTGGCTAATACGGGAAGCGCCTCCGGGCTGGCCTACGAGAAGATGGGGATTTTTGAGAATACCCTCGTGTTTAGTACCCAGGTCACCCCTGAGGAACGGGCCTTCTCGCACATGCGTCTGGATGGAACAGAGCTCAAGGCTGTGGCGGAGCCCCCTGCTGAACTGGTCTTTCCGATCGTCAGGCTGGCACCGGATCAGGCGTCGCGGGTCCAGCGGTTTAGTTTATTTGACTTCACTATGGTCACGAGGCCCGCGGACGAGGCGGACCTGATTACGCTGGAAGGCTACGAGGTAACCGCACAGAAGGTCACCGAACGGCACCTCTTCTGGGTCGTGCGAGATCTGCGGAATCCGGACCTGGTCCGTGCGGTTTATGCGGCGAAGGGCCTAGAGGACCTCAAAACAGGCGCCCATGGAAGATTCGTCTACCTCGCATCGACGAAGGATCTGCTGGTCTGGTATAATCCTACCAACAAGAAGATATGGGGTGTGCCGCTCGACCAGATCGGGGCTGATCCGGTCGATCTCTCGGCCGGCGTGGCCCGGGTGGCGAATCGTCCCTTCTCGGTGTCAGCACATAACATCGGCGTAGTTACTGAAGAGGGGAAGCTATATCTGCTTTCAACTAACCGTACGTCGCCGCCCCGCTTGCTAGGGCAGGGAATTCACGTGGGCATCACCCGCCCATGATCCGTTCCCACGTAAGAACGCTGCACATGAGGAGAAAGCGATGACCTTTGACCCAAGACACAACAGCCGCATTTTACTCGATGGTCCGGACCGCGCGCCGGCAAGGGCGATGCTCAAGGCCATCGGTTTCAAGGATGAGGACCTTGCTCGACCGCTCGTCGGCGTGGCCCACTGCTGGATCGAGGTCATGCCCTGCAACATCAACCACCGGACGCTGGCCGAGCGGGTCAAGGCAGGCATTCGGGCGGCCGGCGGGACGCCGATCGAGTACAACACGATTGGGATCTCCGATGGGATCTCCATGGGTACCGAAGGGATGAAAACGTCCCTGGTGAGCCGGGAGGTCGTGGCCGACTCCGTCGAATTGGTCGCTAGAGGTCACCTGTTTGACGGCCTGGTCGCCATCTCCGGCTGCGACAAAACGATTCCGGGCACGGTCATGGCACTGGCCCGCCTGAATATCCCGGGCCTCATGCTCTATAGCGGCTCTACCGCCTTCGGCGAGTACGAGGGCCGCCATCTCACGATCCAGGATGTCTTTGAGGCGGTGGGCGCGTTCAATGTCGGCAAGATGCCGGCTGAGGAGCTTCGCGTCATTGAGAACTGCGCCTGCCCCGGCGCGGGCGCCTGCGGAGGCCAGTTCACCGCCAACACCATGTCTACTGCCTTTGAGATGTTGGGCATCTCGCCGATGGGCTGGAATGGCGTCCCGGCGACGGATACCCGGAAGGAAGAGGTGGCCTTCGAGAGCGGCAAGTTGGTGATGGAGCTGTTGCGGCAAGGTATCACACCCAAGCAGATCCTCACCCGCAACGCCTTTCGCAACGCCATCGCCGGGGTGATGGCCACGGGAGGATCTACGAACGCCGTGCTCCACCTGATCGCTGTGGCCAAAGCCGCCGGTGTCAAGCTGTCGTTGGACGATTTCGATCGAATCTCAAGAAAGACCCCGCTCCTGGCCGATCTGAAGCCGTGGGGACGCTTTACTGCTCCAGACATGTACATGGCCGGTGGCATGCCCCTGGTGGCCAAACGTCTCCTGGATGCCGGTATCCTTCATGCCGACGAGCTGACGGTCACCGGCAAGACAATCGGTAAGGAGGCGCGGGCTGCCCGCGAGACTCCGGGACAAGCGGTGATCTGGCCGCTCCGGAAGCCGATCAAGCCGACCGGGGGCATGGTGATCCTCAAGGGTAACCTTGCGCCGGACGGGTGTGTGGCCAAGGTTGCCGGTCACGAGCGGATGGTCCATCGTGGCTCGGCGCGGGTCTTTAACCGGGAAGAGGACGCCTTCACCGCCGTCAAGGCCGGGAAGATCAAGACGGGCGACGTGGTTGTTATCCGTTACGAGGGGCCCAGGGGGGGGCCCGGGATGCGCGAGATGCTTGGGGTCACCGGAGCTCTTGCCGGCGCGGGGCTCCTGGACTCCGTGGCACTGATAACCGATGGGCGCTTTTCGGGTGCGACGCATGGCCTGATGGTTGGCCACATTGCCCCGGAGGCGGCGGTGGGTGGACCGATCGCGGCGCTGCGTAACGGCGACATCGTGGTCTTGGACATCAAGAAACGGCGGCTCGACGTGGAGCTGTCAGCCGCCGAGGTCAAGCGGCGGCTCCGACAGTGGAAGCCGCCTGCCCCCCGGTACAAAAGCGGCGTCATGGCCAAGTACGCCCGCACGGTTTCGTCAGCGTCGGAAGGCGCCGTTACTGATTGAGCAGCCACCAGCGTTCAGCTTTCAGCGGGGGACCGATGCGGAACAACGAGAGCGGTTACAGGCGAGTTCGGGCATTCGGAGGTAGGGCAGGTTTTGCGTATCATTGCTTCTTACTGAGGGCTAACGGCTAGGCGCTGCTGATATGGAATGGCTGTGGGATCTGTTTCATAGGGTGTACGATGTGGAGGCCCTGATTCGGCTCGGCGGCCTCACAGCGCTGATTGCCATCGTCTTCGTGGAGACTGGTCTCTTTGTCGGCTTCTTCCTGCCAGGGGATTCCCTCCTTGTCACGGCGGGGCTGTTCGCCGCCAGCGGGCATCTGGAGTTGTGGAGCCTCTTTCTCTTCGTCAGCCTGGCCGCGATTGTCGGAGATACCGTTGGCTACGCCATCGGGGCGAGCACCGGACCGAAAATATTCACCCGCGAAAACTCGCTGTTTTTCCACAAGAAGCACCTCATCACGACCAAAGAGTTTTACGATCGGTACGGCGGGATTACGATCATCATTGCCCGGTTCATGCCGATCGTCCGCACGTTTGCCCCCCTCGTGGCGGGCGTAGGAGGCATGCAGTACAGTCGGTTTGCCCTCTACAACGTGATGGGAGGGGTCGGTTGGGTTGTCAGCATGACGTCCATCGGCTATTTCCTGGGTAAGACCATCCCGGATATTGACAGGTATATCCATGTTGTCATCGCCGCAGTGATCCTGCTTTCCTTGATTCCCGGGATTGTCGCATTTCTGAGAAGCAGGCGGCGGGCTCGCACGCTTTCTCTGTAATACCAGGGGCAGTGGATGCGTAACTATCCGAGGCTCCGCCATCCCGCGCAGGTTTTACGGTCTGCCCATACCCTAACTCATCATAGCCGCAAAGCTCTTGAGCTTCCCGGATCATCAGAGCGCTTAGCATATCTCAGTCCGAGACATAAAGGGTAGAAAACGGCTATAATAGTAATAGCGGATGGCCATCCCGCCGTTCCAATCTGTAACGGCAGGCCCGGCTACCAGCCACCGGCGGCTCTTGTGGGGTTGATACCCTGGACAATAGCGGTTGCCGCGGCTCGGGGGACGCTGCGAACCTCGCCGCAGGCTTCGCATTGGTAGAGGACGGAGGTACACCAAGATGGTTCTGAGCAACGAGGCGAAGGACAGGTTAAGAAAGGAGATCGTCAGTCTCCTGACGCAGTTCCCGGAGGTTCGCCGCGTCGTCCTTTTTGGGTCGTTCATCACCTCCAGTGAGCCCCATGATCTGGATGTCGCAGTATTTCAGGATTCGGAAGAAAGTTATTATTCCCTGGCCATGAAGTACAGGCGCTCGCTCCGGTCTGTCGCCAACCAAATTCCATTGGATGTTATCCCGCTGCGGCGAAGTCCGGAGCAGTCGGCGTTTCGCCAACATCTGGACAAGGGCGAGGTACTGTATGAACGATGAAACGCGCCTGTGGCTGTCTTACGCCGACGAAAACCTTGAAGTTGCCGACCTCGCCCTCGCGCATGGGCATCTCAATGCATGTCTTCAGAACGCCCAACAGGCGTTGGAGAAGTTGTTGAAGGCTGTGATCATCGAAAAGGCACTTGAGTTCCGACGCACCCACAGTATTCGTGGCTTGGTTCAAGCGCTCGCTACTGAGCAGATAGATCCGGAATTAAGCGACGATGACATCGATCTGATGGATACCATCTATCTGCCATCCAAGTATCCTGTACTTTCGGCGCTACCCGATGCGATGCCGACATCGGAGATCTGCCGGAATGTTATGGATATTGTGCGCAAAACACGAGTGTCCGTATCCCGCATCCTCGCTGAAGAGCGTCAGGGCTAACGGCCCGCCGTGGGAGTTCGTCTGACTTTCTCAACGAACACCGCACACCTTCTAACGTATCGAAATAATTGGCGTACTTAGCCTTCTATCCCGCCTGTGGTTAGTAGAAAATAGGAAAATAGGAAAATAGAAATAGGAAAATAGAAATAGGAAAATAGAAATAGGAAAATAGAAATAGGAAAATAGAAATAGGAAAATAGAAATAGGAAAATAGGGACAGACACTATTATCGTGACCATTCGTGGTGTTCGCGGTCATGATCGTGCATGCCACGGATTACCCGAACTGTTGCACCCGGCCACCCGCATCATGTGAGGCAACGAGGGAATGATCGCCAGGCAGTCTTTCGGAACGACAGCGATTCGAAAGCACGCGATGACGGAGCGACCGCTGCAAAGAGACGGGTTCATCTAAGAGGTGCGCAGGAAACCGGACGAGTAATACACGTGTGGCAGAGGGGAAGACTAAGAAAGGATTTCACAAAATAGTGTCTGTCCCTATTTTCCCTATTTTCCTATTATCCCTATTATCCCGGCAGCGGGCAAGCAGCGCGATGTTGTATCGGTGCGATTTAATGGTGAGGGGTCGCCTGCTTTGGCCTTGGGCTAGCGTTCGAAGGCGGAGAGTGCTCTAGCCAGTTAGAGTTGGGCGTGATCAGTTATTGGGGAAGAGGAGGGTGCGTGGATCGATCCGAGTGATCTCGGGGATGGCATCGAAGTGCGTGTCGGTGCTCAGAATCTTGCGTAGGCCGTTGTTGAGCATGGTCGCTGCATGGAGAGCGTCGCGGACGTTGATGTGGGGCTGGTTGTTGAGGATTGCGAAGGCTCGGTCGAGATCGGCTTCGAGGACAGGGAGGACCTGCTCACACAGGGCCTTGAGGTGGGTGAAGGTGTGGGCGGCCACCTCATGGCGTCCAATGGCAGTGTACCGGTGCAGCAGCTCCTGGAAGACCTCCACGTTGGTGACGACCTGGATGGTCCCAGCCTCGACCTGCCTCAGTGCCGCTACACAGGCGGGCTTGAGGGGATGGTCTGTGCCAATGGCGTACATGATGATGTTGGTGTCGAGGAAGAGAGCCTCAGTCGCTGCCATGACCGGCCTTGTGAGAGAGGTATTGCTCCTCCCAGTCGTGATACTCGTCTGGCACCTCGGTTTCGGTGAGAGAGAGGAGGGCCTGGACCGCCTGGGCCTTATCGTGGGAGCGCTTCTGCTTGAGATAGACCTCTTCAGCGGCATCGCGAAGCAACGCGCCAAGCGGTTTCTGTTGTTGTTCGGCGATCGCCTGGAGATCCCGGTACTGCCGTTCCGTCAGGAGGACCTGGGCTTTTTTCTCATATTTTCGCATCAGACATAACCTCATAGAGACTGTATCGCATGTATGGTATGCTTGTCAAGACTCTTGAATACTCTAGAGAGTATCTGATCAAGCGTATGAGGTTGGGAATATCTGTGTGGAAACGCATGCGTGGCGGTCTGGACGGCGTATAGTGACTATTATACGCCGTCCAGAAGGATTGGAACTGAGACTGAGGAGAGGCAGGATTTTCTCTGACGGATCTTCCCCCTGACATTGGGCAGAATAATCCTTATAACCGCTTATAGACAATGTGTTTGTGGAATCGCTTGGGGCTTTGACGTCCTGCCTACTTCTCCGGCAGCGCCACACCGAGCGCGGTGAG
>Ga0209726_10004126_pt1 | contig 18902 bp, 19 predicted proteins | sample Subgrocontami54m_FD_187453 | JGI IMG/M metagenome (GOLD analysis project Ga0209726, IMG submission 187453) | Subsurface groundwater microbial communities from S. Glens Falls, New York, USA - GMW46 contaminated, 5.4 m (SPAdes) (version 3) | ecosystem: Environmental > Aquatic > Deep subsurface >... | reverse complement strand
GCACGACAGAACAACTCCAGCATGAAAGGGACGCGCTCGTTCGCCGGTTTCTGAAAGCGATAAAAGACGGGCTTGCCCGTGGCGCTTGCTTGCCGGATTTCGTAGCCACCCTCCTCCACGAATTTCCAGAACACTTCCCCGAATGCCGCATTCAGCGCTTCGATATGAAGAACGATGTCCAGATCCTTCGTAGCGCGGAATTCCAGGCCGGCGTCTTCCATCGCCAGGGTGGCGGCCGTGCCCCCGATCAGTACGAATTGATCGGCGTGGCCGGCAAAGTATTCTGAAATACGTCGAGCCCTTTCACCATGGAAAGTGCTCCTTCAACTCGCCCAGCGCGAGTTGAACGCGATCATCGGCGTCATCCTGCAAGCTCAGCGTCAAGGACAAAGGGTCCACGGTCGCGGCGTCAGGCACGAGCGCAGGGTTGTAATGCCACTGCTGCCACTCCCAGGCGCCGGGCTGTTGCTCCGGCAGGATTTCCATGCCGGCCTGCGTCGCCGCTTTCCATTGCGCCGGGCTCAAGGCATAAATGGGCCACTGCGGTTCGCTAAGCATCGAATAACGCGCCAGCGCGCTCAAGCCCGCCAGCCGAACGTGCGACGGCTTCAACTTGGGAACGGGATGCGCCCAGACGCGTCGCCTGACGGGACTGCGCAGCAAGGGCTTCGCATGCTCCCAGGTCTGCGCCGGAGGACGCCCCATCTTTAGCCATCGTGCCCTGCCCTCGTTATGCAGCGTCGCGATACCGGCCGCGGTCAATTCCTTGACCGCACGGGAAAGCGTCATCGGGGTATAGCCCAACTCGGCAACGACTTCGGCGGGCTGCCAATCGGCCTGCCAGGGTTTTCGCAGCAAGGCGGTGATGAGCATGGCCTGCGTGGCCGGGCTCAGCACGATGTCCGGCGCTTGCGGGCGCTGGCGAAAATATTCGCGCAGGTCGATTCCGAGCTCAGGCAGATAGAGCTGATTGCCTGGCACGATGAAAGGCACTTTCTGTTCGATCAAGCGCTTTCGTTCGTAGGAGGCCAGCGCGCCAGTGACATAGACGACGGGGTGTCCGACCACAGCCCTGAGCTTGTCCAATTGGCCGCGCAGCCCGGCCAGAGCGGGCTTGTCGGCCTGACGATCGATCACGAGCAGAATCGTGCGGTCCAGCAGTTTCAGCTCGAACAGATCGAACGCATCCTGCAGGAAGTACGGCAGTTTGCCTGCGCCTGCCCACCGCCTCATCTTGGGGACGATGCCCAAGGCGTCTTGGAGGTAGCGCTGGACGGCGGCGTCAAAGGTGGGCGCGGGAACCGGTTTATTTAACATTATTTTGGCACGATAACATAAGTGGTGTTACAGAGCAAAGTTATGTTAATCAGTGCTTAGGCAGCCGTTTCGCGCCGAGGTCTTCTTGTTCACCACGTCAGCCACCCGCGGACGCGAAACCCTCAGGATCCCGACGGCCTCGTCCTGCTTGGGGTTGTAGCGCTCGATCCAGGAAGCCCCGTCACGAGCTTCTCCTTGAGGTCCTTGGTGTCGTTGATCTGCTTGCGCGACGCCGCTTGCAGGCGCCTCGCTTCGGCCGGGGAAAAGCCCAGCTCAAGAAAGAGATTCGCGCCCGGCTTGGTGACATGGCGGATTTCGGTATCGATCTTCATTCAGGGGCTCCAGCACAAGATTTTATGCAGCGCATCTGCCGCAAAGGCACTCCGAGGAGCAAATCCCGGGATAAGTTCCACCGTTAATCAGCCACTCGAGTTTCAGCGTTATTCAGCCACACACTCAGCGAGCTACGGCAAAGATTGGAGTATCGATCGTCAAAATCGGCACATTTTCCCTCTGCTAAGCGGCTTTTGACTTTTCCCTATTGTTTAAGCGAGTTGGCTGACTAACGCCGGAACTTTTTGCCGTCGGCGTCAAAAGGGTGGCTGATTAACGGTGGAACTTGCCCTTCCCTCTGGTTTGCATCGAAAAAACAGATAGAGACACCCGGCGGTCTGATTGTTAGGATAACCGCAGGGGATTTGATTTCGTGGCGAGTCCAAGCTATCTCGCCTTCCAACCAAAAAAAGTAAACAAGAATGGGACCTTTGCGAACGGCGAACGCCTTTCTTTTCCATTGGCGCATTGCCGCGGTATTACTCGCTGCGTCCGTCACTGGCTGCGCGACCACCGGACAGCGTATATCGCTCGACTGTTCTTTCGGAGCGCAGAATTCGACGGTCGCCGCTTCTTTCGAGCACGCTGCCGGGTGCACCAGTACTCTTGTGAAAACGGTACGAGCACGCCTCGATCGATATGAAGCAGACGTCGATCTTGCGCGATTGGGCACCGTGGCGGGCTCGCTCGGGGCTGCAGCCGCGGGCCTCTATCGGGGCAGCCGCGATTCGATCGTCGGGTTCGGGCTGCTCGGCGGATCCAGCTACGTTTACGGCAATCTTTATTCGCCCCCGCCATACCTAGTCATCTACGCATCCGCCCTGGACGCAGCCACCTGCGTCGATGGAGTCGCGCGGCAAGCAGCGGGTAGCGCTGCTGCATTAACGAAGGCCAGGCGGGCACTGCTCGAATCGGTTTCGGAATTGAAGCAGCGGACGGACGCCGTGCCCGAACTCGCACGGGCGGCCGCTCTCACTACCGCGAAAGATGCGAAGAACCTTCTGCGCGTCGCCTCGGGCACATCCGCGCGTGAGGTGTATTTCGCCAACGGAATAGTCAACGTCGCTTACGAGATCGGTGGGTCCGCTGACCAGCAGTTGCTGGATAAGAGACCGAATCTCGAGGCGTTCCGCGATGCGAGTCAGAGGGCGCTCGAGATCACCCAGGGTCTCGCGCAGCCAGCCGGCATTCCCCAGGACCTGAGACCGGCAACGACCGCGAAAGGGGATGCAAAGGACGAGAGCGCGAAGGACGTGGATCCGCAGGCGGCGGCTGCATTGGAGTCGGCGCGGCAGGTCGTCATCAAGAATCTCGAGGTCCTTGCGGATACCCTAAAGGTACCCGCCGGCACCGATGCCAGTTCCTGCGTCAGCCGCGTCCGAACCCCGAGCGTACGCCCGCTTGTGCTCCTGCCGTCCGCGGAAGAAATCGTGATTGGACCTGGCACCACGTACAGCATTGCGGTTTCGGGGGGACAGCCGCCCTACCACGGCTTCTGGGTTGGAACGGAACCGCCTGCGGTGGAGGTGCTGGCTTCCCGATCGGGCGACACCTTTCGCTTGGACGGAAAGGCCACGCCAAAGCTCGAGTACACCTATGTGGTCCGCGATTCGGGAAGCGCTGAGAAGCGGATCAAGCTCAAGCCGAAATGAAACCGGGGGGGAGATGTCGAGATCGCTTTGCATTCTTATCGCTGGTGTCGCGTTCCTCCTGTCCTTGAGCCCCGCGAGTGCCCAACGGGACTCCAGGACGATATTCTGGGAGTCCGATAGCACTTTCCAGCAGGAACTTTCGGCCCAATTCGGACAGCTCTACGAGGCGCTGCGCAGCCTCGTCCGGAGCGGCGCTCAGATTCCGACCGAGGTAATCGATAGCCCAGGAAACCGGACCCCCGAGCAACTCCTGCGCGAACGGGGTCAATACTTCGGCACCGACTTCCGTCGCGCAGCGGACTTGTTCCTGTGCGAACTCAATCGCAGCATCTGCAGCGTGAAGGGCAACGAGGTCACGTGGAAAAATCGTCCGAACGACGTAATCCTGCTACCCAAGATCGATTTCGAGGCAGTCACCCATGTCCGGAGCTACAACAAGAGCCGTCCCGAGAGGTTGGATGTCATCGTGGTGGACCGCCTGAAAGGCTGCGTCGCCTTTGATGAAACCTGTAAGCAGTCAATTGCCAACCTCAACTTTGGCAAGCAAGAAGTACTCGCGCCAGACTATCGCGGGACAATTGAGCTCCCCACGCAAGGTTTCCGGGCGTTGATACCGCTGGAGCCCGGCCGCAAGCCGCCAACAGTAAACCGCGAGCCGGCAACGGAGAACTTCCCGCGAATCGTCAGAGACGAGGGGCAGCGTCCTGCACAGCTTCCCCCTGTCGAGCAGATTCGCCAGGCACTCCCTGTCAACGCAGGAGTCCTGCCAGACCGTAGGGAGGCAGCCGGATCCGTCCGACCGCGTGTGGAGTCACAGCCGCCCGTCTCGGCCACAACGGAAGGGGACCGCGCGACCATTCTCGCGCTGATCAATCATCCTTTTGCGCTCAAGGAGAACTTAGACTTGCCGCTTGCCACCGCGGTAGCAGTTGTCGACAAGTGGGTGTTCCCCGGTCACTGCCTCTACAACCCGAGGATCGCGTACGAAAACAACCTAGCACCAGAAGATAAGCTGCTCGGCACCCTGGCGACCAAATGCGGAGAGCGCGCCATTGCAGACCGCGAGCGCGACCACGGCACGCACTTGGTGGGGATCCTGGGCGCGCGCCGCGACAGTCCGCTCGGGCCGGGCGTCAACCCGGACGCGTACGTGTGGACGCTGCAGATCGACCTGAGCGAGATGACGAGCCAGGTTTACAAGTCGCGCCTGGCGCAGAAGCTTCGCGAGATGATCCAGAGAAACGGCGCACTCCACGTGTTCAATTTCAGCCTCACCTATCCATTTGTCCTGGAACCCGGCGTTGCTGGATCGGTCGACCCTCTTGAGACGTTCATTGCGAAGGGAGGCGGCAGAACGCGGCTGTTCGTTGCAGCTGCAGGTCAGGAACTCGGGAGCGCCGTGCGCAAGCCGAAGTCGTGCCCACTCCGGCCCGCATGTCTCGAATTACCGAACATCATCACGGTCGGCGCGACCGACCTTACGCCCCGTCCCTTGTGTCCCAAGCCGCTCAGTACATCGGACTCAGGCCCCGGCATCGATCTCGTCGCACCTGGGCTGGACATCGTGAGCGCTATAGCCCGCGACAAGGTCGGCCTGCTCACCGGTTCATCCCAGGCGGCGCCGCTGGTGTCGGGCGCCGCTTCGCTTCTTTTTGCCAAGAACGATACGTTGGATGCGTTCACGGTGAAGAACCGCCTCATCTACACCGCCGACCAATGCCCGGGCCTAAGGGTCTTCGGCGGTCGTCTGAATGTCGCGCGTGCTCTAGCGTTCGAAGACAGCGAAATGCGCCTGAAGGGTTCCGTCGATGCACTCGTCGGAAAGGTCGTCCAGGTTGACAAGGTCGTCCGGTTTACCGATTTGAACGGAAAATCGTTCAACGTCCAGGTACGTGCGATCAAGCGGCTATTCAAGGCGGGAGACGACCAGTACGTGCTGTTCTACCACCGGGAGGATCCAGGAAACGAGAGCAGCCCGCTGACTCGGCGAGAGGTCCTAATCGCCAAAACTCCCGGGATTCTGAACTATGCGCTGGCCAGCGCTGATCAGCCGAGGACGCAGCGTTTCGATTTCCGCGACGTGCTGGACTACGTGTCGCGGATCGACAAAGTGCGTGCTGGCGAAGTGGAATAGGAACACGGTAGTGGTGACCGGCGCTGTTCGCGTGGCCATTCAGGCGCTGCTCATCGCCGGCCTGTGGGCGACGGGTTGCGGCGCTCAGGAAGAATTGCGAGGGCGCACGCCCCCGAGGGAAGCGCGGTCGGTCGTCGTCGACCAGACCTTTCCTACCGCTTCCCAGGGCGATGCGAGCCTCTGGTCGTTCGAAGTCCGAGCGCTCGGGGCGCGCTACCTACGGATCGAGTTCGCGGATATCCAGGACAGAGCTGCCGAGGACTACGAAGTAGTCCTGCTGGGCAGCGGTCTGAGGCGCATCGCGAGCTATTCCAAGCAGGAGTTCGCGCGCCGCAGCGGCTTCTGGTCCGCGATCGTCCCGGGCGAATACGTGCGCGTGATGATGCTGACGCCCAACGGCAATGCTCCGACAGGGCTGACGTACCGCATCGTGCAGTATCTCTTCGAATCCCCGAGTGCGGTTTTGCAATCGGTCCGCGACCCACGCGACCCGAAACTCAAGCCGGTGTCGTTTTATGCCGCTGATCTGGCGCTGCAGCAGGCTGCAAGAAGCGTGGCCAAGCTGCGCAACGTGGGGCGGGACGGGTTGCGAGTCTGTACCGGTTTCATGGTCGCCTCCGATTTGCTTCTGTCCAACGAGCATTGCGTTCCGGACGCGCGCATTTGCGCCAGAATGCTTGTGTACTTCGATTGGGATCCAACGCGCGAGGACGCAAGCAAACGGTTCGAATGCGTGAAGCTGGAAACGGTCAACCGCAGTTTGGACTTCGCGCTGGTACGCCTGAACGCGCGCGCGGGAGACGCGCAGGCTTGGGGCAGCCTGTCCCTGGCTGCGCGCGAGGTTCCCGAGGGCGAGAACCTCTACGTCATTCAATATCCCGGCGTGCGCGAGCCCAAGCAGGTGGCCCGGGAGAACTGCGCCTTGTCCAAACCCACGGCGCCCGGCGTGGATCCGGCCCAGCTCTCGGACTTCGGCCATACCTGCGACACGAAGCAAGGCAGCTCTGGCTCACCCGTCCTTGCGCTCGACAATCGGGTGATTGGCCTGCACCACTGGGGATTCGATCTGCCCGACAGAAACTGGAACGATCAAAATCGGGCGGTTCGCATCGCCGCTATTGCCGCCGCCATCGCAGATCTAGTCAAGTAGAGGCATTCATGAAGGTCAACCTGTTTTTAGCAGCGGCCGCGCTTTACCTGGGCGGATGCGGGCACGTCAATCAGTGGCAGGTGCACGATCGATTCGACGGCGTGAGAAGCATCTACGAGGCCAATCCGGCGATCGACGTATTGATCGTTCATGGGATGGGCCAGGCGATGGAGGGTCCCGACGGGCCCCACTCCGGTTACTCGCTGCCGATGCAGCGGGAGATCGTCCGTGGGCTGACCGCCGCAGAAAGACCCCCCGAAATTCGCACTTTCCCGATCCTCTCGAACGGCGTCCTGCTCGGAACGGTCGTGTCGACGTCCTACGAGGACGCGCCGCGTGCGCGCAAGGTCACGTTCTACGAACTGTCATGGGCCGAGAGCGTCAAGCCGATCAAGACTATCCTGCTGGAGTTGGAAGCGACACGGGGCTATCGCGAGACCAACCCGCTGGAACCCCGCCGCGCCCGGCTGAATTCTCTTGGCAAGGCATTCATCAATACCCACCTCGCCGATCCGGTCATCTATTCAGGCTCGTACGGCGCGACCCTGCGCAATGTAGTCGCTGAGGCGGTGTGTATTCTCACCCGGCGCGCGCCGGAGCCGGGCAAGCCTTGCGACTTCGGCAGCGAGGCGAAGACACCAGTGCCGATCGCGATCGTCACCGTCAGTCTCGGGAGCGCGCTGGTCTTCGACGCGCTGAATCAGCTGCTGGCGCAAGGCCGCAACGAGGCCGGGGCCGCGATACAGGTCGCGCGGGCGGCGAGCCAGATGTACATGCTTGCAAACCAGCTTCCGCTGATGGATTTGCGGGCGCTGCAGGCGCCTGCCGGGAAGGCGTGGCTCGACGCCTACCCGTGTCCCAGCAGCGGATTGGAAGAATCGGGCGGCGATTTACAGCAAGGGTTAGCAGGCTTCCTTCAGCTGCGGCGTCTGCCCCCAGGACCCGAGGAATCCGGCGGACCGGAGATCGGACCGCTGGCGGTCACGGCTTTCAGCGACCCCAACGATTTACTCACCTACTTCATCTCAGAACGCTTCAAGCGCCATTGTAAGGACGTGCGCTTTGCCAACGTGACGGTGACCAACGCCGAACGGGTATGGCTGTTTTTGGCGGCTGACCCGTTTGTCGCGCATAACGGATATGTCGACAACAATCGAGCTATTCGATTGATCCTCGACGGCGGTTCCCCCTAGCCTCCAAAATGAAAAAGGCTTAAAGGATTCACCGCACGCTTGGTGGATTCAACCAGTAAGTGCAACTGGGGTGTTCGTGCGCTTTGAGCACTTCGGGCCCAGCTAGGGGGATCGACTTTGCGGTATTGGTAACGTACCTCGATCGTCCGTCACCGCCACTTGTTTGAGAGGATTGAATGAGATGTGAATGATCCTCTTCTGTCCAATCAACCGGCACCAGCTCTCTCAGCGCTGAGCAGCTCAGCCAGTGGCTCTCCCGGCGCATCGAGCTGGAGCTGAACGCCGTAATGATCGACGGCATCCACTTCCAGGATCGCGTCATCCTGCTGGCGCTGGGCTTTGACGCCCAGGGCAACAAGCATGTCCTGGGACTGTGGGAAGGCACCACCGAGAAGACCGCCGTGGTGCGCGCGCTGCTCTCCAATTTGACCGAGCGCGGGCTCAACCCCGACACGCCGCGGCTTTGGATCATCGACGGTGGCAAAGCGCTGCGTCGCGCCATCCTCGAAGTCTTCGGCGCAAGTGCCCTCGTCCAGCGCTGCCAAGAGCACAAGCGCAGGAACGTCCTCGATCATCTCCCCGAGGAACTGCATGCGAGCGTCGGCCGGGCGATGCGGGACGCTTGGCAAAGCAAAGACCCTGTTCTTGCCAGGCGGCAGCTCGAACGCCTGGCCAACTCCCTTGCCAAGCCCCACCCGGGGGCCCCCTGTGCCAATATGAAGTGCGACACCTACCCGTAAGCAATTAGACTCGAAAGGTAGGGTACCCGACATGGCAAATCCGATGAAAGCTATTCTGAAATCCCCAGGCCAAGCTGTTGCGCTGGAAGGCGCGTTGGAGGGAGCCCGAAGGGCGACCGGAAGCGCGCCTTCCAGCGCGCCGCCGACCGATCCCGAAGTGGTGGCCATCGCGCGTCGCCGGCAAATTTCACCGTCCAACAAGCGGCGCATCGTCGCCGCCGCCGAGCGGTGCACCCAGCCCGGTGAGATTGGCGCGTTGTTGCGTCGAGAAGGCATTTATTCCTCGCAACTGGCGGCGTGGCGCAAGAACCGCGCCGCTGCCGATGGCGCCATTGACCGCAAGCGCGGCCGCAAGATGGACCCGGCGGTTGCCGAAGCGCACCGGACGGCCAAGCTGACCCGCGAGAACGAGCGACTGCGGCGCCAGTTGGCGCAAGCACGGGTGATCATCGACGTCCAAAAAAAAGTATCGTCCTTGCTCGCCCTTTCGACAGCCGACGAGCTGGATGGGGAATCCGCATGAGCGGGGTGACTGAGCTGGAGCCCGGGGTCGGCCTGGCGCGTGCCTGCCGGGTAATGAACGTGGATCGTTCCAGGGTATATCGGGAACGCAGCGCCGCTCGACATCTGACGGCGCTGCGGCGTACGGCCCTGGTGCGTTGCCGGCCTCCGCTGGCGTTCAGCGATGCAGAGCGTCAGCGCGTGCTCGACACCCTCAACAGCGAGCGCTTCGCCGACAGTTCGCCACGGCAAACCTACGCCACCCTGCTCGACGAGGGGGTGTACCTGGGCTCGGTGCGGACCATGTATCGACTGCTCGCCGGCTGCGCTCAGATACGCGAGCGGCGCAATCAGCTGGTCCACCCTGTCTACGCCAAGCCCGAATTGCTGGCGGTTCAGGCCAACGAGGTGTGGTCGTGGGACATCACCAAGTTGCGCGGGCCGGGGAAGTGGACCTGCTTTCATCTGTACGTGATCCTCGACATCTTCAGCCGCTACGTGGTGGGCTGGATGATTGCCCCGCGCGAGACCGCCGAACTGGCCGAGAAGCTGATCGCCGACACCGTCGCCAAGCACAACATCGCGCCCGGCAGCCTCACCCTACATGCCGATCGCGGCACCAGCATGCGCTCCAAGCCGGTGGCCGCCTTGCTGGTCGATCTGGAGGTCGCCAAATCCCATAGCCGGCCGCATGTCTCCGATGACAACCCGTATTCCGAGGCGCAATTCAAGACCCTGAAGTACCGACCCGATTTCCCCGACCGCTTCGGCTCCATCGAGGACGCGCGTGCCTTCTGCCAAGCGTTCTTCGTCTGGTACAACACCGTCCATCGGCATTCCGGCATCGGCTTCATGACCCCGGAAGCCGTGCACTACGGCCTCGCCGCCGAACTGACCCGGCAGCGCTCGGACACCCTCGATGCAGCCTTCCTGGCCAACCCGAAACGCTTCAAACACCTCGCGCCGCGCCCACCCGAGGTGCCGCTTGCCGCCTGGATCAACCCGCCCAAAAGGAAGGTGCCCGACTCAGCAAAACCATCAACCGTTACTCACTAAATTCATGCAACCAGGTGTCGCAAACTCATTGACACGCTCCGCACTCGCTGGCGCAGGCCGGCGAGTAACCGGACTTGGCTGTAGTTTTGCTCTCCCAACGAATCGGGTAGACATCTGTGCGCCCACGGAACAACCGACGAAATAGCGCCACCTTCTCGTCAGTGGAAAACCGTGAGGGCTCCAGCGTTGAAGCTTGCGGTACGTGCTCCGACGGCGCGCGCCATTGAATGCCCTTCTCTTCCAGCAGGGCGATCAGGCGGGCGTTTTCCGCCTGCAGTACGGCCAAGGGATCTCGTTCAGCCATGAAGTTTATCTTGCTCAACGCTTCGCGAGCGGCGCCTTCTCACGTTCCAGCACCCCTCCCACGCAAGGTGTCCACAATCGCTGAAAGGGTGTCACCGAGCTGTCGCGCAACTTCCGGCGGCGGCAGCGGCACCCTGAGGCTGCGCGCGCCGGTGGCCGGGTCACGCTCGATCCAGGGATGCGGCGCGGTCGAAGCACTGTCGCTCGCCGTCAGGGCGGAAACGAACTGCGCGCCGACCCGCAACAGCAGTGCCCAGGGATCGGTGCTCACGTCCCTGACTCTGGCGTCGGCGGTTTCCGGCGCCGCGTCGGCAGCATCGGGCGGCTCGTCCGCGCTTGTCGCGTCGGTCGGGACTTCCGCCGACGTAGCGGCGACACTGGCCGCCTCTTCCGCCGGCTCCATAGCCTCACCCTCACCCATGCGATTCGTGACGTTTTCGACCTCCTTCATGAAGCGGTTCAAGCGCGAGCCGCCCAGCGATATCTCCCCCGTGCCGCCGTCGAGGATCCCCGCCGAAAGGGAGCGCTTGAAGGCGAGCACTGACAGCATGCCTTCCTCTATCGTCCCCTTAGCGACAAAATTGATCATCTGCACCGGCCGCGTCTGACCGATGCGGTGAACACGCCCGACGCGCTGTTCCAGAATCGCCGGATTCCACGGCAGATCCATGTTCACGACTGTCGAGGCGTGTTGCAGATTGAGCCCCGTGGCGCCCGCGTCAGTGGACAGGAACACTCGGCAGTCGGGATCGTCGCGAAAGCGCTCCACCAGCGCCAGGCGCTTTTCCGAAGGCACCCCGCCATGGAATCTGACGTAGCCGATCCCGCGCGCCTCCAGCCTGCGGATAACAATGTCCTGAGTGCGCGTCCACTGGCTGAACACGACCGCTTTTGCTTCCGGATGCACGAATAGACCATCGAGCAATGCCGCCAGCTCGTCGGCTTTGACGCCATGGTCGGTTTCCTGGTCAAGCAGATAAGTGCTGTTGCAGGACATGCGCATGTTTTGCAAGGCACATGTGAGCCGCCGCTGATCCTTGTCCGACAGGAACCTGGTCTTGCGCCAGCGTTGCACGATTCGCGCCACGATGTCGGCGTTCTCCTGGTGATAGAGCATCTGCGTCTCGGTCATTGGCACCAGCAGGTTCTGGTCTGTCCGGCCGGGTAACTGTTTCAGCACCTCGGACTTGCGCCGGCGGATCATTACCGGCGCCAGTGTTGCGCCGATTTTTTCCAGTCCCGTGTACCCGGTGACGCGCCCGCCTTCGTCCTTGACCTGATGCTCATGCAGCAGCTTCCAGGTCGGTCCGAGCCGATGCTGGTCGACAAACTGCACGATTGAGATCAGTTCCTCCAGTCTGTTTTCGAGCGGCGTACCTGTCAGCACCACGGCATAGGGACTGTCGATGCGTTTCAGTGCCCGCGCGGCGATGGTGTTCCAGTTCTTGATCCGCTGCGCTTCGTCCACGATCACCAGATCCGGCGACCATTCGGTGATCAGGTCGAGATCGGGTTTCAGTTTCTCGTAATTCGTGATTTTGCAGAAATCACCCTCCGCATAATCCTTCTGCCGCCGTGCCCGGCCACCGGCCATCACCCGTGCCGCCCGGCCAGCAAAGCGCGCGATCTCGCTTTGCCACTGGTACTTCAGGGAGGTCGGGCAGACCACCAGCACGCGCGAAACGCCAAAATGCCGCGCCAATATTTCCGTTACGGCAACGGCCTGCACGGTCTTTCCCAGTCCCATCTCGTCGCCGATCAGGGCACGGCCGGCGCGCACCGCGAAAATCACGCCCGCGGCCTGGTAGGGATAGAGCGGCACCTTCAGCAACTTCGCGAGCCCCGGGTCAGCCGCGCCGCGCGGGAACATGCCATCGAGAACCACGGCCCTTCGCGCGGCATCGCGTCGGCCGGCGACGAATTCAAGCGCATCGTCGTAGGCACGCAGCTCGTGGCCGCTTTTCACCACCGCCGCGCGGAACCGCTCCAGATCATCGAAGCGCTCCTCGGGAAGCCGCCCGCCGCACGATGTATCGAAAAGCCGTGCGGCCAACTTGGTTACTGCCGGCGGGCAGTCCGATCCGGCGCGAAAATGCACAGCGCGAACTGTGTCGTTGCGCAGGTAAAGCTCGGAAAAAACCGCACGCCAGCCTTTGGCAAGTGCCGCCTTCGCGCCGCGCTTCCTCTTGAGACGGGCCAGAACGAATTCGATGTGCTTGCAGGTACCCAGTTCATTCGTGGCGTAATCGGGGCAGGAGCAGAAATTGTCGCCGGGCTGCAACCCGCGAATCGCCACGCGGTAACTGGTCTTCGTTTGCGGATTACTGACGCGGAAGTCGGAAAAGAAGGGCTCCTCACCCTTGTTGTCCAGTACGAAAGCCTGTTCGCGCCCGAATTGGCGACGCAGCGCGCGCTGCCAGTCGACCGGCAATAGGTCGGGCGGGGCGTGGGTACGAGAAAGATTCGGTTCCCTGAAGAGCCTGGAAGATTTGCGCCGGGGTTTCACGATCGAATGTCCACGATCGAATCCTACGAGAATCCCCTGCGGAGATCCTCGAGCAACTGGTCAAATACGGCTACCGTGGGTTCCCAGTCACCACGCATGGCCTTCTCGCTGGCTAGCTCGTAGTCACCCCCGGGTCTCGGGTGCAAAATTACGAACGGAGGCAAACCATAGCGCAGCGCGAGGCTATTCGCCCACAAGCGGGCAGTGCGGCCGTTGCCGTTCGCAAAGGGATGAATGCGCACCCATTCGGCATGCGCCCAAGCACAGACTTCGACAATGACCTTGGTCTGAGCGACATTCGGCTCGGCGCCGGGCGGAATCAAATTATCCAGATAGGCCACCACCGACTGCAGGCGCTGTTCAAAGTCGCGCAACGCAGCGGCAACCTCAGGCGCCGCCACGCCGAAAATCCCATTGACGTCGACTTGGACGTATTCCAGCCCGGCTTCACCACAGAATGCGCCGACGTACTTCGGATCGTCCGCCTGCAGTTTCCGCATGATCTCTGACTGCCAGCGGCGTGCTGCTTCGACAGTCGGCGGTTTGCGTTGAGGAGAGTCCTGCTCGATCGACCCCAAGAGCCCGGCGATATTCTGACGAAGCTCGGGACTGTCGGCATCCCAATCAGGAGGCATTCAACAGCCGGCGAACCTCTGCTTGCATTGGACTGGCGCCCTCAATCGTCCGCTCTTCAACCAGTTGCCCGTTGACCAGCTTTCCTATTGCTACTTTCCCTTCGGCTGGATCGTCCTTGCCAAAGCGTGCCTCCGCATCCGCGAATGCAGCAATCGCCTCCTTAAAGTGCGGGTCGCGTTTGCGATAGGCTCGAAGACTGGTCAGCGTCGCCTCCAGATCGTGTTCCACTTCCCTGCTGCGTCGATCCACGAAGTCCTTTACGGCCTCGTTGACCAACTGGTTCATCGGGCGCTTCAACACCCGGCTCAGGTTTTCCAGCGCAGCCTGCGCTAACGGGTCGATCCTGACAGTCGTCGCTTTTCTAGTCATAGACGCAGGGTAGTTTCTTTCTAAAATGATGTCAATACATGAAATTGCCATCATTAATGATTTAATTTCGCTTTAATGACGCCAACTGGAGGGACAATGGAAGGATGGGCCCTCCCGCCAATTCACAGAGAACGAGTTCAATTTCTCGATGCTAGAAGTTCGCCCCGTAGGTGGTGCTTGGGACAAATGGGATGCGCATCAAGTTTCTTGCGCTCCGACGAGTTCTTGGCCGCAAGATACTTCACCGCTTTCACTTGCAATGCGCTTGCATGTACGAAAGATTCTCGCGCGACTTCCACCGCGGTCATCTTCGCAATCGCGTCCCATGTCGCGGCACGACGGGACTCTGCAGCGGCCTCGGCGAATTCCACCTCCACACGGCGTCCATCGGCGATCTTTGCTTCGATCTGGGCTACCAGTTCCGCCAATCGCCGGAACGACTCCGTCACTTCGCGGAATTTCTTGATGTTGGTGGGGCGCGACCCAAGCACGTCATTGCGGACGATCTGATCGACGGACTTGTCGAAACGCATGCGCAGGGCGAATCGAAATGCACGGACAAAAGATTCCGTGTGCGGTGTGCTGCCGGTTCCTCTCAGCGCCAGAAGCGCTGCCTGAATATAGCGCTGGGAATCATTAAAAAGCGGATCCTCGCCGGACACCCTGGCCCGCTCCACCAGCTGATGCCGAAAAGTTGCCCAGTCGCGTGGCCTCTCCTCTCCATCCACGATTTCGAGGTGGTCACTCATGGCCAACTCGATCTTCGGAAGGATGTAGCGTCCAAGAACCTCATGCTTCTCTCTGTCAGCAGAGGCATAGAGGCAGACCCCATGGACAAGGGCTCCCCGGTCTCGGAATCGCGCCAGACTAGCTCTTCTCGTAGTTGAGCGTCGAGGCGAGCGCGTGGGCGATCGGGTCGTAGAGTTTCTTGCGCCGTGCGAATTCGACCAGCGTCACCGCGCGTAATCCGCGCGTCTGCAGCCCCTTGTCCAGACTCTTCTTGTCGATTGCCATCGACTCGACTTCCGCGCGCCAGCCGGCGGCACCCTTCTCCCGGTCGAGCCAGTGCTCGAAGTAGTCGATCAGGAGCGGCTCGACGTTTGAGGCATAGCGATTGATCTGCTCGTAGTCGGGCTTGCGTCCGAGCGCCACCAGCGCACGGGCCATGACATTGACGAAGCGCCAGACGAACTCCTTGAATGCCGCGGACTGACCCTCAGAGGGAAGCTGCCCGGCGATGCGCGTTGCCACCTCGGTGATTCTGGAAAAGTTTCCCACCGGGTTGTAGCGTGCCGACAGCTCGGGATGTCCCAGGTGAAACATGAAGAACTCGTTCTGCCGGCCCGCGCGCTTTGCCTCCGCGTAGACGCGGCGAAGCAGGTCGATGTCGCCCTTGGGGTCGAACACAATCACCACCTCGCCCCGGCGTATGTCCTGCGTGAGGAGAACCTCGGCGAGCCGGGGTTTTCCGACGCGCGTCGTGCCCAGCACCAGCGTGTGACCCACCCGGTCGCGGATGTCCATCCAGATATCAGACTCCGCGGGCTCCACGCCGTGGATGGCGGGATCTCCGCCAACGGCGGATTGCTCGGGCGACGGAGGCCGCAGGAAATCTGCGATCCGGCCGATAAGCCCCGGCTGCAGCATGTCCCGCTTTTCGGGGAGACGGGCTTCGTGGAGACGCTGGGTATGCCGCTGGTCCCAGTGAAAGCCCTTGCCCAGAAACAGTCGCTCCGCCGACCACGGGATCTCTTCGGACGCCACCACGTAGCGTCGCTGACGCCGCAGGTTCGCGCGGTACCGGACAATTCGCAGCCCGGCGTAGCCTCGCAAGGGTCACCTTGCCGGCTTCTTGACCGCCACTCGACGTGCTTGGCAACGGTGTTCGTCTGCGCTACACTTGTACTATTTAAAGGACAAGTATATATGCGCGTAATCTCGTTCTCCGAAGCCAGAAACAATTTAAAGCAAGTCATCGACCGGGTCGTGGACGATGCCGACGTTGCGGTGATTTCCCGACGCGATTCCCCGGACGCCGTGGTGATGTCGCTTGAAACCTTCAATAGCTGGATGGAAACGGTTCATCTATTGAAGACACCGGCAAACGCGGCGCACCTGAACAAGTCGATCCAGCAGTTGCGCCAGGGAAAGGCACGTATGCGGGCGCTCGTTGATACCTGAGAGGCTGGTTTGGACCCCGGCGGCGTGGTCTGACTACGTCTACTGGCAGGGACAAGATCGAAAGACGCTGAAGCGCATCAATGCTTTGATCCAAGATGCGTTGCGGCAACCCTTCGATGGCGTTGGCAAGCCGGAACCCCTTCGGGAAAACCTCTCCGGATTCTGGTCACGACGCATCGACGACGTAAACCGGCTTGTCTATGCCGTCGATGGCCGCGACTTAGCTATCGTGTCCTGTCGTTATCACTATGAGTAGCCGAACCGGTGCCAGGCGCCAGTCGCGACGGCCCCAGAATTGTCCGAGTCAATCGATGATCTCCATATGCTTCGACAGCATACCTACTCCCACTCGATCATCAACGGCCTATGTAAGGCATTGTCCCATTTAGAAGTTCGTTCGGAGAGCAGCATCCTTACCGTCAGATTTACCGTCAATCCCATCTGATCCCCGAAAGTAGCTCTCAGCATCTATCGAGATGTATCGAGATCAATCGACCATCTCTTGCGGGTGACCTTTCGAGATGTATCGAGATCTATCGGTTGCTGCAACGCTCGCCGACAGCGTCAACGAGCCCTGTCACTGGCGAAATGACGCGAAAAAAGCGTTAGCATCAAATGACATAACTCATTGTCTTTCCCCGCTTATCCGTCGATTTTTTTACCGTCACGACACCGCCTTGAAGGCATCTACTTCCCGAAAAACAACCGGATTGGCTGCCATCAAATGCCTTAACTCATTGCCACACAACGAGTCTTCGATCAAATTTTTACCGTCATCGCAGCCCTGCGCATGGCCGGCGATTTTTCGGAGTTTGGTCGCCAGCCCGGTTAATCGCGGAGGTGAACGCATCAGACAATCTTCAACCTCTGGAATTCGGCACGCAGCGCCTGTACCAGTTCACCCAGCGCAATGGCATTGAGCTTGTTCTTGGTCACGAAGGCACGCCATTGTGTCAACTTGCCGGCATCCGTGGCGAAGGCGTCGCTCAACCCTGCGGGCACGCCTTCGGGCAGCGCGGTTCGGCGGCGCGTGAAGGTGGCTTGGATTGCGCGCACCAACTCCGCATCATCCAGATCGCCATCGCGCAGCAGCATCCACAGATCGAAATAGTCTTTCATCCGGCTGTTTGCCATGCCGAGTGCGCACAGCGCCTGAAATTTCTCGGCGACGACCGTGTATTTTGGATACGCCCCCAGCTTGGGCGCAGGCAGGTCGTCCAGCAAGACGGGATAGTCAACAGTCTCCGGTGCCGGCGTCACAACGTCGCCAAAGCCGACGTCGACCTGCAGCGAGAGCTGCGCACCGTCCAGCGTCGCGCGCAGTTCGACACGCACTCCCCCGTAACCCGCCTCCTTCCTGACCTCCGCCGTCTTGACCGAGCCCGCTTCGAACGCAATCCCATCATCGACCTCAATGACGCACACGTCGCGAAATACAGCCGCCACGGATTCGATGTCATCGGGGCCAAAACCAAGCAAGTCGGCATCTCGGGTTGGCCGGTGTGGAACGTCGTACCAGAGCTTGAAGAGCAACGCGTCCTTGAGCAGAAAGTTCGGCGCGTGCCTCGATACTGACAAACGATACAGCAGCCGTTCTAGGCCGTAGTGCGTGAGCGTGAGATTGAAGTCCTGCTTCGCGGCGTCGGAACGATTTTTCAGGCGGGCGCGGATCGAGGCCGCGCGGTTCTTGCTCATGACGCCGCGATGGTTTCGAGGTAGGGGCGCATCACGTTGGCGACGCGATTGACAGCAGCGTAGCGCCAAAGGTCGTCCATCGTGACCTTGCGCCTGTGCCAACCATCGCGCAGGGCTTCTAGCGCGACATCCAGCCCGATCTTGTTGCGGAACTTGAAGCAATCGGCGATGGTCTTCGCAGCGTTGAACAGGGGGACGTTCACGCCGTCCACCTTCAGCCGGTCGATGCCTTCTGTCAGGGATGGGCCAGACATGCGAATCACGCGCAGTGCGGGTTTGTCGAGCCGGGGTGTGAGCATCCGATGCGGTATGGCGAGCCAGATCTCATGCGGCGCCTGGGTACCGATGTCGTGCACGCGCAGCGCTGACACGAGGCAGATGACTCCGCGGGGCACCCGGATCGCGACCTCGGCGAGCGAGCGATTTTCGCTGACTGCTTGGTTGGGTAGGCTATAGATGCCGCGCCCCACGCGTTCCAGCTTCCCGGCGGACACGAGCCGGGTCAGCGCAATGGTCGGCAGGCCTTCCCGGGCGAGGTCGCGCGCGCGCAGCAGCGGGTGCTTGCGTGCGAGCTGAAGGACGGCCTGTTCGCTGGTTTGCGGGTGGGACATGGAAGGAAGTATGTTGCAAAATAGCGGTAGAAGTCAATAAATGCATTGATATCACAACACCCAACCTTGGACCTGCTTACTTGGGGCGGCGATCGCAGAAACAGCCTGAGACCTCGCGAATGCACGCGGCCCTTCGCAACGCCATCAATCGCAGGAAACGGCATCCTCGCCGCGCTTTGGCTTTCACCGTCACGTCGAAAACGTGGCTACAAACAGCGTGAAGCGTTGATTCAAAAGTTCTTTCGGCCGATCCTTTTACCGTCAGATGCTGGAATCTGATAACGGTTAATTTTTCAGGCTGGGCCGCAGCGACGTTTTTACCGTGAGATTTACCGTCAAATACCGATGCATGGCCGCAGCGCATTGCACGCGCGGTGGCAGAGAAATACAATATTTTTCATAGGCTTGTCGCAAATCTGTCTTGCTGTTGACTATATGAACACAATGGTCAATTAAACTATATAACACATTGTTTTTAATACATTTTAAGCATGTCGTCCCGAGGAATCTACTCCCACTCGATTG
>Ga0209726_10004119_pt1 | contig 18915 bp, 18 predicted proteins | sample Subgrocontami54m_FD_187453 | JGI IMG/M metagenome (GOLD analysis project Ga0209726, IMG submission 187453) | Subsurface groundwater microbial communities from S. Glens Falls, New York, USA - GMW46 contaminated, 5.4 m (SPAdes) (version 3) | ecosystem: Environmental > Aquatic > Deep subsurface >... | reverse complement strand
CAAATGTGTCGGAACGCGACCTGATTATTCGTTTTGGATTATCAAACAAATCCGGTTGGAACATTGCACATGCACGAAAAACCATGCGATCTCAGGGACTTTCTCAGTTGTGTTATCGCACTATTGCATATCGACCTTTTGACATACGGATTTTATATTTAAACTCAGCGATTGTTGGTAGGTCGAGGCTTGAAGTAATGGAACATATGAAGAATGGGAAAAATATTGGATTATGCTCAACTCGGCAAGTCAACGGAAATTTTCGACATGTCTTCTGCACAAGTCTTCTCGCAAATGATTGCCTTGTTTCTCTTGAATCAGGTGAGCGGACATACTTGTTCCCACTTTGGTTATTTCCACTGGAAAATCAACCAGCTGATTTCTTAGATGAAAAGGTAACTCGGCCAAATTTTAATTCTGGTTTTATTAAAACATTCATTCAAAAGTTGAATCTAGCCCGGGCTGGTATGTATGGATTGCCCAAAGATCTCACCACTGAAGATATTTTCCACTATGCTTACGGGGTGTTTCATAGTCCCAGCTACCGTAGTCGCTATGCGGAGTTTCTGAAGATTGATTTCCCGCGACTACCCTTGACATCGAGTCTGGAATTGTTTCGTAGCTTAGCAAAACTAGGTGGTGAACTTGTTGCTTTGCACTTGATGGAGTCGTCTAAGCTTGAAAAATATATCACTAAATTTGTCGGAGGTAGAAATCCTGAAGTCGAAAAGGTGACTTGGTCAGATGAAACAGTCTGGATCGACAAAGTCAAATCCATCGGTTTCAACGGTATCCCCGAAAATGTCTGGAATTTTCATATCGGCGGCTATCAGGTCTGCGAAAAATGGCTCAAGGATCGCAAAGGTCGGAAATTATCAAAGGATGACATCGAACATTATCAGAAGGTCGTCGTCGCCTTAAACGAAACCATCCGTCTCATGACTGAGATCGACAAAGTTATCGACGCCCACGGCGGCTGGCCAGGAGCTTTTACGAGTAAAGGAGGAGATTAAGATGGAAACGGCAAAAATAGTTCTTGAGTATGTTAAGGTCATTTTATCATCACAGGTAATAATTGGCGCCGTTGCTGTGACTTTTGTTTCTTTGTTCCGTATGGAATTGGCAGGCCTGATTAACCGTGTTTTGAATATTAAATTTCCGGGTGGAGAATTATCTATGTCGCAGATCGAAAAAACCTCGGGGGAATTATCCGCAAAAAAGGAGCCTCCTCCAGTTCTCAACTCAGAACAAACCAACCTACCTCAAAATTTAAATTTAAGTCCAGTTCAAGTAAAAGCCATTCAAGAATTAATGCAGGCTCAGCGAGCTGAGGCCTATTTGTGGGAATATCGCTATCTTAATTATTACTTGGTGTATAACACACAACGCGTGCTCGATTGGCTCTCTTCTTTAACAGTACAAACAACTGTTTCATTCTTCGACTCATTTTGGATGTCTGTGATACCGAGAGCAAACGAACGAAATGCAATCATTAATGCTCTACAAATGCACCATCTTATTCAAATTAATGGCGCTCTTATTGAAGTAACACCAAAAGGAAAAGAATATGTCCAATGGCGAGGAGCTTCGCCGGCCAACCTCACATAACGCAGACGGGATTTCGCGGCCTGCGTACCGATTTCGTTAGATGATATGAAGGCTTCCCTGCCTTGCCGGCCGAGTAGGTTCCCTTGGGAACGGCAGGCCTGCCTGCCGTAGGCAGGCGAAACAATCGAATTCAAGAAATCCACCGGCTCTCAAGCAGGCAGTCAAAGGCGGAATGGATCGCGCCAGCCAGCGGTTTACTCAACGGATAAAAGAATTTGCCGAGCGTTATGCCTTTAGAAAAATGGGCTATAAAATATAAGGAGCGTTATGACTAATAATATTTTTGAACAGATCAAGAAAATTAACGAGTACGGCCAGGAGTATTGGAGTGCCAGAGATCTCTGTAAATTATTAGGATATACTGAATATGGGAAATTTCTGCCGGCGATAGAACGAGCTAAAGAATCCTGCAAAAATAGCGGGCAAAACATTGATGACCATTTCGCCGGCATGAGCGATATGGTCAAAATTGGTTCTGGGGCTGAAAGAACCGTAGATGATTATTCTCTTTCCCGTTATGCCTGTTACCTGATTGCTCAAAATGGAGATCCTCGTAAAGAAGAGATAGCATTAGCTCAAACCTATTTTGCAATTCAAACACGGAAACAGGAAGTTCAGCAACAGCTCATTGAAGATAACAAGCGAGTCTATCTGCGGGATGAGATGAAAACCCATAATAAAGAGTTAGCTCAAGCCGCCAGAGGAGCGGGTGTCATTAATTATGCTAATTTTCAGGACTATGGGTATATGGGAAGGAGGCCATTCTTGATCATATGAACAGCGAAGAACTGGCCGCTAATCTTTTCCGTGCCACGCAGGCAGAGGCAAAACTGAAAAGGGAAAATATCTCAGGGCAGAACAAAGCCAATCAGGCGCATCTTGATGTTGGGAAAAAGGTTCGTCAGACGATTAAAGAATTGGGCGGCACTCTGCCGGAGAATCTGCCAACGCCGGACAATATCAAAGAATCTAAAAAACGCTTAAACCCAAATTTTGCATTGGATACGAAACAACGTCTATACTCCCAACACAAAATGATGCCTGCAAAAGGTGGGTTTAACCCCGACAAGCGTGATGAATCTGGAATCTGGGGCCGTGTAACGTAACCCGAATTAAAAAATTACAAAAATTTGAATCAACGTGCCTTGCCGGCCGAGTAGGTTCCGCTCCACGGGACAGGCCGGAACTTTTGCAGGGGACAGGCTGAAGGTTGGGGAATAAACATGGTCTTAGGAGAGGTGACAAAATGAGAGAACAAATAAAACCAGAGGAACAAATAAGGGCTTTAGATGCGGTATTTATAAATGAAATCCGTCGATTAATCACGGCGGCAAGAACCGCTGTTGTTAAGAATGTGGATTATATACAGGTTCACGTCTGTTTTGAGATTGGCCGAAGAATCGTGGAATATGAACAAAAAGGTTCTGCTCGCGCTCAATATGGGAAACAACTCATTGTCGATCTTTCGGCTAGATTGATTGCTGAGTTTGGAACAGGTTTTTCCGAACGAAACTTACGGAATATGCGAAAGTTTTATCTAGCGTATCAAAACCGTTATGAGCAGATTTGGCAGATACCATCTGCCAAATTGGTTGATGGTCAAAACCGTCAGACAGGGCCTGATAGGGAATTGCAAAAAACGCAGACGCCGTCTGCGCAATTAATGAAAGCAGAATCATTATCTCGAAAATTTATTTTAAGCTGGTCTCAATATATTTTTCTCGTTGGAATAAAGGACGAAGACGCGCGTAATTTTTACGAAATAGAAGCGGCACAAAACGCCTGGACACTGCCGGAACTTGTCCGTCAATTTAATTCAGGGCTTTATGAACGGCTGGCCTTGAGCCGTGACAAAGAAGGCGTTAGAAAATTGGCAAAAGAAGGTCAGGTGGTTTCGAAGCCGGAAGACATGCTTAAGGAACCTTACGTGCTGGAATTCCTGGGACTTGACGAAAATGTAAAGTATTCAGAGTCTGAGTTAGAATCCGCCATTATTGATAAACTTGAACATTTTCTTTTGGAGTTGGGCAAAGGATTTCTTTTTGAAACGCGCCAAAAACGATTTACTTTTGATGAGGATCACTTTTTCGTGGATTTGGTTTTTTATAACCGTCTGCTTAAGTGTTACGTTCTTATTGATTTAAAGATCGGAAAACTAACGCATCAGGACTTGGGGCAAATGCAAATGTATGTGAATTATTTTGACCGCTATGTGAAAACAAAAGAGGAAGGCTCAACCATTGGTATTATCCTTTGTCGTAAGAAGCGTGAAGCCCTGGTTGAAATCACGCTTCCTAAAGACGCGAATATCCACGCCAAAGAATACCGCCTTTACCTGCCGTCAAAAGAAGAATTAAAACGTAAGCTTCTTGACTGGACTAAAGACCAGGGTGTTTCTTAGTTTTTAAATAAAAAAGAAGAATATGTTTAGAGCTTCCCTGCCTTGCCGGCCGAGTAGGTTCCCTTGGGAACGGTAGGCAGGCCTGCCTACCGCAGGCAGGCGAAACAATCGAATTCCTCTTTTGGCGCATGAACAAAGGGCGGAATTTGATCTGGAGATGAAAGGGATCAAAAGTCAGTTTGAATAGAGGGAATATAAATTTTATTTCCAGAGTAAAGGATATGCTATAATCGAGGTTCTATGTTAGATGATTTAAGAAAGAGTATTCAAAATTTAGAAAATAGACTTGCCCAAATCAGGGGGTTTCTTTGACCTCTCCATCAAGCAAGAACGTATTAAAAGCATTCAAGATGAGATGGCCCAGCCCAATTTTTGGGATGATCAATCTAAGTCGAATCAGCTGATGCGGGAGATGAAATATTTAAAGGGCTGTGTCGAGCCATTTAGCGAGAGTCTGAAGAGATTAGAAGATCTCAAAGAGTTCGTTGAGCTTTCCCACGAAGATCAGCAGATGTTGGTTCAAATTGAGACGGAATTAAAAACGTTTCAGGAAGAAATAGATCGTCTTGAGCTTCAAAATATTTTAAATGGGCCTTTTGACCGCAGTAACGCGCTTCTCACCATTAATGCCGGAGCTGGCGGGACGGAATCTTGCGATTGGAGCAGTATGTTGCTTCGGATGTATACCCGTTGGGCCGAGGAAAAAAAATACAAAGTTAAGGTATTGGACATTCTTCCCGGCGAAGAAGCGGGAATAAAGAATGTAATGCTCAGCATTGAAGGCGAGATGGTTTACGGTTATCTTAAAGCGGAGAAAGGGGTTCATCGTCTGGTGCGGATTTCCCCTTTTGATTCGAATAAACGCCGGCACACTTCTTTTGCCTCGGTAGGGATTATCCCTGAAATTGAAGAAGATATTCAGGTCGATATTAAACCCGAAGATTTAAGAATTGATGTTTACCGCTCGTCGGGTCCGGGCGGCCAGAGCGTCAACACAACCGACTCCGCGGTTCGTATTACGCATATTCCTACCAACACTGTGGTCCAAAGTCAAAATGAACGGTCTCAGCTTCAAAATAGACAGGTCGCCATGAAAATTTTGCGGTCGAAATTGTATGAATTGAAAATGAAGGAGCAAGAAGAAGAGTTAGCCAAAGAATATGGAAAGAAGCAGAAAATTGAGTGGGGAAGTCAAATCCGCTCGTATGTGATGCATCCGTATACGATGGTCAAAGACCACCGCACGGATGTTGAAACCGGCAATGTCGCTAAGGTGATGGACGGCGGAATCGATTTGTTTATTGAGGCGTTTTTACGCTGGAGGATGATGAAATAATATGTGTCGTAAATAGTATTGACAAGTCAATAAAATATGCTATATTTAGCATGGTTAATGAATATATTTATGCTATATATAGCATTTATGTAGCTTGATATTATTGAGGAGAGCATAATTATGGATTATTGGAATAAAAAAGTAATTCGTGAGCAAGTAGACAAACGGTTGACATCGTTAAAAGATTTTGCATATTCTGGCATACCCCAGCAGGGATGGATTAAAACCATCCGTGAAGCTTTGGGGTTATCGGCTCATCAGTTAGGGAAAAAAGCCGGGTTTGATCAATCACGGATTTCCCGTTTGGAAACGGCGGAAAAAGATGGAAACTTAAAATTATCCTCTTTGCAAAAGATTGCCAAAGGCTTAAACATGAAGTTTGTTTATGGCTTTCTCCCTGAGGATAGTTTGGAGGTGATGGTCAGAACGCAGGCAAAACGAATCGCTTTAAAGAGGCTTAAGACGTTAAATGATACGATGCGTTTGGAAAAACAAGAACTTTCCCAAGAAGAGCAAAAAAAGGCTTTGGACGATATGATTGAGAAAATATTATTTGATCAGCCGAAGGATTTCTGGGATTTAGGCGATGACTGATTTTGAATATCCAATTGGCGCGACACCGCTTGAGCCCGATGAACTGGAGGGCTTGAAGATTGGGCATATTACCACCCGTGAAGAGTTAAACCGTTTCGAACAGGACAATATCAATGAAGCTCTTCAGTGGTTGGAGAGCCGGCGTAAGAGTGACATTTTGACGGAACAATTTATTAAACGGCTGCATCAAAAAATGTTTGGAAAGATTTGGCGCTGGGCTGGCTCATTTCGGCAGTCGGGCAAGAATATTGGTGTGGATTGGCCGCAAATTCCTGCGCAATTACACACGTTATTACAGGACGTTTGCTATTGGATTGACCACAAAACATATCCACAAGAGGAGATTGCCGTGCGCTTTCATCATAAATTGGTGTGGATCCATTTGTTTCCTAACGGGAACGGCCGGCACGCGCGTTTGATGACCGATATTTTGCTTAAAAGAATTTTGAAACAAGAGTCTTTTACTTGGGATGTAAAAAATATTAATGTTGAAGAGAACGTGAGGAATCTTTATCTTAACGCGTTAAGGAAGGCGGATAACCACGATTATTCGATGTTGTTAGATTTTGTCCGTTCTGATTTTAAACCACTATGAACTTATTAAATTGAATGAAATAATATGTTCGAGCCCCTTGATCTCATGACCGGCGGAATCCAGCATTCGAATCTTTTCGCCCAGATGCCGTTGTTCGATAGCATTTATTACGAAGGGACACTCGACGGTAAAATAAGAAAATTTAAGGCCGCCCACGAAGACCGACAGTGTCGGATTTTTTCTTTGAATGTGATCCGCAAAGAGGAAGATGTGATCTGGGACGCGCTTCTCGACATGATTAAGCGCAGTGTATCCGAGGCGGCCTTTGCCGCGCATGGTGTTTACACCTTGGAATTATTAACCATCAATATCCACCAAGAGGTCAAAACCTTTAGTCCTCTTGAACTGACGCAAGTCATTATTAATTGGTCTCGGAAATTAGCGCCCGGGCAAACGTGTTTGATTAAATATTCTTCCCTTTACGGTTTGCTGCAAAAAATGGTCCACGAAAGCTGGGGCAAGATGGTTTTAAAAACGACCATGGAAGTTTTTGGCGACAAACCCGCCTTTTTGGATCTGTTGATAAAAAGATTGTTGAAAAATTTTGAATTCAGCCATGATCCAGGCATTCTCTTGTTGAATGATTTAAGCCAACAGCCGCTGTTTGATCCCAAAGACACGCTCCAGCAGGAACGCCTTAAGAAAGTGATGGCGGGACAGATTCCTCAATCCATCGAATTCCCGCCCGAAGTTTATATCCATGACCGCAACGGGGTCAGGGAATTGTTGTCTGGGGCGATTATAAAATAGCGGGTCCAATAGTGATAAAATATTAAATTATACTTGACAAATGTGTCTATAACCCATAAACTTATTATGGGTATATGAAAATATATTAATTATGAGTATTAAGACAAATGGACTTTTTAGCGAAAAATCTAGTTTTTACCCTTGAAGAATTCAAGGGGTTTCTAGCGGATCGGGGGACGAAGGGGCCTCGGGCTGCAGAATCTTTGCTTTCTTATTATCTTAAATCGGGCCGCGTAACACGCATAAAACGTTGCCTTTATGCTGCTGTCCCGCGAGATAGTGATGCCAAAACATTTGTCCCTGATCCATTTGCTTTGGCCGCTAAAATGAGTCCAGACGCCATTCTTGTTTATCACACCGCCTTAGAATGCCATGGGCGGGCCTATTCCGTCTTTAGTCATTTTATGTACCAAACAGATAAAACATTTCATATTGTGTCTTATCGGGGTTGGAAATTTCGTCCGATCAAAGCACCGATAGCTTTGCGGCACAAAAATCGAACAGATTTCGGCATACTCACAGTCGATCGAGGCGGGATAGATGCGCGAATCACCTCTCTTGAACGCACACTCGTTGATGTCCTTGACCGACCAGTGTATTCGGGAAGCTGGGAAGAGATATGGCGTTCTTTAGAATCGATAGAATTCTTCGATCTTGATCGAGTGGTTGAATATACAAAGCTTCTTGATGCGGCCACGACAGCGGCAAGGGTAGGTTTTTTTCTTGAACAACATCACGATGCCTTAATGGTTGAAGAAAAGTATCTTAAAGCGATTGAGGCATTGTGTCCTCGCAGTGTGTCTTATCTTGATCCGCGTCAGAAAAAAGGAAAATTGATGAAACGATGGAATCTTGTTGTGCCAGAAAAAGTTTTAAATAAGTCCTGGGAGGAAATTGTATGAAAGTTTCAAAGGGGATGTTAAATGACATTGCCAGTTCAACAGGCTTTAGGGCGGATATTATTGAGAAAGTTATCCAATTATTACATTTGCTTAATACGTTCAATGAACATCCGTTTTTGAGAACTCGATGGGCATTGAAGGGTGGTACGGCCCTGAATCTTTTTGTTTTAAAAATGCCGCGTTTATCGGTCGATATTGATCTTAATTACATCGGCGCGGTAGATCGCGAGACTATGATGAGCGAAAGACCGAAAGTAGAACAAGCAGTTCAGGGTGTATTTTCTCGTGAGGGATTTACAGTGAAACGTATTCCTTCCGAGCATGCGGGAGGTAAGTGGAGGCTAGCCTATTCAAGTGTTGTCGGAGAGATCGGGAACCTTGATGTTGATTTGAATTTCATGTTTCGGCAGCCTCTCTGGGATTTGAAAATAGTCAATTCTCATCCATTGGGACATTATCAGGCTAAAGATGTTCCTGTTGTTGATATCCATGAACTCACGGCAGGGAAATTAGCTGCTTTATTTTCCCGTCATGAGGCCCGCGATCTTTTTGACGCGCAGCAAGTATTAGGCCAGGTGAATTTGGATCAGAGGCAGCTGCGTATAGCCTTTGTTGTTTATGGCGCCATGAACCGTAAGGACTGGAGAACGATTTCTCTGGATGATGTTTCATTCGGTCATGAAGAATTGAAACAGAAACTCATCCCTGTCATACAGCCTCAATTTATTTCCGGTCATGAAAAGGTTGTGCCTATCGGACAAAATTTAGTAGAAGAATGTCAGCGTAAACTTTCTATCGTATTCCCATTATTAGATAACGAAATCAAGTTCCTTGATTTTATTCTTGAAAAAGGAGAGATCGAGCCGTCGTTATTAACTCCGGATACAGATCTGCAGGAGCGGATTAAGCGGCATCCGATGCTTCAATGGAAGGCGATGAATGCGCGCAAATATTTCGGGGTACGATAAAATAGCGGTTGATTATCCTCGCGGATTGTTTATAATCAAAAAGATAAAGTAAGGAGTAGAGATACCCTCATAGTATCGGAAACTGGAAGTTTCCAACACGTTATAAAATAGCGAAGCGTTTATTTTATGTTTGATTTTTTAATCCAAAAACCTATTATCCGAAACGCGCAGAAAGCCATTGATCGTTTAACGCCTAAGGTTAACGTTTATCTGCACGAAGATTTGCCGCTTCCCTCTGTCCATCTTCTCAAACAGTTCTCCGCGACGGTGGCCCGTATTAACGCCCTCGAAGAAAAAATAAGTCAATTCAATGACGCACAACTTCGCGCGAAGACGGAAGAATTGAAGGCTATCTATGAAGAAGGAGTTCGTCAAGAAAAGGAAGAATTTAAAAATCTTGAAGAACTTTACAGGAAAACTTTAAATCAAGAAGAAAGAGAAAATATTAAACTGCAATTAGAGGAAACGCGAAAGCGGTTGCGCGTTGTTAAGCAAAAAGTCCTCAATGAACTTCTTGTCGAAAGCTTCGCGGTTGTTCGAGAGACGGGGAAACGTATTCTTTCCATGAGGCACTTTGATGTTCAGCTCGTCGGAGGCCTCGCGCTTCATCAAGGGAATATCGCGGAAATGACCACGGGGGAAGGGAAAACGCTCGTGGCGACTCTTCCCGCGTACCTGAACGCGCTGACGGGGGATGGCGTTCATATTGTCACCGTCAACGATTATCTGGCCAAACGCGATCGGGAATGGATGGGACCTCTGTTTGAATTTTTAGGATTAAGCGTTGGCGTTATTCTGCACGATTTGGACTCAAGAGCTCGCCACGAGGCGTATCACTGCGATATTACGTACGGCACGAATAATGAATTTGGCTTTGATTATTTGCGCGATAATATGGTTAACGATTCAAGAGAAATGGTCCAGCGGCCGCACCATTTTGCCATCGTCGACGAGGTGGATAGTATTTTAGTGGATGAGGCTCGCACGCCTTTAATTATCTCAGGTCCCGCGGAGGAGTCCACGGATAAATATTATCGGGCCAACGAAATTAGCCCCCAGTTAAAGGGAAAAAGAATTACGGAAAAAGATGAAATTGATGCCAAACACCGCGGGGAAGACATTTCCAAAGGATTTGATTACACAGCGGATGAAAAATCAAAAGCGATTTCCTTAACCGAAGAAGGCGAGGAAAAGGCGGCCCGTTTATTTGGAATCCCGAATCTGCATGACATGGAAACGATTGAATATCGCCACCATATTCTGCAGGCTTTAAGGGCCAAGGAATTTTTTAAAATTGACGTGGATTATGTGGCGCGCGACGGGGAAGTCATTATTGTCGATGAATTTACCGGCCGTCTTATGCCGGGACGACGATGGTCGGATGGTCTTCACCAGGCGGTCGAAGCCAAAGAGGGCATTAAGATTGAGCGGGAAAATCAGACGCTCGCCACCATTACTTTCCAGAATTATTTCCGCATGTACGAAAAATTGTCGGGGATGACCGGAACAGCCTATACGGAAGCCAACGAATTTAAACAAATTTATAATTTGGATTGTATTGTGATACCGACGAATCAGAAACTTAAGCGTATTAATTACCCCGATTGTGTTTACAAAACTCTCAAAGGAAAATTTGACGCCGTTGTGAATGAAATTGAAGAATGTCATAAAAAAGGACAACCTGTCTTGGTCGGCACCATTTCTATCGAAAGGTCTGAACTCCTTTCGCGGATGCTTAAACAAAAAGGAATTCCTCACCAGGTTCTCAATGCCAAATATCATGACCGTGAAGCCCAGATTATCGCCCAGGCGGGGCGTTTTAAGGCCGTCACTATCGCGACCAACATGGCCGGCCGCGGAACAGATATTATGCTGGGAGGAAACGCGGAATATCTAGCCAAAAGTCTCGTGGATGAAAAGACAAAAGAAACAGAAACAGAAGATCTCCAACAAAAAGCCGATCTCATTAAGAAGTTTATAGAGCAATTTCGTTCTCAAGTTAAAGAGGAACACGAGAATGTTGTTCTTTTGGGAGGGCTTCATGTCCTCGGGACGGAACGCCACGAGGCTCGACGGATTGATAATCAGTTGCGCGGCCGCCAAGGCCGGCAAGGCGATCCCGGCTCATCCAGATTTTATGTTTCTCTTCAAGATGATCTGATGCGTCTTTTTGCGTCGGATCGGATTATGGGACTCATGGATCGTTTAGGGATGGAAGAAGACCAGGTCTTGGAGCATCCGTGGCTTTCCCGAGCCATTGAGACAGCGCAAAAACGCGTTGAAACGCATAACTTTGAGATCCGCAAACATCTCTTGGAATATGACAATGTGATGAATCGCCAGAGAGAGGTTATTTATGGCTTGCGTCGATCTATTCTAGAACGGGAAAATGTTTTGGATACGATCACCGACGCTCTCGCGGACCTGATTTATGTTTTGGTTGGCGAATATCTTTTTCCTCAAGGGACAGAGGCTGTTTTTAATCCGGAGGGCTTAAGGGTTTATCTGAAAACTAAATTTAATTATGATTTTAATTTTGACGAAGAAAAATTAAAGCAGATGAATCAAGAGGAAATCGGCGAGCTTATCTTAAAAGATTTATTGGTTCTGTATGAAGCTAAAGAAAAGGAATTTGAACCCGGGCAGTTAAGGCATTTGGAACGGATGGTGCTTTTACATACCATCGATTCTAAATGGAAAGATCATTTGTACGCGATGGATCAGTTGAAAGAAGGCGTGGGATTGCGCGGCTATGGGCAGAGAGATCCTTTGCTCGAATATAAGAGGGAAGGTTTTGAGATGTTTCAAATGATGTACGAGTCCATTAATCGAGAGGTGGTTGAGATTATTTTCAGGATTCAGCCTGCGTCCGCGGGAATGGCTCGACGGTTAAAAGGGGTGTTTAGCTCCCTGCCTCAGAGAATGATCCATGATGAAGTTTCGGGATTAAGAGCTGTTCAGCCTCCCTCGGGCCGAGTCCCCTCGGGACAAGGTCCAAGAGCGCCAACCCAAGAAAGCCCAAGTCCTCTGGAACAAGAGAAAACTTCCTCGGCTCCCTATCAAAAAAGTGGGCCCAGGGTTGGACGTAACGATTCTTGCCCTTGCGGAAGCGGTAAAAAATATAAAAAATGCTGCGGAAAGTAAGATGACAAAAGTCCCTTTAATGAAAAAAAATATTAAAATACTTAAGGTTTGGCTGTTGGCTGGGCTTCTGGGATTAACTATTTTTATAGGATTTAATCAATACACCTTTCCTGAAGCGACAGTAGATATTCAATTAAGCAAAGAGGAAATTTTTCGACGAAGCGAAGAGTTTGTTAAGTCCCAGGGTTTTGAAACGGAAGGTTACGACAGGGCCATTATTTTCGACGCCTGCTCTCCTATTTATTTACAGAAAACAGAAGGCCTTGATCGTACGCTCGAAATTCTAAAAGAAAAAGAAATTCCTTGTTTTAGCTGGCAGGTTCGGTATTTCAAAGAATTAGAAAAGGAAGGGTTTTATGTCGGGCTTGATCCATCAGACGGAAAAGTTGTTTATTTTCAGCATGCCTTGATGGATGACGCCGCAGGGGATCGTTTATCGCGGGAAGAGGCCCAAAAAAAGGCCGAAGATTTTTTAGCAGTATTGGGCACCGATTTAACGAAATACCAAATCAAGGATACCTCTTCTAACGAGCTTAAGAATAGAAGCGTTCATGATTTTGAATGGGAAAAAATAAATTACAAGCTTGGAGAAGCGGCTTTAAGAATTTTTGTCACCATCGATGGGAGCGCGTTAGGAAATTTTGACGTGTATCTTAGTACCCCTGAGCAGTTTGAAAGGGATTTGATTAAAGAATCAACGCCGGGAATGATTCTTTCCTTTATTTTTGGGTTTGGATTGATTCTTATTTTCTTAGCCTCGATTTTTGTTTTAATTATTCAGTATAAACACAGCCGTGTTAAGTGGCGGATAGCCTTTGGCTTCGGGGCGTTTTTAATTCCTTTAAGTATTCTTGCGTTTTTTAACAGTCTTCCTATTTTTTGGAGTGACTACGAAGATACTTTAAGTAAAAGTGTTTATTTTGGAATGGCCCTGGCCAGCGTGGGTGTGGGTTCGCTTTTCAGTGGATTAACTATTTTTCTTTTTTGCGCTTCGGGGGAATCTCTCGCTCGGGATTTAAAACTTTCTAGAATGCCGCTTATTGAATCTATCCGCGGAAAATACGCCACGATTAAAAGGGTTATCCCTACGTATGTCGTTGGATACTCTTTGGGTTTTATTCACTTAGGATATTTAATTGTATTTTATCATATCGCGACTAAATTTGGGAAAGTATGGATGCCCATTGATCCGTCTTACACTAATATGTTGGGGACATCCATGCCTTTTCTTTTTCCTTTGACGGTCGCTCTTTCCGCCGCTTTAAGCGAGGAATTTATGTTTCGAATGTTCGCGATCGCGTTTTTTAAAAAATATTTAAAGCATATGGGGGCCGCGGTTTTAGTCTCCTCTATCCTCTGGGCCTTCGCGCATTCGAATTATCCTATTTATCCCAATTATGTCCGAGGGATTGAACTGACGATTGTAGGCATTGTTTACAGTCTTGTTTATTTAAAATTTGGCATTGAGACCACCATTATTTCTCACTATGTTTACAATGCCACGTTGATCGGCTGGCCGCTTCTCAAAGCGGATAATATGTATTTTAAAATCTCCGGCTTTTTGGTTCTTATTTTAATCATGCTTCCGCTTTTATTTATTCCTCTGTTAGCCAGAAGGAAATCTCACCAGAGAAAACATGCGTAAGAAATTTAAAGATATTTGGTTATCCGTTTTTTCCGCTATTTTGCTTATCTTAGCTTTCCCTCGGACAGATTTTTCCTTTTTAATCTGGGTCGGTTTAATCCCTTTGATGCTAGCTTTGGAGAATAAGAAAAAAGGTGAGGCTTTTGGGTTAAGTTATTTTTGCGGGGTTATTTTTTTCGCCGGCACTTTATACTGGTTTATTTATGTGGATGTTTTAGTCGCTTTTGTGGGGGCACCGCTTCTTATTTTATATCTGGCGCTGTATTTTGGTTTGTTTGGATTTATGGTCAGCGCGTTTAATCAAACGCCGCTTTTCTTTAGATTGATTTTATTGCCGGCCGGATGGGTTGTCTTGGAGTGGATACGAGCGCATTTTTTGACAGGTTTTGGCTGGGTGAGTCTGGCGCATTCTCAGTATAGAAATCTTCCGCTGATTCAAATCGCGGATAGTACAGGTATTTTTGGAATATCTTTTCTTATCGTTATGGTTAATTTTTTGGGGAAAGAATTCATTGTTTCTTTAAGAAACCACTCACGCGGTCATTTTAAAGAATGGTTATTAAATTTGTTTATCCCGACTTTTATTCTTTTGGCGGTTGTTTTTGGATATGGCGCGTGGAGGTTGTCTTCTTTGCAGACTTTGTCTTCAAAAATGAAGGTGGCTGTTATCCAAGCGAATATTCTTCAGGAAAGGAAATGGCAGTTCGCGCAATGGCCCGCCATTATGGAAGAATATATCGCGTTAACTAAACAAGCGGCTCGAGGGAATCCGGAGCTGATCGTTTGGCCTGAAACGGCCTTCCCGGGGATTTTATGGGAGGACGAAGCATTCTTAGAGAAATTAAAACAATTGGCTGCCGAAATAAAGATTCCGCTTCTTTTTGGTTCCGTGATTAAAGATGAAAGCATGTATTATAACTCGGCCCTTCTTTTATCCGAAGACGGCAACATTGTGGAACGTTACGATAAAATTCATTTGGTTCCTTTTGGGGAATATGTCCCGTTGCGTTCTCTCTTCCCTTTCTTAACCAATATTGTCCCAATCGGAGATTTCAGCGCGGGGACAGAATTCACCGTTTTCCCCTCGCGAGGACAATTTTCTGTTCTTATTTGTTTTGAAGATGCCGTTTCAAGATTATCCAGAGAATTTGTCCGCAAGGGAGCGCGGCTTTTGATTAACATAACCAATGATGCCTGGTTTGAGGACTCAAAAGCGCCATTTTTGCATTTGCAATCCTCTGTTTTTCGCAGTATTGAAAATAGAAGAACATTAATTCGCGCGGCGAATACAGGTGTAAGCGCTTTTATTGATCCGTTAGGTCGCTTTTTGGGTGGCGTGGAAAAAGAAGGAAAATTAACTTACGTTTCAGGATACGCCGTTTCAAGCGTTCCGTTAAATCAGGAGCAATCCTTTTATACGCGATTTGGCGATTTATTTGTTTATTTTTGCTTTGGAATTCTTTTTTCCGGCAGTGTGTTAAAATGTTGGAAAAATTCAATCGAGTTAAAAGAAATTAGTGTATAATTAAATCTAAATCTTGTCACATCGGAATTTCCCCCGCCAATGGCGGGGCCGATTCCGCCTTTGGCGGGACCAGATAGGCTAATGACCGATAATGACCCCGCCGAAGGCGGCCCGCAGGGAGATAGTGCACGAGCGATAGCGAGTGCCTATCTGGGGTTGAATGATTAGATAAGGCAAAAAGGAGGGGCATTCTATGAATAAAAAAATACCGCCGGTTAAAATTATTGGTTATGGGTTAGCGTTTCTTTACAGCGTGTCATTTATAACTTTTTTACATTTTCTAGAAAATCCTGATTTTAAAGGCCAGATTGTTTTTTTTATATTGATTTTTGGGGCTTTAATTATTGGTTCATTGGCCGTTGCTATGCTTCAAGAATGGGGCAGGCAAGTCGTGATCGCCATGAATGTCCTTCTTTTTGTTTTGCTCTTAGGACATTATATCCCCAAAATCGGAGTTATCCCGACCAGCTATATTTTCATGACCATTATTGTTTTCTTTTATTTTAATCAAACTAAAATACGTCAGCAGTTTTTTGTAAGCAATATCGGATCTTGGCGCAGTATTTTAATTATTGATGACGATGAAAGTATCTTAAAGACGCTCAGAACGCTTCTGATGTCTTACGGATATTCTGTCTTAACGGTTAAGACAGGAGAGATAGGATTGGAAGTAGCCAGCAAGCAAAAACCGCATTTAATTATCCTGGATGTTATTTTGCCTGGCATGAAAGGGCGCGAGGTGTGCAAAAAATTGAAAAGTAATCCAGCCACTAAGCATATCCCCGTTGTTTTTATGACTTCTAAGGATTCCCCTGATGATATAAGAGCGGAAATGGAAGTGGGGGCGAGCGCTCACTTAACAAAGCCGGTGAATGCCAAGTCTTTAATTACAACAATCAGAAGCATTTTAGACCCCCGCCTACCCTAAAATTATTATGGATTTAAACAAGCAAATAAAAATTTTTAAGCGGACGTTAGCCCGACGGGGATTGTTTTTAAGCGCCTGGCTAGCAGGGAAACTGCCTTTAAGATTGTTACGTATCGTTATCCATTTTCTTATGGCCATTGCTTTTCGTTTAGTCATTAAACAGCGAGCCATAGCCAAGGAAAGTCTTTTGATTGCCTTTGGCAAAGAAAAAGACCTTAAAGAAATTAATCGCATCGTAAGAAATTGTTTTGAGAATATAGGCGAAGGGATGATTGAAATGCTTTATTTTTTGAATCATCCCGATAAAGTGTTTGGTCAGGTGGTTGTTGAAGGGAAAGAATATTTAGACAGCGCTTTAAAAGAAGGGAAGGGAGCCATCGCGGTCACCGCTCATTTTGGTAATTTTCCTTTAATGATGCTGTACTGCGCTTTAAGCGGTTATCAAACTAACGCGATTATTCGTCCAACCCGTGATGAGGTTTTGGAAGAATATTTATTAGAGCGCAGGACGCGGGTGGGACTCAAGACTGTTTACGCGGTTCCTCGCAAGGAATGCGTCGCGAATTCCCTCAAAGTTTTGCGTGACAATGAATTGCTTTTTATTCCTTTAGACCAAAATTTTGGCAGTAGTGGCGGGGTTTTTGTGGATTTCTTTGGTCAAAAGGCGGCCACAGCGACAGGACCCATTATTTTTTCTTTGCGCACCAAAGCCCCTATTTTACCTATGTTTATTATCAGAGAGCAGGGTAATCGTCATAAAATTATTATTGAACCGCCGCTTGCTTTAGAGCAATCTGTTCATGAAGATGAGATGATTTTGTTCAATACCGCAAAAATAACGAAAATGATTGAACAATATATTCGTAAATATCCCCAAGAATGGGGTTGGATGCACAGACGTTGGAAGAGTCGTCCTTAAGGAAAAAGGAGCGGGGCGTGCCGTTTAAATTCAATTTCATCTTTTTTATCGGATTTTTTATTCTTATTTTAGGTGTCGGGCTTATTTTGCTCTGGTGGCCTGAAATGGTCAATCTCTTTAAAGGCGCTACGGGGATTATCCTTGCTCTTACTGGATTGATTGTTCTTTACACGGTTAAGAGATGAACCAAGACAGCCTTAAACTGATTATTTTTGATCTCGATGGGACATTGGTTGACGCGTACAGGCCCGTTGCCTTAAGTCTTAATTATGCTTTTAAAAAAGTCGGCTTGTCGTCCGTGGAAGATGAGGTCATTAAACGAAGTGTCGGCTGGGGTGATCGTAATTTAATTCAGAGATTCGTTCCGCGTTTCCTTACGGCCAAAGTGTTGGCTATTTATCGTCAGCATCATAAAAAAGCTTTAAAGGATGGAGTAAAATTTCTTCCCAGCGCTAAAAAAATTTTGTTCGGCCTTAAAAAAAGAAATTATAAATTGGCCATCGCCAGTAATCGTCCCACGCTTTTTACGAGAATTATTTTAAAACATCTTCAGATAGAGCATCTTTTTGATGTTATATTATGCGCAGATAAAGTGAAACATCCTAAGCCTTCGGGGGATATTCTTCGCGCGATCCTTAAAAGATTAAAAATTGTACCCGCGGAAGCTTTGTACGTGGGGGATATGACCATTGACGCGCAAACGGCACAAAACGCAGGGATAAAGAGTATTATTGTTTTAACAGGATCAAGCAAAAGAAAAGAGGTCGTTCCTCTAAAGCCATTTAAGATTATTGACCGGCTGGAAGGATTACCTCTTGTTTTAGAAAAAGTTAACCGCAAATATTTTCGTTGATTATTACCTTTTTCTCTAGTATAAAGGGTAGCATAAGAAAAGTAAAAAAATGAAGGAGCGGATTCATGAGTAAACGAAAAAGACGGGCAAAGCTTAGCTGGCGTTCTAAAAAAGCAAACCATGGGCGCAAACCTAATTGTGGTTAACCTAAATTCAATTGAGTAAAAATTTTTAGGGGAGGGTATCTCATGAACCTCAAAATTTTTAGAGGAAAGAATTTTTTTCTTTTTTGCGTATTGTCCAGTATGTTGGCTTTCACGGGCTGTGTGTATGTGGCTGTAGGTGGGATTGCCGCGTTGGGAGGTTATGTGGTGAGTCCTGACACGGTGCAAGGCGTTGCCAAAGTGGATGATCAATCTCTCTGGGACACGGCGATAGAGATTGTCTCTATTATGGGAACGATTCAAGAAGAGTATCGCGCTGGCGAAGATAAAGTTTATACCGGTAAAAAGACTTTGAAAGAGGGGGAAAGTATTATTTTAGCGGTCGTTAATGGAGCGAAGGTTACCATGATCATTGTCCCCACGGGGGCGGATTCAGCGCAATTAAGTATCAAGGCCCGAAAAGCTTTTATTCCCAAGATGGCGGTCGCCCAAGACATTTTTGTGAAAATTATGACGCATATTAATGAATGATTTGAATGGATTTTATTGCCGAGGTAGCTCAGTCGGTAGAGCGACGGCCTGAAAAGCCGTGCGTCACCAGTTCAATTCTGGTCCTCGGCACCAGGCTTCGTTCCCCAAAAAT
>Ga0209726_10004117_pt1 | contig 18917 bp, 20 predicted proteins | sample Subgrocontami54m_FD_187453 | JGI IMG/M metagenome (GOLD analysis project Ga0209726, IMG submission 187453) | Subsurface groundwater microbial communities from S. Glens Falls, New York, USA - GMW46 contaminated, 5.4 m (SPAdes) (version 3) | ecosystem: Environmental > Aquatic > Deep subsurface >... | reverse complement strand
GAGCCCATGCGCGCGCGCAAGCCGTTGCCGATGCGCGTGCCGGTCGCGCAGTGCCTCCCGAAACGGCCGGGCATCGAGAAACGGCGGCAGGTGAACGAGGCGTTGCGGTTCCGCGACGATGGGCCGGAGGCATTCGATGTCGTGGCGCGTAGGAACGAAAACGAGGTCGGCACGCGCGATTGCCGCGCCCGCGGCCTCGTGGCCCATGGCCCAGGGACCGCCGGCGCGCTTCGGGGCGAAAGACGCTTCCGCGATCACGTACGGGATGCCGAGCGCGGCGCTCGCCGCGGGCCCCAGCCAGTCGGGCGCCTTGTAATACAGGTGATAGGTGAACCAAAGCTCCGGGCGTTCGTCCTTCGCGCCATCGATCCACCGGCGCGCCAGATCGCCCGCAATCCGCGTGCCCTGCGTTCGCAGATCGGATTGACGCCGCGCGTCGCCCTGCAGATCGAGGCTGCGGAACTCGGAGGCCAGTTCGACCCGATGCCCCCCGGCGCGAAGCGCGCTCATCAGCAGTTCGCCAACACGACGATCTCCCGAGGGCGTGTCGTGGCGGGGCGACTTGAGTGGTGCGTAAAACGCGATGCGCATCGCGTCGCCTAAACCGTATCGGCCCGCGCAGCGGGCGCAACCAGCTCCCTCAATCCGAACCTCTGCGCCAGGCGGGAAACATTGGCATCGAGCGCAAATCGCCCGCGGACGTGTTCGCGGCCAGCCCGGCCGAGCGCCTGGCGGCGCGCCGGATCCCGGATCAGCGACCCCAGGGCGCTCGCCAGCAGCTCCGGGGATTCCGGCGCCACCAGCAAACCCGTGACGCCGTCCTGCACGAGTTCCGGTATTCCGGACACGCGCGTGGCGACGCAAGGAAGATCCTGGCTCATCGCCTCCATGAGAACGTTCGGCAGGCCATCCCGATCGCCGTCGCGCGCGATCCGGCTCGCGAGCGCGAATACGTCGGCCGCGCGGTACTCATGCAGCAACTGCTCCTGCGCAAGTGCGCCGCGCCACTCGACGCGCCCCGCAATTCCCAGTCTGCGTGCGCGCGCCTCGAGTTTCGCGCGCAGCGGTCCGCCGCCGACGTGCACGTACTTCCAGCGGAGTTCTCGCGGCAAAAGCGCGAGTGCGCCAAGCAGCACGTCGACGCCCTTCTTTTCCACCAGCCGCCCAACGGAAATCACGATGACCGGATCCCCCGGCACGGAGCCGTCGCGCGCGATGCGCGGTTCCAGCGGCGGCGCGAACCGAGTCACGTCCAGGCCGTGATACACCAACTCCACGCGCCCCGATGGCGCGAGCGCGGCAAGATGCTCGCGATTCGCAGCCGTGCAGGTCACGAGCCACTGGCAGGACTGCAGCTTTTCGCGTTTCTCCCACTCGGGCGTCGTCCAGATGTCCTTGGCGTGGGCGGATCCGCTCCAGGGCAGCCCTTTCAGCGCAGCCGCATAGCGGGTGACCGACGCAGGCGTGTGCAGGAAGTGGACGTGCAACTGCGCGACGTCATCGGGCAGTTCGTTCGCGAGCACCAGCGCCTGTCCGAACCGCCGGCCGCGACTGGGCGTCGGGTCGCGCAGCAGGTCGCGGATCCACAAGATCCGAACGCGTCGATATTCGGGCTGCCTGCGTACCCGCCACCAGGCGCGCAGCACCCGAAGCGGTTCCCGGTACAGGTACTCGGGGAGGTAGAGCACTGGCGCGCGGATTTCCCGGTGCACGGGGTGGGTGCGATCGTCCGTGGGAAACCGCAGCGACACGATCAGCATCGACAGCCCGCGCCGCTCGAGCGCGGCAATTTCCTGCGCGATGAAGGTTTCGGAAAGACGCGGGTATCCCTTCAGGACCACCGCGACGCGGCCCGCAGGCGACGCGACCATGGATTCAGGCAGAGTGCGCCTGTGACTGCGGCGCGGCTTCCTGCGCCTTTTCGACCCACGGGGCGACCAGGCGAGACACGTTCTGCAGCCCCTCGAGCAGGCCGGGCACGACGATTTCCGAAGGAAGATTCTGGCGCGGCAGCCGCCGCAGCGCAGCAGCCATCAGAGCCCCGTCGTAACGTCCATCGTCCGCGAGCATGCTGACCAGGCCAAGCGCGGCCGCGCGCGACGTGCGAATGTACTGCTCCAGGCGCGGCGCGGTTCGCGGCACGATGAGCGCCCGCTTGTCGAGCGAGAGAACCTCGCAGAACGTGTTGTACCCGCCCATTCCCACGACGGCGGCGGCGCGGGAGACCAGCGTCTCGAGATGATTGTGGAAGGTGATCACGTCGACCCGCTTCAGCCGCGCGGCGCGATCCATGAACTCGGCCTGGCGCTCCGGTTGCATGAACGGTCCGAGGACGAAGAGCGCCGGATACGGCAGCAACTGGTCGTGCTCGTACGCGCGCAGCACCCATTCGACCAGGCTCTCGCCGTCACCCCCGCCGCCGGTGGTCACCAGGAGATAGGGCTTGCGCGTGATGTCCGGAAAACGGGGCGGCGTGCCGTAGCTCGGTACCTCGCGATGCAGGTACCCGGTGTAGACGATTTTCTGCCTGACGCTCAATGGGAGTGCGATGCCTTCGAGCGGATTGCAGATCTGCGGCAGACCATAGACCCAGATCTCGTCGTAGATGTCGCGCAGCGCCGGCAGCACGTTCTTGCGCTCCCACTCCGGAACCAGTAGCCGGGGCTCGTCCATCACGTCGCGCAAACCGAGTACCAGGCGCGTGCCGCGCTGCTTGAGCATTTCCAGCGTCCCCAGCACTTCGCCGCGCAACCCGACCGGTTCCTTGTCGACGATGAATACGTCCGGATCGAACACCTCCGCGGTGTGGCGGATGATCGAGGCGCGCATTTCCAGCATCTGCTCGATGTCGATGTGCAGGTTGAGCGGCGTATAGCCGCCGTCCCGCAGCTTGATCACGCCGGGAACCCGCACGAAATCGACTCGCGAGCGGAAATCGAAGCTGCCGATGATCGGCGAGCCCGAAAGAATCAGGACCGAGAGATTCTTGAACCGTTCCACCAGCGAATGCGCAATCGCACGGCAGCGGCGCAGATGCCCAAGACCGAAGGTGTCGTGGCTGTAAATGAGAATGCGACCGTCTTTGCGCCCTGCCGCCATGGAGACTCCTCTTGGATTCCCGAGCCGTGGCCCCTACCCTGGCCCCGGCCGGCCGCTTTCGAGAAACGCAATTGTCGTCGCGCCTGTACGCCGCTGCAAGCTGCCCCCACGGTTTGCGGGGGTAACATCCGATCCGTGCCGCTCGACACGACGCCCCACGTCATCACCGCGTTGCTGGCGGCGGGCATGGCGCTCGCTTTCATCGTCGCCGACCGGAAATCCCCGACCAGCCAGGCGCTCGCGCTGTTTTTGGTGTCAATCGGCCTTTCGATCGCAGTCACGGTCCTGATCGAAGGGCCTTGGGTCCGCCGCCAGGGGATTCCCCCATGGGGTGGGCTGTTTGCACTTCCCGAGGCGCTGGCGTTCTTCTTCGCCTACGAATGGTTGCTCAAGGTCCGGCGCACGATTCCCGCACGCAATCTCAACACCCAGGGCCCCGACCGTCTTGTGCGCGTCGCGCAGCTGCTGGTTGTTCTGTATTGGGTTCTCGCGCTCGCCTACCCGGCCGAACGGCATCTGCATTTCATCGGCGATCTGGTCTCGGGGCGCGGCGAACCGTCGCGAATCTGGTTCTGGGTTTTTGCGATCCCGCTCCTGGTGTCGCTTGCACTGGGGAGCTTCTCGGGCCTGCTGCTTTTGAACCGGCGTCCAGACCGCGCGGAATCGCTTCGCATGCTGGCGTTCCTCGCGGGGTCCCCGTTCATGGCCTCCGGGATGGTGTTGCCGGCGCAGGTGGCGCCGTTGGGAACCGCGATCGGACTGCTGATCTTTCTCGTTGGCGCAGTGCAGTATCACGTGACCCAGGGACGGCGGGCACAGTTCCTGTCACGTTTTCTTTCCCCGCAAGTGGCCGAAATGGTGCGCAAACGGGGACTGAAGAGCGCAACCGACGAGCGCACCCTGGAGTTGTCCGTGGTGTACTGCGACCTGCGCGGCTTCACGGCGTTTTCCGAGGCCACCTCATCGACCGGCGTGATCCGCATCCTGCGCGAGTACTACGATGCCGTGGGCGTGGCCGCCACGGAATTCGGCGGCACGATCAAAGATCAGGCCGGCGACGGGGTCCTGATTCTGGTGGGCGCGCCGATTGCGTTCGACGATCACGCGATACGCGCGCTCGAACTCGCGAAGCGCATCCGCGACGTCGGAATCGAGTTGAGTTCGCGCTGGTCGAATGCCGATCTGCATCTCGGCGTGGGGGTCGGCGTCGCGAGCGGGTTCGTGACCGCGGGCGTCATCGGGGCCGCATCGAGGCTCGAGTACACCGCGGTCGGGCCCGCGGTCAATCTCGCGGCCCGCCTGTGCTCCGAAGCCGACCCTGGGGAAGTGCTGGTCGACGAGCGCACGGTGCAACTTCTCGGCATGGCATCGAGTCAGCGCGAACTGCGTCCGGGCGAATCGCTGAAACTGAAAGGCTTCCAGCAGCCGGTGCAGAGCTACGTCCTCGCGGCGAGCTGATATCCTGAAACGTATCAACTGCGGCTGAGATACTCCTCGACCCGGTCCGAAAACTCCAGGAGTTCGGGCAATCTGTCCTTCAGAACACGCTCCAGAATTTCGAGATCGACTTGCAGGTAGCCATGCACCAGGACATTGCGGAATCCGGCAATGGGGCGCAAGCGCGACGCGAACTCCCCGGACAGGACCGATAGTTCCGCAAGTCGGTCGATGGCAGTGGCGTAGTCGGGCGAGTCGAGGCCGGATGCCGCCGCAAGATGGGTCGCGATGTCCAGCGCGTTTTGCACGCAGAGCTGCAATCCCCGCTCAACGGTCCAGCGCAGGTCCGAATCGGCGCGAAGCTCCGCGGCGCTGCGCCCGGAATGCCGCCTCAGGTTCCGGAGCGCTTCGCGCAGCGCTGCCAGATGCCGTCCTACGACCTCGGGATCGAACTGCCCGCGCGTCATCGTGCGCGACTTCCTGCCGCGCGTCGCGCGGCCTGCATCTTCGAGAGCTGAGGCAGGAAATCGCAGTAGCGCGACAGGGCGTAGCCTTCGCGCGTCGTCGTGGCGCGCAGATCACGCGCCAGGATCCGGCGGCCGTCACGCAGCACGCGATGGTAAAGGACCGGTGGCGCCCGGTTGAGGACCACGACGTCGATTTCGTTCGTACCAAGCGCCTGCATCAAGTGCGCTCCGAGTTCCGCTGCGTAACCATACGTCTGTGGAATCGGGCGCTTTTCGTCGACGTACACGGCGATATCAATATCGCTATGCGCTTGTGCGGCCCCGGCCACCTGCGATCCGAACAGATAGGCCTCAAGAACCTCGTCGCGCGGCGCGAGCGCGTGCGCGATCCGGCGTTCCATCTCCGCGAGACCCTTGTCTTGCATCGCGACCAAGAATAACAGACCGGCTACAGGCGGTAGGCAAGCGTCGTCATCGCCTTCGCCACGGCCTGCATCGCGCCTCGCACGGGTTGAGGCAATTCCGCGGCGCCCAGCGAAACGGCGGCCGCACGGTGCTCGGCTTCCTCGCGCTGCATGCGCTCGACGATGGCGCGCGTGCGGGCATCGGCCGCGGAAAGTTGTTCCAGATGGCTGGCGAGATGGTCCTCGACCTGACGCTCGGTCTCGGCGAGAAACGCCAGATTCCACCGATCGCCGAGCGCGCCCGCAGCGACCCCGAGGGCCAGTGAGCCCGCATACCAGAGCGGGTTGAGCAGGCTCAATCGCCCGCCCAGTTCGTGCACCCGGTCCGCGCTCCAGGCGAGATGATCCTCTTCTTCGCGTGCCGCGCGTTCGAGCGCGCGCCGCGTGTGCGGATCGCGCGCAGTCAGCGCCTGGCCCTGGTAAAGCGCCTGGGCGCACACCTCGCCGACGTGGTTCACCCGCATCAGCGCCGCGGCGTGCGCCCGCTCCGCGTCGCTCAGTTCGCCCTCGGACACCCCGGCGGCCGGCGATTCGCGCGCCTCGCGATGCACGCCGGCGACCGTACGGAGGGCCGTATCGAAACCGGCGATCAGGCGGTCCAGCGTGTCTATGGCGCCTGCACCGCTGCCAAATCGAGCCGGCGTTCGATGCGCTCGATACGCCGTTCGATGCCGTCGAGACGGGCATGAACGATCGCAATATCGCCATGCAATTGCGCGACCTGGGCTTCCAGGGAGGTCAGCCTTTGCTTGACCGTGCCCATGTCGTCCCTCATCTGGCCGACATCGGCACGAATCGCCCGCAGATGCTCAAGGATGAGGTTTTCGGTTTTTTCGGTCATGGGTCGCACCCGGGGGGCGGGCAGATCTTAGCATTGTGTAGCGGATTGATGGCGTGCGTACTCAAGTCTCTCGACCCCGCTTTCCAGAGTCAATGCCAGGTCTCCGGCGTTTCTGCATCGCCTCCTGGCTGCGCGCTTCGATGCCGCGCGACGCGAGCAGGCGCTCTCGGTAGGGACGGACGCGTTCCGCCGCCGAAAATGCGCGCCCGGTCGTCGGACCCCTCTGGGCTTTGCGATTTGATTCCGGCAGTTAATGTGACGCCGTCACGATCCCTTTTCAATGCATCGAGTAGGGGAAGGGGTCACCCGCGCGAGGTGAAACTCCGAATCCGGGTCAAGCGCTCGCGTCGTCACGATCGCCGTCCGGCGCAAGCCTCAGGCGCTCGAACTGAGCGATCGCAGCGCGCAAACCGGCAGCTGCATCGGGCGCGGACTTCTCGATCAGCGCGAGGGCGGCGGACAGGAATTGGATCGCCCAGGGCCTGAACTCCTCCAGATCGACCGCACCGACCGGAACGAACGGCCGGTAGTCCACGGTATGGCGTCGATCCATGAGCGAGGCCAATTTTCGCGTCGTATCCGCCGGCAACGCAGCCGGCTTGACGAAGTGAAGCGCGAGCAGTTCCTGGACCGCCTCGTGGCTGCGGGCGCGGATTCCCTTCTCCACGAGCAACGCGCTGGCCATGTGAAAACAGGCGAAATACAACTGCGCGACGCTGCTGCGATACTGCGCGCCGTAGGGACCTGCGATGCTGTTCATGGCAGCGACCAGAGAGCCTCGCGCGGCCTCCACTTCGCCCGCCACCCGGACGGCTATTTCGGCGCGGTCCATATGGTTTGCATTTCTGACCGGATTCCTTCTATGAACGCCGCGTCGAACGTCTCGCATAGCGGAACCGGTCGCAAATGGATGCCGTATCCGCCTGCGTGATATCGGCGTGCCGCAAGTTCCGCGAACGCCGACAGCAGGGTCTCCGCCGCGCGATCGCGCGCCGCGTCCAGAAACACGGCAACGTCAAGATCCGAATGAGGGTGCGAGTCGCCGCGGGCGCGACTGCCGAACACCGCAACCCGCTGCGGAAGGCGCGGCAGTTCGTCAAGGCGGGCACAAAAACGCCGCAGGACGTCCTGTTCACCCGGGGTCAGGAACGTGTTCCGGTCGAAATGAATATGGGCGAGCATTGGCTGCGATGTGCGCACCGCCCTAATGCGAACCCCCCGCGCGTGCAGACGCGCGCGGTATCTGCGGGCGCGTTCCGCGGCCGGGATCGCGCGTCCGGTTCTGGGACGACCTCTAAGTTTCGCAACTTGGTTCACGGATTTATTGTAACGCCGTCACAATAAATATTTGAGGCACAAAAAACGGGCATCCGAAGATGCCCGCTCAAGTCCTTGCGGCCGGATCGCTCCGGCCGGTTTGGGTTTAATGCTTAGAACGCGTGACGCAGTGTCACCGAGATCAGACGCGGATCTTCCCCGGCCAGTACGGCTCCCGAGGGTGAACCAATCGTCCCTGCCGCCGAAGTGAACAGGTTGTACGACGCGCCAACTTCGTTGGTGATCTTCGCGTAGTTCACGGCCATCGAGGTCCGCTTGGACAGATCGTACTGGTACGAAATCGCGAACATCTTCGCGCCGTCCTGCGCCACCGTCCTCGAGTCATCCTTGGCCTTGGTGTAGTGACCATAGACGCCGTGCGGGCCCCAGGTGTACTGCACCGGGAGCGACCACGCCGTACGGTTCGCGGTTTCCACACCGGTCGCCGCAAGCTTGAATTTCGACTTGTCCCAGGCGAGGCCGACCATCAAGCCGCCCCAGGTGTACGAACCGTAAAGCCGGTCGGCGCGCTGATCGACTCCGCCGCCATCCGGTTTCGCATTCCAGTAGCTGTAGCCGACCTGGAAATTCTTGCCGCGCAGGTTCGGGTTGAAGTTGATCGCGCTGCCCTTGCGAGCGACGGCACCGATGTCCGCTTCCGTCGCGGCACCCGAGTTCGTCGAATAGGCGAGGATCGCGGTGAAGCCACCCCAGTTCGGAGTCGTGTAGTGCACGATGTTCGGGGTACGGGTTGCGCCCGCAACCGGCGCGCCCTGGATGAACGCCAGCAGCGAAATGCTGTCGGCCTTCAGGTCGCCCTTCGCCGTCAGGTTGCTCTCACGGTTGTAGTAGTGCACGTCTTGCCGGCCCACGAGAAGGCGACCCCAGCTGCTGCTTTGCAGACCAATGTGGTTGTTACCCGTCGGGCCGCCACCATCAGCAGCGCTGTCCGGCGCAACGCGCCAGTCGATCTGCGCGATGGCGCGAAGGCCGCCGCCGAGATCTTCCACTACGTTGAATACGATCCGCGAGGAATCGTCGGTCAGGCGCGTCTCGCTCGAGTTCGCACCGGGGGCTCTGAACCCGCTGAAATCGCTGAGCTTGAGCTGACCGAAGCTCATTTTCAAAAACCCGCTGATCGTCACGCTCGATTGCGCCAGCGCGACTCCGGGAAGCGCCAGCGCACCGGCGACTGCCACTGCTAGAAGCTTCTTGTTCATCAAAAAATCTCCCGTTCGTTGAAAATTCGGCCGGCCTAGGTCCGGCCGCTCAACCTCTCAATCCGAGAAGTTGAAGGCATTGTGCCGTAGGGGGTTTCCCCGGGGCAACGAAAGTGTGAAATTTTTCAGGTTCTTAGCTGAGTTTGTTGCAGTCGTGCAACAAGCTGGTTTCAATTGATGAATCAGGTACTTAGGAAATTTCCTGGAATAAGCTCCGCAGCGCCCTTCCGGGGTCTTGAGCCCGCATGAACGCTTCGCCCACGAGGAAGGCGCTGATGCCCGCGGCCCGCATGCGCCGCACGTCCTCCGGTCCCGCAATTCCGCTTTCGGTGACCAGGACGCGCCCGTCGGGGATCCGCGGCAGCAGTTCGAGCGTGGTTTCGAGCCTGGTTTCAAACGTGCGCAGGTTTCGGTTATTGATGCCGATCAGAGACGCCGGCTGCGTCAATGCAATCTCCAGTTCCGCCGCATCGTGGATTTCGATGAGCACCGCCATTCCGAGGTTCGTGGCAGTTCGTCCGAGTTCGCGAATCGCGCGGCCGTCGAGCGCCGCAGCGATCAGCAGGATGCAGTCCGCGCCAAGCGCCCGCGATTCGAAGACCTGGTAGGAATCGACGACGAAATCCTTGCGCAGCACCGGAATCGAACACGCGCCTCTCGCAGCAATCAGATGTTCGGCCGCCCCTTGAAAGTACTCGCGATCGGTCAGCACCGACAGGCAGGCGGCCCCGGCCGACTCGTAGCTCGCGGCGATCGACGCCGGGTCGAAATCCCGGCGCAGCAACCCCTTCGACGGGCTCGCCCGCTTGATTTCTGCGATCACGGCTGGCTTTCCCGCCGCGATTTTCGATCGAATCGCGCCGACGAAATCCCGCGGCCGCGGCGCGGCGCGCGCATCGCGCTCGACTTCGATCAACAGCCGCGCGGCGCGCGCCGCCGCCACCTCGGCGCGCTTGGTCGCCAGAATCCTTTGCAGAACGTCCTGCATCAGGTCTTCGATTGGAACTTTTTCGTCGCCGCGACGAACTCCTCGAGTTTCGCCTTGGCCGCGCCGCTCGCGATCGCCTTTCTCGCGCGATCGATTCCGGTTTGCAGGGTCTTGGCGTGGCCGGAAACGTAGATCGCCGCGCCGGCGTTGATGAGCACGATGTTGAGCGCCGGCCCGGGCTGGTTATCCAGCACCGCCTGGATCATGTCCTTCGACTCTTCGGCGGTCGTCACCTGGATCGCGCGCCGGTCGTAGAGTTCGAGCCCGAATTGCGAGGGGTGGATTTCGTATTCGCGCACCTCGTCCTTCAGCAGTTCACCCACGAGCGTCGGACCCGAAATCGAGATTTCGTCGAGTCCGTCGAGGCCGTAGACCACCATCACGTGGCGCGATCCGAGCCGGTGCAATACGCGGACCTGGATGCCGACGAGGTCCGGGTGAAACACGCCGAGCAGCTGGCTGCCCGCCGAGGCCGGATTGGTGAGCGGACCGAGAATGTTGAAGATGGTGCGCACGCCCAGTTCCCTGCGCACCGGCGCGGCGAATTTCATCGCCGGATGATGCGCGGGCGCGAACATGAACCCGACCCCGGTCCGCTCCACGCAAAGCGCAATCTGCTCGGGCGAAAGGTCGATCTTCGCGCCAAGCGACTCGAGCACGTCGGCGCTTCCCGAGCGCGAGGAGACCGCGCGGTTGCCGTGCTTTGCGACGCGCGCGCCGGCGGAGGCGGCGACGAAGGCGCAGGCGGTCGAGACGTTGAAGGTGTGCGCCGCGTCTCCGCCCGTGCCGACGATGTCGATGACGTGCGCCGGATCCGCCACCGGGACGCGGGTCGCGAATTCGCGCATCACCTGCGCCGCGGCGGCGATTTCGCCGATGGTTTCCTTCTTCACCCGCAGTCCGACGATGAACGCCGCGATCTGCGCCGGCGTCAGCTCGCCGCGCATGATCTGGCGCATGATGTGCAGCATCTCGTCGTGAAACACCTCGCGGTGCTCGACGGTGCGTTGGATCGCCTCGGCAATCGTGATGTTCATGTCGGTTTCTCCAGGGTGGCGGGCTGCGCCGCGCCCGCGGATTTCAGGAAATTGCGCAACAGCGTGTGGCCATGCTCGGTCAGCAGCGCCTCCGGGTGGAACTGAACCCCTTCCACCGCGAGCGCCCGGTGCCGCAGTCCCATGATTTCGCCGTCTTCCGATTCCGCGGTGACGACGAGCGCCGGCGGCAGCGATTCGCGCTCCACGGCGAGCGAGTGGTAGCGCGTCGCGGTGAAACCGTCGGGGATTCCTGCGAACACGCCTTGCCCGTCGTGACGGATGCGCGAGACCTTGCCGTGCATCACGCTCCGCGCATGGACGACTTTCCCGCCGAAGGCCTGCCCGATCGCCTGGTGCCCGAGGCAGACGCCGAGGATCGGAACCCGTCCTGCGAGCCGGCGGATCAGCTCGAGCGTGATTCCCGCCTCGTTCGGCGTGCACGGGCCCGGCGAGATCACGATCGCCTCGGGCGCGAGCGCCTCGACGGCATCGACCGTGGTTTCGTCGTTCCTGCGGACCGTCACCGCGGCGCCCAGTTCGCCGAGATACTGCACCAGGTTGTAGGTGAAGGAGTCGTAGTTGTCGAGCATGAGAACCATCGCCGCCCCCTCAGCGCTGCCCGGCGCTCGCCAGTTCGGCGGCTTTCAGGAGTGCGCGCGTCTTGTGCAGCGTTTCCTGCCATTCGGACTGCGGATCCGAATCCGCCACGACCCCGGCCGCCGCCTGCACGTGCAGCACGCGGTCCTTGAGCACCGCGGTGCGAATCGCGATCGCCACGTCCATGTCGCCGTTGAAACCGAGGTAGCCGACCGCGCCGCTGTAGACGCCGCGCTTCACCGGCTCGAGTTCGTCGATGATTTGCATCGCGCGCACTTTCGGCGCCCCGGTGACCGTGCCGGCGGGAAAGCTCGCCTTGAACACGTCGACCGCGTCGAGCCCCGCCGCGATCCGGCCTTCGACGTTGGAGACGATGTGCATGACGTGCGAATAGCGCTCGACGACCATGCGTTCGGTGACCCGAACGGTGCCCGTCGCCGCGACGCGCCCGACGTCGTTGCGCCCGAGATCGATCAGCATCACGTGCTCGGCGCGTTCCTTGGGATCGGCGAGCAGTTCCTCGGCAATGCGGGAATCGTCCTCCGGCGTCGCGCCGCGCGGCCGCGTCCCGGCGATCGGGCGCAGGGTCATGGTGTCGCCGGCAAGGCGCACCAGGATTTCGGGCGACGCGCCGATCACGTGATGGTCGCCGAAATCGAAGTAGAACATGTACGGCGAGGGATTCACGCCGCGCAACGCCCGGTACAGTTCGATCGGCGGCGCCGCGAACGGCCGCGAACTGCGCTGCGAGATCTGGACCTGCATGCAGTCCCCGGCGTAGACGTATTCCTTGGCGCGGCGCACTGCGGCCAGGAACCCGTCCTCGGTGAAACTCCGCGTCGCCGGCGCCGAAGGCTCCCCTTCAATCGTTGCGGCAGGCGCGAGCACCACCGCCTCGGGCAGCGGCGCAGCGAGGCGCGATCGCAGGTGCTCCAAGCGTGCGCATGCGGCGACATACGCGCCCGGCTCGCGCGGATCGGCGTAGACCACGAGATACAGTTTGCCGCGCAGATTGTCGACGACCGCGAGTTCGTCGGACACGAGCAGCAGAAGATCGGGGGTCCCGAGCAGGTCAGGTTTCGCCTCGCCGAGCGCGCGGGGTTCGACGTGCGCTACGGTTTCGTAGCCGAAATAGCCCGCGAGCCCGCCCCCGAACCGGAGATCCGGGGGCAGCGGGGCGACTTTCTGGCGCTTCAGCCAGGCGCGCGCGAATTCGAACGGGTCTGCGCCTTCGGCGCGCTCGAGGCAGACGTCGCTGCCGCGCGCATCCCGCAGCAGGCGGCGCAGCGTGCCGTCGCGCGCCTCGATGCGTTCGGCGCAGGCGAGCCCGATGAACGAGTAGCGTCCGAAGCGCTCGCCGCCCACGACCGACTCGAGCAGGTACGAATAGGGCGCGTGAGCCAACTTGAGGTAGACCGCGAGCGGCGTGTCAAGGTCGGCGCGAGCTTCGGCGACCAGCGGTGCGCGCGTGAATCCCTGCGCGGCGAGACTGCGGAATTCCTGCTCGGTCATGACGGCGATGCTCCAGCACGAAGCGGGTCGGACGGGGAACTGCGATTCGCGGCCTGTGGTCTGGTGCGCTCGCCCGAGCCGCGCGGGCGCGCACCGTCGGTTAGCGGCGCCAGGGGCGCCAGCTACGCCAGGAGAGGAAGAGGTTCGTCTGTGTCGTGGTCACGGGCTCGGAGCAAGTGCTTGCGCTGCGTCCAGAAGCGAGGCGACTATACCATCGGAATCGAGCGACCGCACGTCGCGGCCTTCGCGATAGCCGTAAGGCACGAGATAGATCCGGCATCCCGCGGCGCGGGCCCCGAGGACGTCGTTCTGCGAGTCGCCGATGACGAGCGCCTCGGTCGGGGCAACGCCGAGCGCCTCGCAGGCGCGCAGGAACACGTCCGGCGCAGGTTTGCGGCGCCCGACCCCATCCGCGGTGACCACGGCGTCGAGCAGCGGCGCGAGTCCGGTCCGTTCGAGGAGCGGCGCGGTGTAGCGTGCCGACTTGTTCGTCACGCAGGCGAGTTTGAGTCCCGCGCGACGCATCGCCGCGAGTCCTTCGCCGACGCCCTGAAACAGGCGCGATGCGCTGCCGTTGACCCGCTCGTAATGAGCTGCGAAGCGCTCGCGCGCCGCCGCCGGCAAATGCGCTGCGGCTCCAGAACCGGAAGTCTCTAGGCAGCACTGCACGAGATGGTCGATCCCCCGGCCGATGAAATCGCGCACCGTCGCTTCAGGCAATTGCGGGAGTCCCAGATCCGACAGCATCGCGTTGGCCGCGGCCGAAAGGTCGGGAGCGGTGTCGAGCAGCGTGCCGTCGAGGTCGAGCAGGACCGCCCGAATCACGCCTGGAAACCGGCCGGGAGCGCGGTTCAGGCGGTGCGCCGCGGCGCAGCCAGACGCGCGCGCATGGCGCGAATCGTCGTCGCGTAATCGCCCGCGCCGAAGATTGCCGATCCCGCCACGAAGGTGTCGGCGCCGCTCGAAGCCACCGCCGCGATGTTGTCGGTCTTGATGCCGCCGTCGACCTCGAGCCAGACCTCGCGCCCGCAGGCCTCGATGCGCCGCCGAACTTCGGCGATCTTCGGCAGCACCGATGCGATGAACTGCTGCCCGCCGAATCCGGGGTTGACCGACATGAGGAGCACGAGGTCGAGCTTGTCGAGCGTGTGGTCAAGCCAGTCGAGCGGCGTGGCCGGGTTGAATGCGAGCCCTGCCTTGCAGCCGGTCTCGTGGATCAGCGCGATCGTGCGATCGACGTGCTCGGAGGCTTCGGGGTGAAAGCTGATCAGGTTCGCGCCCGCCTTGGCGAAATCGGCGACGATGCGATCGACCGGTTTCACCATCAGGTGGACGTCGATCGGAATTTTCACGTGCGGGCGGACCGCGGCGCACACGAGCGGCCCGACGGTCAGGTTCGGCACGTAGTGGTTGTCCATGACGTCGAAATGAATCAGGTCCGCGCCCGCGGACTCGACCGCGCGCACTTCCTCGCCGAGCCGCGAGAAATCCGCCGACAGGACCGATGGCGCAATGCGGAAGGTCATGGCGCGGGAAGTTTACAATGGGTGCGTTTCCACCGTCACGGCGGGGCGTGCACGCATGGTTGAGGACAAGCGCTATGACGTCTCGGTCAGCGCCAAGACCCAGTATCTCGCCGATCAGTCGGACGAGCCGGCCGGGCGTTACGTATTCGCCTACACGATCACGATCCGCAACGTCGGCAGCGTCACGGCGCAACTGATCAGCCGGCACTGGATCATCACGGATGCGCGCGGGCAGGTGCAGGAAGTGCGCGGGCTGGGCGTGGTCGGCGCGCAGCCGGTGCTCAAGCCGGGACAGAGCCACGAATACACGAGCGGTACGGCAATTGCGACGCAGGTCGGGACGATGCGCGGCAGCTACCAGATGGTCGCCGAGGACGGCAATCGCTTCGACGCGGAGATCCCGGAGTTCACGCTGTCGGTGCCCAGGGTGTTGCACTAGCCCGGGCGTGCACTGCCCGCGTGTGCAACCCCGTTTTTCCACCGATCATAGGTAAATCCCAATGCGCGGGCGCCCGCCGACCTACTCGTCGTTCCTGTTGCGCGGCCAGGTCCACCACACGATCAGCGCGGCGATCGCGAGCACCACGGCCATCTCCAGAAAAATCACCCACATCGCGCGCCCGTCGTTCCTCGCTGTCGCTGCCGCTTTCGCTGCAATTGTACTGGCGAGTGCCTGCCGGCAACTGCCCGTGACCGAATTGGCCGCGAGTTGCGCCCCGTGCCCCGTGTGCCCGCAGTGTCCGCCGGTCGGCGTAACGCCGCCGCGCGCCGCGCAATACGAGGCTGCGGAATTCTCGGCGCTCCCCGGCTGGCGGGACGCGGCGCTGGTGCCGAGCCTGCAGGCGTTCGTTCGCGGCTGCGCGCGAATTGCTTCGGGTCACGTGCTGCGCCGCGCCTGCGACGCCGGGGCGGCGATGCCCCTGCAGAACGAAGAATCGGCGCGCCGGTTCTTCGAAAGCGAATTCAGTGCGCTCGCGATCGCGGACCCTGAAGGCGCTCGCGAGGGGCTCATCACCGGGTATTACGAACCGATCCTCCCGGGCAGCCGAACGCGAACGACCGCCCATCGCCATCCGGTCTACGCTGCGCCAGCGGATCTGGTCAGCGTCGATCTGGCGTCCCAGCACCCTGAACTGCGTGGGCTGCGGCTTCGCGGCCGCGTCGAGGGTCGCCGGCTCGTGCCGTACTGGTCGCGCGCAGACATCGACGGCGGCAACGCGCAATTCGCGGCGCCGGTGCTCGCTTGGGTTGCGGATCCGGTCGAGCTGTTTTTTCTTCAGATCCAGGGCTCCGGCCAGATCGCGCTCGATTCCGGCGAACGGCTTCGAGTCGGTTACGCGGACCAGAACGGCCATCCCTACCGCTCCCTCGGACGTTATCTCGTCGATCGCGGCGAACTGAAGCTCGAACAGGCCTCCATGCAGGGGATCAAGGCGTGGGCGCTCGCCAATCCGGCCAAGCTCCAGGAAGCACTCAATGCCAACCCGAGTTACGTCTTCTTTCGGGAGTTGCCCGCCGACGGCGGCCCGATCGGAGCGCTCGGCGTACCGCTCAGCGCGGGATACTCGATTGCCGTCGATCCGCGTCATGTGCCGCTTGGCGCACCGGTGTACCTCGCGACCACCTTTCCGCTTTCGGCGCGGCCGCTCGAACGGCTCGTGATCGCTCAGGACACGGGCGGCGCGATTCGCGGCGCCGTGCGCAACGATTTCTTCTGGGGTAGCGGCGAGGAGGCGGGCGCCCTCGCAGGCCGCATGCGCCAGCAGGGCCGCGTGTGGCTGCTGTGGCCGCGCGGCGCGGCGCCGCCTCAATGAGATTGAACTGGCGTGCCGCATGGCCGCGCGCGCCACGCCGAATCTGCCGTTCCATGATCTCGGCGTTTCGGCGAGATCCATGCCGAAACACCGAGACCCGGGAAGAACCAGTTACGCTACGGCGCTCGCGTTCCGGCCCCTCGCGCTTTGGCCTACTTCTTCAGCTTCAATTCGCCGGACTCGTCGAGGTGGCTGCGCAGTTGCGCCAGCGTCACTCCGCCGCGGACCCGTTCGCCGTTGGCGAAAAACAGCGTCGGCGTCGAGCGAATCCCGAGCTTCGAGCCCAGCGCAAGGATCTTGTCGATCGGCGTGTCGCAGTTCGGGCTGGCCGCGGGCGGTTTTCGACGTTGCGCCAGATCGAGCCAGGCCTTGACGCGATCGGGCGAACACCACGCCGACTTGGAATGGTCGATGCGCTCCGGCCGGATGACCGGGTAGAGGAAATAGTAGACCGTGATGTCGTCCACCTGCGCGAGCGTCTTCTCGAACTCGAAGCACGCCGGGCAGTACGGATCCGAAAACACGACCAGCGACCGCTTGCCGCTGCCCCGCTGGACCTTGATCGCAAACTCGTAGGGCAGCGTGTCCATGCTGATCGCCGATACGCGCCGCAGGCGGTCTTCGGTGAGATTGCGTTCGGTCTTGAGGTCGATGATCTCCCCGACGATGATGTGCGCCCCCTGCTCGTCGGCATAAATGATGCGCATGCCCTCGGTGCCGCGGAACCGGACCTCGTAGATGCCGGGCAACGGCGTCGCCTGCACGCCCTCGATCTTGGTGCCGCCGAGCTTCGTCTCGACCGCTTTCCGGATCGCCGCCTCGTCGGCCAGCGCCGGAAGAGCGGCGCAGGCGGCCGCGAGTACCATCCATCGATTCATTCGCATTCTCAGTTCATCGCCTGGCGCATGAGCAGATTCTTGAGCGCGGACACCCGGTCGACGACGGTCATCCCGGTATTTCGCAGCCATGCGGGCGCTGCGCCGCGCGCGCCGAACAACCGGAACAGTCCGTCCACCACGACGCGCATCGCGAGTATATCTTGCGCCCGCGCGCGCTCGTAGCGGCGCAGCAGCCGGGCGTCGCCGCAATCGCGTCCTGGTTCACGCATGGCGAGCACGCGCGCCAACTCGCGTGCGTCGTGGAATCCGAGATTCGCGCCCTGCCCCGCCAGCGGGTGAACGACGTGCGCGGCATCCCCGATGAGCGCAACGCGTGGTCCGGTCGACCTCTCGGCCAGCAGACGCTGCAGCTGGAATTCTCGCGGCGGCGTCACCAGCGACAGCGCTCCGAGCGCCTGACCCGAGGCCGCCTCGACCTCGGCCGCCAGATCGCCGGGCGACAATGCACGCAGGCGTTCGGCGTCTGCATCCCCTGTGGACCACACCATGGAGACATGGTTTCCCGGAAGCGGCAGCAGCGCGAGCACCGGCCCGCCGCGAAACCACTGCATTGCCACCTGTCGATGCGGCAATTCGCAGGAAAAATTGGCGACTACCGCGGTTTGCCCGTACGCCGAGGCCGTGGACGCAAGCCCGGCCTGCTCGCGCACGCGCGAGCGCGCGCCGTCCGCTCCGACGACGAGCTGCGACTCGAGAATCCTGCCGTCCGAGAGGAAAACGCGTGCCAGATCTGCGCCGACTTCCAGGTGATCGAAGCTCGCCGCATCGAACAGTTCCAGCCGCTCCTGCGCTTGCAGGCATTGCCAGATCGCGTTCTGCAGGCATCCGTCCTCCACGATCCACGCAAGTTCGCTCACGCCGGCGCGCAGGGAGTCGAACTCGAGCAGCGAACGGCCGTCGTCGCCGTGCACGCGCATCGCGTGCACGGCCGTGATGCGCTCGGCGGCGAGCCGCTGCCAGGCCTGCAACCCGGTGAGAAAACGCGCATTGCCCGGGCTGATCGCGTAAATGCGGGTATCGAAGGCGGCTTCGGGCGCCGTCGGGCGGGTCTTCGAGACGAGCGCCACCGCGGCCCCGCGCAGCGCGCGCGCGAGGGCCGCGCCGGCGAGCCCGCCGCCCACCACGACCACGTCGTAAACCATGCGGGAATTGTATGCGGCCCGCCGCGCGCCGATTGCCGGGCTCTGCCGGACTTATAATGGGGAATCGAAATGAGCGCTGACGAACCGAATCCGATCCGCCGCCCGAACTTGACCGAACCCTCGGGCGAAGGCGACAATGCGCGCCCTTTTTCTGGCGAATTAGCTCAGCTGGTTAGAGCAGCGGAATCATAATCCGTGTGTCCGGGGTTCGAGTCCCTGATTCGCCACCAATTCCTTTCCTGAACACGGCCCGCCCATGAACCGTCGCCGCCTTACCGTGAATGCAATCGGGCTTGCGCTCGCGCTCGTTGCCACGGCGCCGTTCGCCCAGATGCGCAGCATCCCGGACGAGGCCCGGCGCGGCTGGATGACGCATGTCCAGGAGATGGCCGTAGAAGTGAACGGGCGTCGGGTGCGGCTCGCGCCCGGCGCGCAGATCCGCGATGCGACCAACCTCATCGTGCTCCCTTCGGCCGTTCCGCCCGGCTCGCTGGTGAAGTTCACGGTCGATGCGCAGGGCAACCTCAGCCAGGTATGGATCCTGTCGCCGGCGGAAG
>Ga0209726_10004116_pt1 | contig 18925 bp, 18 predicted proteins | sample Subgrocontami54m_FD_187453 | JGI IMG/M metagenome (GOLD analysis project Ga0209726, IMG submission 187453) | Subsurface groundwater microbial communities from S. Glens Falls, New York, USA - GMW46 contaminated, 5.4 m (SPAdes) (version 3) | ecosystem: Environmental > Aquatic > Deep subsurface >... | reverse complement strand
AACGGGCTGGTCGTGTTCGACCTTCCTGAAGACAGCCCGCGGGTCACGTCTGCGCACATAAAAAAGTTGGAGGCCGAAGGCCGGTGATCTGCTTGCTGGACGTAAACGTCCTGATTGCCCTTCTCTGGCCCGCGCACGAAGGTCACGCGCGCGCGCAACGCTGGTTCTCTCAGAATTCGCCACAAGGGTGGGCTACTTGCGCAATGACGCAGGCGGCCTTTGTTCGCATCGTCTCCAATCCTGCCTTTTCGAAGCGTGTTGTCTCTCCTCGGGACGCGCTGGAAGTACTGAGCGGCAGCCTTGACCACCCGGGACATCGCTTCTGGACGGAAGATATCCCGGTCCCGGATGCCTTAGCTCATTTTGGGCGGCGATTGTTGGGTCACCAGCAGGTCACCGACGCTTATTTGCTTGGCCTTGCGATCCATAAGAAGGGAAGACTGGTCACACTCGATGCCAGCCTTGCGTCTCTGCTACCGGAGAAGAGCACCGCGAAGCTTCAGGTTGTGCTCCTCTAGCTGGACACTTCGCCAACTGCAGGAGCCGCATAACGGTAGCGGCGCGGCAGGTCTTTGGGGCAACTAGACATAATACCTGTTATCGGACACTTCAATAGAGGAACTGCACAGGGCCAAAGGCGGGGGGTGTCCCCGCCTCCGACCTGAGATTTCACGATGATCAAATCGGTGACCATTCGTGACCGAGCGTCCTCTTTACGGCAAGATGGGATTGCCGGTCTTCTTGGTGATTAAGGTATTGTTAATGCGAATGTTGTCGAGGGTCGCGAGGCCGACACCCGCTGGCGCGTCTGCGGTGGGCGTGTCGGTGCCCTCATCGAAGACGACATCGATGGAGGCCACCGGCGTCACGCCGAACACGAACGCCTCCGCCCCGGGGTAGGGCGCGCCGGCAGCGTTGAAGGTTACGCGCGTCCAGTTCGCGGGATCCTGTGGAGCCGCCGAGGGCGTGCCGGAAGCACAACCAAAGAAATAAAAGTTGTCAGAGGTGTCCACCACGTTAAACCGCGGGGCGCCCGCACCGCAGTGTCCGCCTAGCCGATAGTCGAAACCGAGCGCATTGAGGGGGTCGCCCGGCGTCCAACCTGTGATACTGGCGAATGGCGCCGAACAGTCAGATGTTGGGCCGTTCTTATTCAGCAACAATCCCTGATGGGGAGTGCCGCCGCCGGGGTTTGCAGTGCCGTTATCGGGCAGTCCCAACCCGTTCAACCACGTGGAGGTGACGATCTTATTTCCCGCGGGGAAGGGGAAGCAGTCGGCGGCGGTACCGACGAAGATCCCCGCCACCGCGGAATATGTCCCCGCCGCCGCGGCGTTGACGCTGAGAACTCCGACGAGAGCGACCACAGCCGCTCCTATAGCAAGCACACGTATATTCGACCTGAGAGTCATAGATTTTCTCCTTGTTGAAGGTGTGTGACACTTAGCCCAAGAATCTAACGACTTCCCCTGGCTCGGCCCTTGTCTCAAAAGGCTGGCAGGCCGTCACGTCGAACAGGCGGGTAACTGCTCTTTGAGGCGGCACAACTCTATCCCCATTCACTTATTAGTGCAATAGCCAAGTTTGAAGTTTGCCGGAAATCTTCTGGATATGGATACCGTTAGGCTTGAGGCTCTTACGAGAAACCATGGATTGGTAGCCCGCCCTACACTCCCCTACGAACGCTTCTAGATTGAGCGTCAGCGCCCGCTCATCCCACGAAGACAATTCCAGGATGGAACAGTGTTCCCGCGATTCGCGTCGCGATCGCAATCAGCTCTCGTTGCCCGTAGAACACCTTCACCAGCCGCTCCCGGGACAGTTCCGGCAGATTCACCGCCCGCCCGCTGCGGATCAGTGCTGCGCTTTCGTCGTTGGCGGTTACGCAAGGGAACTGCGGCAACAGCTTTCGCGGATGAACCGCCAACTCCTCCACACTTCCCTGCTCGGCCGCCTTCTCCAGTTCTTCCAGCGTGTGCGCTTCCTCGATCTCAAACTCGGCGACCGCCGTCCGCCGCAACGATTGCAAGTGAGCGCCGCAGCCCATCTTTTCTCCCAGGTCGTGCGCCACCGAGCGCATATAGGTGCCGGACGCCACACGGGCTCGAAAATCACAGCAGTTTCGTTTGACGGCAAGAATTTCGAAGTTCTTGATTTCGACCTCAACCGGCTTGAGCGCGACGTCCTGCTTCTTGCGCGCCAGTTTGTAAGCGCGGACCCCGGCAATCTTCTTTGCCGAGAAAGGAGGCGGTAACTGCTGAATGTGCCCCTGAAATTCGGCCGCGCGCCCTCGGAGTTCCTCCAGATCGAGCGTGACCTCTCGCGCCGGAGTGGTAGCCTCCCCGTCCGCGTCGTAGGTATCGGTGGCGAACCCGAAGTAGATCACGCCTTCGTAGCTCTTCTCCGAATGGAGGTAGAACTGCGCCAGCCGCGTCAGGCTGCCCGTAACTACCGGCAGGACTCCGGTGGCGGAGGGGTCCAGCGTCCCCAGGTGTCCGACCGACTTCTGCCCGAGAATCCGCCGCACGCGGTTTACCACGTCATGCGACGTCAGCCCCGCCGGTTTGTCGACCACCAGAACGCCATTCATAGAAATTGGTAATTTGTGATTGGTAATTGGTAATCTGAAAGAGACCCCTTGTCGGATTGCGGCTGTTTTCAAATTACCAATTACAAATTACCAGATTACAAATTAGATGATTCCCCTTCGCGACGACCAGCCCAGCTTTTCGACGCCGTTCATCAACTATTTTCTGATCGTGTTCAACGTGCTGGTCTTCTTGTGGGAACTCTCGGTCGGGATGCAGAGCAGCGGCGCGCTGAATGCCTTCATCGCAGAATTTGGCGTGGTTCCGCGGCACACTGTCGCTGTCCTTACCGGACACTCCTACGACAGTCCGGCCACCGCCATTCTGCCTTTTTTTACTTCGATGTTCCTGCACGGCAGCTTTTTCCATCTGGCCGGGAACATGCTTTTCCTCTGGATCTTCGGGGACAATGTGGAGGACTACCTGGGCCACTTCCGCTACCTCCTGTTCTATCTGGGCAGCGGGATCGTCGCCGCCACGGCCCAGATTCTTCTCAACCCCAACTCTCCCATTCCCACCGTGGGCGCCAGCGGCGCGATCGCCGGCGTGATGGGAGCCTATTTTATCCTGTATCCCCGAGCCCGGGTCCTCGTCTGGTTTCCGCCCATCTTCCTGTTCCACGTAGCCGCCTGGATCATGCTCGGCTACTGGTTCCTGGTTCAGTTTCTCAGCGGGACCGCGTCCTCAATCGCAGTGACTTCCCAAACGACCGGCGGCATCGCGTTCTGGGCTCACGTGGGAGGTTTCGTGGCAGGCGTGTTGATGATTAAAGTATTTTCGGAACGTCCCCACCGACATCGTTATGGAGCATGGTAGTTAGCCGTCATAACGTGAGGCGGAACTGGCTGCGTCCTTGGCCGAATGCTGAGTGCCGACTCACCGTCTCGCTTCCGGCGCCGGCCCCGGCGGCAGAATCTCCGGTTCCTCCGGACGCATCCGCTGCCGCGTCACATACCACACCGCGGCCGTCCACGTCGGAAACAAATCCATTCCCGGGATCAGCTCCGCCGCCAGCGACGGCAAGAATGCCCAATGCCATCCCAACAGACGAATCAGGACGAACGCTACCACCAGGTCGAGCACGGAATCCGCCGGCGACACCGCCCCTTCCACAAAAATCGGGAACCCAATGATCTGGACGGCATCAGCCGCCATCGCCACCAGCCACGCCAGGCGGTGTTCGGGAGACTTCAACGACTTGAAAGTATCCATCCAGGACATGCGAGATGAACCGGCTCTTCAAATTACCAATCACAAATTACCAATTACATATCTCACAAAGTTCCGCCGGCTGGCATGATCACAATCTTCTCGACCGCGCTGTTCTCCGGCACCAGCAGCACATTCACCACTACGCCCGCCACTGTCTCCGCCGACATCATCTTTCGCCGCGGCGCTTTCGGCCACAGCGTTTTCCAAATCGCGGTATCGGTCGCTCCCGGCATCAGCGCAATCACCCGAATCCCCTTCGGCCGCAACTCCTCCCGCAGGGTGTCAGTGAACCCGAGTGCCCCATGCTTGGACGCGTTGTAGGCCGCCGATCCCGAAAACACGCGCTCCGCCGCGATCGACAAATTGTTCACGATCGTGCTGCCCCGCTTCATCACCGCCAGCGCCGCTTGCGTCACCAGGAACGTGCCATTCAGATTGGTATCGATGACCTCAGCCCACATCGAATACGGCAGCTCACTCACTCTGCGATTCGGATGCCCAATCCCGGCATTGTTGATCAGGAAATCGAGCGGCCGGCGGAGTCCGCGAACCAGCGCAAACAGATAGTCCACCGAGTTGGGATCGCGTACGTCACAAATCTGCGCGAGCACAGACCCGCCGAGCTTGCCCAGTTCCCTGCTCGCGGTGGTCAGGCTCCGCGAGTCCCGGCCCGCGATGACGAGATCGCATCCTTCGAGCGCCAGCGCCCGCGCGATGGCGAAGCCGATGCCGCGGTTCGCCCCCGTGACCAGAGCAAGCTTGCCGGTGAAGCGCCTTTCAGGCCTGGTCCTGCCGGCGCGGCTTGTCTTTTGAAATCGCTGGGGCATGACTTGCCAGACTAAGGATACGCAAGTGGAAACAGCTTGTCTTGCGCAGTCTGGATCTTGAGGAGTACCGCCGCCTAAGTTCCGTTCATCCGTTGCCGGATCAGCGACAGGAACTCCGTCCGCGTCTCCTGCTCCTGACGGAAACACCCCAGCATCGAGGAAGTCACCGCTGCGGAATGCTGCTTTTCAACTCCGCGCATCATCATGCACAGGTGCCGCGCCTCGATCACCACGCCCACACCCTGCGGCTCGATCGTCTTCTGGATGGTCTCGGCAATCTGTGTGGTCAGCCGCTCCTGGATCTGTAATCGGCGCGAGAAAATCTCAATCAGCCTTGGAATCTTGCTCAGGCCGATCACTTTGCCGTTCGGAATGTACGCCACATGCACCTTGCCGAAAAACGGCAGCATGTGGTGCTCGCACAGGCTGAACATCTCAATGTCTTTCACGATCACCATCTCGTCGTAGGTAACGGTGAACAGAGCCTTCCGCAACAAGGCTTCCGGATCTTCCTTGTAGCCTCGCGTGAGGTGCTCATACGCTTTCTTGACGCGCTCCGGGGTGCGCGTGAGTCCCTCGCGATCGGGATCCTCGCCGAGGCGGACAAGCATCTCGCGCACCAGTTCTTCATAGCTGGCGCTGGTCAGGGTGGTCGGCTGCGTCGTGGATTTCATAGATTCCGGCTTGGCGATAATTTGTAATTTGCGATTTGTAATTTGTAATTTGCAAGAACCTCTCGGCGACCGGATCCGTAGCCCCCCGGGCAATTGCAAATTACAAATTACCAATCACAAATTCCCCAAGCTCTCTTCTTCTCCCGAATACTCAAACGAATTCATCATCGTCTCTTCGATCCTTACCTTTTCTAGATGCGCCTTCCCGAACCCGCGGTGCACGATTTCGTAGATTGCAATGCACAAGTTTTCTGTAGTAGGCACATTTTCCGCAAATTCTTGGATCAGGTTCAAATTCTGATGATCGTACCGATCGAGGACATGCTGATGCACAAACGCGTCCAAATCCACCAGATTGCAGACCATACCAGTGCGCTCATCCACCGGCCCGCTCACCGTGATCTCCACCATGTAGTTGTGCCCATGCCCGTACGGATTATTGCACTTGCCATAGATAGCGCGGTTCTGCTCCTCCGACATCTCGTCGCTGTGCAGCCGGTGCGAAGCCGAAAACATGTACCGCCGGGTCAGGTGGGCCTTCATGCTTCTCCGTAGAAATCCACGAACAGGTCGGGCGTTTCGTAAACCCGCACCCGATGCAATTGCGCCGTGTTGAGTTTCGGCGCCAGACGTTGCCAGATCGCAATCGCAATGTTTTCCGTGGTCGGAATCCGCGTGAGAAACTCCGGCACTTCCTTGTTCAGGAAGCGATGATCGAGCGCGTCCAGCACTTCCCTGTTCATGATGTCCTTCAACTGTTTCAGGTCCACGACGAAGCCCGACTTCGGATCGACCGCTCCCTTTACCGTAACCTCCAGCGTGTAGTTGTGCCCGTGTCCGTTAGGGTTATTGCACTTGCCAAAAATGCGCACGTTCTCATCCGGCGTGAACTCCGGATTGTGATAGTAGTGCGACGCGGAAAACTCAGCTTTGCGTGTCAGATAGACCATAGTCAGTTGCCAGTGGAACGCTTTCCGTTGCCGCGTGGCCTCTTTCGCAAGACCACGTTGCCAACCAATGCCAGCGCACTCGCCCCGTGCTTACACCAGCCCCGGAGGGGCGACCCCAGCTTAGCCCAGCGCTTCAGCGCTGGGAAAAGCCTCCACCATAGCCTCCGTCCGAGTCCCGGAGGGACGACTGACCTTCCTCGACGCCCGCTCTGAATACACCCGTCCCTTCCACGACACCTCACCCCGCGCATGCGTACGGACGGATCGCAGCAACAAGTAACTGAATACCGGCGGCCCGAAGGCCGTCGCCAGCAGCGTCACGCCCCTCCCAAAATTTGCCCGCCGCACGCGCAGATACAAAGCAACGGCCGCAATCAACAACGGCAGCGTCAACCACGCAACCGCCCACCACGCGAACATTCCCATCGCCCGTCGCACCGGATGCGGGAACAACAACGCCAGATTCTTCGTCCACCCCTCGCGCAACTCACTCCAATTGCGATACATTCGCGTCCGCACGGCATCTGCGCCATAGCGGAAATACACTTTGTACCCCGCTGCCCGGAAAGCGCGCGCCAGGGCGACATCCTCTAAGATCATGTCGGCCACAACCGCGTGCCCACCCACAGCCTCGTACGCATCCCGACGAACCAGGATGTACTGTCCGTTCGCCGCCACCACTCCTGAACTCTGATCGCGCACTTTCTCGGGCGGATACTCCGCCGCCAGTTCCGCGAAGATCACCGGCATCACCGCCTTCTCCGCAAACGTAACGACGATCTGCTCCGGCGAATACGACAACAGCTCAGCCCGATTCTCCTTCGCTTCCGAAAGAGCCCGCCCCAGCGAACCCGGCGAATGCACCGTGTCCGCATCCGTAAACAGCAACCACTCCCCGCGCGCTTCTCTGGCCCCGCCAACGACCGCGTTGTTCTTTCCTGTCCAGCCGCTGGGCACCGGTCCCGGCGCGACTACCCGCACGCCCGGGAAACTCTCCGCAATCGCGCGGGTTCGGTCGGTCGAATGGTCGTCCACCACGATGATCTCGAACGCCACGCCCGTCTGCGTCACCAGCGACGCCAGGCAATCCCCCAGGCACACCTCTTCATTCCGGGCGGGGACGATGATCGAAACCTCAGGCGTGGCTGGAACAGCAATATCCATACGGATTTCCGCTATTATAGCGGGGTGAGACGAACGCTCCTTACTGTTGGATTACTGGCAGCCCTGATTGGATGCTATAGCGGCACTCGCCCGCCCCGCATCGGCCAGAACGCCCCCGACTTCACCGTGCAGGATTCCGACCACAAAATCACCCTCAACCAGTTCCGCGGTCAGGTTGTAGTGCTGAATTTCTGGGGTACGTTTTGCCCTCCCTGCATCGCAGAAATGCCCTCGCTGATCCAGATGCAGGCCAAGCTCAAGAAGAACGGCGTCACGGTCCTCGGCGTCAGCATCGACGCCGACGATGGCGCGTATCATAAATTTCTGAAGGATTATGGCGTCAACTTTGTCACCGTCCGCGACGAAGCGCAGAAGAGCAGCACTCTCTACGGCACGTTCGGCTGGCCCGAAACCTATGTGATCGACCGCAACGGCGTGGTCCGCCGCAAGTTCATCGGAGCAGTGAACTGGAACAGCCCGGAAATCACCGACTACCTGAGCAAGCTCTAAACCTGCTTTTACTTTCTGCCTCCGGCTCGGCGGATGGGGGCCGGCAGAATCATGGACACCTGTTCTCGATACTGCGCGTAGGCTTCCCCGTAGAAGCGCAACAAGTCACGCTCCTCGAGTTGTATGGCCAGCAAGATATAGCCGGTAGTCGCGACCGCGAACAGCAGGTGACCTTGTGTCATGGTGGGCGCTGACCAGAAAGCCAGGAGAAAACCCAGGTAGATCGGGTGCCGCACGATTTTGTAGAGCAGCGGGGTCTTGAAGGCCACCGGCGTGTAGTCGCTCCCGCGCCAGTGCAACCACACCTGTCGAAGCCCGAACAGGTCGAAGTGGCTGATCAGAAATGTAGATACCAGGACGATCACCCAGCCAAGCCAAAACAAAGCTTGGAGCAACCCCCGGCCCGTGCCGTTATCCACGCTCCAAACGACACCCAGCATGGGCCGCCACTGCCAATACAGCAGAACGAGCGCAAGACTAGCTACCAGCACGTAGGTGCTGCGTTCTACCTGTATGGGAACGATTCGGGTCCACCAAGCCTTGAAGCCTTGCCGTGCCATTCCGCTGTGCTGGACAGCAAATAAGCCAAGCAGCAACCCATCGATCAAGAGGGAAGTTCCGAACGCCCCTGGCGGGCCTGAATCAACCGATTTTGGTACCACTACGTTGCCGACAAACCCGATTGCATAGAGAAAGCTTCCAAAGAACACGAAATAACAGACGACACCGTAGATCAAGGTCAGGAACTTGGCCATGACGAGCCTCCCTTCCCAGGGATGAACAAGGGGCGACGTTCACTCCGGCTTAGCGGAATTTTCTTTTGCCGGGGAAAACAGCGGCGATTGTACACCCAGTTGCCCGCTCGCAGTTGGCCCTACAATTGGACTTGCTTCAATCTCAGCGAATTCGTAATCACCGACACCGAACTGAAGCTCATCGCCGCTGCCGCAAGGATCGGGCTCAGCAGCAGTCCAAAGAACGGATACAGCACCCCCGCTGCAATCGGCACGCCCACCGAGTTGTAGATAAACGCAAAGAACAAATTCTGCCGGATGTTGCGCATGGTCGCCTGGCTCAGCTTTCGCGCCCGCAGAATTCCTTCAAGGTCTCCTTTAAGCAGGGTGATCCCCGCGCTCTCCAGGGCCACATCGGTGCCGGTTCCCATCGCGATCCCGACGTGGGCTTGCGCCAGTGCCGGCGCATCGTTGATGCCATCGCCCGCCATGGCGACAACTCGACCTTCCTTCTGGAGCGCGCTGACGATCTCGGTTTTCTCCGCGGGCAGGACTTCTGCCCTGAAGTCCTCGATTCCGACGCTGCGCGCAATCTCCTGCGCCGTAGTCTGGTTGTCGCCCGTGAGCATCACCAGCCGGATTCCCTGAGCTTTCAGCGCGCGCAGTGCGGCAGCGGCGTTTGCTTTAACCGGATCGGTGATCGCGATGTTCCCGGCGTATTGTCCATCGATGGCAACATAGACCCGTGTCGCGCCCGGCACCGCAGCTACGAAAACAGCATTCTTGCGACCGGACCCGAAAACACCGAGGTCGGTCATGAGCGCGCGATTCCCTGCGGCGACTCGCTTCCCTTCTACCGACCCCTTCACGCCTTTGCCGGCCACGTACTCGAAGCCGGACACTTCGGAGGGCCTGAGATTCTGCTGGCTCGCGCATTCCACGATGGCTGCCGCCAGCGGATGTTCGCTCGCCCGCTCCACGCTGGCGGCGAGACGAAGCACCTCGGCGTCGCTATATGCTTTGACCTTCGGCTTCCCCTCCGTCAACGTCCCCGTCTTGTCGAAGACGATGGTGTCCACCTTCTCCAGCGTCTCCAGCGCTTCCGCATTCTTGATCAGTACGCCGGCATGCGCCCCGCGGCCCGTGCCCACCATGATCGCCATCGGCGTCGCCAGCCCCAGCGCGCATGGACACGCGATGATCAGCACCGCCACCGCATTCACAATCGCATGCGCAAACCGCGGCTCCGGCCCGAAGAACGCCCAGGCAATAAATGTTAGAACTGCAATCGCAATCACCGCCGGAACAAACCACCCTGCGACACGGTCCGCCAGCCGCTGAATCGGCGCCCGCGTCCTCTGCGCCTGGCTTACCAGCCGGACGATTTGCGCCAGCATGGTCTCGCTGCCGACGCGTTCGGCACGCATCACCAGCGACCCGTTGACATTCACGGTCGCGCCGATCACCCGCGAGCCCGCAGTCTTCTCCACCGGAATCGACTCACCTGTGATCATGGATTCATCCACCGCGCTCGATCCCTCGAGCACCACCCCGTCCACCGGAACTTTTTCTCCCGGACGCACCCGCAGCTTGTCGCCGGCCGTCACCTGATCTAGCGGGAGGTCGCGCTCCGATCCATCCGCGGCGATCACCCGCGCCATCTTCGGACTCAAATCCAGCAGCGCCCGGATCGCGCTCGAAGTCCGGCTGCGCGCCCGCAGTTCCAGAACTTGTCCCAGCAACACTAGTGTTACGATCGCCGCCGCCGCTTCGAAGTACACGTCGGGCCGGTCATCCATGCTGCGAAATGACGCTGGAAAAATTCCCGGAAAGAGTGTAGCCACCACGCTGTACAGGTAGGCCACGCCCGTGCCCATAGCGATCAGCGTGAACATATTCGTGCTGCGGTTCACCACTGACGCCCATCCCCGCTGGAAAAATGGCCATCCGCCCCAGAGCACAACCGGCGTCGCCAGCAACAGCTCCAGCCACGGCAGTCCCCGGCTCCACGGCGCCGACATGAAAGTGTGCGGCGAAAGCATGCTGCCCATGGCGATCGCCAGCAGCGGCACCGTCAGCGCCGCACTGACCCAGAACCGTCGCGTCATGTCCCGAAGCTCGGGATTCTCTTCTTCCAGAAGAGTCACGGTGCGCGGCTCGAGCGCCATCCCGCAAATGGGGCAACTCCCCGGCCCCGGCCTCACGATCTCTGGATGCATCGGGCACGTGTACTCCGTCTTGGCCGCAGGCTGCGCGGGCGACTCCGGCTCCAGCGCCATTCCGCACTTGGGACACGGCCCCGGCCCCGCCTGCCTAACTTCAGCGCACATCGGACACACATAGATCCGCGCACCGCTCTTCCCTGCCCCATCAGCCGCTGCTGCGGGCTTCGCGGGCGCTGGCCCCGTTCCCAGCGACACCAGCCCCGATCCCATGGGCTTGGGCGGCGAAGAAAGAATTTTCTCGGGACTCGATTGGAATTTGGCGAGGCACCCGGCGGAGCAGAAAAAGTACTCCCCGCCGTCATGCTGTGTCTTGAACTTCGCCGTCGCGGTATCCACTTTCATGCCGCAGACCGGGTCCACTGCCCTAACGCTCTCCGACTTCTCTGTGTGAGTGTGGTCCATCGCTGTCGCTCGCCAGATCGCCCTTGGCGGAATCCAGCCCTTATTAGATACTCAAAGGGTAAACTGCGAATCTAGCATTTTAGGGAGAGAAGACGATGACGTACCTCGAGATCGCGTTCCGCTACCAGTCGCAGCCAGGAGAGAAAGAGCTGCGCGCGCTCGATAGCGTACGCGAAGTCTACGGTATCCAGCGCATGCAGTTCAACGAAAAAGACCGCTCTGTGCGCGTGCTTTTCGACGCCTCCCGCCTCAATGAAGAAGACGTCGCCCGCCTCCTGCGCCAGGCGGGCCTCGACCTGAAGGACAAGCTGGTTCTCGCCTGAATGTCGGATTTCAAACCGTGCCTGGGACGACTGCGGGCCCGGAAAACTGACGGCTGAGAGCTGAAGGCTGTTTTTCCCACACCCCCGCCCCGCATCCCTTTCAGTCTTTGAATAGGAATGATCGGGGGAAGGCTGTCAGGAAACGAAGCGGAGTGTCGGCGAACCGGTTATGCAAAGGGGCACCCAGATCTACCTCTGGCCGAAGTGTTTTCCGAGTACCCCGTTGCGCGCCACTTCGTCTGTTCCGAGAGAAGCATCTGGTGTGCCATTGCTAAACCCTTGCCAGTGTGGACGTTTACCACACCCCAACGGGTAGGTTTTGCGCGTGGCAGGAAACTTTTACGCTTCTTGACGGTTGTCTGGCGGGCGATCCAACGGATTTCCACAGCCAGCGCTGGGTTCCAGCTTCGGGTTGACGGCCGCTCGGTGCGAGGATCGCATTGCAGAAAGGGAAAAGAATGGTGCGCCCTGAGAGATTCGAACTCCCGACCTTCTGGTTCGTAGCCAGACGCTCTATCCAACTGAGCTAAGGGCGCACAGGTGCGGAAAATGCTTTGAAGATTATAACGGAAAGAGACGAAGATTTGGGCTGCCGGCTGCCAGTTGGGCGATGTAGTTCTGTTTCCTCGTGATCCGGTTCTCCGCTGGTGCGCCTTCTTCTACATCAGAATGCGTATCTCACTGAAAGCGTGACTAGATTTCCGCGGAAGTTTCGCGGCGCGAAGAGGTCTTGCACCGCTCCCGCCGTCGGGTCTTCGTGATAACCGTAATAATCCCAATACGCTTTCCCGGTCCAGTATCTCGCGAAGCGATAATCCACCCCACCGTACGGATGCAGGTACTTCGAATTGAGCGGGCCGGTTACTGCGCTGGGAATCAAGGCCTGGGGGTCCAGGCGCAGTTCGCTGCCACTCGTGCCCGTCAGGTTCGCGCCCAGCCGCGCCGTCACGCGGCGCACTGGAGTCACCGTAATATCAAAATAGCCGTTGTGCGAGTGATTCGTGTAAGTAGAGAGCTGCTGTACCAGCCCGGGCACATCCGGGCAAGGTTGAATTCCCGGTCCGGGCTGTCCCGCCGCCACGCTGACGTAGCAAATCAGAATCTGAGAGAAAACGTCGTTGTATTCGTAACCGATCTCCATCCCCAATTTCTCATTGGGCTGGATCATTGCCGCGAAGCCGTAGGCGCGATTGTGATTGAGATCGTTGATCTGAAACACGTTGTTCCGGCCTTCAAAGATGGTAACCGATCCGTTCAGGTTCAACCAGTCCGCCGCTTTGTATTTTGAGCGGATCCGGTATTCCTGCAACTGCCGCGGGCTGATGCGCGTAAAAGCGTTATCCGCGCTCATCAGTTCGGTATCGAAGCTGATCCGGAAGTTCCGGGTTGGCCTTGCCCAAATTCCAAAGACCGCTCCATGCTCGTCGATGAACGTCTCTCCCGTGTCTTCACTTGGGGACGAGACCAGGGAAATCGAACCATCCGCGTTCTGCGTGCATTCCGCCGGCAATACTCCAGATTGCAGGGCGCACGCGCCACGGGCGGCATTGCTCGGAAAGAAGATGGCATTCGTGGTGCTGAAAAAGCCGTCATCGACCGCCCGATGACGGTACCGGTAGCCCAGGCGCATCCCGATCTTCGAAGAGAACTGATATTCCAGCTCCGCTAGATTGGTTTTCTCATCTTGCTTCAGGAGATTGCTGTTCACGACTACCGCCACATCCGGCGCGGAGCTGTTGGTATGGACCGGCGTTCCCGGCGTGCCATCAGCCGGCGCCGCGCACGATGCCGGCACCGTGGCGGTAGGACTGAAGACGTTGGCCGGGGTCAGCAAACTGGCGCTGAAAAACGAGCACGCGGTGGAAACGAAACTCACCGGATTGTGCCAGTTTGAGTAGTGGAACGAATCGATAAAGCTGAGTTGGCCTGTGATGTGCCAGGTTGCGCCAAAATCCGCGCTTGCCGCCACGCGCCGCCCGTGGATCGGGCCAGTGTTGGTCTGGTTCCTCAGGTTCGAGCGCGATTCCCTGCCGAAGGGAGATTGGATGTAATCGAAAACATCGGTATCGCCGCCCGAATAGCTGGCGCGCGCTGCCAAATCCCACGCCTTCCAATAATTTGTTTGCAAGCTGAACTGCTCGGTCGGCACATTCGTGCGCGTTCTGCCGTGATTCAGATAGCTGAAGTAGGCATTGCAAGCCGGGTTTACAAAGCCCGTCCCTGCCTGAAACGTCGCGCTGCAAGGCTGATTCGCTCCGGCATTCAGGGGCACGCCCAAATCCACGTTTTGTCCGTTTGCTAACTGAAACAATGGGTTCTGGTTGGGGTCAGTCTGTACATTGTCTGCCTTGTTAAAGTTCCAAATCTGGTCGTAGCTGATGTTGGTCCGGGGCAGGGCTCTGAAATCCACTCCCACACGGTACGTGTTCACAGTGGTCTTCCAGTTCTGTAGCAGGAGCTGGTCGGTGCCCTGGTGAATGGTGGAAAACGCCGGGCCTTCATTGATGTTGCGCGCGTATCCCAACCGCAGCCGCACCTTGCCCTCGGGCCGCAAAAGCAGGCTGTAGTCCCCCAGCTTTCTACGGGTGTTTTGCAGGTGCGGCGAAGTCTTCAGCACGCATGCCGTACACGCCGTGCCTCCGTAGCCGGCCGGGCCGTTCGCGAAGGGCGTGGTCGGGTTCAGCGGGTTCGCCTGTAGCGAGTAATCCCAGGTGTTTTGGTCCTTTCGGAACATGGCCCCGAAGTTGTACCAGCGGTTCTTGCCGATGCGCAGCCGCGACACATCGTAGGGGTCGCCGCCGTACCCATAGTTATTGAAATACAAGTTGTCGAACAGCGTTCCATGATGATTGAGCGACCGCATTTCCGTCGTGAATCCGAACAGCCGCGCCCCTTGCCGCAGATTGACAAATGTGTTGTAGGCCTGAGAATCCCCGGAGGTGCTGGTGAACCGGCCTCCGAATTCGATCGATTGCTTGATGTTGTAGTTATCCTGCTCTACACCCTTCTGTTCGTCTTCTTGTTGCGCCGACGCCGTTGACGCACAAAGCATCAGCAGCGCACTCAGAGCGGCCACGCGTGCCCATACGACTCGACGCTTCCTCTCGGACTCTCGTCCTTGTCCCGGTATTGGCATCGCAACCTCTCAGTTTAGGGGGTGAAGAAATGTCCGTTGCTGTTCGATCCATGAATGGCCGCGTGGCACATCGTGCAAGCCTGATATTTCAGTGCTTGGTTATGGAACGTCGGGGTCGCCGGGGCTCCCTCATCCGCGGAGAATGCGTGGCATTCGAGGCAGAGCAAGTTCACGTGCGCGCGCTTGAGCAGCCGAGCATTCGACGAGCCGTGGGGCGTATGGCAGCCCACGCAGCCTTCCACCTTGACGGCTTCATGCTCATACACGAAAGGTCCTGCCTTGTCGCTGTGGCACTTGAAGCAGCCGGTGTCCTGCCCTGAAGTTGCGCGAAGTTGCCGCGTCAGAAATCCGCCGTGCGGATTATGACAGTCATTGCACCGCACCAACCCCTCGTTGACCCGATGACGAAAGGGACGGTTGAACTGCTGGTTCACTTCCTGGTGACAGCCGTAGCACAGCTTCGGCGCCTTCTCTTTCATCAGGAACTGGTTCTCTTTGGGATGATGCGGCGAGTGGCAGTCAATACAGCTCACGTTGTTCTGCAAGTGGACCGACCGCGCGAAATTGCTGTGCTCTTCTCCATAGGTGTGGCAGCTCAGACAGCGGCTACTGATTTCCTTAGCGGACGCGTCCTTGAACGTGAAGATCTTCGATTTATCTCCGCCGCCCTCGACGTGCTCTTTGCCGGGTCCATGGCAAGCCTCGCAGCCGTGCCATTCCGGCCCCTTCTTCGTGTCGAGGGTCGTCACAAAGTGGCGGGAGTCTTCATAATTCTTGTAGAAGCCCTTGGAGGGCATGTCTTCATGACAGGTCTTGCAGACCTCTATTCCTACGTACTGGGAAGGATCGGTGGAAGGCTGATACTTCGATTGCCCGGCCTGCTTGTCCTTGGCTTTCCCAGACGCGGCAGAGCCAGGCATCGTCACAGTCACGACCGCAAAGATCGTTGTAACGATCGCGGCAGCAAATAGAGTACGCGGCTTCGGCATTTACACCCCCGTGCAAGACGGCCGAGCAACGAGAAAATAAGTGGTGTCAGTGGGCCCATTATTGACGCTGCAGCGCATCAAGATATGTGACCCGGGTCACTAAGCGCTGTGACTTTTCGCGCGTTACAACCGCCGCGGCAGCAAAGTGTCCATTTGTTTCCTACCTCGCGTATACACTTCTCTTCGGTGAAACGAACGCTCCGGCCTACAGAAGTCGAGAATTTCGGGACTGTCGCGGCCGCACGAAGGGGTGGGGGATTTCCAATTCGGGAAACTGGGCTTCTGAAGCGCCGCCGCTCCACTCGAATCCACCCCCGCCCCAAGGCCCGGCTTAAAAATCATCCCTTCCCGCGCCTTGCCGTTCATCCCACCAGCAGCGGCTCGGCGAAACGCAGGTGGCGGACACATCCCTGCTCCTCCACCGCCTCCTGTGATCCCAGCCACGGCTAATCCACCGACCGTGAGAACCTGGAGGCGGAGAAGCGGTCTCGAAATGGCGGGGGCACAGCCCTTCGACTCAGGGGTAAGACATCCTTCTTTCGCCGCGGGCGAACGCCGGACAACAGCAGCGCCCCTACAGGGGCCTTAGCCCCTGTGCACGAAACTGTGACGGCACACCAGGAACCTTCCGACGAAGTTGTGCGCTGGCCTAGAGTTTGACTGTGCTGCCGCGCAAGCCTTAGTTTGTGGCAATCCCCGTCGCCGAGAACCACCGTACGGCTCCAGTGCCTGGGCCCACGAACACGATGGGGACAACACAGGGACTGGGAAGCACCACGGTGTCTTCTATTTTCGCGTTCCCCGTCGTCGTGGCCAGAAAGGCGCCTGTGACCACCACCACAGTGGTTGCCGTGGGCGGGGTGGTCGAGGCGTCAATGCTCCGGCAACTCACAATTCCGCGAAACGTAGCCGCCGGGTTTGCTCCCGTGGAGACCAGAACCAAACCACGTATTTCGATCTCCAGTTTCCCATCCGATCCGAGTTCGCCTTCGACCGTAGGGTTCGTCCAAGGAGCGCCAGCCCCCGGAACCCCCTGGATCGCATTCGCTGCGCCAAGGAACGGACCTGTCACCCCAAACATGGTGTCGAATTCCAACACCTTTGGCTCGTCGGACCTAGCGGACGAGAGTGTTTGGGTATACAACCCGCCAAGCAACAACAATACTGGCACCACCACCGCCTTTTTCATGATGGACTCCTTTTGTCTTGATGGGACCCGGGAAGGACCTACCAACTGCTGCTCTGCTTGGGCTCGCAACTACGAGGCCAAAGAACGGGAGAGGTCCAGAGGCTAACGTAACCTACTGTAAAGAAGGGTGGTACCCTGCGTTGTTGGAAAATCTGCGGAGGAATCCTCTTCCTAAAATCGGTAGCAGACTCCAAGACTCCTCCGAATATTCATATCAAATCCAGCATGGGTCTTTGCCCGAGTTCTAAAATCGTCCCTTAGGGCGCGCCAATTTCGTCTACGCGTTGCGGAGCCGTACCACCGGAGGGAACTACACCGCCCTTACCGCCTATCCGGAGCAAAGGCTAGGACAGCACAACCGGGGCATCACTCCCTCGACCCGAAACTGCGGTCCTTAGGATTTGGGTATCAAGAGAAGTTCCTGACGCGAACCGAGGCCATGAAACGAGAACGTTTTCTGAAATCCGGCCAGGGACGCGAGGAGCTCAAGCGCATTCTCGCGCCCGCACGCTCAGTTGGATAGAGTCCGCCTCCGGTGGAAACCAGAAGGTCGGGAGTTCGAATCTCTCAGGGCGCGCCATTCTTCCCTTCCGTCAGGGAAGGTTCCAATCTTGTCCACAATGAGGCCCGAAAGGAGCCTGTGGTTTGTCTCAATGAGAAGCCGTCAGATGCACTTCCGACGCCGGCTCTCCACTCCGCAGCTTCTTCACACCCATCAGCTCAACTGCTTTGGCGGCGATGTGTTCGGCGGAAACTTCGAATTCTTTGATTAACTCCCACGGTGCACCGGAGTCGCCGAAGCGATCTTTCACGCCAATCGCTCCCGTGATCACCGGAATGCCATAGAGCGAAGGCGCCTGCGTGATCGCGCTCGCGACCGGCCACGCCAGCGCGCCAATCTGATGTTCCTCAGCGGTCACGACGACGCTGGTGTCGCGGGCCGCGCGCACAATGGCCTCGGTGTCCAGTGGCTTCAGCGTGTGCAGGTTCAGGACGCGGGTTTCGTAGCCGAAATCAGACTTCAGGATCCACGCCGCCCGCATCGCTTCCGGCACCATCGGCCCGCAGGCAATGATCGTTAGGTCTTCGCCTTCGTCGCGATATTCGGATTCCAGCCTGGTCTCGAAGGCATCGATGAAGTTGTCGGCCTCCTTCCGCAGCCGAATCACGTTGGCCTTGCCGAATACGAACGGGGTTTTCTCATCGGTGACGATCGGGGTCGCTTCGCGCGCAAAACGAATGTACTTCGGCCCAACATGCTTCAGCAGCAGGTAGTCGGTGGCTTTGCGGGTCTCGACGATGTCGCAGGGGACGACCACGTTCATGTTGGGCAGTCCACACATGGCGAACAGGTCTTCGAGCGCCTGGTGGGTAGCGCCGTCGGGCCCGACACTGACGCCGCCGTGCGCCCCGGCAATCAGCACATTAAAATTGCCGTAACAGATCGAGGTGCGAATCTGATCGAGATTGCGGGCGGCGGCAAAAGTGCCATAGGTGCCAAAGACCGGCAGCTTCCCTTCTTTCGCTAACCCCGCCGCGGCTGAGGTTGCCGATTGCTCGGCGATCCCCATGCTGATCCAGCGCGGTTTGCGCTCGGGCTTATTGGCGTAGAACTCGCTGATGGTGATGGAGCCGGAGATGTCGAGGCCCAGGCAGACCACGCGCGGGTCGTCGCCATTTGCCGCCAGCGACTGGCCGAATCCCAGGCGCGTGGGCTTCATCTGGACTTTCATCTTGGCGTCGGCGTTCCACCAGTAATTACGATGGAAACGCGGCATCTTGGCTTCCAGTCTCCGCTCGACTACCGCCTGGTACTGCTTCGCGCGCTCAAGCAACTGTTCAACGGGAATGCAGCCATCAAGGCCCAGTTCGTGCAAACCCTTGTTCATCTCTTCCAGGTTGGGTGACTTGCCGTGCCACCCGGCGATGTCTTCCATGAAGCTGACGCCCTTGCCCTTTACCGTGTCGGCAATGATCACGGTCGGCTTGCCGCAACCCGCTT
>Ga0209726_10004110_pt1 | contig 18952 bp, 21 predicted proteins | sample Subgrocontami54m_FD_187453 | JGI IMG/M metagenome (GOLD analysis project Ga0209726, IMG submission 187453) | Subsurface groundwater microbial communities from S. Glens Falls, New York, USA - GMW46 contaminated, 5.4 m (SPAdes) (version 3) | ecosystem: Environmental > Aquatic > Deep subsurface >... | reverse complement strand
GCCATTACCAAGGGGCAGGGGCTGCCGGAGGATCTCGAAGTGCTCCTGGAAATCGGCGAGGCAGTGACTAATACTTCTCTTTGTGCGCTGGGCAAGACCGCTGCGAACCCGGTATTGACGACGCTTCGTTTTTTTCGGGATGAATATGAAGCCCACATAAATGAAAAGCGTTGTCCGGCAGGTGTTTGCCACATGCCGAAAACGGAGGCGGAAGCGGACGTTTCCTGACCTCCGTAAAGAGATAAAAAAAGGCGCCCCAGCTTGTTGCTGCGGGCGCCTTTTTTGTTGGCTTTCTAAAACCTGACGGCCCCGTAAAAAATTGAATTATCCTTGCTTTTGTCTCACCCGGCCGTCACAATCTGGTTATTCGAGTTGGGGGATTGGCGCATCTTCCCGATTGATGCCCAGTTTTTGGGTTCTTGCGATCTCCCGGAGTTTCAGCTTGATAATGACAACGAGGGACAGGATAAAGAGCCAGAAGATGGCCAGACTCTCATAAATGATATAACGGGCATAAGGCGCGGTGGGGAAGACTTCTATCTTGCCCTCCGCTCCCCAGAGCGGGGCAATGCTCAGCAAGAGGAGAATCAGGGTATAAAAAAGTTTTTTCATCATCTGTCCTAACTAAGGTACCCGATTATGGTCATCGTCACGATGTAGGCGATATAGCCGACGCTGATCCAGGTGAAAAGCGGACTCGCCTCGCCACGGCTGCTTTTCTTGTCAAAAAGAGGCAGCAGGAAAAGCAGCCCCATGGCTGTCACGATGAGGAGAATCGCCATGACCTCGCCGTTTAGACCTAAAATCTCACCGGGGAATAATTTCAAGGTTTGGAAGACAAAAAGAAAATACCATTCCGGCTTGATGTTTTCCGGGGTGGGGGCCAAAGGGTCTGCCTTGATGCCGATTTCCGGCGGGAAAAATACCGCAAGCGTGACCGTCACCCCCAGCAGCAAAAGCCAAACAATCAGGTCGTGATAAAAGGCGTTGGGGAAAAAGGGGATGGACGCGGGGTTGTTTTTTTCTTCCCGCCGGGGGACGCTCAGGCCGTGATACTGCACCAGAAGGGCATGCAGGCCGATCAGAAGAAGCGTCACCAGGGGCAGCACGGCAACGTGAAAGGCGTAAAAACGGGTGAGCGTCTCCCCGGTCACATCGACGCCTCCCCTTAAAAAGGCCATCAGAAACGTTCCCACAAGAGGCAGGGCTTTGACGCCGCCCGTGGCTACCTTCACGCCCGCCAGGGCGCGTTCATCCCAGAGCAGGAGATAACCGCTGAGGCCGAAGAAGATCAGGATGCCCAGGAGGATAAAACCGGTGAACCAGATAAATTCCCGCGGTTTCCGATAGGACTTGACGAGCAAGGTACCGAAGAGATGGATAAAGAGAAACAGGAGGGTTAATTGCGCGCCCCAATGGTGAAAAGAGCGAAAAAACCAGCCCAGATGCAACTTGGTCACGATCTCCACGATGCTCTTGTGGGCAAAATCCGGATGGGGTACATAGTAGAAAGCCAGGATCATGCCGGTGATAAACTGCAAGCCGATGAGGAAAAGGATCATGCCCCCGGTGTAATATAAAAAATCGCCACTGTGCACCGGCACGGTCTTGCTTTGCGCCAGCTTGACAAGGTCGCTAAAATCGTAGCGGTCGGTAAACCAGTTCTTAAGCCTTCGGAAGTTCAACCTTTACCCCTTTCCGGGCTACGATGAGTTTATCACCCTCAATGGTATGGACAAAAATCTCCAGCGGTTTGGGCGGCGGTCCTTTGATATTCTGCCCGTTTTCATCAAACCAGCCCTGGTGGCAGGCGCAGTAAAACTTTCTCTCGGCGGGCTTATAAGTCACATTGCATTCCATGTGGGTGCAGACGCCCTTAATGGCCAAGATAGCGCCGTCGGCCTTCCGGAAGAAGATGCCCGGTTTGCCGCCCCAAGCGAAGAGCTTGGTCGTGTTGGGCGCCAGGTTCATATAATCCGCCGCTTTCAAGACCACAAAGTCCGGTTCCTTGCCCAGGGTGGGGAAGGCAAATTTGCCCACGGCATAGAGCGCTCCGGCAGAAAACGCCGTCAGCCACCCGCCGAAAAGGGTGTTCAGAAATCTCCGCCTGGTAATGAGGGAATAATCAATCTTCATCTTTGCCCATGCCTAATACCTGCTTCGTTTTATATTTTACGAGCCGTTTTCTTAAGGCAACAATAGCATCGGTCGGCCGCACCTTCTTGGGGCAGGCGTCGATACAGCGGAAGACGGTATCGCAACCCCAAACGCCCTGCTCATCATTCACCGCCGCGAGCGTACTCTCGGCGCGTTCATCGCGGGAATCCCCCATGAATCGCTCCAGCTTGGCAAAGGCATGCGGCCCCAGATAGCCGGGATCGCGCGACGGGACGGGACAAGCCCCATAGCAGGAGGCGCAGAGGATGCAGTTCACGTACTGGTCAAAGCTGTGCCGCGCGGCGGCGGACTGGGGTATTTCTTTTTCCGGGTCGGGACTTTTTCGCACCAGCCAGGGCATGATCTTCTCGTAATTTGCCCAGAAAGGCGTGAGATCAACCACCAGATCTTTAATGATCTCCAGGTTGGGCAGGGGTTCCAGAATGATGGTATCGGTATCGAAGGGCGCCACCTGGGTGCGGCAGGCCAGATCGATCTTGCCGTTGATCACCATGGCGCAGGAGCCGCAAACCGCCGCCCGGCAGGAAGAACGAAAGGCGAGCGTTCCGTCGATCTCATCCCTGATCCGGATGAGCACGGCCAGCACCGTCAGCCCCGGGATGACCTTGATGCGGTAGGAAGCCAGGAATGGTTCCCGTGACCGTTCCATGGCGTCATAGCGCAGAATTTTAAAGGTGTAATAGTTGTCTTTAATCAATATTGCCTCGCCATCGGCTGATACTTGGTAAAAGAAACTTCCTTGAATGAAATCTCCGGTTCGCCTTGCTCCCCTGGGCGGGCAAGCGTGTGCTTGAGCCATTTTTCGTCGTCCCGGGTCTTAAAATCACGACGAAAATGCGCCCCCCGGCTCTCTTCCCGCAGCAGGGCGCCCAGGGTGATCGTATGGGCCACGTCGAGCATGGCGGCCAATTCCATGGCATGCATCAGTTCGTAGTTCATCTGCCGCTTGGGAGAGGAGACTCTAACCTGCGGGTATCTTTTCTTCAGGCCGACAATAATGCGCAAAGCCTCCTCAAGCTCCTGCTGCTTGCGGAAGATGCCCACGTTGTCGCTCATGGTCTTGGCCAGTTCCGCAAATATCCAGTAATATTTTTCTCCGCCGCCGCCCTCCGTGAGTTGGCGCAGCCGGGCCGCCGCCTGGGTCTCTTTCTCCCGCAAGAGCTTCTCGCTCGGTGGCGTCGCTTGTCCCATCAGGTACTCCGGAATTAACAACGACGCCAGCTTGCCAAAGACGATGGTGTCGAGGAGCGAATTGCCGCCCAACCGGTTGCCGCCGTGCACGCTGACGCAAGCGCACTCGCCCACGGCGTAGAAGCCCTTTACCGCCGTTTCGCAACGTTCGTTCACGTCGATCCCGCCCATGGAATAGTGCTGACAAGGCATAATGGGAATCGGAGCGGTGACCGGGTCAATGCCGATGAAGTCGAGACAGATGTTTCTGATGCCGGGCAGCCGTTCGAGGATACGCTTTTCGCCCAGATGGCGCAAATCGAGTTTTATATAGGCGCCCAGCGGATGCTCGAAGGCGCGGCCTTCTTCCATTTCCGTCGTGATGCTCCGGGCCACGATATCGCGCGGCGCGAGTTCCATGGCGGTGGGCGCATAGCGTTCCATGAAGCGTTCCCCGCGGTTGTTCACCAGATAGCCGCCTTCCCCCCGGCAGGCCTCGGACATGAGAATATTGGCGCCGATAATGGAGGTGGGATGGAACTGGACAAATTCCATGTCCTTCACAGGAACGCCGGCCTGATAGGCCATGCCGATGCCGCTGCCCGAATTGATTAAGGCATTGGTGGAGTGCAGGTAAACCCGCCCATAGCCGCCCGTGGCAAAAACCGTCGCCTTGGCCTTGAGGGGCACGATCTCGCCCCGGCGCAGGTCCAGGGCCGTCACGCCGTGACAAACGCCGTCCCGGACCACCAGCTCCAGGACATGCCATTCGTTATAAAAGATAATACCTTTAGAAATGGCCTTCTCATAAAGCGTGTTCAGTAACACATGACCGGTGATGTCAGTGGCATAACAGGTCCGGGGGTAGCCCGCCCCGCCGAAGGGGCGCTGGGCAATGGAGCCGTCGTCGAATCTGCTGAAGGGCACGCCCCAGTGTTCCATTTCATAGACGATGTTGACGGCTTCCCGGCACATGATTTCCACCGCTGTCTGATCCGCCAGGTAGTCGCTGCCCTTTACGGTATCAAAGGCGTGCTTTTCCCACGTATCGTCCCGCCCCTCCGGGTGATTGGCCAGTGCGGCGTTGATGCCGCCCTGGGCGGCGATCGAATGGGAGCGGAGGGGATGAACCTTGGTGATGATTGCCACCTTGAATTGGTCGCACAAACCGACGGCCGCCCGCAGGCCCGCCAGTCCGCCGCCCACAATGAGCACGTCGTGGCAAAGCATAATCAGGATACCCGGAAATACAGATAGGCAAGGGTGATGAAAATGACCGATGCCGCGACATTGGAGACCCACAGGAGTTGTTTTTCTTTTTTGTAGCCCAGGTCAACGGCCACGGTTCTCAGGCCATAGCAACTGTGGAAGGTAAAGAGCAAGAGGATCAACACATCGAGGACGGGATGGCGATGGAGGCTCAACGCCCAGTCGAGCTTTTTGTCATGCGTGTGGAGGAAAAAGCTGCTAAAAATCTTTGTGCCGAACAGGATGATAAGTACGACGCCGCTGATGCGGTGAAAAAGCCAGACAAACATGGCAAGAACCCCTAATCTTCCGTAAGAAAAATATCTTCCACTACCAATCGGCAACTGGGAAAAATAACCGCGTCGCCTATGAACAAAAAAGCAGCCCCTTTTGTCAAGAAAAAAATATGGTTTTTTATTTTTTTTCCGACAACTCCACCAGGACGCCCGAGGTGTCAGCCGGGTGCAGGAAGGCAATGCTTTTACCGCCGGCGCCCGGACGCGGCGCCGTGTCGATGAGGCGCACCCCTTGGGCGGCAAGCTCCTGCAAAGCCGCCTCGATGTCTTCCACCTGCAGGGCGATGTGCTGAATGCCTTCGCCTTTCTTGGCGATGAATTTGGCAATGGGGCTTTCCGGATCCGTCGCCTCCAAAAGCTCGATCTCCGAATCTCCCGTGGGTAAAAAGGCCGTCTTCACCTGCTGCGCGCGCACCACCTCTTTGCCTGCGCACTTGAGGCCAAGCACTCCCTCATAGAACTTCAGCGACTTTTCAATACTGGTCACGGCAATGCCGATATGATCAATCTTTAATGTCTTCATCGTCCTCTCCTCTGTGCCGACAGATTGGCCTTAACATAGGCGATTATCTCGCCGGTCTCCGTCCCCGGCCCAAAGATTTCCCGGATGCCGATCGCCTTCAGGGGGGCAATATCCGCTTCCGGAATAATCCCTCCTCCCAAAACCAGGATATCGTCCAAACCTTTATTCTTCAGACCTTCCAGCACCCTGGGGAAAATGGCGTTATGGGCGCCCGAAAGAATGCTTAGCATGAGCACATCCACATCCTCCTGCTCCGCCGCCGCAACGATCATCTCCGGCGTTTGCCGGAGCCCCGTGTAGATAACCTCCATGCCCGCCTCGGTTAAGGCCCGGGCAATCACCTTGGCCCCCCGATCATGGCCGTCCAGGCCAGGTTTGGCCAATAGGACGCGGATTACCTTTTTTGCTTCCATACGCTTATTCCCACCAAGTTTCACCTTTTCCCAAAGCGGCCTTAGTAATAATTGGCGCCGCTGTACTCTCCGAAAACCTCCCGCAACGCCGTGCAAATTTCGCCGACGGTGGCTTCCACCCGGACCGCGTCGATAATTGCCGGCATCAGGTTTGCTTCCGATGTCGCCACCTGCTTGACCTTGTCCAGTGCTGCGGCAACCGCCCCTGACGAGCGTTCAGCCCGCAACTTCTTCAGCTTCAGGGCCTGGACCGCCTCGATATCCTGGCCTACCCTAAGAAGTCCCGTGGGCGGCGGCTCCTCAATCCTGTATTTGTTGAGACCCACCGTGATGCGCCGGCCTGTTTCCACGCTTTTCTGATAAGCATAAGCGCTATTGCTGATTTCCTTCTGTATATAACCGGCGGCAATGGCCTTGACCATGCCCCCCAACTCGTCAATCTTCTTGATGTAGGTTACCGCCGCCGCTTCGATCCTGTCCATCAGATTTTCCACATAATAAGAACCGGCCAGGGGATCGACCGTCTCGGTCACGCCGATCTCATGGGCGATAATCTGCTGGGTGCGCAGGGCAAGCTGCGCCGCCTGCTCCGTCGGCAAGGCTAAAGCCTCGTCATAGGAATTGGTGTGGAGAGACTGGCAGCCGCCCAAAACGGCCGACAAGGCTTCATATCCCGTCCTTAAAATATTCAGGAGAGGCTGCTGGGCGGTCAGAGAGCAACCCGCCGTCTGGACGTGGTAACGCAGCATCCAGGAACGGGGGTTCTTCGCCTGGAAGCGCTCCTTCATCAGACGCGCCCAGATCCGGCGCGCCGCGCGGAACTTGGCCGCCTCTTCAAAGAAATCCTGGTGGGAGCTGAAAAAGAAGGATAGCCGGGGGCCGATCTCGTCCACCGGCAAACCCGCCTTCCCGGCCGTTTCCACATAGGTTATGGCGTTGGCCAGGGTAAAGGCCAGCTCCTGCGCCGCCGTGCAACCCGCCTCGCGCATGTGGTAGCCGCTGATGCTGATGCCGTTCCATTGGGGCAGGGAGCGGGCGCAATAGCCCAGGATGTCGGAGGTTAGACGCAGGGAAGGCTCGACGGGAAAGATATAAGTCCCCCGTGCGATGTATTCCTTCAGCGGATCATTTTGAATCGTGCCACGCAGCTTAGCGAGGCTGATCCCGTTCTGCTCGGCCAGGACCACATACATGGCGATAAGCACCGCCGCCGGGGAGTTGATGGTCATGGAGGTACTTATCTGGTCCAGAGGAATCTGGTCGAAGAGGATCTTCATATCCCGGATGGAATCGATCGCCACCCCCACCTTGCCCACTTCTCCGAGCGCCAGGGGATCATCGGAATCATAACCGATCTGTGTGGGCAAATCAAAGGCCAGACTCAAGCCCGTCTGTCCCTGTTCCAGCAGGTAACGGAAACGTTTGTTCGTGTCTTCCGCCGAGCCGAAGCCGGCATACTGGCGCATGGTCCAAAACCTGGACCGGTACATGGTCTGCTGAATGCCTCTGGTGAAGGGATAGGAGCCGGGAAAGCCCAGGCTTGCCGCATAATCGCCGCTCACGTCCGGCGGGGCATAAAGTTCCTTGACCGGCATCCCGGATAATGTTTCAGCGGCATTTTTGACGTCCGGATCCTGCGGGAGCTGCTTCCGGACTTCCGCTTCCCACTCCCTCAGCGCCGCCGCCAAATTTCCCGGTTTATCATCGACACACATCGTACCGCCTCTCTTGCTTATTGCTTCTTTTCTAAAATATTCTTGATTCTCATGCCGATGGCGGCTGGATTTTTCTCCACCACGGCCCCGGCCCGTTCCAACGCCGCAAACTTGTCGGCGGCGGCGCCCTTGCCACCGGCGATAATCGCGCCGGCGTGTCCCATCCGCCGCCCCGGCGGGGCGGTTTGACCGGCAATAAAGGTTACCACGGGTTTCTTGACGTTGCTTTGGATATATTCCGCCGCCTCTTCTTCCGCAGTGCCGCCGATCTCGCCGATCAGGACGATCGCTGCCGTTTCCGGATCGTTGTTGTAAAGGGTCAGTAAATCCACAAAGTTTGAGCCCACAATAGGATCGCCGCCGATCCCGATGGAGGTGGATTGGCCGATGCCCAGACTCGTGAGCTGCCAGATAACCTCGTAGGTCAGGGTACCGCTGCGGGAGATAACGCCCACGGAGCCCTCTTTATGGATAAAGTTGGGCATGAAGCCGATTTTACCCGTGCCGGGGGTGGTGATGCCCGGACAGTTCGGCCCGATCAGATAAGCGCCGGAGCCCTTCAGGGTATGTTTCACCTTTATCATGTCCAGCACGGGAATCCCCTCGGTCATACAGACAATCAGGCCCACGCCGGCCTCGATCGCCTCCAGCATGGCATCGGCGGCAAAAGCGGCAGGCACATAGATCGCCGTGGCATTCGCGCCCGCCGACTGCACCGCATCAATGACCCGGTTATAGACGGGAATCCCCTCGAACTCGGTTCCACCCTTCCCCGGCGTCACGCCGGCCACCACCTGCGTACCAAAACTGATGGCCTCGCGGGTGTGAAAGCTGCCCTCCGTCCCCGTTATCCCCTGCACCAAAACACGCGTATGTTCATCAAAAAGGATTGCCACTTTTCTCGCTCCCCGTAATTCCGTGTAACTCTTTGCCGCTCAAGCGCACGGCCATTTCGGCCGCTTCGTAAAGTCCTTCGGCAATGGTGAAAGTTAAGGTCGACTCCTCCAGCAGTTTCCGCCCCTCCGCCAGGTTAGTTCCCTGGAGTCTTACGACCATCGGCAAGGTGAGGCGCGTCTTTTTGACGGCCTCGATGAGACCGTTGGCTACCCGATCACAGCGGAGGATGCCGCCGAAGATATTGACCAGGATCACCTTGACCTTGGGATCGGACGTCAGGATGTCAAAGGCTTTTTCTATCTTCTCCGCAGAGGCGCCGCCACCCACATCCAGGAAGTTTGCCGGCTCGCCGCCGGCCAGCTTGATCAAATCCATGGTGGTCATGGCAAGCCCGGCCCCGTTCACCATGCAGCCCACATCGCCGTCCAGCTTGATGTAATTGACACCTGTCTTGACGGCTGCCACCTCTAACGGGTCCTCCTCGGCAAAATCCCGCATCTGCTCCAGGTCGGGATGGCGGTAGAGACCATCATCGTCAAAATTAACCTTGGCGTCGAGGGCCAGAAGTTTGTTATCCCCGGTAACTACCAGGGGATTAATCTCCAGGAGAGAAAGGTCATTTTTCACGAAAAGGCGCTGCATATTCTTGACCAGCTCGGCAAAAGCGCCGTGGAGAGAGCGGTCCAATCCCAGACCATAGGCCAGTTTGCGTGCCTGGAAAGGGGAAAACCCCGCCGCTGGATTAATGGCGGCCTGGATGATCTTTCCGGGATCGGTGTGCGCCGTTTCCTCGATGTCCATGCCTCCCGCTTCCGAGGCAATATAAACCAGACATTCCCGGCGCCGGGTGCGGTCCACCACCAGACTCAAATACAGTTCCTTGGCAATTACCGGTGCCTCTTCGACCAGAACGAATCTTACCAGCCGCCCTTCCGGACCTGTCTGATGGGTTACCAGCGTCATGCCGATGATCGCCTGGGCCGCTTCGAAGGCCTCGGCCGGCGTGTTTGCAAGGTGGACGCCGCCGCCCTTGCCCCGGCCGCCGGCGTGGATCTGTGCCTTAACCACTACCCGCCCGCCTATCCGGGCGGCAATTTCCCTCGCCTGCTCCGGGGTCTCCGCCACGTTACCCAGGGGCACGGGAACCTGATATTCTTTCAACAATTGTTTTGCCTGATACTCATGAATCTTCATAAAGCGCCTCAACCCGGGGGAAATGTGACCGCAGATATTGTAGCAGGATATTCGGACCGTTAAGGACGTCGCTAGCGAAATAAGCATATCGTCACTGGTCTTGCCAAGTAAAGTAAACGGGGTAGTGGACAGGTGATATCTTCCCATTCCATGCTCCGTGGTGGAACCGGTATCCTAATTTTTCCGATCAGTCAACAATTTTCAGTTTCGTAAGCCGCCCGTTGATACACAGCTGTGCCGTTCCCACCATAAAGCGAGCCCCTGTTTACTTGATTAGTAGCGAGCAGGTTAATTGATTTCTCAAAAGGGCACTGTTCCACATTCCTTTACCAATCGTATAATAGAATCGTCCCCGGCAGTTATAAACTCGTTGACATATAAGCTACTAACGTCCTGGGGGCGCGGTTTATCCAGGAAACATTTCGCTTCGTGGGTTGGTTTATCTCCCGGTACCAAGGTCAGTGGCAGCAGGGTCTTGAGCAGTGCGACCAAAGCTGTTGCCAACAAGGCCGCCGCCGCTTTGCGGATGGCCGCTTTTAGACTTTTCAATTTGAAGAGTGCTGACCAAGTATCCCTCAAAAGAAAAGAGGGCTGCCTAATGAACCAGGCAACCCTCTTTTTTATTGTGGTGCCGAAGCCCGGACTTGAACCGGGATGGGCGTACACCCACTAGACCCTGAACCTAGCGCGTCTACCAATTCCGCCACTTCGGCATATTGTCAGAGCGGATAAACGAGGTGCCCTTCTATAATGGCGCTCCGGCTCTTGTCAAGCAAAATTGATCTTTATTAATAACGACGGCCATGTTATGTCCAAAAAACAGTGAAAGGGCATCAGACATTGCTATGCAGATAATCAAGGGAACGGGGGAGGGAATCCCCCATGAATTCACAGGTTCCTTTATAACCATAGGAAATTTTGACGGTATCCATTTGGGACACCGGCATATCTTTCAAACGCTCATCGGGCAAGCTTCCCAGGCTAGCCGGCGGTCCATGTTGATCACCTTTGTTCCACATCCGAAGATGGTACTCCATCCCGAGCGGCGCCCTTTTTACCTGCTTACGACCCTCGAAGAGAAACTAGCGCTTCTGGAGACGCAAGGCCTCGATGCCGTCATCCTCATTCCCTTCACCCTTGAATATGCAGGGACGACGGCCGAATCCTTTATCCTGGATTTCCTTTGGAAAAAACTCCGTGCCGGCAAGATATTCATCGGTCATGACTATACCTTTGGCAAAAATAAAGCGGGTGGCGAGGCAATGCTCGCGGCTTACGGTGAAAAACTGGGTTTTGCCGTTGAGGTTATTCCAGCCTTCTCCATAGGCGGTACAATCGTCAGCAGCAGCAGGGTCAGAGAGTCCATCCTGGAAGGCGACGTCAAAAAGGCGGCGCTGCTGCTGGGGCGGCCTTATAATCTCAAGGGCGAGATTATCAAAGGCATGGGCCGGGGCGCAACACTGGGGTTTCCCACGGCCAATATCAAACCAGATAAAGAACTGCTGCCCGTAAATGGCGTATATGCGGCCCTGGCTATCCTGGAGGGAACAAAATATCCGGCGGTTTTAAGCCTCGGCCTAAACCCTACCTACGGGGACGTGGCGCGGTCGCTGGAAGTGCATTTGCTGGATTACACCGGTGGCAGCATCTATGGCAAATCGCTGGAAATCTTTTTTGTGGAACGGATACGGGAGGAGCGCCGTTTTTCCGGGCCGGAGGAGTTGATTGTCCACATAAAAAAGGACGTCGCCGCGGCGCGAACGATCTTGCATCCTTAATTGCCCTAATTTCTCTTCCCCCGGGTATTCATCTCGCCGGGACAGGGCATCAGCCTGCAAAAATCCGTAGAGGTGGTACTCAATTGCTGCCGGGGGTATCGCCTGCCGGAGCCGGTAAGAAACGCTCACTTGGCCGTCAACAGATTCCGGCTAAGCCAGGCAGCCATTGCGCCTACATTTTCTCCTTGAAGCTGATCCGGTAGCCGATATTAAAGCCGTAAAGGTCTTCGTTAAACTCCTTCCCATCAACCTCGGCATAGGGATACATAAAATAGTTCAAGGGTTCACCCTGCTGCGGCGGGTTGAGCACGACCCCCCTGCCTTGACCATAGGCAATCCTGTTTTCATCAACGGCGCCGAAATAATATTCCCGGAGCGGTTTTAACTGTTCCCCACTTAGCTTTTGTTCGAACCTTGCTTTCGCCACATCAGCGGGATCGACCACGACCCAGCCGGAGCCCGGCAGATAGAATTCCGCCCAGCAATGCTGGGATTTCGTCATCTCTCCCTCTTTCCCTTTGGGTATCCGTATGCCAAGGATTTCCCGCGCCGGTATGTCGGCGGCCCTCGCCAAAGCCACGAAGATGGAATTAATGTCAATACATTTGCCTTTCCTTGTTGCGAGCAACCTTTCTATTATGCCCGGTCCACACCCCTTCGTTTCTGGATCCCGTTGCATGTTATCGACAACCCAGTCATAAATGGCCCGCGCCTTGGCCCTGGTCGTCCTTTTATTCTTCGTGATGGCAGTCGCGAGAGTCTTTACCTTTGCCTGGGTCGCAGGGGCCAGGCCCATTCCCAGATAATCCTTGAGTTCACGGCGGGGCAAGGGCAGCTCCTTCCCGGCAAAATCCCACGTGATCATTTCTTTCCTGGTGATCTCAAAGGAATAAGTAAGCTTACGACCGGGAGAGACCCCCTGCCAGATTGCGAAAAGGATAGTGTTGCCAAAGACGCCTTCACGCAAGACGCTTGCCGCACCATAGTTACCGCAGACTTGCACGTTAGTTACACGCTGGTTCCGGTCGGATAGGGGGTAAGGCAGCCATAAGCGCACCTCTTTGGCTTCGGCCGGTAATTTGAGATCGACGTTGACGGTGACCGTAATGCTTCTCTCTTTGGCCCAGATAAAAGGAGCGAACGTGCACACGAGCAATAAGGAGAAAGGAATGATTATAATTCTCTGAATAGACACGATAACCTCCAGGCCATGCAATAATTTGTTCCTTTGCAGGTTAATGACAAGATTGGTATCCGCAGTCACTCTTCCCCTTTGCCCTTTCAAAAGTCTCTCTACCCTCACGGAAGGAAAGCCCGGCAATCAGAACCGCACCGGCAGCGTCGAGGCCGCTGATGCGGGTAAGTTCGTAACCGACGCTCACGAAGAGCAGCACGATCGAAAGATAAATACAAATCCTCGTGCAGGCCGCGTCGGCAAGAATCGCCGGCGAATTGAGCCCCCGGCCGACTTTCATCTTGAAATGGATGAGCATCCACATCGTAAGAATCGAAACTACGGACACGACAATGCCCCAGAATGTTGTCACCGGCGCATGTCCTTGTAGCAGACTAAAGACTGCGGTGAGGAGCAGCCCCCCTGTGAGGACATAAAAGGCCGTTCCCGTGATCCTGAGCGCCCGACGTTCAAAAGTGTCAGGGCTACCGTTGCTGCCTTCTCTTATCCGGCGGACCATATGCCAGATACCGATACCCGAGATTACCTCTGTAAAGGAATCTACCCCGAAGCCGAAGAGTGATATCGTTTCGTCTTCCAGACCGAAAAAGACGGAAACGAGGCCCTCCAGGATGTTGTAAAAGATCGTGATGAGGGCAAGTGCATATGCCCATTTATAGAGACCGGTCCTTTCCCGGCTTAAGTTATCAGATAATTTGGACATATTTTTTAACAATCCTTCGGATTGATTTTTTTCCCGCGATCGCATGTACCGGAATCGCACCCGGAACAATGCCCCTTTTTCTTCCAGACCGAGCGGTAGAGGAGATAGAGCGCTCCACCAATGATTACGACCATCAACACAATATCCATAAACCCCATGATAAACCTCCCTTCTTCAGGGCGGCGGGCAACCGTCAGCAGCGCCACAATTGCTCCGCTGCGTTGTTTTACCCTATTCCCAACAATCTTCCACCCTGGTATATCGCGAATGCCACCACCCACGCAAGTGCCATCTGATAGACGAAGGCAACGCCGAACCATTTCCAGGTGCCGAATTCCTGCCGCATGGCGATGGCGACTACAACGCAGGGCATATAGAGAAGGACAAAGGTGATGAAGGCGTAAGCGGAAAGGGGCGTAAATTGGCCTTTGATGACAGTTCTTAAGGAAGCGCGTTCCCCCGTTTCTTCCGCGGATTCCTCGCTAGAGATGCTCGCGATCCCGAAGGTCGAAAAGACGTTCGCGAGGGACTCCCTGGCCGCATCTCCGAAGGAAGTCCCTATCTCCTTCAAATCCTCGCTCAATGTCGGCGTCTCCTTCTTTTCCTTTGCCTTCTGCACATAGATTTCCCCCATGGTCCCCACGACGATCTCCTTGGCGATCAGACCGGAGATCAGCGACGACGATGCCTCCCAGTTACCGAACCCGAGCGGTGCAAGAACCGGGGCGATTATCTGTCCCGTCTTGCCGAGATAGGAATCTTTTTTATTCTCCACGCCCCAGGGGAGGTTCAAAAGAAACCACACCAGTATCGAAACAGCAAAGATATAGGTGCCCGCCTTGATAAGGAAATGCTTGCCCTTCTCCCAGGTATGAATCATCAGACTCTTGAAAGAGGGCAGCCGGTAGGGGGGCAGCTCCATGATGAACAGCGGCGATTCTCCCCGGAAGAGAGTCCTTTTGAAAATGATGCCCATGACCACCGCCAGGACGATTCCCATCACATAGAGAGACCAGAGGATGGTCCCCGCATGGGAGGGGAAAAAGGCGCCGATGAAAACTACATAGACCGGAAGTCTGGCGCCGCAGGACATGAGGGGAATGAGCAGGGCCGTGAGCGCCTTGTCCCTGGGGTTTTCGAGCGTCCTGGTGGCATAGACCGCCGGCACATTGCAGCCGAAACCGAGGAGCATGGGGATAAAGGATTTTCCGTGCAGCCCCATGGCATGCATCGCCCTGTCCATCACAAAAGCGGCCCGGGCCATGTAACCGCTGCCTTCAAGGAAGGTGATGAAGAACATCATGGCAAAAATGACCGGAACAAATACAATAACAAAGCCCACCCCCGCAATAACCCCGTCCGTGGCCAGTGACACGGTCCAGGGCGGTGCATGGATGAAGCCCAGCATCACCGCCACCCATCTCTTGAACGGTCCGTCAGTCATGGTATGAATCCATTCGGCAAAGGGCGCCGAAACGTCGAAGGTGAACTTGAATACCAGCCACATGGCAGCGAAAAATATCGGGATACCGAGAAATCTGTTCAGGACGATCCCGTCTATTTTCTCAGTCACTTCGGTCTTTCTGAATTCCGGCTTTTTTAGAACTTCATGGGTAACCCCTGAGGCTTGTGCATATCGTGCATCCGCCATGATCGATTCGATGTCGTCGCCATGCGCCTTACGTAGATGGCGGGTAGCCTCCTCCAAGAAACCGCTGTTATCGACGGTTGTCTCTCTCAGGACATGGTCATCGCTTTCCAGAAGTTTATAGGCAAGCCACCGGGCAGGATATTTCCCGGTAAGGGACGGAGAGCCGTCTATTATCTTTGCTGATACCGCCTGCGCGGCAGATTCGATATCTTCACCATAATGCAACCGCTTCGGCAGGTGTCCCGCGGGGTTATCCGCCAGTTCTACGATGGCCTTTAAAAGATCGGCCAATCCCAATTCTTTGGTTGCCACCGTGGGAATTACCCTCACCCCGAGCATCCGTTCCATGGCTTTAGCGTCTATCCGGTAACCCTTCTTCTCCGCCTCATCGTGGATATTCAGTGCTATGATCATGGGAATGTCCAATTCCACCAGTTGCACCGTCAGGTATAGGTTTCTTTCGAGATTTGTCGCATCTACCACATCAATGATCACCTCGGGCTTTTCATGCACGAGATAGTCCCGCGCGATAATCTCTTCCTGTGTATAAGGGCTGAGGCTATAAGTGCCGGGCAGATCCACCAGCTTGATCTTTCTCCCGCCATATTCAAAGACTGCCTCCTTCTTTTCCACGGTCACGCCCGGCCAGTTGCCCACATGGAGCCTTGTCCCGGCGATAGCGTTGATGAGGGTCGACTTGCCGGCATTCGGATTCCCCGCCACCGCTACCGTAATGGCTCTTACTTCTTGACTCCCGACTGTTTGCACGCTCATCTTATCACCTCCACCGCTATCCCTTCCGCCTCTTTTTTTCTGAGAGATAGCTTGTAGTTTTTGATCGTCACTTCGATAGGGTCGCCGAGGGGCGCGATCTTCTCGACCTTCACTTCTTCTCCGACCAGCACGCCCATGTCCATCAGCCTTCTCTTCAAGGGCCCGATCGCCCCTACTTTTGTTATCTTCCCTATTTCGCCCGGTTTAAGCATTGACATATCCATTATTCTTTCCTCCTTACCAAGACTTTCATCGCCATGCCGCGACCGATCGCGATCCGCGACTCATCGATCTTGATCAGCATGGCGCCTTTCCCTTCGCTATTCAGCATTTCGACTTCCTTGCCCGCCCGGATACCCATATCTTCCATCCGGCAAACATAGTCACTCCTGTCCGGCTTGCGGATACCGGTGCTGCATATTCCCCGGCTCCCTTCCCTGATTTCCATTACTTCGGCCCTTTCGCCGGCGCTTAAAAGTCCAAGTGGTACCATTTTAACCTCTCTATTGTTTCTCATTAGAATGTGATGGAAACACCAATCGTCGTGTTCCATTTGGGTACGGCATCATTGAAACCGAACCTCACTCCGCCATCCAGGATCACCTTATCCGCAATCTGATGGGTGAAGCCCAGGAGGCCGGAAAGAGGGTCTTCAGACGCTGTCCTGTCAGGGTGTCGGTTACCGGCGATCTCGGCCACAACATGAAATTTTTCCGTCACGCCGTAATCAGCCGCCAGACCATAAAGATAGATGTCACTGACGTTATCGTCTCCATTAGGCCCCACCAAGGTATATCCGAACATCGCGTGCAGCGCGAGTGTCCCGAAACTCTTTGACGCGACGCCAACGACGCTATAATCGAAATCGCCGCTGCCTAACCCCTTTTCCTCGTTGCCGCTTTTCGTTTTCAGCGCGCCTTTTAAGGCCAGTGCGGGTCGTGACTCTTTTTCCTCCAGAAGAAGGAACTTCCCCACAAGATTGATGTCGCCAATACCGTCCATCCGCTCCACCCCTTCGTGGTTGTGGAAGAGATAAGGAATCTCGGCGGAAAGTTCGATTCTCTCCGTAATCCCGTAAATGGGGACGAAGAGCAGTACGTTTTCCCTGTCACCATTCCATTTCAGATAATCCCAGCTCAACTCAAGCTGGGCAACGCCTTTACCCGCTACCCCCGCATCCTCAGTCACGAAGGGCCGGTAGGCAAAACCATTTAAAGGAAAGGCGCTGCACGCCACCATAGAAAAAACTAACAGAATAACCAACTTCTCAAACATTTTAACCATAATCACCTCCTCTTAATAGTAATGATATTCATTATCATTAATGGGCCTAAAAAAGGGGTGCCCCCTCCCATCACCTGTCCGCTTACAGTATCAACATTCATTTTCGCCAATTTATTTAACGCCCTCTTCGGGAATTGATGGATTGTATTCATTAAACCCTGAAGACATAGTAATATTTCCATCTGCATCAATTATCAGTCCTTCCGCATCAGGCAGTTTCTCTATCAATTTCATACCTTCCTCTTTCCCCATTACAAAAACTGCTGTTGAGACGGCATCTGCCGTTGTCCCGTCTTTTGCAACAATTGTTACAGATTGAACCTTTGCAGCAGGAAAGCCTGTTTTCGGGTCTATTATGTGATGGTATCTTACACCATCCTTTATAAAGAACCTCTCATAATCCCCTGATGTGGCAGTTGCACCGTTTGTTATGTCTATAGTGCCTATAACCTTATTCTCTTCTCTCGGGTTCCGGATGCCTATCCTGAAGGGCTTATCGTCAGTCTCATTAAACATAAACATATCTCCGCCTGCTTGAATAATCCCTTTTTTAATCCCCTTCCTCTTTACAGCATCTACAGCCTTTGAAACTATATAGCCCTTTGCAACGCCGCCAAGATTTATACGCATTCCCTCTTTAGCCAGTTTTACTGTCAGGGCATCTCTATCCACTATAACCTGGTTGAAGTTAACCAACTTAAGAAGAGGCGTTACCTCTTCACTTGCCGGCGGAAGAGGCTCTCCCCCATCATCCTTTGTAAAATGCCACACACTGCCAAGCACGCCCATTGTAATATCAAAGGCTCCGCTGCTCATCTCGGAAACCCTTCTGGAGGTTTCAACAACTTCAATAACCTCAGGAGATACCGTTACAGGCTCCATACCGGCGCCTTTATTTATCTTTGAGACATCACTGCTTTCCTGATAATGGCTCATCAGCGACTCAAGCCTTTTTATCTCTGCAAAGCCGGCATCTGCCGCATCTTTAATAACCTGCTCACTATAACCGTTCAGAATGATCTCAACAACAGTCCCCATCATAAGACGGGTGTATTTTATTTCAACTGATTGGTCTTTTCTAAGGATAGATACCGTGAGGATAACAATAACAATTGCAGCAACTAAAAGGCAGGCAAGTTTCCTCCTATCTTTATTCATGGGGGTTATTATATATCCCGAGTGCGAAAAAAGATGATATTATAAGGATTGCAAAACTCATCTGGAAGACAATAAAACCCAAGACCTTGAGATAGGCAAACTCGGGAGAAACAAATCTTATAAGCCAGCCTGAAGCAATATCCAAAAAGCCGGACATAAAGGAAATCGTAATGAGCGGTAACTTCAAACGTTGATTGATGCCTGAAAATACAGTCAGGTGGCTTACTAAAAGGAGTGCTATTGCAAATACAAACAGATGAAAATGAGTCACCTCAAGAAGTCCTCCGTAGGAGATCGGATTTCTGAATTCTTCATCGGAGCCAAGATAGTAGCCCACAACGGATGTATAGGTAAAACCAATCTTCTCCACATATAGAAGGATATTGGTAAACCACAGAAAACCTGTATATATAAGGACAAAGAGAAGAATAATCCGAAGGAGCCTGTTGTTGTTAAAATCACCGTTTACAAGAAATTTCATTTTATCCCTCTTTAATAACCATTATTTTGAACACTGCCAAAACCTTTCTGATTTCCTGCGTTATCCCGTTCACACTTAATGTCGCTCCTGTTACTGCACTTATCCCCCTTCTGGGCCAGAGTTCATTGTCAAGTATTTTGCCTGCAAACCTCTGAAACCATCTTTTCGAAGGAAGATATTCCTCGGGCTCATAAAATGCCAGTATCTCAACCTGTCTTATACTGCTGTCAGGGTTTATGACAACCATATAAACCTCTTGTTTTGTCCTGACCACATGATTCCCAAAAACGGCAT
>Ga0209726_10004105_pt1 | contig 18971 bp, 22 predicted proteins | sample Subgrocontami54m_FD_187453 | JGI IMG/M metagenome (GOLD analysis project Ga0209726, IMG submission 187453) | Subsurface groundwater microbial communities from S. Glens Falls, New York, USA - GMW46 contaminated, 5.4 m (SPAdes) (version 3) | ecosystem: Environmental > Aquatic > Deep subsurface >... | reverse complement strand
TCACGACGCACACGCCGGTGCCCGCCGGGAACGAGGTGTTCGACCCGGCTCTCGTCCGCAAGAACGTCGGTGCGCTCGCCGAGCGGTGCGGGTTCGACTGGGACGAGTTCGCCGCATTGGGGCGCGTCACGCCGGATGACGGCGGTTTCGGGTTGACGCCGTTCGCGCTGCGCACTGCCGCCTACGCGAACGCGGTGTCCGCACTGCACGGAGAGGTGTCGCGCGAGATGTGGCAGGGACTGTGGCCCGAGCGTGACGTCGATGACGTGCCCATCCGGTCGATCACGAACGGCGTCCATGCCCGTACGTGGATCTCCGACGAGCTTCTGGGCGCGCTCGGCGCCGAGGACGAGACGGGGGCACCGGACTTCGCGCGCGCCTTCGAGCTCGGCGACGAGCAGCTCTGGGACGTGCACCGGGCCGCGAAGCGCGAGCTGCTGGCGTACATCGCGCAGTCGCGCTCATGCGGCGAGCGGCTCGATCCGGACGCACTGACGATCGGCTTCGCGCGGCGGTTCGCGACGTACAAGCGCGCCGACCTGCTCTTCAGCGACCCCGACCGGTTGTCACGAATGCTGAACGACGCCGAGCGGCCGTTCCAGCTGCTGCTGGCCGGCAAGGCCCATCCGCAGGACGAAGGCGGCAAGGCCCTGATCGAGCGAGTCGTCGAGTTCACGCGAGACCCGCGGTCCGGCGGGCGGGTCGTCTTCCTCGAGGACTACGAGATGACGCTCGCGAGCTATCTCGTCAAGGGCGTCGACGTGTGGCTCAACACGCCGCGACGCCCGCTCGAGGCGTCAGGCACCTCGGGCATGAAGGCCGCACTGAACGGCGTCGTGAACTGCTCGATCCTCGACGGCTGGTGGGTGGAGGGCTACTCGCCCGAGACGGGGTTCGCGATCGGCAGCGACTGGGTCGCGGCGAACGACGAGGAGCAGGACGACGCCGACCGCGAGGCGCTCTTCACCGTGCTCGAGGAGCAGGTGCTCCCGGCGTTCTACGCGCGGGACGACCGCGGCGTGCCGCCGCGCTGGCTCGGCCTGATGCGGCACTCGATCGCGGAGCTCGGCGCCCGCTTCAGCACGAACCGCATGGTCGCGGAGTACGTCGACGGGCTGTACCTGCCGGCGCACCGCGACCTGATCGACCAGCTCGCCGCCGCGTAGCTCGTCACGGCCTCACGTCGTAACGCTCGTGTGACGGTTTCGTGACGGTGTCTGGCACCGTCGACCGGCGACAGCAAATCGCCATGTCTCCCCGGCCTCCCCAATGTCGCGCCTCGAACGGACAGGTCTACAGCCCGCGGGCCCGCAACCACGCGGCGCGGCGCGTTCTCACGGTGACCCCGGGGTCTGACCCGGGTCTGTCCCCGGGGGTCGCACGGGGTCGCAGCACGCCACCGACGCGCCGCTCGAAGACCGAGCCGAGACGCGCCCGTCGGTAGCTAGCGTGCCCGGCCCGCACCAGGGGTACAGCACCGGCCCGGGGCCGATGCCCCTAACCGGCGTAGCCGCTGACGCGGAGCTGGTTCTCCGCGTGGCGAATCCGCTGCTCGAGCTGCCAGCGGTCGGCGGTCGACTCCCCCGCCTCGACCTTCGCGAGCTCGGCCTGCGCGTCCTCGAGCTGCTTCTGCGCCCGGTCGTTGTCGATCGCGCCCGCGGCGACCGCGTCATCGACGAGCGCGATCGCGCGGTCCTCGAGCACCTGGAAGAAGCCCGGGCCCGTCGCGAACTCCTGCACCTGGCCGTCGCCGGTGTGCACGCGCGTCGACCCTGCCTTCAGCATCGCGACGAGCGGCGCGTGGCGCGCGAGCACACCGATCTCGCCGGCGGCGCCGGGCACGATCAGCATCTCGGCGTCGCCCTCGAACGCCGCGCCCTCCGGCGTGACGACCGAGATCGAGAAGAGCGGATGATCGGCCAACTCGTGCTTCCCCCGGTTAGGCGGCGGCGCCGGCCGGCTCCGCCTGCATCTCGCGGGCGCGCTCGACAGCCTGCTCGATCGGCCCGACCATGTAGAAGGCCTGCTCCGGCAAGTCGTCGTGCTTGCCGTCGAGGATCTCCGTGAAGCCGCGGATCGTGTCCTCGAGCTTCACGAACTCGCCGGCCGTGCCGGTGAACACCTCGGCGACGAAGAACGGCTGCGACAGGAAGCGCTCGATCTTGCGGGCGCGCGCGACCACGAGCTTGTCCTCGTCGGAGAGCTCGTCGATGCCCAGGATCGCGATGATGTCCTGCAGGTCACGGTAGCGCTGCAGCGTCTCCTGCACGCGTCCGGCCGTGCGGTAGTGCTCGTCCGAGACGACACCCGGCTGGAGCGCGCGCGACGTCGAGTCGAGCGGGTCGACCGCCGGGTAGATGCCCTTCTCCACGATCGAGCGAGAGAGCACGGTCGTCGCATCGAGATGCGCGAACGTGTTCGCCGGCGCCGGGTCTGTGAGGTCGTCCGCGGGGACGTAGATCGCCTGCACCGAGGTGACCGAGCCGGTGCGCGTCGACGTGATGCGCTCCTGCAGCTGCCCCATCTCGGTGGCGAGCGTCGGCTGGTAGCCGACGGCGCTCGGCATGCGGCCGAGCAGCGCCGACACCTCCGAGCCCGCCTGCACGAAGCGGAAGATGTTGTCGATGAAGAGCAGCACGTCCTGGCCCTGGTCGCGGAAGTACTCCGCCATCGTCAGGCCCGACAGGCCGACGCGCAGCCGCGCGCCCGGCGGCTCGTTCATCTGGCCGTAGACCATCGCGACCTTCGGGAGAACGCCTGACTCCGCCATCTCGCGATAGAGGTCGTTGCCCTCGCGCGTGCGCTCGCCGACACCGGTGAACACCGACACGCCGCCGTGCTGCTGCGCGACGTTGTTGATCAGCTCCTGGATCAGCACCGTCTTGCCGACGCCGGCGCCGCCGAAGAGGCCAACCTTGCCGCCGCGAACGTACGGGGCGATCAGGTCGATGACCTTGATGCCCGTCTCGAAGATCTCGGTCTTCGGGGACAGCTCGTCGAACGACGGCGGGTCACGGTGGATCGGCCAGCGATCACCCGTCGCGAACTCCTTGCCGTCGACCGGATCGCCGATGACGTTCCAGATACGCCCGAGGGTCTGATCGCCGACGGGAACGGAGATCGGCCCACCGGTGTCGACGACCTCGGTGCCCCGCGCGAGGCCGTCCGTGGTGTCCATCGCTACCGCACGGACGCGATCGTCGCCGAGATGCTGCTGCACCTCAGCGATCAGCTCGACCGTGCCGTTGCCGTCGGGCGCGGGTGCCTGGATCTTGAGGGCGTGGTTGATCTCCGGGAGGCTGCCGTCTGCGAAGACGGCGTCGAGCACGACCCCCTTGATCTCGACGATCCTGCCGGTGTTCTTGCCGTTCTTCGTCTGGTCGGCCATGAGTCTCCTGAACGCGTGTGTCGGGCGAGGGGACGGCGCGCGAAAAGCGCCTGCCAAAGCGCGACGAGTCTATCCGAAGGGCCCCGTTTGCCCTTCGGGGAACCGCCGAGCTAGAGCGCGACGGAGGGGCGGATCCGCGAGGCCGGGAGCTTCTGCCCGGGCGCCATCGCGACGATGCCACGGTCGATCGCGGCGCCGGGGTTGCCGCCGCCTGTCCGCGCCGTGGTCACGGTGACGGTGTCGCGCGAAGAGAGGGAGCCTGCCAGGGTGCCGAGACCGGCCGCGAGCACGACTGCGGCGGCGGCCGCGCTGATCTGGAGGACGCGCACTGCTGTACTGCGGCGGCGCGGCAATGCGACTCCGACGGCAGGCCGCTCCAGCGGCGCCGTCCTGAGCGTCCTCGTCAGCGCGTCCAGGTCGCGTTCGAAGCCGGCACACGCTTCGCAACGCCCGACGTGCGCGCGCAGCGACACCTGTTCGATCTCTGACAACTCGCCGTCGAGCGCAAGCGACGCCCAGGAACGGGCACGTTCGCACTCAGCGGCTCGGACGGCTCCCATATCCAGTAGGACGGCCGATCTCGGCAGGAGTTAGGAGAATGAACCGGTCAACCGGCGAGGGCGTCCGCGCCGGCGACGATCTCGAGGATCTCCTGCGTGATCTGCGCCTGGCGGGCCCGGTTCATCTGAAGCGTGTAGCGGTCGATCAGCTCACCGGCATTCTTCGACGCATTGCGCATCGCAGTCATCTGCGCCGCGAGGAACGATGCGGCCGACTCGAGGAACGCGCGGTAGATCTCCGTCTCGAGATACACCGGCAGGAGGCGCGCGAGGATCTCCTCGGGCTCGGGCTCGTAGATGAAGTCGCCGCGCACGGGGCCGCGCTCTTCCTCTGCGACGTCCTCTTCGGCCTCGAGCACGCTCTCCGGGATCGGGAGCAGATCGACGGTCGTCACACGCTGAACGAGAGCAGACACGAAACGGTTGTAGACGAGCACGACGCGGTCGACCTCGGCGCTCGTGTACAGCTCGGCCAGCTTGTGCGCAACCGCCTGCGCATCGCCGTACGCCGGCTTGTCGGCAAAGCCGGCCCACGATGCCGCCAGCTCGTAGCGCCGGAAGCGGAGCGTCGACGCACCCTTGCGCCCCGTGACGAGCCAGGCGATGTCGTGCCCTTCGGCCCGCTCCGACCGCTCGAGCTCGAACGCCCGCCGCAGCACCTGCCCGTTGAACGGGCCCGCAAGCCCGCGGTCGCCGGTCACGACGACGATCGCGACCCGCTGCACGTCGCGCCGCTGCATCAGCGCGAGGTTGCGGAACGACGACGCCGCACGTGCCGTGCCGACCATCAGCTCCTGCATCCGGTCGGCGTACGGACGCATCTCCTCGATGCGCGTCTGCGCGCGGCGCAGCCGGGCACCCGCGACGAGCTCGAGCGCCTTCGTGATCTTGCGGGTGTTCTTGACGGAGGTGATCCGCCGGCGGATGTCCTGCAGCGACGCCACTAGACGACCGCGGCCTCTTCCTGCACGTTGAACGTGTTCTTGAACCTGTCGAGCGCCGCGTTCAGCTTCTCGACGAGGTCGTCGGAGAGCTCGCCGGTCTCCCGGATGGCCTTGTAGATGTCGCCCTCCGAGCGCAGGAACTCGCGCAGCTCGTCCTGGAACCGCTGCACCTGCTCGGTCGGGATCTCGTCGAGGTAACCGTTGATGCCCGTGTAGATCGCGACCACCTGTTCCTCCGTGGGCCACGGCGAGTACTGCGGCTGGTTGAGCGTCGCGACCATCTTCTCGCCGCGTGTGAGCGCCTGCTGCGTCGCACGGTCGAGGTCGGAGCCGAACTGCGCGAACGCCTCCAGCTCACGGTACTGCGCGAGGTCGAGGCGGAGGCGGCCGGCTACCTTGCGCATCGCCTTCGTCTGCGCCGACGAGCCGACGCGCGACACCGAGGTGCCGACGTTCACGGCCGGACGGACGCCCGAGTAGAACAGGTCGGCGTTCAGGAAGATCTGGCCGTCGGTGATCGAGATGACGTTCGTCGGGATGTAGGCGGCGATGTCGCCCGCCTGTGTCTCGATCACGGGCAGCGCGGTCAGGGAGCCGCCGCCGAGCTCGTCGTTCAGCTTACAGGCGCGCTCGAGCAGCCGCGAGTGCAGATAGAAGACGTCGCCGGGGAAGGCCTCGCGACCCGGCGGGCGGCGCAGCAGCAGCGAGAGCTGGCGGTACGCGTCCGCGTGCTTCGAGAGGTCGTCGAACATCACGAGGGCATGCTTGCCCTGAAAGAGGAAGTACTCGCCCATCGCCGTGCCGGCGAACGGCGCCATCCACTTGATCGGCGCGGCCTCGTGCGCAGCGGCGGCGACGATCGTCGTGTACTCCATCGCGCCGGCGTCGCGGAGCCGCTCGTACACCTGCGCCACGGTCGACTGCTTCTGGCCGATCGCGACGTAGATGCAATGAACGTCCGTGTCCTTCTGGTTGAGGATCGTGTCGATCAGGATCGCCGTCTTACCGGTCGAGCGGTCGCCGATGATCAGTTCGCGCTGGCCGCGACCGACGTTCGTCATCGCGTCGATCGACTTGATGCCGGTCAGGAGCGGCTCCTTCACGGGCTGGCGCGCGATCACTCCCGGAGCCTTGAACTCGAGCGGCCGCGACTCGGTCGACTCGATCGGGCCGCGCCCGTCGAGCGGGTTGCCGAGCGGGTCGACGACGCGGCCGAGCAGACCTTCGCCGACCGGCACGCTCGCGACCTTTCCGCTGCGGCGCACGGGCTCGCCTTCCTTGATCAGCTCCCAGTCGCCGAAGAGTGCAGCTCCGACGTCGTCCTCTTCGAGGTTGAACGCGAGGCCGACGACGCCATGCTCGAGCTCGAGCATCTCCATCGCAACCGCGTTCTCGAGCCCGTAGATGCGGGCGATACCGTCGCCGACCTGCAGCACGCTGCCGACCTCGGCGAGGTCGGTCTCGACGTCGTAGTTCTCGATCCGCGAACGCAGGATCGACGTGATCTCTTCAGGGCGCAGCTTCAAGGTGTCTCCTTAGCTCCTCACGAGTTCTTGTCTGAGTCGTTCCAATCTTCCGCGGACGCTCGCATCGGCTCGGTGCGAGCCCGCCGTCAAGACGATGCCGCCGACGATGTCGGGGTCGACGGTTCGGGTCGCCTCGACCTTGCGGCCGGCGGCCTGCCCGATCTGGGCGACGATCGCCTGTGCCTCGTCGTCAGTGAGCTCACGCGCGGTGGTGAGCTCGACGGTGAGCCTGCGCTCCTCGCGCGCCATCAGGCGCTCGAACTCGCGTGCGATCTCGTCGAGCTCGCCGGCACGGCCCTTCTCGGCCACGACGAGCAGGAAGTTCTTGAAGAGCTTCTCCTCGTCGCCCACGATGTCGGCCAGGATCTCGCCCTTCGCGGTCGGGTCGAGCTGCGGATTGCGCAGGACCGAGCGGAGCTCGGGCGAGGCCTCGAGCGCAGCAGCGAAGTCGGCGAGCGCCTCGTGCACCTCCGCGAGGCGGCCACCCTCCTTCGCCGCGCCGAACAGGGCGTCGGCGTAGATGCGGTGCGCGACGGCTATGCCGACTCCTCGAGCCGCGAGAAGTCGAGCGACCCGATCGCCTCGGCGATCAGCTCGCGGTCGCGGTCGGAATCGAGCGTGCGGCCGACGACGCGCGAGGCGGCCTCGACGGTGAGCTCGGCGACCTCGGCGCGGATCTGCTGGAGCGCGCGGGCGGTCTCGGCCGCGATCTCCTTGCGCGTCTCCTCGAGCCGGCGCTGGCGCTCCTGCTCGGTCTCCTCGCGCATCCGCTGCTCCATCGACTCACGGGTCTTGCGGGCCTCGGCGATGATCTGCTCCGCCTCGCCGCGCGCCTCGTGCATGAGCGCCTTGTGCTCCTCGAGCAGCCCGCGTGCCTGCTCGCGCGCGTTGTCGGCCTCCTCGATCGACTGCCGGATCTGGTCGCGGCGCGCGTCGATCATCGTCTGGATCGGGCCGAACGCGTAGCGCTTCAGCACGAAGAGCGCGATGAGGAAGCAGACGATCGTCCAGATCATCAGGCCCGGGGTGACCGAGATGAGGGGGTTGGCCCCGAGCATCAGACGAGGACGTACGCCAGGATCGAGCCGAGCAGACCGTAGAACACCACGGCCTCGGTGAGCGCGAAGCCGAGCCACTGGATGCCCTGGAGCTCGCCACGGAGCTCGGGCTGCCGGGCGACCGACTGGATCATCGAGGCGAAGATGTTGCCGATGCCGATGCCGGCGCCGAGCGCGCCGAGGCCGACGCCGAGCGCGAGACCGATCGCCTTGCCGGCCTTCGTCACGTCGCCCGAGGTAGCGGCGAGTAGGGAATGCATTGGTTCCTCCTAGTGTTCCGGCTCGATGGCCGAGCCGATGTAGATGGCGGACAGGGCGGCGAAGATGAACGCCTGGATCGAGACGACGATCAGAACCTCGAACAGGTAGAAGACGGCGGCGACCGGGATCACCAGCACGGCCAGATAGATGTTCTCCAGGATGAACAGCAGGCCGATGAAGGTGAGGATCAGGATGTGGCCCGCGAGCATGTTCGCGAAGAGCCTGACGCTCAGCGAGATGAGCCGCATGAACTGGCCGAGGATCTCGAGCGGCACGATCAGCGCGAGCAGCGGCTTCGGCGCCTCGGGAATCCAGCTCTTGAAATAGCGCACCGGCCCGTTCCAGCGGATCCCTTCGACGTGCGTGAAGACGAACGTGAGGAGCGCGAGCGCGAGCGTCACCGAGAGCGACGACGTCGCGGCGTAGATGCCCCAGGTCGGTATGCCGTGCCAGCGCTCGCCGGTGAGGGGCAGCGGGATGAAGCCGAGCATGTTCACGACCCAGATGAAGAGCATGATCGTGGCGACGTAGGGGAACCAGCGGCCGATCGCCTTCGACGGGAGCCCCTGCTCGGCGACCTGCGTCTGCGCGATCTCGTAGATCTGCTCGCCGAGCGCCTGGCGGCGGCCCGGGGTCTTGACCCGCATCAGCGTGACGCCGAGCAGGATCGTCAGGACGGTGCCGATCATCAGGTACGCCACGGCCTTCGTGATCGAGAGGTTCAATGGGCCGAGGTGGATCGGGATCCACTCGTGCTGCTCGAACTCTGTCGTCGGGTCGAACGTGCCGCGCGCGAGCGCCGCCGGCGGGGTGGCGAGCACGAGCATCACGAGGATTCCGAGGCGCCTCATCGTGCCGCCCCGAGGTACGTGACGATCGAGAGGCCGAGCTCGAACGTGTAGGCGAGCGCATACGTCAAGGCAGCCGCCACCGCGAGGTGCGGATTCGCCACCGCGGCCACCAGCAGGACCACGAGCAGCCCGATCGCCTTGAAGAAGAGTCCGAATGCCTGCACGCCCGAGGCGGCGAGGGTACCGGTGCGGCCGCGCGCCTGCGTCAGCACGAGGTCGATCCCGTGCACGGCGCACCAGATGATCCCGGCGAGCGCCCAGCCCGCGATGCTCAGGTGGAAGACGAGGAAGATCGGGAGCGCGAGCAGGATCAGGAACGCGCCGCCGAGCGCGGGCAACAGGTGCCCCGGCTCCGGCCGGGGCGTCGAGAACAGCGTCCCGAACACTCAGATCACGCCTCGGTAGCGGCGGTAGACGGCGAGGATGCCGCCGAGGATGCCCGCCAGGGCTCCGATCAACGCGCCGATCCCCGCCGACCCGGCGAGCCAGCCGAGCAGGACGCCGGCGCCGATGCAGAGAACGAGAACGGCGAGCAGCAGGCCACCGGCGCCTGCGGGCTCGAACGACGACGGAGAGGCGGCCTGCATTCGCAGGGCGAGAATACCAGAGTCGTCCCGGCGCTTGTAACACGGCAGACGGGCGTCGTTCTGCGGAAACTCGGCGACTTCGTGCCGGTCTCTACGATGGCTCCGTGCCGCGCCCACGCGTCCTCTTCGTGCACGGCAGCGTCGTCAACGGCGACGCGACCTGGGCGGCGCAGCGGCCGCTCGCGGAGCGCTTCGAGCTCGTGATCCCGAACCGGCGCGGTTTCCCGCCCGGGCCCGACGTCGAGTCGGTCGACTTCGAGGACGAGGCGGCCTGGCTCGACGGGTTCCTGGAGCCTTCCACGCACCTCGTCGGGCACTCCTACGGCGGCGTGATCGCGCTCCTCGCGGCTGCGCGGCGGCCCGAGCTCGTGCGCTCGCTCACCGTCGTCGAGCCGCCGGCGCTCGCGGTGGCACGCGGCAACCGGGCCGCCGACGCGTTCGCTGCGGGCGCGGCGCGGCTGTGGGAGGACGGGCCGCACGAGCCGGAGGCGTTCCTGCGCGGGTTCCTCACGGCGGTCAACGCGCCGATCCCGCGGGGCACCTTCTCGCCCGCGCTCCTCCAGGGCGCCCGCACGCTGATGGTCGAGCGCTATCCGTGGACGGCGGAGATCCCGCTCGACGACCTGGCGGCGGCGCCGTTCCCGAAGCTCGTCGTGTCGGGCGGGCACAGCGAGGCCTTCGACGCCGTCTGCGACGTGCTCGAGGAGCGACTCGGCGCGCAACGCGCGGTCCTCCCCGGCGCAGGCCACTCGGTGCAGCGCCTCGGCGAGCCCTTCAACGAGCTCCTTGCGACCTTCGTCGAGCACGCCGAATCGCTCTAGCGCGCCCAGAAGAGCCAAAGCTCGGACCTGGTTCGGACCTGGTCCCAGATGTGATCGCCCGCGGGCATCTCGCCGACGAAGATCGGCTCCGCCACTGCAATCCCCAGAGCTGGGACCTGGTTCGGACCTGGTCCCAGATTCGGGGTCGCGGCCCGGGAGGGCAAGGGCTCGGACCTGGTTCGAACCAGGTCCCAGCTGTGCGGCTCAGGCGCTCTTACGCAGGTGCTCGTCGCGGCGGCGGTGGTACGGATTCGCGACCTTCACGATCTCCAGCACGTAGACGACGTAGATCGAGAAGCCGACCGCGACGAGGGCGATCGCGGCGGCCGCGACCGTCGGCCACGTGTGCCACACGCCGTGGGCGCGGAACGGGATGAAGCGGGTCGCGAGCGCGGCCGCGGCGAGCGAGCCGCACCAGAGCCAGATCGTGACCGCCGCCCGCGGCTGCGAGAACCCGCGCCGGAGGAAACGGTGGTGCAGGTGCGCCTGGTCTCCCTCGAACACCTTCTGGCCGTGCCGGAGACGGCGTGCGACGACGAACGTCGTGTCGACGATCGGCACCGCGAGCACGAGCAGCGGGAAGAACAGGGCCACCGTCGCCGCAGTCTTCAACAGGCCCTGCACGGAGAGCGCCGCGAGGACGAAGCCGAGCAGCAACGCCCCCGAGTCGCCCATGAAGATCCGCGCCGGATAGAAGTTGTGCCGCAGGAAGCCGACGCACGCGCCGAAGACGATCGCCGACATGATCGCCGCGTCGGGCTTCGCGAGCGAGAGCGCGATCACTGCAAAGGTCAGGCCCGCGATCGCAGCCACGCCGGCCGCGAGCCCGTCGAGGCCGTCGAGGAAGTTGACCATGTTCATGATCGCGACGATCCAGAGAATCGTCAGCGGGACGCCGAGCCAGGCGGGCACCGTGTGGATGCCGACGAACGGAAACGTGAAGCGGTCGACCCAGATCCCGAACCAGGTCGGAACGGCCGCCGCGAGCAACTGACCGCTGAGCTTCTCCCACCAGCGCAGCCCGCGGAAGTCGTCGATCGCGCCGACAGTGACGGCGACCGCGGCGCCGAGCAGCAGACCGCGCGTCTCGCGGCCGAGCGGGAGGAACGCGAGCGACGGCACGAAGATGCCGAGGAAGAGCGCGAGCCCGCCGAGCCTCGGTACCGGCCGCACGTTCAGCCGCCGGCCGCCGGGCGTGTCGACCGCGCCGAGAAGACGGGCCATGCCGCCGACCGCCGGCGTCAGCAGCATCACGACGACGAACGCCACGAGCGCCCCCCAGACCACCTGCAGGTGGTCGCCGAGGACGTGCAGAACGCTGTGACGCGTGGAGCCGAGGTCTCGCGCGAGGGCGACGACGCTCATCACGCCAGCTTACTTCGTGCCGTAGAGGCGGTCTCCCGCGTCGCCCAGGCCCGGGACGATGAAGCCCTTCTCGTTCAGGCCCCGGTCGATCGCCGCGCAGACGATGTGCACGTCCGGATGGCGTTCGTGGATGTACTCGACCCCGGGCGGCGCGGCCACGATGCACACGAGCGTCACGCTCAGCGCGCCTGCTTCCTTGACGGCAGCGACCGCAGCGGCGCTCGAGTGACCGGTCGCGAGCATCGGGTCGAGCACGATCGCGTCGCGCTCGTCGAGGTCGACCGGCAGCTTCGAGTAGTACTGCACAGGCTCGAGCGTCTCTTCGTCGCGATACATGCCGATGAATCCGACGCGCGCGCTCGACACGAGCGAGAGCACCCCGTCGAGCATCCCGACACCCGCACGGAGCACGGGACAGATGGCGACCTTCTTGCCAGAGATGCGCTGCGCGGTCATCTTCTCGAGCGGAGTCTCGATCTCCCATTCCTCCGTCTCCATGTCCTTCGTCGCCTCGTAGGTGAGCAGCAGCGTCACCTCGTTGACGAGCTTGCGGAAATGGACGGTCGGCGTCTCGATGTCGCGCAGGTACGCGAGCTTGTGCTGCACGAGCGGATGCTCGACGACGGTAACGCGCTTCGTGTGCATTGATGCGCTCATGTTGCGTACGTGGTGTACCCGCGAAAGCCTGGGTAGAGCGGGCGCTTGACACAGAGCGCGTCGACCCGGCTGCGCAGCCCGCCGAGGTCGGGCGAGTCCTGCAACGCGTCGACGATGATCCGCCCCACCTCGCGAAAGTCGTCCTCGTCGAAGCCGCGCATCGTCATCGCCGGCGTGCCGATGCGTACGCCGGACGCGACGGTCGGCGGACGCTCGTCGAAGGGAACCGTGTTGCGGTTGACGGTCACGTTGACCTCGTGCAGCCGCTCCTCGGCGGCCTTGCCCGTCCACTCGGAGTTGCGCAGGTCGAGCTGCATCAGATGCGTGTCGGTGCCGCCGGTGACGAGCTCGAGGCCGCCTTCCTGCAGCGTCTCGGCCAGCACGTCCGCGTTCCTCCGGACCTGCCCCTGGTACACGCGGAACGCGTCGGTCATCGCGATCTTGAAGCACGTCGCCTTCGCGGCGATCGTGTGCTCGAGTGGGCCGCCCTGCATGCCGGGGAACACCGCGCGGTCGACGCCTACAGCGTGCTCCTCGCGGCACAGGATGAAGCCGGCACGTGGCCCCGCCAGGGTCTTGTGCGTCGTCGAGGTGACGAAGTCGCAGTGCTCCACGGGGTTCGGGTGCAACCCAGCGGCGACGAGGCCCGCGAAGTGCGCCATGTCGCAGAGCAGAAGCGCCCCGACCTCGTCGGCGATCTCGCGGAACTTGTCGGTCTCGACGGTGCGCGGGTACGCCGAGCCGCCGCAGACGATCAGCTTCGGCCGCGCCTCCTTCGCCTGCGCGAGCACCTCGTCGTAGTCGACCATCATCGTCTCGCGCGAGACGCCGTAGCCCGCGATCGTGTAGAGCCGCCCGCTGAAGTTGACCTTGTGCCCGTGGGTCAGATGCCCGCCGTGGTCGAGGCGCAACGAGAGGATCGTGTCGCCCGGATCGAGCACTGCCGCGTAGACCGCCATGTTCGTCTGCGAGCCTGCGTGCGGCTGCACGTTCGCGTGCTCCGCACCGAACAGCTCCTTCGCGCGGTCGATCGCGAGCTGCTCGATCTCGTCGACGACCTCGCAGCCGCCGTAGTAGCGCTTGCCCGGGTATCCCTCCGCGTACTTGTTCGTCGGAACCGAGCCGACACCCTCGAGCACCGACGGCCACGTGAAGTTCTCCGAGGCGATCAGCTCGATCTGCCCGCGCTGGCGCTCGAGCTCCTTGCCGAGCAGCGCTGCGACGTCGGGATCGACATCTGCGAGGCCGGCGGACGTCAAGTGCTGAAAGGTCTCCTGCGCGACTGACACGAACGCTCCTCTCCCGGGATTGCCTGCCGGATCGTACTGCCGCTAGCGCAGAGCGTCCGCAACCCGGGCGAGCGCCTCGGCCGACGACGCTGCGCCCTCGCGGACGACACGCGGCTCGACGGCCGTGAAGTCGAGCACGGTGGACGGCGCGCCCGGGAGCACCCCTCCGTCGACGACCGCGCCCGCCTGCTCGCGCAGCTTCGCGGGAATCTCCTCGAGGCGGCGCGGATCCGGGCCTCCCGGCGCATTCGCGCTCGTCGAGGCGACCGCGCCGACCGACCGCACGACATCGGCGGCGATTGCGGGCAGATCGGGCACGCGGACGCCGATCGCGTCAGGCCGGGGGCCCGTGAGCCAGGCGTACCGGCGGGCCGGGTTCGGCAGGATCAGGGTGTAGGGACCGGGCAGGAGCGCCCGGGCGATCGTCTCGGAGCGGCCACGCAGCTCGGGCACGCACGCGAGGAGCGTCTCGAGGTCGGCGGTCATCAGCGCCGAAGGTTGCCCCGCGTCGCGACCCTTCAGCTCGTAGAGCCGCTCGGTCGGCGCCGCCCCGTCTGCGGAGGCGACGAGCCCGTAGACGGTGTCGGTCGGGAGGATCACCGGCTCGCCGGCACGCAGCGCGTCGACGGCGTCCTGCTCGCTCATCTCGTTCCCTCGACGACGCGGTCGCGACCCGCAAGATCGCCTGTGATCTTCACGTCGCGGTACCCCGCCGCGGCCAGCACGGCGGCGACGCCTTCGGCCTGGCCGTCGCCGACCTCGAGCACGAGAAAGCGCGTCTGCGCCGTCCGCGCGATCTGCGCGTGATAGCCGGCGCCGAGGAGGGCGACTTCCGGCTCGAAGCCGAGCTCGGGTTGCAGCCCGTCGAGCGTATCGACGTACGGCGGGTTCGAGACGACGAGATCCCACCCCGCTGCCGCTGCCTCGACGCCCTGCTCGCGCAACTCCACCTCGAGACCGAGACGCTCGGCGTTCTCGCGGGCGAGCGAGAGCGCGGCCGCCGAGACGTCGACGCCGGTCACCCTGGCGTCTGGTCGCTCGTCCTTCACGGAGAGCGCGATCGCGCCCGAGCCCACGCCGATGTCGAGCACGCGCGGCGCCGCGATGCCCTCGAGGAGCGCGAGCACCCGCTCCACGACGATCTCCGTCTCGGGCCGGGGCACGAGCGCGCGCGCGTCCGTCTTCAGCACCAGGTGCCTGAAGCCCCACTCCCCGAGCACGTACGCCAGCGGCTCTCGCGCCGCGCGGCGTGCGAGCAGCGCCTCGGCGGCTTCTGCCTCCCCCTCGCTGAGCGGTCGCTCGGGCGCGGCGTACAGCGCGCTGCGCGAGAGGCCGAGCACGTGCCCGGCGATCCACTCCGCCTCGCGGCGGGCATTCTCGACGCCGGCGTCCGCGAGCCGGCGGGTTCCGAGATCGAGCAGGTCGCGCGCCGTCACCGCGTCGGCCACGGCCTCAGCCCGAGAGCGCGAGCTTGCGTTCCTCGGAGTTCAGCGCCTCGGTGAACTCGTCGAGCTCGCCCTGGAGGATCCGGTCGAGCTGGTGCACCGTCAGCTTGATGCGATGGTCGGTGAGGCGGTTCTCGGGGAAGTTGTACGTGCGGATCTTCTCCGCGCGCTCTCCGGTTCCGATCTGTGAGCGCCGCGTCGCGTCGAGCTCCTGGCGCTGACGTTCGAGCTCTCGCTCGTAGAGGCGCGCGCGCAGCACACGCATCGCCTTGTCCTTGTTCTGGAGCTGCGACTTCTCGTCCTGCATCGAGACGACGACACCGGTCGGGACATGCGTGATCCGCACTGCGGAGTCGGTCGTGTTCACCGACTGCCCACCGGGGCCCGTCGACCGGTAGACGTCGATCTTCAGGTCGCTCGGGTCGATGTTGACCTCCACCTCCTCGGCCTCGGGCATGACGGCGACAGTCGCGGTCGAGGTATGGATCCGCCCCTGAGATTCCGTCTCGGGAACGCGCTGCACGCGGTGCGTGCCGCCCTCCCACTTGAAGACGCGGTAGGCGCCGTCGCCCTTCACCGCGAACGTCACCTCCTTGTAGCCGCCGCCGTCGCTCGGGCTCGCTCCCAGCTCCTCGATCTTGAAGCCCTGCCGCTCCGCATACCGCGCGAGCATCCGGTACACGTCGCCGGCCCACAGCGCGGCCTCGTCGCCGCCGACGCCTTGGCGCACCTCGAGAATGACGTCCTTGTGGTCGGCCGGGTCGCTTGGGATCATCGCGACGCGTAGATCGTCCTCGAGCTTGGCTGTCCGTTCCTCGAGCTCCGGGACGAGCTCCTTCAGGTCGGTGTCGTCCCTCGCGGCCGCGAGATCCTCGCGTGCGGCGCGCAGCTCCTGGATCAGCTTGTATGCGCCCTCGAGCTCCTTCAGGCGCCGGCCGACCTCCGCCGCCTCGCGGTGGTCGTTGTAGACGGACGACTCGGACATGCGCGCCTGCGCCTCGCGGTACGAGCGCTCGAGCTCGTCGATACGGCTGTCGAAGTCAGCGGCCATGCCGCTGCAAGGGTACCCGGGTACCCGTCAGGCGAGTGTTGCGTCGAGCGTGATCTCGGGCACACCCGCCAGGGCCTTCGACACCGGGCAGTTCGCCTTGGCACCCTGCGCGGCCTCCTCGAAGGCCGCAGCGTCGAGGCCGGGCACGCGACCGACGACGGCGAGCGCGATCTTCGTGATGCCCTCGCCGGGCTGGAACGTGACCGTCGCCGATGTCTTCAGCTCCTCCGGTGGGTGATCCTGCTTCGCAAGCCCGCTCGAGAGCGCCATCGAGAAGCAGGCCGCATGGGCGGCAGCGATCAGCTCCTCGGGGCTCGTCTTCCCGCCGGTCTCGTCGGTCGAGCGGGCCGCCCAGCTGACGGCCTGCGCGCCCAGCACGCCGCTCGTCGTCGAGTCGATCGTGCCGCTGCCTTCGAGCAGGCTCCCTGTCCAGATCACTTCGGCCCGACGGTCGGTCGCCATGTCTTCCCCCTCGTGAGTGGTTGTCGCCGAGACGCTAGCGGGCTACGCCATGACTTCGACGCGCGGAGCGTCGGGGGCACGCCGAGCTTCGAGGTCGAGCACCTCGCGCAGCGCGCGAATCGACACCTCGATCTGGTCGAGCGACGGTTCGCGCGTCGTCAGGCGCTGCAGCCAGAGCCCCGGCGCGAGCAGCGTCATCAGCACGCGGTTGCCCTGGTGCTTGCCCGCGAACCGGATCAACTCGTAGGCGATGCCGGCGATCACCGGCAGCAGCAGGACCCGCGTCGCGATCAGCCAGTACCACGCGGGCCGGCCGAAGAACGCGAACACGAACACGGCGATCACCATCACCCAGAGCAGAAACGCCGTACCGCAGCGGGGATGGATCAGCGAATAGCGCTGCACGATCTCGGGCTCGAGCGGCTCGCCTGCCTCATACGCGTTGATCGCCTTGTGCTCCGCCGCGTGGTACTGGAACACGCGCCGCAGGTCGGGAAGCAGCGAGATGAGCGCCAGGTACGCGACGAAGATCGAGACGCGGATGGCGCCTTCGACGATCACGAACCAGCCCGTGCTCTTGATCGGCAACAAGTCTGTGATCAGCACCGGCGTCACCTTGAAGAGGACGATCGCAAAGCCGATCGCGACCGCGAACGCGAGGAACAGCGCACCGCGCGAGAGCTCGGTGTCGACCTCGGCGGGCGCGTCGCCTTCCGCGCCTTCTGCGCGCTTTTCCTGCGCGGCGTAGTTCGCGGAGATGGCGAGCGCGCGAAAGCCGATCGCGAGCGATTCGCCGAGCGCCATGACCCCGCGGAGCACCGGCAGGCGGTACACGCGGTGACGCGCCATCGCGGAGTCGATCGGACGCGAAACGTGCTCGATCGTGCCGCTCGGGGTGCGAACCGCGACAGCCCAGTTTCCGGGGCCACGCATCATCACGCCCTCGAGGACGGCCTGGCCTCCGACGGTTGCCATAGGACTGTTAGGCGCCGCGCTTTGCGCGCTCGGCGCGCTCGAGCCGCTTCTGGAAGCGCTCCACCCGGCCGCCCGAGTCCATCAACTTCTGCTTGCCCGTGTAGAACGGATGGCAGTTCGAGCAGACCTCGACGTGCAGCTCGGGCGTCGTGGACCGCGTCTGGAACGTGTTCCCGCAGGAGCACGTCACGGTCGCGAACACGTAGTCGGGATGGATTTCGGCTTTCATCGCGAAGCCAGAATAGCAGCGGCCTGCTGGGGTGCCACGTTGCCGCCGGAGACCACGGCGACGACGTTCTGGCCGGGCTCGACGGCGATCTTCCCCGCGAGCAGCGCCGCCGTCGAGGCCGCGGCGCCGAGCTCGCAGGCGAGCTTCATGCGGGCGTAGAGCCAGCGAAACGCGTCGCACAGCTCCTCGTCCGAGACGAGCACGGGCTCGACTCCGAGCGCAGTGCAGATCCGGACGCAGTTCTCGCCGGCGAAGGGAGCGCTCAGCGCGTCGGCCTTGCTCGCCGGGGTCACGGGCACCGAGTGTCCCGCAGCGAGGCCGTCGCGCAGCGCGGTCGAGCGTTCCGGCTCGACGCCGATCACGCGCACGTCGGGCCGCCGCGCCTTCAGGGCCGCCGCGAGCCCGCTCACGAGGCCGCCGCCGCCGACCGGCACGATCACGATGTCGGGCACGGGGCCGTCCTCGAGGATCTCGAGCGCGACGGTGCCCTGACCGGCGATCACCGCCGCGTCGTTGAACGGATGGACGAGGGTGCGACCCGTCTCGACGAGCAGCTCGTCGAGACGGTCGAAGGCCGTGGTCGGATTCTCGGCCTGCTGGTCGATGTCGGCCCCGTAGCCGCGCGTCGCCGCGACCTTCAGCTCGTCGGCGCCCTGCCACATCACGATCAGCGCGTCGATCCCCTCCTCGCGGGCGGCCCAGGCGACCGCCTGCGCGTGGTTGCCGGCCGAGATCGAGATCACGCCGTTCCGCTTCTCCTCGTCGGTCAGCTGCGAGAGCCGGTTGAGCGCACCGCGTACCTTGAACGAGCCGGTGCGCTGAAAGAGCTCCGCCTTGAAGCGGATGTCCGCACCCAGCTGCTCGGAGAGCGTTCCGGAGCGCAAGAGCGGCGTGCGGTGTACGCGGCCGGCGATCGTCCGGGCCGCGCGCTCGACGTCGTCGATGGTGACTGCTGTCTGCGGCGACACGCCGCGGAGACTACGCAGCCGGCGTGGGCTCACGCGCCGGCACGGCCAGGCGCACCGTGAAGGCGGTCAGCCGGCCCGGCTCGCTCGTGACCTCGACCGTGCCGCCCATCGCCTCGATCAGCTCCTTGACGATCGCGAGGCCGAGGCCGGTGCCCACCGGCCGCTCACGGCCGTAGCGCTCGTGCAGGTAGAACCGCTCGAAGGCGCGCTCGCGGTCTTCCGCCTCGAGCCCGGGGCCCGTGTCCTCGACGCAGAGCAGTCCGGACGCCGTGATGACGCGCACCTCGCCGCCACGTGGCGTGAGGCGGAGCGCGTTCTCCACGAGGTTCGAGACCACCTGGAGCACCCGGTCAGCGTCCGCGATCGCCGGCGAGGGGCCGTCGGCCGCCACGAGCAGCGAGACCCCGAAGACATCTGCTTGCTGCTCGTACCGGCGGACTGCATCCTCCGCGACCTCGGCAAGATCGATCTCGCTCGGATGCACACTGAAGTCCGTTCGGTTCATCCGCGCGAGATCGAGCAGGTCGCCGACGA
>Ga0209726_10004101_pt1 | contig 18978 bp, 21 predicted proteins | sample Subgrocontami54m_FD_187453 | JGI IMG/M metagenome (GOLD analysis project Ga0209726, IMG submission 187453) | Subsurface groundwater microbial communities from S. Glens Falls, New York, USA - GMW46 contaminated, 5.4 m (SPAdes) (version 3) | ecosystem: Environmental > Aquatic > Deep subsurface >... | reverse complement strand
CGTCACCTGCCTCGGCAAGGTGATCGGCGGCGGGCTGCCCGTGGGCGCCTACGGGGGGTCCGCCGCGCTCATGCGGGCGGTCGCGCCGCTCGGGCCGATGTACCAGGCCGGAACGCTCTCGGGGAACCCGCTCGCGATGGCCGCCGGCCTCGCGACGCTCGCGCTGCTCGACGACGGCGCGTACGCCGCGCTCGAGCGCGCCGGCGACCGCCTCGCGCGGGGCCTGCGCCGGGCGATCGGCGACGCCGGCCTCACCGCGTGCGTGCAGCGCGCCGGCTCGCTGCTCACCGTGTTCTTCGCCAAGGGACCGATCCGCGACGACGCCGGTGCGGCGCGGTCCGATCGCGCCCGGTTCGCCGCCTTCCACGGGGCGATGCTGCGGCAAGGCATCCTGCTGCCGCCGTCGCAGTTCGAGTGCTGGTTCCTCTCGCTCGCCCACGACGACGCCGTCGTCGATGCCGTCATCGACGCGGCGGCCCGCTCGCTGAAGGAGATCGCATGAACGAGCTGTACCGGTACCTGACCATCGCGGTGACGCCCGAGTGGCGCCGCCTGCCCGAGCCGGTGCGGCGCGCGCACAAGCGCGAGCTCGCCGAGGTCGTGAGCGCCTCCGACGTGCGCGTCCATGCCTACTCGCTCGTCGGGACGCGGAGCGACGCCGAGCTGCTCCTCTGGGCGGTTGACGAGGACTTCGAGCGGCTCCGCGCGCTCGAGGTACGGCTCGCCACGACGGCGCTCTGGGGCCACAGCACCCGTCCGTACGCCTACCTCGCGGCACGCCGGAAGTCGCAGTACCTCGCCGGCCACGAGCACGCGGGCTCGGAGCAGGTGCGCGGCACGCCCGGTCCCGTCGGGGACCAGCCCTACCTCGTGCTCTACCCGATGGTGAAGAAGCGCTCGTGGTACGCGCTACCGGTCGAGGAGCGCACCCGGATCATGGGGACGCACTTCCTGGTGGGCCACCGCTACCCGGAGATCAGGATCCACACCGCCTACAGCTTCGGCATCGACGACCACGAGTTCGTGGTCGCGTTCGAGACCCCGGACATCCGGCGGTTCCTCTCTCTGGTCGCGGACCTGCGCGAGACCGAATCGTCGAGCTACACCGAGCGCGAGACGCCCATCTTCGTCGGCCGCGCGCTGCCGCTCGCCGCGGCGCTCGACGAGATCGACGGGGCGGCCGCCGGCACGCGCGACGTCGCCGGCACGCGCGACACCGCCGGCGCGGAGCGGGCGATCGCCGGATGACGGCGCCGCTCCTCGTCCGCGCGTGCAGGCGCGAGCCCGTCGAGCGCACGCGGTGATGGTCGGATGACGGCCCCGCTGCTCGTGCGCGCTTGCAGGCGCGAGCCCGTCGAGCGCACGCCGGTCTGGTTCATGCGGCAGGCGGGACGGTGCCTCGTCGAGTACCGCGAGCTCCGCGAGCGCTACGGCATGCTCGAGCTGGCGCGCACGCCCGAGCTGTGCGCGCGGGTGACCGCGATGCCGGTCCGGCGCCTCGGCGTGGACGGCGCGGTGCTCTACGCCGACATCATGCTGCCCCTCGACGGGATGGGCGTGCCGTTCCACATCGAGCCGGACCTCGGCCCGGTCGTCGAGCGCCCGGTGCGGAGCGCCGCCGAGATCGCCGCGCTGCGGGTGATCGACGCCCGGGAAGCGACCCCCTACCTCTTCGAGACGATCCGCGCGCTGCGCCGCGACCTGCCGCCCGAGGTCGCGCTCATCGGCTTCGCCGGCGCGCCCTTCACGCTCGCCTCCTACCTCATCGAGGGCCGCCCCTCGCGCGACTACGCGCTCACCAAGCGGATGCTCCTCGGCGAGCCCGAGCAGTGGGCGCGCCTCATGGGCACGCTGGTCGAGGTCCTCTCGCGCTACCTCCTCGCGCAGGTCGAGGCAGGCGTGGACGTCGTGCAGCTCTTTGACTCGTGGGCCGGCTCGCTCGCGCCCGCCGACTACGAGCGGAGCGTGCTGCCGTACACGCGCGCCATCTTCGAGCGCCTGGAGGGGACCGTCCCGCGGATCCACTTCGCCACCGGGAACCCCGCGCTGCTGCCGCTCATGGCCGACGCGGCGGTCGAGGTCGTGAGCGTGGACTGGCGCCAGCCGCTCGACGCGGCGTGGGCGCAGATCGGCTACGACCGGGGGATCCAGGGGAACCTCGACCCCGCGGTCTGCCTGGCCCCCTTCCCGGTCGTCGCCGATCGCGCGCGCGACGTCCTGCGCCGCGCGGCCGGCCGGCCCGGTCACGTCTTCAACCTCGGCCACGGCGTGCTGCCGAGCACCGAGGCCGACACGCTCGAGCGGCTCGCCGCGCTGGTGCACGAGGAGACCGCGCGGGTCGCCGCCTGACGACGGGCGCGGATCGCGCGCCCGCGCCCGCTGAAGCCGACGCTCGAACGACCCGACCTGCCCGCACGACCCCGGGCCGTCGGTGGCACCATCATCCAATGGCCGCCCCGGACCTCCTCGCGACCGCGCGCGTGGCGCACCTCGCCACCGCCGACCAGTACGCGGTGCCCCACGTCGTGCCGATCGTCTTCGTCTGGCTGCCGCCCCTCCTCTACACGCCGATCGACGCCAAGCCGAAGCGCGATCCCGACTGGCGCTCGCTCCGGCGCGTCCGGAACATCGAGATGAACGGCAAGGTGAGCGTCGTGGTGGACCGCTGGGACGAGGACTGGACCCGTCTCGGCTGGGTCCTCGTCGAGGGCCTCGCCGCCTTCGTCGAGGACGAGGCCGAGCGCGCGCGGGCGGTCGCCGCGCTCGAGGCGAAGTACCCGCAGTACCGCGCGATGCCGCTGGGCGACTGCCCGATCGTGCGGGTGACCGTGGACCATACGGTGCGCTGGAGCGCGTGAGCGCGGACCACGCCGTGCGCCGAGACCCGTCGCCTGGGGGCTAGACTCGCCGCCCATGGAATTCGCGTTCACGCTGAAGCCCGACCACTCGCTCGCGCGGATCGAGCGGCTCACCCGCCTCGCCGAGGCGAACGGCTTCGCGTACGGCTGGGTCTTCGACAGCCACGTGCTCTGGAAGGAGCCCTACGTGCTCCTCGCGCTCATGGCCCAGGCGAGCGAGCGCCTCCGTCTGGGGACCTGCGTGACGAATCCCGCGACCCGCGAGCCGTCGGTCACCGCGAGCACGCTCGCGGTGCTCCAGCTCCTCTCGCACGGACGGATGGACCTCGGCATCGGCCGCGGCGATTCCGCCCGGCGCGTCCTCGGCAAGCCGCCGACGACGCTCGCGACCCTCGAGGAGGCCACCGCGACGATCCGCGAGCTCTGCGAGGGGCGCGCGGTCGAGTACGAAGGGACGACGCTCCAGCTCGACTGGGCGCCGAAGCACAAGCTGCCGGTCTGGATCGCGGGGTACGGCCCCAAGGCGCTCGCGGTCACCGGTCGCGTCGCGGACGGCGCGATCATCCAGATCGCCGACCCCGAGCTCGTGCGCTGGTGCGTTGACCTCCTCCACGACGGCGCGCGGGCGGCCGGCCGCGACCCGAAGACCCTCCGTGTCCAGGCCGCCGCGCCCGCGCACGTGGGGCCGCGCGCGGCGGTGCGCGACCGCGTGCGCTGGTTCCCCGCCCTGGTCTCGAACCACGTCGTCGACCTCGTGCGCCGCTACGGCGAGAAGGGCCTGCCCGAGGGGCTCACGCGCTTCGTGAAGGACCGTCCCGGCTACGACTACCTGCACCACGCCGAGGTCGGCTCGCAGAACGCCGCGTTCGTGGACGACGAGTCGGTGGACCGCTTCTGCGTGACCGGTGAGGTCGATGAGCACATCGCGAAGCTGCGCGAGCTCGCAGCCGCCGGCGTCACGCAGTTCAACCTCTACCTCATGAACGGCGACGAGGAGGAGACGCTCGAGCTCTACGGGAAGCGGATCATCCCCGCGCTGAAAGAGGCCTGACGTCCCTTACGTCTCACCGCGATCGTGCCGGCGGCGGCGCTCGACCTCCTCGTAGATGGTCCGACGCGGGCCGACCGCCACGATCTCGACCGCGGCGCGCGTCTCCGCGTAAACGATCCGGAGCCTACCGACTCGCATCGACCTGAGTCCTTCAAGCTCTTCGCGTAATGGCTTGCCGAGGGCCGGGTCCTCGCGCACGTCGTCGAGCGCGGCCCTCACTTTCCTCTTCGACGCAGGATGGAGTCGAGCGAGGTCTGCGCGGGCCGTGGTGGTGACGGTCAGCGCGCGCGGCGCGGGGATGGCCTGCCCTTCTGGACGGATCGCGTTGGCGATCGCTTCTTCGCCGGGGGTCCGAGAAGCCCATCCAGCTCCGCCTCGGAGAGGCGCGACGCGCGACCTTCCTTCAGGTCGCGCTGCCCCGCCCGGATCTGTGCCATGAGCTCGGGATCCGATGTGATCTCGACCGTCTCCTGCCAGCTCTCCAGGTCGTCGTTGCTGACGAGGACCGCCGCGGGCCGCCCCCTGCGGGTGATGACGACGCGCGCGTCGCGGCTCTCGACCTCGTCGACGAGCTCGCTCAGCTTCGCTTTGACTTCGGAGAGCGGCAGGGTCTTCATGTGCGATCTCCTGACTAGAACTCTGGTCAGATGATAGTCCGCCCGGGGCGGTGAGCGAAAGACCGCCTGAGGTCCCGGCCGAACGCTAGGCTCGAATTCTGGCCAGATCGTGGTACCCTCGAATTACCGTGAAGACGTTACCGCTCTCTGACGCGAAGAACCGCCTGAGCCGCATCGTCGATGAGGTGGCCGAGCGCGACGAGCGGGTCATGATCACGCGCAACGGACGTCCGGCCGCGGTCGTGATCAGCCCGGAAGAGTTCGAGAGCTGGCAGGCAACGATCGACATCCTGTCCGATGCCGACCTCATGGCGCAGCTTCAGCGGAGCAAGAAGGCGATGCGTCGCGCCAAGACGTACACGATCGAAGAGCTCTTCGGCCGGTAGCGCGGGTGTCGGGCCGAAAGCTCCGCGTCCCTGACGAGATACGCGACGCCATCGGCCTTCTGCCGCCGGACACGAAGCGAAAGGTGCGTGCCGCCCTCGCCGCGATCCTCGACGAACCGACCATCGGCGAGCCGCTTCGAGACCGCCTGAGCGGGCACCGGCGCATCCGAATCGGCCGCTGGCGCGTGGTGTATCGAGAGCGCGCCCGTGTCGTCGAGATCCTGGCCATCGGTCCGAGAGCGACCGTGTACGAGGACTTGCTGGCGCGCCTCAGGCGGCAGTAACGCTAGGGGCGCTCGACGGCCCTATCGGAGCAGTTGACCCGACAGTATTCGAACCGCCCGGCGGGCTTCGTGTCGCGGACGTTAGCCCTTGGCCTGTCGCGGGCTTGAGCGGACTCAAGGAACGCGGTGTGACATACGGGATGATCGCTCAGGACGAGCGCGGGTGGTTGCGGTTGGCGGGCTAACGAACGCCATCGAGTGCCCCACGCGCGAGACTGACGCCGTCGGGTCGGATTCATTGGCGCGAGCCGCGCTAGTCCTTGGCGAAAGGGAAGCGCTTTACCCTCGTTGGCATTTCATGTCGAATCGTGCTGGAGTCAATCCTGAGTGCCTTAGCAATCTCGTCGGAGGTGCAGCCGCTCTTCAGGAGCATGAGCGTCATGAGCTTCCTGACGTTGACGAGTTCGCGCAGAACCGGATCCCGATCTGTAGCCACTGATCTCAACCTTTCGGAACTACGCGTTCTTGATGCGTTGTAGTGCCTTCGTTGCCGCGGCCTCCGACTTGCCGAAGATCGCCGCGACTTCCTTCCCCGAGAAGCCAAGTCTCTTTGCAGCCGATAGCCGCTGGGTCTCATCGGCATCGCTGGGCATGCATTGCAGGGCTGCAAGGAAATCCAATCGCCGGATGATGCCGAACGTGCTCGCAGAATCGCCGCCGTCTCTCACCAGATTCTCCATTCATGGTTCAATTGCGCTGGCCGCTGCTGATTCTGGCGGCGATCAGAGAGTTAGACAAGGTAGGAGGCACCGATGGCGCTTTCGCTGGACGAAGAGGTCCTTGCAAAGCTCGATCTCATTCTCCGAGTTCTGAGTCTTCAGGTTGGGGCTGACAAGAGCCTCACCGAGCGCGTTCGTTTGTTACGACTGGCGGGTGTGGACAACAAGACGATCGCGGCAGTGTTGAACACGACGCCCGAAGCCGTGCGCGCGCTCAGTTCGGCATCCAGGTCAACAAGCCGTCCGAAGGGAGCAAGCCGTGCCACATCCCGCCGACCGCGCTGAGCGACTTCTAGTCCTTCTTGTCCTTCAGGGATTGAAGGGGGCGACTCAAAAGGAACGCACCGCGACCCTAAGTGCAGCGGGTCTCACAAACATTGAGATTGCCGATTACCTCAATCTCACACCGGCCGCAGTTGCGTCGCACCTCTACGAGCACCGGCAGACCAAGCCGAAGAAGAAGACGCTCAAGGCTAAGAAGCCCTCGCGCGGTTCATCGGGCTAGCGCCTTGGCCACAGTTCGCGATTTCAGAACCTTCGCCTTCGACCTCGGGCGAGTGCAGGCGACCGCCAGGTCGGTCGCGAATGGCCCGTACTCGAAACTCTATGCGGCGGAGAATATCGTTCGAGTCGTTGTGCATTCGGTATTGCTTGCGCAGGTTGGCAGTGATTGGTGGCTCAAGGCCACGAACAGCGACCTCCAGAAGCAAGCGGCGCGCTTCGCTGGTCGTTTCGCCGGGAACCCGTGGTACGGAAATCAAGGTACGCATCCCATCTACTACGCGTTCTTGGGGGATCTGGCAGACATCATGCGCGACACGAGTGGCTTGTTCATTCCCCTCCTGCCCGATGTTGACCAATGGATCGCGCGGATTGATCAGGCTGAGATGCCGCGGAATGTGATTGGCCACATGAACTTCCCTTCGGCTATCGACCGAAAGCGGATCGATGTGTTCCACCACGACGTCCGAGGCCTTGCAACAAAGCTCCAGGCGAGCCTCGTTCTAGTGGTGCCGTAAGGCGAGTCGCGAATGCTTCGTCGGGGTCGTTTGGCGAGGGAGCTCGAAGAGCTAAGAGTTGCAGACATGTCTGCACAATCCCGTGGACGAGCGTTGGAGATCATCGCTGAGCGGGCGTTTCGACGCGGGCACTTCACGGTCAGTCGGAACGTCCGGGCAGCTAGGCCACGTCAGGCAGACCTCATGGCACAAGACGCGGACGATGTGTATCTGGTCGAGATGAAATGGACCCGAAAACCCTCGGACATAGATGACGTGGGCGCGTTGTTCGATCGGTTGGGGCGCACCCCGACGACCGTACAGGGACTCCTGGTGAGCATGAACGGGTTTACGGAGGGAGCAATCCGAGACGTGGAAGCGCGACGAGCCGTTCGCCCGGTCCTCCTGATTGATGGTCAGGAATTCGAGGCGGTCGTGGAGAACGATTCAATGCTGCGCAGGCTTCTGTCTGAGAAGAAGGAAGCCCTCCTGGTGCATGGGTTTGCGAGACTTGGATCGCGACCCGAAACCAACGTCGAGCGCCGATTTGACGAGTCCCCCACGGAGGCGAGCGCGCGATTTGTGACACCCGATGGCACACCAGTGCGCTGGATCACGTCGAAGGGTGACTTTGGTGATCTTGCGCTGTGTCGAGAATTGCCCGATGTCGACTGGGTACCGGGCGGGGGATTTGGGGTAAGTCTGGATCTGTCGATCCCGGTGGAGTCCGAAGAGGCGCTTTATCACGTCATCGGGGAGTTAGAAGCGTTGGGTCTGAGCACGGGTTCTGGCCAGTGGTCGATCGCTCAAATAGCCACGAATTGGTATGGGATGGGCGCGGCCAGTCTCGTCGCGGCGCTCCGCGACTGGAGTGTGAGATACGACTCTCTTGAGACCGTGCATCACACCGAAACGGTGTGCTACGTCGACACGTGTGACGGCGGACTGTATTCGCTCACCGCAGAAGTCCAGGCCACCGATGAGCGTCGGGTGTGGCGGCTTGACCTCTCGTTTCAGTTGCGCGGTATCCCGGTTGATGACGCGTCAATGCGCCACATCATCAAGACGCTCGGCGCGCAGGAGGGGGCCTACTACCGGCCTCGCTCGTCACGAGCCGTCGAACACTGTCGGCTCACCCCAAACCGTTTGTTGCTAGAACCGCTCGCTCTGGTTGTGGAGAGCGATGCCACAGGCGCCGATCCCTATGGGGATTGGGTAGTGGGAATCGCGGTCGCGAGTCCTTACTTCACGGGGCTTCGCCGGCCGCGTTCTTTGCCAGAGGGAGTGCCTTCTTCGCTAGCCGATGTCGAGATTTTGGTGTGCGATCTTAGGTCCCACCATCCATTGGCCGAGGCTCCTAGCGGCTATGCGCTAACCCACATTGAGTGGACTTGGACGTCCGAGGCCGCATTGGTGCGGGTGCGTGCGGATTGGCCAGACCGTCATCGTCAGGCCTTCGCACAGCCCGGGCGGGGGCCGAAACGATCGTCGAGAACGTCGCATTGAATGGCGCCGAATCAGGTCGTGAGTCGGCGACTGCGAGCGTGATCGAAACCAGTGAGCGGAGGGTCGCACAAAGCTGTACGAGTACCAGTACCACCTGGTCGGGCAGCGGCACTTACTTGGGGATCGCGTTCTGGTGATAGTTATCGATCGACCCCTTCGGGCCTCCAGTTGGCTTCCCGACTACATCATGCGCGACCGCGGACCGTCTCTAATCACACAAGGACACAACGGCAGGCTCCAAATTGAGGGCCCTTCGGCCACAGAGATCGGGGCAACGACACCCCAGCTGTTCGGGCCCCCATAGCGCAAGTGAGCGATCTGTTGGCGAGCCACTTTATCGGGCGAGCTAAAGAACTGCGGTTGCTAACCGCAATGCTCACGACTCCGGATGAGGCTCGGGTGCCCCGTTCGCTCTTCATCTGGGGTGTCGCTGGAGTTGGTAAAACGTGGCTCCTGCGGCGGTTGGTGGAGCAGGCCCAGTCGGTGAAACGACCCACGGCTGTTGCGGATCTCTTTTACGTTGGATATCCGCAGCAAGCTCTACTCCACCTAGCTGAACAACTGCGGCCGTACGGTTTCGCGTTTGCTGCGTTCCGAGCCACACTGGCCGTCTTCAACTTACGAATCGGCAACTACGCCGTATCCGTCGATCCTCAAAGACAGCGTCGGGAAGACCTCGCTGCCGCAGCCTCGTTAAGTCTTAGCACAGTTGGTCTGATCCCAGGGGTGGGTGAGGTTGTGAGTGGCTTCCGCGTCTTGAGTGGGGCACTACTCCTGGGTAAGCGGGCTACCTCGCGGCTCGCGATCGTGCGCAAACGGTTGGAGAGGGCGGGCCTAGATTCCGTGGAACTGTTCAAGTTGGAAGCAGGGGATCTTGCTCAGGAGCTTGTTCGCGCGTTCGCACGAGACATTGGCCGCCACGCGAATCGACGTGGAACGCCAGTTCTGTACTTCGACCGACACGAAGCACTCTGGCGTGACGGCTCCGCCGGCGCGCAGTCCGAAGACTGGTGGCTTCGGCTCCTTCATGAGGAGTTGGGGCCCAGTGCGCTGATCGTAGTCACCGGGCGCGAGCGACCCCGTTCGAAGCTCGAGGGCATGGTTGAGCGGCGACTCAAGGGACTCACCGCAGCGGAGGCGGCAATCGTGCTTCGCGACGCATCGCCCAACGTGGCTTCCCGGGTTATCGACTCGATCCTCCGTTTGACGGCTGAGAACAGGGGCAGCCACGCGAGCCATCACACGCTGCTGATTGGCCTCTGTGCGGATATCTTGGCTCGCGCGAGGACGGCGCGGCGACCACTTCCGCCGACCTACTTCGATTCCGTGCCTGCAGGGCAGCGAGCGGCCGATGCTTTGACAAGACGCTTTCTGTCGAGCGTCCGTAACGAGGCTCTTGTCGGATGGCTACGTGAGCTTTCGCTCAGTCCGCGGTTCGACGAGGAATATGCCTTAGCGCTTGACAAGCACCGGCGGTACTACGTTGGTCGCGCCGGTTGGCAAGAGCTAACCTCTCTCTCCTTTGTGACTATGAACGGTGTTGGCGCGTTTGAGATTCATCCGGTATTCCGCGCGGTGCTCCGTAAGAGCGTCGATAAACGAGCGTCCCAAGCTGTCCACGAATGGTCCCATCGCTTCTTCACGACTGGATCGCGGCGCGATGGCTGGGATGCGCTTGGTCTCGCGTGGTTTCATCAACGGTCGCTTGATCGCGCCCAAGCAGCCGAACTTATGCGAAATGAGATCAGGCGCGCTGCTGACAAGAGCGATATGGCAAGACTGCGCGTGGTGCGCTCTTGGTGGAATGACGTTGAACTCCCGCGGCAGCCGGTCGACCGTGCGGATGCATACGATCTTGTTCTAGTAGCAAGTGCGTTGGTTGCCCTGGCCTCCATGGACCGAAATTCGCCAACGGAGAAGGCCGTGGCACATTGCCGCGCTGCGCTCCGCATCCTTAAAGCTGACGTGGGCTCCGAGGAGTGGGCACGGGCACACCGCGTTCTTGGCGATGCACTGACGCTGTCGATGACGCGGCGTAGGACCCGGAACTTGCGAGCGGCGCTTAGGAGTTACCGCCTCGCTTCGCCAGTGTTTGAGCAGACCGATCCTGCGGCGTTTGCGACAACTCAGAACAACATGGGGATCGCCTACTCGAATCCGTACTTGTGGTCCACCGACAAACTGGAGTCTCTGCGCCGCGCGGCTATCGCGTTCGAGACTGCAAGAAACGCGGTAACAGCCACAACCGAACCCGTCATTTGGGCGAAGGCTTCAATGAACTTGGCTGGTGTGATCTCCGAACTGGGCCCAGTGGATCAAGTACGTCCGCTGATGCAAAGGTACTTCCGAGATGCGGGATCCATTTTGACCAGAACTACACATCCGTTTTCGTGGGCCCTGATTGAATTCAACCTAGGGGTGCTCGCATGGGATCCAACGTCGCAGGAAAGTGATCCACGCGCCGCGGTGAGACGTCTCGACGCGGCTATGCAGGTGCTGACGGAGTCGGCCTATCCAGGCCAATGGGCGCTCGCCCAACGCAGTCTGGGACTGGTCTATAGGAAATGGGCGCTGCGAGTCACTGGGAGCGAGGCGAGCAGTCTCCTCGACCGTGCGGTCGCCGCCTTCCGAGCAGCTCTTCGAGTGCAAACCGAGACTGGGCTACCGGTACCTTGGGCGGAGACTCAACACGAACTCGGCGTTGCGCTGATGAGTTATGAGACGCCAGGGTCTCCTGGGATCATGCAGCTAGCCATTGAGTGCCTAGAAGCTGCTCTGCGCGTGCGCACGAAGGAGGGGACGCCGGTGGCCTGGGCATTAACGAACCTCGAACTAGGCGACGCGTACGCCCGCACGGGCCTGAAGGCCGACATCCCGAAAGCGCTTCGCTATTACACCCAGGCCGATTCGGTACTCGCGGGGCGATTTTCGGAATCACTTGAGATTGCCGAAAAGGTGGGCGCGCTATCGGAAGCGACCAAATAGGTCGGCTGGAGTCTCTCTTCGGCCGAAGCGTTCACAAACGTGCACTCCCCATATCATCTGGAGTGGGCGACCCAGACGCATCCGTTCCCGTTCACCATCGGCCTCGGGGCCCCGCGCGGTATGTCGATATCGCTAGACCCAAGTCAAGCGCCGAAACCGGCGGAAAGTTGTGACTGCGGGCCAGAACTGCCTCAGACTCGGGAGTCTCCTACAGCTCCCCGGTCGCGGCGTAGCGGTCGGCGATCGCGAGCGCTTCGTCGATCGCCTTCGCGCCGACGCGCAGGTCGTCGTCGGTCGCGACGAGCGGCGGCGCGACGAAGAGGACGTTCCAGCGGCAGAAGACGTAGACGTTCCGCTTCATGAGCTCGTTCTTCAGCGCGTTCGCGAGCGGGCTCGTCGGGCTGTTCCAGCGCTCGAGCGGCTCGCGCGTCGCGCGGTCCTTCACGAGGTCGATGCCGATGAAGAGACCCTTGCCGCGCACCTCGCCCACCGAGGGGTGGCGCTCGGCGATCGCCCGCAGGTCGGCGAGCAGCTTCGCGCCGCTCGCCGCCGAGCGCTCGATGAGGCGCTCCTCGCGGTAGGCCGCGATCGTCGCGACGCCGGCGGCGCAGGCGAGCGGGTGGCCGCTGTACGTCGAGCCGGCCCAGAGCACGTGGTCGTCGAAGTGCTTCGCGATCTTCGCGCTCACCGTCACGCCGCCGAGCGGCACGTAGCCGGAGTTCACGCCCTTGGCGAAGGTGAGGACGTCGGGCACGACGCCGGGCCAGTTCTCGACGCCGAACCACTTCCCGGTGCGGCCGAAGCCGGTCATGACCTCGTCGACGATGAGGAGGATGCCGTGCCGGTCGCAGAGCGCGCGGAGCCCCTCGAAGTAGCCGGGCGGCGGGATGATCAGCCCGGACGTCCCGACGATCGGCTCGAGGAGGATCGCGGCGACGTACTGCGGCCCCTCGTACCAGATGACCTCCTCGACGTGCGCGAGCGCCTTCTGGACGTCGTCGCCGAAGAGCGACCGGTACGGGTCGGGGTTGAGGAAGTGGACGACGCCGGTGATGCCGGGCTCGGCGGCCCAGCGGCGGTTGTCGCCGCCGAGCGTCATCGCGCCCTGGGTCTGCCCGTGGAAGGAGCGCCACTGGGTGAGGATCTTGTGCCGGCCGGTGTACATCCGCGCGATCTTGATCGCGTGCTCGTTCGCCTCGCTCCCGCCGGTCGTGAAGAGCGTCTTCGTCAGGTCGCCGGGGGTCACTTCGGCGATGAGGCGCGCGAGCGTCGCGCGGCTCTCCTCGCCGAACGATGGCGTGACGTACTGGAGCTTCGCGGCCTGCTCCTGGATCGCGCGCACGACCTTGGGGTGACCGTGGCCGAGGTTCACGTTGACGAGGCCCGACGAGAAGTCGAGGATCTTCCGCTCGCCGGCGTGGAGCCACGCGCCCTGGGCGCCGGTGATGACGAGCGGCGCGACCGCGCCCTGCGCCGACCACGACACGAGCACGTGCTCGCGCGTGTCGGTCGCAACGGCGGCGGCGCGCGCGACGGCGGTGTCGGTCGCGACGGCGGCGGCGTCGGTGCGCACGATGGCGGCCATCGCCGACCAGCATAGGACGGCGGCGCGCACGGGTCGACCGGCAGGGCCACCGACACAGGTAGACCGGCGGGGCAGCTGATGAGGGTCAAGTCCGGCGGCTCGTGACCCACGCCGACCGGCGAGGGTGGCGAGGGCGAGGACCAGCCGCGGCCGCGCGTGGCCTACGCTTGGCGAACCGCGATCCCGCGCAGCAGGGGGATGTCGTGCACTTCGGTCTGCAGCTCTGGCCCCAGAACACCGGCTGGGCTTCGCTCAAAGAGCACGGCCTCCTCGCCGACGAGCTGGGCTACGACTCGCTCTGGACGTGGGACCACTTCGCGCCGATCGCCGGCGCCGACGTCTACGGCGCGCAGCTCGAGTGCTGGCAGGTCCTGGCGGCCTGGGGCGCCCTCACGAAGCGCGTGCGCATCGGCGCGCTGGTGACCGGCAACACCTACCGCCACCCCGCGGTCCTCGCCAAGCAGGCGGCCGCGCTCGACCACATCACCGGAGGCCGCGCGATCCTCGGCATGGGCGCGGCCTGGATGGAGTTCGAGCACACGGCGTACGGCATCCCGTTCGGCACCGCGGGCGAGCGCCTCACGAAGCTCTCCGAGGCGGTCCGCATCGTGCGCTCGCTCCTCGACGAGCCGCGCACGACCTTCAAGGGCACGCACTACCAGCTCACCGACGCCCCGGCCGAGCCGAAGCCGATCCAGAAGCGGCTGCCGATCCTCATCGGCGGCGGCGGGGAGAAGCGCACGCTCCGCATCACCGCGCGCTACGCCGACCTGTGGCACGGCTTCGGCACGCCCGAGGAGTTCGGCCACAAGGTCGAGGTGCTCCGCGCGCACTGCGCGGACGTCGGCCGCGACCCGGCCGCGGTCATGCCGCTCGCCGGGGGATCGATCATCGTCACCGACGACGCTTCGCGGGTCGAGGCCCGCATGAAGGCCATCGCCGATCTCAACCGCGTCCCGCCGGGCCGCCAGCAGGCCGCGTTCCACGGCAACCCCGACCAGGTCGCCGCGCGCCTCGCCGCGTTCTGGAAGGCCGGCGCGCGCGGCTACATCCTCGGGATGCCGTCGCCGCACGACCGCGAGATCATCACGCGCTTCGCTACGGAGGTCATCCCGCGCGTGAAGCGGCTCGTCGCTTAGAAGCCCTCGAGACTCCCGCGACGGCGGGCCTGCGCTTCGATCCACGAGAAGAGCGCCAAGCCGCCGAGCGCCCAGAGCGTGCCGACGGCGGCGTCGATCCCGAGGAGCCCCAGCCCGCTCGCAAGGTCGCCGCCGTTCGTGAAGAGGCGGGCTGCCTCCACCGAGCGGGTCAGCGGAAGCGCGGACGACAACGGAACGAGCCACCCCGGGAGCTCCGTGAGCGGCACGTTCGCGCCGGTGAGGAGCAGGATCGCGAACATCGCGAGGTTCGCGAGGAACTCCGCGTCCAGCACGAGGTAGGCGGCCGCACCGAGGAACAGACCAAGGGTCGACGCGCCATAGCAGGCGGTCGCGATCGCGAGCGCGATGCCAAGCCAGTTGGCCCGTGAGAGGTCGAGACCGAAGAGGAGGGCGGCGAGCCAGAACGCGAGGACCACGCCGATGAGGCCGTCGAGCGCCTGGCCGATGCCGCGGCCGAAGAAGAGCACCACTCGGTTCGCCGGCGAACCCACCACATAGGGCAACGTGCCCTGACGGCGTTCATTGCTGATCGCGGTCGTGATCGTGAACATCGGTCCGTGGGCGACGATGATCGCGTTGCCGACCAGATAGAAGCTCAGCGGTCGCGCGCCGCCGAACTGGCCGAGCGCCGAGAAGAACCCCATCTGGACCAGGGGAAAGAGCGTCTTGTTGAAGAGGTACGCCCCCGGGTTCAGCCATTGGAAGAGCGCGCGATAGCTGAAGACCGAGCTGACGACCAGGAGGCGAAGTCCGCCCTTCACGTGAGCGCCAGCGTGCCGTCCACGCGCGCCCGCCGCTGCACGAGCCGGAAGAGCGGCCATGCCGATGCGACGGCGGCCGCAGCCGAAAGCAGCAGGACACCCCAGACGGCAGGGAGTGGAAGGGCGAGCGCCTCGCCGGAGCTGGTTCCGTGAAGGGCGAGCGCGGCCCAGTACGGCGGAAGGAGCAGCGAGACCGGGCGACTCCAATCGGGCAGCAGCAGGATCGGGAACAGAAAGCCGCTGAGCGCATACACCGGGTACTCGAGGATCGTGAGGAAGTTGCTCACGGTGCGCCACATCACACCCAGCGGTGCGAACACCATGCCTGTCGCCCAGAGCGCGACCATGGCGAGCAGCGTCGAGATGACGAAGGGCACCGGTTCGGCGATGGCGATCGAGTAGCCGAACAGCCCGGCGCCGATCACCCATGAGAGGGCCATCGAGAGCACCGAGAACAGCATCGCCCCGACGAGCCTGCTGCCGACCACGAGCATGAAGGAGGATGGTGCGGCGACGAGGTACTCGAGCGTCCCCGCGCCGCGCTCGCTGCCGATGAGCCAGGTCCCCTCGAAGAGGATGACCGTCCAGATGCCCGAGAGCGCCGCGCCGACGACGACGTAGACCGGGTCGAAGTCGGGCCGGTGACGCAGCATGAACATCGTCGTCACCGCGACGAAGAACGGCTGCACGATGACGGCGAAGAGCATGAACCGGCTGGTCGCCAGCTGACGCAGCTCGAGCAGCATAGAGACGACGAGCACGCGGAGCAGGTTGGTCACTCGACCCGACCGATCAGCCGCACGTACGCATCCTCAAGGGTCGCCTCGCGGACGCTGACGCGCCCGACCTCGACGCCGCCGAGCGCGTCGAGCAGGCGCGCGACCGCGCGCTCGCCGAGCGGGGTCTGGACCCGGAGCACCTGGCGGAGCTCGCGCTGCTCGACCGCGACCGAATCGACCGACTCGACCGCGCGCAGCCGGGTCACCGCCTCGGGGCTGACGCCGAAGACCTCGAGCTCGACCACGCTCTGATCGCTCACCAGCCGCTTCAGCTCGGCCGGCGTTCCGAGCGCCACGAGCTTCCCTTCGTTCACCACCCCGACGCGGTCGCAGAGCGTGTCCGCCTCGAACATGTAGTGCGTGGTGAGGACGATCGTCTTGCCGCGCTCTCGCAGCCCGCGCACGGTGTCGCGCAGCTCGCGCGCGCCGATCGGATCCAGTCCGGCGGTGGGCTCGTCGAGGAAGAGCACCGGCGGATCGTGGAGCAGCGCCCGGGCAAGGTGGAGGCGCTGCTTCATGCCACGCGAGTAGCCCTCGACCTTCTCGTCGGCCCGATCCCGCAGGCCGACCATCGCGAGGAGCTCCTCAGAGCGCGGCCCGATCTCGCGGGGAGGAAGCACGTAGAGCTCGGCGAAGTAGTGGAGGTTGTCGCGCCCGCTGACGCGGTAGTAGAGGCCACGCTCGCCGCCGAAGACGAAGCCGATGGAGCGACGGACCCGCTGCGCGTCGCGGACAACGTCGAGTCCGAGGACGCGCGCGGATCCGCCGCTCGGGATGAGCAGTGTCGTGAGGATCTTGATCGTCGTGGTCTTGCCGGCGCCGTTGGGGCCGAGGATGCCGAAGAGCTCGCCCGCGCCGACCGAGAGCGTCAGGCCGTCGAGCGCGACGACCTCTTTCGTGCGGCGGCGCAGCACACCGGTGGTTGTTCGGAAAGTGCGTCGAACGTCCTCGAGCTCGATGGCCGGCATGCGCGGAAATGTAGTACCGCATGGCCGAGCTGGGATACGGTAGCCCTTGCACTGCGACCGTCGCGTCGGGCACGCGGCCGCCATGCTCAGATCCGCCTGCCCATGGGGTCGTTGGCTACGTCTGGAAGAGCGGGCTCCCTCGCTTCAAGAACTTCCCCCGGCCCTTGCGGCCGAGGAACCTGTCGCCCTCGACGATGACCTCGCCGCGCGAGAGGACGACCGTGGCCTTCCCCTTTACCTTGCGGCCCTCATAGGGGCTGTAGTCCACGCGCATGTGGTGCGTCTTCGCCGAGATGGTCTGCGTCGCTTTGGGATCCCAGAGCACGAGGTCGGCGTCGCTCCCCGCAGCGATCGCGCCCTTGCGGGGGAAGAGGCCCATGAGCTTCGCCGGCGTCGTGGAGACGAGCTCGACCCAGCGGTTGAGCGTGATGCGCTTCCCCACGACGCCGCCGTCGAAGAGGAGCGCGAGCCGCGTCTCCACGCCGGGCGCGCCGTTCGGGATCTTCGAGAAGTCGCCGATCCCGAGCTCCTTCTGCTTCGGCAGGCCCTGGAAGCCCTCCTTCATGCAGAACGGGCAGTGGTCCGTCGAGACGACCTGGAGGTCGTTCCGCGCGAGCCCCTTCCAGAGCTCCTCCTGGTGCCACTTCTCGCGGAGCGGCGGCGACATCACGTACTTCGCGCCGCCGAAGCCCGGCTCGTCGTAATCGTCCACCGAGAGGAAGAGGTACTGCGGGCAGGTCTCGGCGTACGCGGGGAGGCCGCGGTCGCGGAAGAGCCGCACCTGCTCGAGCGCCTGCGCCGCGCTGAGGTGAACGATGTAGAGCGGGACGCCGCCGGCCATCTCGGCGAGCCTGAAGGCGCGCCCGGTCGCCTCGGCCTCCGCCTCGGGCGGCCGGGTGAGCGCGTGCCACTTCGGCGCGGTCTTCTTCGCCGCGAGCGCCTTCTTCACCAGGACGTCGATGACCCCGCCGTTCTCGGCGTGCATGCAGATGAGCCCGCCGTTCTCGCCGGTGCGCACGAGCGCCTTGAAGATCGAGGCGTCGTCCACCATGAAGACGCCGGGGTAGGCCATGAAGAGCTTGAACGACGAGATCCCCTCGCGCACCATCGTGTCCATCTCGCGGAGGACCTTGTCGGAGACGTCGCGGACGATCAGGTGGAGCCCGTAGTCCACGACCGCCTTGCCCTGCGCCTTCTTCAGCCACAGGTCGCGCGCCTTCGCGAGCGGCTCGCCCATGCCTTGCACCGCGAAGTCCACGATCGTCGTCGTCCCGCCGAACGCCGCCGCGCGCGTGCCGGTCTCGAAGTCGTCGGAGGCGAACGTGCCGCCGAAGGGCAGCTCCATGTGGGTGTGCACGTCGATGCCGCCCGGGATGACGTACTTCCCCGTCGCGTCGATCCGCTTCGCCCCCGCGGCCTTGAGATCCTTGCCGACCGAGGCGATCTTCTCGCCGTCCACGAGGACGTCGGCCTTGAACGTGTCCGACGCGGTGACGACGGTCCCGCCGGTGATGAGCGTCTTCCCCATCGTCGTTACCTCCTGCTCCGCGCCGCGATGGTATCCCTCGATGTTGCACGTTTGAAGTCGCAGATTGCGACTTCAAACGGCCGGGGTGGTCGACGTGCGAGGCGCTAGCCCACGGCGCCGGAGGCGCTCTCGACCGATGCGAGGAGCAGCTGGCGCTGCAGCTCGAGCGGGCGCGGGAGCGTGGGGCCGAGCTTCTCGAACCAGTCCGCCTGCGACGCCAGCTCCTGCCGCCACTCCTCGAGATCGACCCGGAGCGCGGCGGCGACCGTCGCCGGTCCGGCGTCGAGCCCGCGCAGGTCGAGGTCGCCGACGCGCGGGGTCCAGCCGATCGGCGTCTCGGCGGCGGCGGCACGACCCTCGCAACGATCGATGATCCACTTGAGGACGCGCATGTTCTCGCCGTAGCCGGGCCAGAGGAACTTCCCGTTCTCCTTGCGGAACCAGTTGACGAGGAACGTCGCCGGCGGCCGTTCGAGGCGCGAGCCCACCTCGAGCCAGTGCCGCATGTAGCTACCCATGTCGTAGCCGCAGAAGGGCAGCATGGCCATCGGGTCGCGCCGGATCACGCCGACCGCGCCGGTGGCGGCCGCGGTCGTCTCCGAGCCCATCGTCGCCCCGAGGTAGACGCCGTGGGTCCAGTTGAACGACTGGAGGACGAGCGGGACGGTGGTGGAGCGGCGGCCGCCGAAGATGATCGCGGAGATCGGGACGCCGCGCGGGTCCTCGGCGAAGCGCGAGAGCGCCGGGTTGTTCGTCATCGGCGCGGTGAAGCGGCTGTTCGGGTGCGCCGCCG
>Ga0209726_10004099_pt1 | contig 18981 bp, 15 predicted proteins | sample Subgrocontami54m_FD_187453 | JGI IMG/M metagenome (GOLD analysis project Ga0209726, IMG submission 187453) | Subsurface groundwater microbial communities from S. Glens Falls, New York, USA - GMW46 contaminated, 5.4 m (SPAdes) (version 3) | ecosystem: Environmental > Aquatic > Deep subsurface >... | reverse complement strand
GGGGCGTCGGCGCCGTCATGGGGGACAAGGGCGTGAAGGCCATCGCCGTGCGCGGCACTGGCGACATCAATATCGCCCGGCCGGCGGAATACATGCAGCTGTGCAACGAAGTGCTGGAGTACATCGAGTTCCGCAATGCCAACCCGATCAAGGGAGTGATGCCGATCCTGCAGGGCCTGGGTTCACCCCAGGAAATGCTCATCCATGAAGAGAAGTGGCACACGGAAAACTTCATGTGGGGCAACTCACGGGTCCGCCGCAACGACTTCTGGAACGAAGACATCGAGAAGAGCTGGACGGCGACGCTGGAGAACTATCGCACCCGCCTGATCAGCTGTTACAACTGCCCGATGAAATGCGGCGCCACCATCGACATCCCGGGACTGCCAACCTTCATGATGAAATGCTTCACCAAACTGACCTATACCATGGCGGCCTTTTCGGACCTGGACTTTGGCATGCGCATCGCCCAGCGGGCCACCGAGTACGGGGTGGACGGATTTACGGCGCCGCAGGTGATGGCGATGGCCCTGGAACTGCTGGAAAAAGGCATCCTGACCAAGGACGACTTCCCGGGCATGCCGGAAGATAGCGAGGGCAGGTTCTACTGGCTGCTGGACCGGATCGTCCGGCGGGAAGGCATCGGCGATGTGCTGGCCAACGGCACTTACTGGGCGGCAAAAGCCATTGGCACGGAAGCCGATCCCTTCGCCCATAACTGCATCAAGAAGCATGAGCAGCTGCCGCTCAAGCTTTCCATGCTGAATCCCATCTACTTCCTCATGTATTCCACCGGCGAGAAGCTCAACATCACCCAGATCGAGGGGCAGTTCCCCCAGGCGCCGTTTCCCGAACGGGAGCAGCGGGAGGAATTCGTCAAGGACTGGTTCCAGGTCCCGGACGACAGGTTCAAGCAGTATTTCCTGGACTGGAATCCCCGCGGGGAAAACTCCATGCCGTTCTATCCCACCGTGGCTATGTGCTGCGATATCGTCGACTGGCAGGAGAAGATGCACTACATCGATGACGCCCTCGGGATGTGCGCCGGCCTGTCGTCGTTTCCCCTGAAGCCGCCCTATCACATCCATAATTACCCGAAGTTCATCACCGCTGGCGCCGGAATCGAGATGGATGAAGACCAGCTGTCCCAGGCGGCCAAGCGCTACCGGACACTGGTTCGGGCCAACAACATCCGGCGCGGCATGCGCCGGGAGGACGAGAAGCCGCCGGCGAATCACTGGAAGAAGCGGTTTCCGGAACTGGAAAAGGAACTGCTGGACGCCTACTACCGGTTCAAGGGCTGGAACGAGGACGGCATCCCGACCGTGGAATCACTGCGGGAACTGGGCCTGGACTATGTCGCCGATGAGTTTGTCAGTCGCGGAATCCTTGCTGATGAAAAGACCGCTGGTTCATCGACGGCTGCCGATGCCTCGAGCAGCGCAGCTCAGTCTGTGGAGTAAAGAACCGTGCCTGAAAAGAAAGCCAGGATCGTCACCAGGATCGTCAAGTCCATCCACGTGGACGTGGACAAATGCAACGGCTGCCGCGCCTGTGAAGTCATTTGTTCCGCCCTGCATGCGCGGCCGAAATATAGCAGCAACAACCCGGCCCGGTCACGGATCCGCGTGATACGCCAACCCCTGGATGACATCTACGTGCCCGTGTACGCGGGCGAATATGTCAAGGGCGAATGCTACGGGCGGGACAAGTACACTATCAACGGCAAGGTATACAAAGAGTGCGCCTTCTGCCGTTCCCCCTGTCCGTCCCGTGATGACTTCAAGGAGCCGGATTCCGGGCTGCCCCTTAGCTGCGATATGTGTGAAAGCGAACCGGATCTGAAGGAGCCGCTGTGCGTCCGCTGGTGCCTGGCGGAGGCCTTGATCTACGAGGAGCGGGAAGAGGCGGTGGTGGAGAAGGTGGAACAGGGCAAACTGGAGCTGGGATTGGAGTTTCTGGCCAATGAATTCGGTATGGACAAGCTGCTCGATTCCGTCGCCCGGATGATGGAGAAGGATGAAAAACCAGGGCAGAATCGCTAAGGGACTGGGCAGATTTCAAACGACCAACGAGGGTGACAGTGTATGAACAACGATCCTAAGCTGAAGGCAAAATAAGATGGAGACGATACCCTTATCTCCCTACAAAGCGGTAGTTGATGGCATCAAGGAGGCGGGCGGCGGCGCCGATAAATTCTGCTATCAATGCGGCAAATGCGATACGGTGTGTCCGTGGAATCGCGTCAGAAAATTTCCCGTTCGCAAGATCATCAATCAGGCAAAATTCGGCGTGGTTCCGTTCGAATCGGAAGACATCTGGCTATGCACCACCTGTGGCAATTGCGTTCAGCGCTGCCCCCGCGGCGTCGAAATAATCGACGTGATGCGGGCGATGCGCCGCGTCTTGGTGCCGGACGGCGTCGTTCCGACAAGCATCCCCAATCTTCGCGGTTTCATGACCAGCATTGCCAGTGTCGGCAATCCTTGGGGACAAGAACCGCAAGATCGCGCAAATTGGGCAAAAGACCTGGGAGTCAAAGAGTTCAGCGAGGGCACTGAGGTACTCTATTTCTCCTGCTGCTATACCAGTTATGACCCAAGATTGAAGAAGGTCGCGCAAGCCACTGCCGGTCTCCTCACCAAGGCGGGAGTGGATTTTGGGATATTGGGCGCGAAGGAGATGTGCTGCGGCGAGAGTGTCCGCAAAGCCGGGAATGAGACATTATTCAAACGCCTGGCTCGGGAGAACATCAAGACGTTTATCGAAAACGGAGTGAAGAAAATTCTCGTTTCTTCCCCGCACTGCTACCACGCCTTCAAGAATGAATATGCCGAGTTCAAGGTGAACTTCGAGGTGGTCCATACCTCTCAATATTTTGCCCAACTCATTAACGAAGGGCGGCTCAAACCCACCAAGGAATATAGGAAGCAGGTCACTTATCACGACCCATGCTACCTGGGGCGGCATAATGGAATCTATGATGAGCCCCGAGAGGCATTGAAGAGCATACCTGGTTTGGAACTGAACGAGATGTCCGAGTCCCGGCAGAATAGTCTTTGTTGCGGCATGGGGGGCAGCCGGATTTGGATGGAGACCGCCAAGGAGGAAAGATTCTCCAACCTCCGGCTGGAACAAGCGCGCGAGGTTGGGGCTGAGGTCTTGGCAACTTCCTGCCCCTATTGCATCACCCAATTCGAGGATAGCCGATTGACGCTGAAGGATAGTGAGTCCACACAAATCAAGGACATCACCGAGATTCTCCAGGAAGTGATTTGAGCAAGGTAACGACTCAGTCTGTCATTTCGAGACGCGGTTTGCGCGCCGAGAAATGTCGCGGCAGCGATAGCGAGATTGCCACTCGCCCTGGCGGGAACGCAAGTCGCAGGGTCGCTCCGCTCGAAATAACCAGGTGGCTGGATAGAAAATGAGGACATAGAGTATGGAAAACGAACAAATCGCGCGGCTCCGTGCGCGGCTGGCAAAAAATAATATCGGCGACGTGATGGTTGTCGGCGGCGGCGTCAGCGGCGTTCAAGCATCGCTTGATCTTGCCAAAGCGGGTTTCAAGGTTTATCTGGTCGATAAGGCGCCTGCCATCGGCGGTCACATGGCGCAGCTCGACAAGACCTTTCCGACCAACGACTGCTCCATATGAATTCTCGCGCCTAAACTGGTCGAGGTCGGCCGGCATCCCAACATCGAGGTTCTAACCTACACTGAAGTTGATCGCGTCGAGGGGGACGCGGGAAACTTTCAAGTAACGCTGGTTAGAAAGCCCAGGTATATTCGCGAGGATAAATGCACGGCTTGTACGACCTGCGTGGAATATTGTCCCGTCACCTATCCTGATCGCTTCAATCAGGAAATATCGACGAACAAAGCCGTACATATCTACTTCAAGCAAGCCATTCCGCTGATCACCTACATAGACGAATCTTGTGTTTATCTCAAAGAAAAGAAATGCGGTATTTGCGCGACCGTATGCGAGAATGACGCGATCGATCTCAATCAAACGGCAAAGAAGTTAGAAATACATGTCGGAGCGATCATTCTCTCGCCTGGCTTGGAGCCATTCGATCCGAAGGTGGGGAACGAATATGGCTACGGCAAGATGCAGAACGTCGTCACCAGCATGGACTATGAACGGCTGATGTGCGCCACGGGTCCATATGATGGCGAAATTCTGCGCGCGTCCGACAAAAAGCATCCACACAAAGTCGCGTGGATTCAATGCGTCGGTTCGAGACAGGTCAATCCTGCGGGTGGTAACAGTTATTGTTCAGCCGTCTGCTGCACCTATACCCAGAAGCAGGTCGTCTTAACCAAAGATCATAACGCCGAGGCAGAGTGTACGGTCTTCCATAACGATATTCGATCCTATGGCAAGGATTTTGAGCGATTCTACCAAAAAGCGGAGAGACTGCCCGGGGTTCGGTTTATCCGAAGTTACGCATCCGTAGTCAAAGAGCATCCCAAAACCAAGAATGTCACCATACGATATTCTACGCCCGATGACGGCGTCCAAGAAGAGGAATTCGATATGGTGGTATTGTCCGTTGGATTGAATCCGCCTGCCGACGCCAAGGGACTGGCGAGCAAGTTCGGCATCGAACTCGATGCCCACGGATTCTGCAAGACCACTCCGGTCAATCCGATGGAGACGACTCGCCCGGGAGTCTTTATCAGCGGCGCGTTCAAGGGTCCCATCGATATTCCCGAGTCGGTTTTTACCGCCAGTGCAGCCAGTTCCCAGAGCGGCCAACTCCTCGACTTTCGGCGCGGGAAACTAACCAAAGAAAGAGTCTATCCGCCGGAAAAGGATGTCGCAAAAGAGGCGCCGAAAGTCGGAGTCTTTGTGTGTCATTGTGGGGCGAATATCGGAAGGATCGTCAACGTTCCCTCCACGGTTGAATATGCGAAGACCTTGCCCAATGTCGTCTACGCTCAGGAGCAACTCTTTTCGTGCGCTGCCAATTGCGCGAAAGAAATCACAGATTTGGCAAAGGAAAGAGGGCTTAATCGAGTCGTGGTTGCTGCCTGCTCGCCCCGAACGCTTGAACCGTTGTTCCGCGACACGCTTCGCGAGGCAGGCATCAATCAATATTTCTACGACATGGCGAACATTCGCGAACATTGCTCCTGGGTTCACTCGAAAGAAAAGGAACAAGCCACACAAAAGGCAAAGGATATTATCCGAATGTCGGTGGCGCGCGCCAGTCTTCTGGAACCCCTCCAGGAATTTGACCTGCCGGTTACCAAGTCGGCGCTGGTCGTTGGCGGAGGCATCGCCGGCATGACTTGTGCGCTCTCTATTGCCAACCAGGGACATGAGGTTCACCTGGTCGAAAAAGAAAAAGACCTGGGGGGCACAGCGCGAAAACTGCATTACACTCTGGAAGGAATGGACGTTCAGGCGTACTTGCGCGATCTGATCGGCAAAGTATATCAGCACTCCTTGATCCATGTATATACGGAGGCGACAATCACGGAGGCGACCGGCTTTGTCGGAAACTTCGTAACCAAGGTAAAATCAGACCGAGGGATCACAGAGATAAAACATGGCGCAACCGTCATCGCGACAGGTGCGGAGGTCTATCATCCTACCGAATATCTTTACGGACAAGACGACCGAGTCCTGACGCACCTTGAGTTGGAGGAGCGGATCAACCAGGGAGACGAAACGGTCGTCGGCGCATCGAATCTCGTTATGATCCAATGCGTCGGTTGCAGAAACGAAGATAGAAATTATTGCAGTCGGGTCTGTTGCAGCGAGTCGGTAAAGAACGCATTGAAACTGAAAGCGATCAACCCTGCGATGGACATCTACGTTCTCTTTCGCGACATGAGAACGTACGGATTCAGTGAGGATTATTACAGGGAAGCGGCGGATAAGGATGTCAAGTTTATCCGCTACGAACCCCAAGATAAGCCACAGGTGGAACCGGGTGAATCGGAGGAAGGGCGACCCGTTCTCAAGGTTACGGCGACCGATTATGTTTTAGGAAGCAAACTCGAAATCGATGCGGATATCGTTACCCTGGCTGCCGCCGTTATCCCCTCGGCAGGAAGCAAGGAAATAGCTAAGACATTCACCCTGCCCTTGGGCGCGGATGGTTTCTTTCAAGAAGCCCATGCCAAACTGAAACCGGTAGAGTTTGCCGCAGAAGGCATTTATCTCTGCGGAATGGCTCACTATCCCAAGCACATGCCGGAAGCGATTAGCCAGGCCTATGGCGCCGCCGGTCGGGTCTTGACGCTTCTCTCGCACGATACTGTCGTCGCCTCCGGCTCGGTTTGCGAGGTGGTTGAGAAAAAGTGCTTCGGCTGCGGGGCGTGTATCTCAGCATGCACCTATGGCGCGATCGAGTTTCGTGAGACGAAACAGGGCAAAAAGGCGGTAGTGAATCCGGTTCTTTGCAAAGGGGATGGTCTCTGTTGCGTCAAGTGTCCCACCTTGGCGATTCAACTGAAACATTTCAACGACGGCGAGTTGGTTGCCCAAATTGATGCGGCGTATCCAGAGTTCGCGTAAGAGAGTGAAGGGAGACTAACATGAGTGCGGGAGTCAAGTTCAAGCCAAAAACGCTCGGCTTCGTATGCCATTGGTGAGGATACGGCGCCGCGGACATGGCTGGAGTTTCCAGACTACAATATACCACCGATATCAGACTGATTCGCACGATGTGTTCCGGGAGAGTTGACCTGGATCATGTGCTGCGGGCTTTCTCGAATGGATCGGACGCGGTGTTTATCGGGGGCTGCCGTTTAAACGAGTGCAATTATATCACTCACGGAAATTACGATGCGTTGAACATGGTGCTTTTGTGCAAAAGAATCATGGAACACATCGGGCTGAACCCAGATAGATTGAGGATCCAATTCGCGTCTTCGGCCGAAGGAAATCTTTTTGCCGAAGTGATGAATGAGTTTGGCAATCAGGTGAGAGAGCTGGGACCCCTGGGCGCGGGCGAAGGAATAGACACGAATGAATTGAAGTCCAAACTCGCGGAAATCAGAAAACTCGTCCCGTACATCAAGATCGTAAACCAGGAAAAGCTGGCGAGCCGTCTACGGAACCCGGAAGAATACGACCGGCTTTTCTCCAAAGACGAGATCGACAAGTTGTTCGCCGAAGTCATCTCGTACTACATCGCCCCGGATAAATGCCCGGCGTGTATGATTTGCGGCCGGAGTTGCCCTGTCGAGGCGATTGCCGGCGGCAAGAATCTGATTCATGTCATTGATCAAGCGAAATGCATCAAATGCAATACTTGTTTTGAAGTTTGCCCTGATCGATTTGGGGCGGTGACAAAGATTTCCGGCGCGCCCGTTCCGCCCTCTATTCCCGAAGAAAAAAGAGCGATCGTCAGAAAGGGCAAAGAAAATGTCGCCGGTTAGCGCAACCTATTGGGGCATACCAGGGACTATTATTTTCTGGGTCTTGTTCGCCATCGCCTTCGGCGTTTTTCTGCGCAGGTCTTATTTCCTCTATCGCCTTCTGCGGCTGGGCAAGCCGGAGCGCCGCTCCGACAGGATAGGTCAGAGAGCCATATTCATGCTGTCTGTTGTCTCTTCGCAATGGTGTGCCTTGAAGACGGTTGGCTTCACAGACCTGGCTGGACTTGGACATGCTTTGATGTTCTGGGGCTTTGGCTTTTTCCTGATCGGCTACGTAATCATTTTCGGTGTGAGCGGTGGCTTGGGTCTTTCCTTACCGCCCGCGTTCGAGGCGCTCTACCGTTCAATCTTAGACATCGCCGCCTTGTTTGTTATCGCAGGTGTCATCGTGGCCGTCATCAAACGCTACATCGTAAAACCAAAGAGACTCGAAAGGGAAGAGAGTCTCAAAGAAAAAATGATCATGGCGTTGCTTTTCACCACGATGATTGTGCTCATGGCGCTCCACTACGGCACGGAGGCTTTGAAATATGCAGCGTACCATATTTCGCCCTCGCCTATCATCGGCGGTCTTCTGGCGAACTCTCTGACGAGCGCAGGCCTGTCGCCCGCGACATTGTCGGCAGCCTACACAGCTTTTTGGTGGATCAATTACGTCATGCTTCTTGGCGCGCTGGTCTATGCTCCCCATTCAGAGCATCTGCATCCTCTTTTCTCTCCGGCAAATATTTTTTTTAGACCGCTCGGACCGAAAGGTGCGCTCGAACCCGTCCCCGCTGAAGAGACGGAGAACTTTGGCGTATCGAAACTCCAGGACTTTACGTGGAAGCAATTGCTCGATCTCTACTCTTGCACATGGTGTGGGCGATGCCATGCCGCATGTCCCGCGCAACTTAGCGGCAAAAGTCTTTCGCCTAGAGAAATCATTTTGAATTTGAAAGAGCATTTGCTTGAGGAAGGTCCTGGATTGCTTAACGGCAAAGCCGAAGCATCTTCGAAGTTGATCGGCGATGTGGTCGCCGAGGACGCGCTCTGGGCGTGCACCACCTGCGGCGCGTGCGTAGAAGCATGCGCGGTCAAGGTAGAACACGTCCGCAGGATCATGGACCTTAGGCGCAATTTGGTGCTGACACAAAACAAAATGCCCGAAACCGCGCAGCTGATGCTCCGAAATATGCAGTCACGCGGACACCCCTGGGCAGGCATTCAATCGCTGCGGCTGCGCGGCGACTGGACGGATGGGCTGGATGTCAAAGTATTGGCTGACGGCGATACTGCCGATACTTTGTTCTGGGTCGGTTGCACGGGCGCGCTTGTCGAACGCAATGTTAAAGCGACTATTTCCATGACGCGCGTGCTGAAGACGGCTGGAGTTGATTTCGCAGTATTGGGCGAGGCGGAGACCTGTTGCGGCGACCCCGCGCGCAGAGCAGGGTACGAGTTCCAGTTCCAAATGATGGCGGAACAAAACATCGAAACGTTCAAAAGCCACAACATTAAAGAGATTGTTACCTCATGTCCTCACTGCTATAACACGCTCAAGAATGAGTACCCCCAATATGGCGGCGATTTCAATGTAGTTCACTATACCCAGTTCATTGGTAAGTTAATCGCGCAGGGCAAATTGAAACTCGCCAATGGGTTGAATTCAAGAGTCACTTATCACGACCCTTGCTATCTGGGCAGATACAATGGTGTCTACCAGGAGCCGCGCCAGATACTTCAATCTATTCCGCAGACAAATCTTGTGGAGATGGCGCGCACGCGCAACAAAGCATTCTGCTGCGGCGGTGGCGGCGGGCACATGTGGATCGAAGAACAATCGGGCACGACAAAAATAAATCAAATGCGTCTCGACGACGCGCTCAAGACTGGCGCTGAGCAAGTTGTGACCGCCTGCCCTTATTGTTTGCAGATGTTCGAAGAAGGCATCGAACACAAAGGCATAAAGGGCGCGCTGAAAGTGCAAGACCTTGCCGAAATCGTCGAAGCGGCAATGCAGCCATCTGAATCAAAAGGAGCAGCATGAACACAATCGTCTGTGTTAAACAAGTACTTGATCCCGAAATACCACCAGCGAAATTCAAAATTGATCCTGAAACGAAACAGGTTATCCCTCCGCCTGGAGTGCCACCTGTGATAAGTGTCTATGATGAACGCGCGATTGAAGCTGCATGTCGCCTCAAGGATAAACACAAAGGGAAAATAACGGCGATCAGCATGGGCGCGGAAAAAGCGGCTGATGTGATCAAGCACGCCATCGCGATGGGCGCTGACGACGGATTTGTTCTCCAGGATGCGGCTTTCGAAAATCTGGATTCCTTTGGCACGGCTTATGTTTTGGCGAAAGCGATCCAGAAAATCGGTGAGTATGACCTGGTTCTGTGTGGCAGACAAGCCGCGGACTGGGGCGCGGGTGAGGTCGGTTCGATTCTGGCTGAAATACTCGGTATCCCTGTAGTTACCTTTGCCTGTGATATTCAGGCGGCGGACACGACGTTGAGGGTAAAGCGGCTCGTGAGCGATGGTTTTGAAGTACTGGAAGCGCCTATGCCATGCCTAATCACGGTCAGCAGTGAGATTGGTCTACCGCGTCTCCCTGCTGGACCGCGTCTGATGATGGCGCGCAAAAAAGTAATTCCAGTTTGGAAAGCCCAGGATATTGGAGCCGAGCCCGCCAAGTTGGACAAAGCGAACGCCCATACCGAAGTCACCGCGCTTTCTGTGCCAACTCGCAAGACCGAGTGTGAGATCATCGCAGGGGCTACTCCAGAGGAAGCAGCCGCTAATCTGGCGATGAAGCTGAGCAAGCTGATCTGATTGATTATTACTCAGCTTCTCATTTCGAGGCGCGGTTTTCGCGCCGAGAAATCTCGACTACTCAAACGAGATTTTTCGCTTCGCTCGAAATGACACTCGGGTTGAATGGATACTCAGACGGAGGACAAACAATGGATAATCACAAAGGTGTTTTAGTTTGCGGTGAGATCGCCGATGGAAAATTAGCGCCAGTCACGATAGAACTCATCGGACTCGGCAGAAAACTTGCCGATGAACTGGGCGAGCAGTCAAGCGTCCTGTTGATGGGGAGCAAAGCCGGTGGCTTGGCTCAAGAGGCAATCGCCTATGGCGCTGACAACGTCTATGTTGCCGAAGATAGTTTGCTGGATCATTATAACTCCGATGCCTACACCCAGATCGCGGCAAACCTTTGCCGGCAAGTTCTTCCTTCGATTATGCTTCTTGGTCATACGGACATTGGTTTGGATTTGGCTCCGCGACTCAATGGTCGCTTGGGAGGCGGGCTTGCGATGGACTGCATCGCGTTAGCTATTGATCCAGCGACCAAGCTCCTGGCTTCGACTCGCCCTGTCTTTGGTGGCAACGCTCACGCCACGATGGTATCCAAGTCTGCCCGACCTCAGATGGCTACGATAAGACCGAAAACCGTGCCGCCCGCAGCCTGCGATGCCTCCCGGCAAGGTCAGGTCATTCCAGTCGAAGGCAAGGTGGATCCTGCGGCGATCAAAGTGAAGGTTGTCGAGCGGATCAAAGAGCAAGCGGAGGGGGTGAAGTTAGAAGACGCTGAGGTCGTCGTCAGCGGCGGGCGTGGTATCGGCGGCTCACAAAACTTTGCGATGCTCCGCGATCTCGCTAGTGTTCTCGGCGGCGCGGTTGGGGCTAGTCGTCCTGCTTGTGATGAGGGTTGGGTGCCCGCGCGGCTTCAGGTGGGGCAGAGCGGAAAATCCGTCAGCCCGAAACTTTACATCGCCGTCGGTCTCTCAGGCGCTATGGCGCACCTCGCTGGGTGTTTGGGATCACAAGTCATCGTCGCGATCAACAAAGACAAAGACGCGAATATTTTCAGCGTTGCCCATTTCGGTGTCGTCGGGGATTATAAACAAATCTTGCCTGCGCTGACAGCGAAATTGAAAGAACTAAAATCAGCGTAACTGAATCAGAATAATAACACCGGCTATTTGTTGTGCGTGGCGGCTTGGTTTGAGCGCGCTCGTGACCATGAGATCGGCCGTAAGCTAAGAGCGGATTTGACCCCTTCAAATGTCCCAGTTAGTCAACTACCATGTTCTCCCTTCGACTTGATGGGTGGATGTTATACGACGCGTGCGCCAACGCGATAACGATCAAGAAAAGCATCGTTGGTCAGGAGTGTAAGCGGCTCCACAATGCTTTGCGCAATCAGCAGACGGTCGAATGGGTCTCGATGGATAAATGGAAGCTCCGCGACGCGAGCCGCGTGGGCCGCTGTTATGGGCAGCTCGATAAAATCCATCTCGGGCAGCGTGCCCATCAACTGGGTGAGGTCGACACGAAAATCTTTCCGCCGAAGTGAACTCTTGATCGCGATTTCCCAGATGCTCGCCGCACTGTAGTAAACGTCGTTGTTGTCGTCTTCCAAAAGGTTGCGTGCTTCGCGTGGCAAGCGCGCGCTGTTTGCCGCCGCCCACAGTAGTACGTGCGTATCGAGCAGGAGCCTCACCGCTTCCGGCCTTCGAAAGCGCGGATAACAGAATCCGGCAGCGGCGCATTGAAGTCGTCCGGAATCCGGAACTTGCCATCAAGCAGCCCCAATCTACGCCGGCCGCGCGCCCTGCCTAAGGGAACGAGTTTCGCCGCGGGCTTGCCGGCACGGGCGATAACGATTTCCTCCCCGGCCTCGGCGCGGTCTACAAGCTTGGACAATTCAGATTTAGCTTGATGGATGTTTACTGGCTTCATAACTGAGCACAGGTTAGCTAAGTTTAGCTAGTTCCACACAGCAGTCAAGGGCCTACCGTCGCCGCACGATGCGTGGCGTTGACTCCGAGCTTTCTCTGAACCTCTCAACGAAAGCCAACCTGCCGACCGCGACCGCCTGGGACCCTACACGTCCGGCTGGACATTCGCCCCCGGTTACGTTAGGAGCGGCGGGCATGACAAAGCGTTGCTTCGGCGTCCGAAAGCTCTTTGCGATGTTAGGCATTCGCTTCAACCGGAGGAGGGGCCATGGCTAACGTGAAATTTGTCAAAGGCAAGCCGCTCGGCAAGACCTGGAAAAAGGTGATCGAGGAGCAATTGATGAAGCACGGCGCGCGACTCGCGCGGGTTGAGCTCACGGCAGGGCGGCAGAGGGACGCCGAGCGGGTCACGGTGCGGGTGAAAAAGATTGTAGAGAATGTTGTGCCTGACCCTGGCACTTTGGCCTGGCATCCATACGCAATTCTCCAGGTTTACCTATCTAACTGTCCGGTCTCTTATCCTCGGAATACCGTATCCGAACGCCACTCCAAGAACTCGCGTTTAGGGCGGGTTGCACCGTCCGCGGGGACCACCAAGACCTTTATGTCAGACCGCGCACACAATCTCTCCTATTTCAGGTACCACGCGGGTCTACGTCCCGTGGTCCTCGAGCCGTTTGGCGTAAAACTGAATTTGAGTCCGTCAGCTTTGAGCGTGTTCATTAACGTCTGTAGTTCGTAACCACCAACGACCCATAGACAACCGCCTCGGTCGCGTTTGTCATGTACCGCCAGGTCCAACTTCTTCAATCTATCAGCAAGACTATCACTTTGCTGACTTACTGGTAGCGCAGTTAGCTGCGCTGCACTGACAGAATAAGAGGCACTGCTGCTGACCGGTGTGATGGCCATCGGTACGGAGACATGTTCTTGCTCAGAGTCGGCCGATGAGTCAAACGTGTCAATCTGATCCGAAGACGTGGTTTCGCTAAGAAACTCTTCCAGACCAAATAGGCATGGCGATTTCTTATCCATGTACGTGAGAATAACTTCGTCCCGCGCTCTTGTTAAAGCCACGTATAACCTCCGAACGTCTCGCCACGCTTCCTCTTCGGGAAGGTCTGGAGCAGGAAACTGGCCCCCGATTCCAATGATGACAACGCGCGAAAACTCAAAGCCCTTAACCGTTTCCAACCCAGAGAGATAAACTGTTTTACGCTGAAGTTTCTGTGTTCCGAAAAGCTGTTCTGTCTGCAATTTGTGTTGGCTAAGTTTTGCCTCGAAATCTGAAAGCTTCGTTTCATCGTCTTCCCGAGCAGTGCACAGGATAAGACATATTGGTAAGTCTGACTCGGTCATTCTGCGATTGACGAAATTTACAAGAAAAGAGATCTGATCATCTTCGTCGAGGCACTTCACTAGCAAAGGCTTTGATGATAACCGCGTAGCGTATTCTGGCGATATTACCAACTTATCGTCTTCGTCCACCCCTGGTTGGCCGTATCGTTTCAGTAATTCTAGGGCTGCCTCAAGAATTTGGCGGGGATTTCTATAATTCTTCCTGAAGAACCTCCTAGTCCCGATTTCGATACCAGCCTTCCGAAGATTGTGCTCCTTTGGGTAAACTTGCTGCTCGGGGTCACCGACGAGAAAAAGCCCATTTTCCGCAGTGAGCAGGCATCCTGAAAGAAGCTCAAGCTCAACAGTTGAGAGATCCTGAACCTCATCTATTAGAATAGACCTGTATTTAAACGGGGAATCTGACCCTTTCAGTTGGTCTAAACAGGAGTGAGCGATTAGAACCACCGCGGCTTGGTCAGCGAATCCTCCCGCCTCCATGTGCTCTTCGTAAAACTGAAGTGCCGTCAGAATCGCGGATCTGTAGTCCGAAATGAAGGGAATGGCACGACCTTCTCGGGGCGCGGCTGCGGGGTCAAGATATGTCGTCCGACCGGGTATGGAGGTACGAGTTGATTCGTCGCTTCTTGATCGAAAAGCGCTACGGACCCAAACAAACTCGTCTCTGAGATATCTCTCAATGTTCACCTTACGATTGCCAAGGTAATTGCAAACTTCCCCGAGAGTTCGGCGTTGCTCCGGTTTCTCATACGAGTCCCAAAAGCACTCCTCTAAAGTTTCAGTTGATCGGGGGTCATATTTCTGAAGCAGTTGCTTTGGTAGAAACTCACTGATGACCGCTTTGGCGAACGACTCAACGTCATACACCTGAATCCTTTTGCAAACATCCGGAGATGCCAAATCGGAAAGCAAATCTTTAATCAGCGATGCCAGGGACGGATTAAGTGTGAAAACAGCTATGTTTTGATCCTTGTATATTTCGGCAAGGTGCTTAGCCCTATGGAGAAGCACAGACGTTTTTCCGGACCCAGCCACACCTTGAAGTCTGACTGGTTCGTCATAGTCATCAAAGGCAACGGTTCGTTGGTCTGGATGCAAATAAAGCATCCAGTCCGAAAGGGACCCTTTCAGAATTTGGTTATATTCAATCTCAGATAGATCTCGTAAATTGATCAGATTCTCTCGGTTGATGCTTTTCTTAATTTCTTTAGCAATCTCCCCTTCAAAATGTTCAAGTGGCTGCGCGTGTCCCATGGCGAGATCTAGCACGCCTTTGGCTGAATCAGGTCTATAATCCCGCAGATGAATCAACACATCTAGTAACACGCTTGCAGTATCACTCGGAGTAGCTTCAACCGCCGCGACGATTTCGTCGTCCGAACTAAAGTGATTTAGTGCAGCCGTCGAAGAACTTGCCTGCAAAAATCCGATTTCTTCTGAAGACAGATATGAAAGAAGAAGTTTTTCGGGAAGAACCACATCGGGAGGCATCGGAAGGGGAGCCTTTGGAGTAAATTCCTTTCCTTCAATAATCGTGATTTTTCCGTCTGTGTTTATAACGGGTTCTAGCCCACGATTGTTCTCCAACCAGCGATCAGCCTCATCATGCGTTCCTACAAAAAGCAGGAAAACGGTATCCCGAATTTGGACAGTGATGAGGCGGTGGGCGCTTCTAAGGTCGTACTTAAAACAGTTTTTAATTCTAGGTTCGCCGTGTTTTGTGAGGCGCCCGTACTGTTCAGCATTTCCGGGCGGCATTGTATTCATATTTCCTATGATCATAGAGGCGTCCTTCGCAGCGTCACCAGCGACACCTCCCGATACGCGAAGTCTATTTAACGCCTCATTGAACCGCGAGCTACGGCTGATAACGACATTAATCATTGGGGTCATCTTTGGGTTTACACTTTTGTGACTCAACTATCTGGGCCAGTCATTTTAAGCTCTCAACGCAAAGGCGATGCGTAGTACATGGAGACGCCGATATGCTTCGTGTTCATATCGACCCCTGAAGCCTCGTGTTGGTGGACGGACCAAAACGTTAGCGAGTCATCGCAGTCAGAGATCGATTTTAGATGACTATTTGAGCTTTCGCTGAGGCGGGTGCGCCACTCATCCATGACGCCTTTGGCGTCTTGAGCCGGGATAGGGGTCAAATCTTTTGTTGGCAACTTTGTCGGATGCTGCCCACCCGATCCCGATTCAGTCATCGGGTCATCGGGGTCAGGCACAACAATCTTTACAATCTTCTCGGTTCGATGGTGCGACGGCGAGGCGTAGAGCATTGGGGTCAAAGAACTTTTTCGCTTCCAAGTTAAACGGCGAACATTCGGTTAAGAGCTTGAGAACCTCACGATCGGGGTGCGGCTGCATCCCGCATCAGTGACGACAATAGCAAAGGACGACGGAAAAAGGCAAAAGAATAAAATACCGTGAGAGCGGAGGATTCGACGCCGGGGTCAGGCAAACCTTGGTGATCTTTTCGGCCGTCGCCCCATTCTCAAGCTGTCGCACAGCGTTTGCTGACTTTTGAAGATGTCCAGGAGTTTCTCGACGCCGCCTACCCTACGAAAACGGCCAGATCCAGCAAAAAGCGAACAGCCGCGCGCTTATGGACTACGGTCCGCTCGACGAGGTGCTGAAAAGCCGGCGAGCGATATAATTTTCCCACCGTTTAATTTCAGGAATCCGTGTCAGGCGTGACAGACAGGAGAGGTAAAATAGTGAACTGGGCCCCAGGCATTATCACCGGAGCCTATCGGTTTGGGCGGCGAGGTTTCCGCTTACGGTTTTGGATACCGCAGAGAGCGAACAGTTCAAGAGTGCGGCGATTGAGAGGGACTTGATATATGATCGCAGGATGTGGCTATGGGATTATAGACTTCGCTCCAGGTTAATAAGGACGCCGGGGTCAGGCAAACCTTGTTGATCTTTTCGGACGTCACCCCATTCTCAAGCCGTCGCACAGCGTTTCCTGACTTTTGAAGATGTCCAGGAGTTTCTCGACGCCGCCTATTCTACGAACCGGGCCATGAGAAGATGGTGCCAGCGCAAAGAAAATGGTGCCAGGCATTGGTTGTTTGATAATTTGTTTTTCCCGAGGACTGCGTTGAAAACTAAGAAACCTCCCGACTTGTCCGCAACCGCGGCGGCGAAGGCGATTCGCACGGCGAAATGGGCCACGGGGCTTTTACACCGCTGCACGGCCGTTCAAAAGTTCAAATGTTCAAGGTAAGCAAGCTGAGCACGTTCAAAACGTTGAAGCCGTTTAACCGCTTCACTCGGTTCAAGACGTTGGAGGAAGAAAATACGGATTCAATGGTTCTAAGCGTTCCAGCTGTTGCAGAGCTGAAGCAGTTTCAAAGTTAACGATAAATCTCATGGGTGCCGACGTCGTAATAGATGACTTCGTCGACGGGATCAGGTCTATTGATTCTTATTTTTCCATTTGGCAGACGTGCGGGGAACGGTAGTCCCGTGGCCGATCAGCCTACGACGTCCTGTCCCCGACCCACGGCGTCCGGAATCCCGATGCCCTTTTCTACCATGTAATTTCGAATTCTGAACGAATGTCCCCGGTCCTGTCTGTTTACAATGCCCAAGAGCTCCAGGAGGGGCGAGTTCTTTTCTTGCCTCATGAAACAACTGAAATCTAATTCTCCCGTTGATTCCTCCGCTTTGATAGCGATCTCCAACGCGGAGACTCTGGACGACGGGGGCTTCTGTTTGTGTTCCTTTACCAACTCTTCTATCTCTTTATTCGCTTTGATGAGAACGTCGAGATTGGCCGTCAGTATATCTTCGGGAAAACGTCCCTCATTCGAAGACTCCAGCTTCCCGCCTCTCAGCAGAGCGGCATGATTCTCTTCCTCCTTGGCCAACTGCGACCAAAATTCCCTGTCCTCGGGAAAGGCCTCAGAGAAGCCGAGATAGAGAGCGGCAACGTTAAGCTCCAGTTGAACTGATTGCTCGAGAATTCGAGACAGCTTCTCGTCCATTTCCGTACCTCCCATAGCGTTAAACTACCGGTCAGGAGAAAACAATGGCACAATGCTCACATTCTATCAACACTGGGTAAGAAGAAGGGGACATCTCTAAAGCTGAGCTGACCTAGATTTCACGGACAGTTAATACGCCAGGGTCAGGCAACCCTTGTTGATCTTTTCGGCCGTCGCCCCATTCTCAAGCTGTCGCGCAGCGTTTCTGACTTTTGAAGATGTCCAGGAGTTTCTCGACGCCGCCTATTCTACGAATCGGGCCAGATCCAGCAAAAAGCGAACAGCCGCGCGCTCATAGACTACGGTCCGCTCGACGAGGTGCTGAAAAGCCGGCGGGCTGAGAGGGACTTGATATATGATCGCAGGATGTGGCTATGGGATTATAGACTTCGCTCCAGGTTAATGGTTGCTGAGGGAGTAAATTTGTTCGAGGCAAAGAAACGTGTCAGGCTCAAATCTCCCTTATCCACCAGGGTGTTTACTTTTTTCACCCCGAAGCAACGGGCAACGGGTCGCAACGGGTCAAGTCTGGAGTTGAGTAGTTAGCTCCTCTTCCGAAAACTGTCCGCTCCAAAGTTCAAATCCGATTGATGAACCTGCTCGCTGGGTTTTCCACCGGCCTTTTTGCGCAATCGCTCCCCCTCGTCTGTGTAAAAAATATCCTTCACCCGACCCCTCCACGTTTCCGGAATTCCGAAAATCGCTGGGGTCAGGCAGAACACTCTGCGGGTCCAGATGAAATGCTGTCGTGATCCATGGGGTGACTCTCATTTGATGAGGGAAGTCCCACTCCGCCTTAGGCGGATAGCTTGGGGAGGCTGGGACGGAAGTTGATCCAGATAGTGATGCACGACGTAAGTGCGATCACATATTCTACTCATTTCCGCCGAACACACCGAAGGATCGTGTCCAGCTCTTACGCCGGGCGTTTTAGGAAACGATGACTGATGCGGAATCCCTTGCCGAGGGGAAGTCCCGCTGTCAAGTTTGCGCTATTTGCGTTCATGGAAGTGAGTTAAGCAAAAGGATTGAGGATCCGAACGCCTAGTCCTTCAAAATGGTCAGTGTTCCGCGTTACCAGTGTCAGATCATGGGTCAACGCAGTGGCGGCGATTTGTTTATCGATGGCGTTTTCTGGGTGCGGAACACGCAGGCGTCCCCACAACTGTGCTTCGTCCTGGGCGAAATCGAGAATGTGGTCCTCGAATTCCTTTAAAATAAGTTCGAGCCATGATTCCAGTTGTCTTGCCTGGCGTGCATCGCCTCGGTGACGTATCAGTTCGATGCCGCGGCGTATCTCGCCTACGGTAATCACGCTCACGTATAGCGCGTCGCCATCGACCTGGGCAGCGTCGAAGAAACGGATGACACCGCGGTTGGCTTTGTCACGCTTGCGGGCTTCGCTAATAACGTTGGTATCAATCAAGTACATTAGGACTGTTTTTGTCTTGCACGCGCTTAAAGTCCGAATCTTTTCCCACGTT
>Ga0209726_10004098_pt1 | contig 18990 bp, 21 predicted proteins | sample Subgrocontami54m_FD_187453 | JGI IMG/M metagenome (GOLD analysis project Ga0209726, IMG submission 187453) | Subsurface groundwater microbial communities from S. Glens Falls, New York, USA - GMW46 contaminated, 5.4 m (SPAdes) (version 3) | ecosystem: Environmental > Aquatic > Deep subsurface >... | reverse complement strand
ATGACTTTCTGCAGGTCCGTCTCGACGAGGCTGCCGCCGCCCACGTTCTCGCCTTCGTCTTCACGTTCCAGCTCGATGGCCGCCTTGATGCGTTGCAGTGTTTCCCGGCTGACGGCCATTCGTGTTTTACACCTTGAGCCGGCGGGAAGCCAGGTAGTTCTGCGTCACGCCGCATACGTCGTTGATGTGCCGTTTTCCTTGTTCACCGAGTTTCTGAAGCATACTGCTTCGGTGTTGGACTTCCTGGTTCAAGTCGTCCGTGTTTAACCCGGTGTAGCGTGACAGCAGCTGCATGTAGAACGAGGGGATGCCGGTTGAGCGCAGCGTGTCGGCGATGGGGTCCCATTGGTATAGGACCTGCAAGGTGGGCATGGCCAATTCTTCCGAGGGGACTACTTCGGCGATTTCGGTGATGCGGCGGATGGCGCCTTTGCGCCGGTCGTGGATGCGGTTCTGCATGACGATCAGGTTCAGCGAGGAAATCATGCTCAAGGGTACGTCGATGGGTGGTGAGGTGAGGCGGACCAAGGTTTCTTTGGCCGAGTTGGCGTGCACGGTTCCCATGACGCCGCGGTGGCCCGTGTTCATGGCCGCGAACATGGTGTGGCCTTCGGCTCCGCGCACTTCGCCCACGATGATGCGGTCGGGGCGCATGCGCAAGCTGTTCTTGACCAAGTCGTCCATGCTGACTTCCCCGGTGCCTTCGATGCTGCGGGGACGCACTTCCAGGCGGATCCAATGTTGCAACGGCAGGTTGAGTTCGGCGGTGTCTTCGATGGTGACGATGCGTTCGTTGTTGGGCACGAAACCGGTCAGCATGTTGAGGCTGGTCGTCTTGCCGGACGCGGTGCCGCCGGCCACCAGCACGTTGGCAGGATATGCGCCCAGGCCGTCGGACGCCATCCACAGAAACGCGGCCGCGTCAGCGCTGATGGTGCCGAACTGGATGAGGTCGACCACGCTCAACGGGTCTTTCTTGAATTTGCGCAGCGTGACGGTCGTACCGTCAATCGAAATCGGCGGAACGGTGGCGTTGACGCGGGTGCCATCCGGCAGGCGCGCGTCCAACAAGGGCGTCTGCAGGTCGATGCGGCGGTTGACGGCTCGGGCGATGCGGTCGGCTAGGTTCCGGATGTCCGAATCGGCGTAAAATATGATGTTCGTCTTGACCATGTCGTATTTGCGGTGGTAGACGTACACCGGCTTGTTGGGACCTAGGATCATGATTTCTTCCAGTTGGTCGTCTTGCGTGAGTTGGTCGATGAGGCCGTAGCCGACCATTTCGCGCACCACGGTCTTGGCGTAGAATTCCTTGGCGTTGACCGGCACTTTCAGTTCGGGGGACTGCTCGATGATTTCCATGATGCGTTGGAAATACTTCTGGCGTTTTTCTTCGACCGTAAGCGCCCCGGCTTCCACGGTGATGACGTTCAGCGCGATTTCCATCAAGGCCTCCAAGACGTTCTTTTCTTCGCCGCGCAAATGGGGCGACTCGATCTCGTATATCGGCACGGCCTCGCGGCTATCGCGGTAGATCTTGACGTCGCCGTACGAATCAATCAGCACTTTCTGGCTCTGTGGTGCGGACGCGGCGCCGGAGGCTTCCGTGGGCGTGTCGCGGGTTTTTTGCAGCAGTTGGTCCAGGTACGCCATACAAGCTAAAGAATGGCTCGGACGTTTAAAACCCATCCTCTTGGCATAGGTAAAAACTGCCCCCGTCATGGTTGTGGACGGCGTGCCGTTATCCACTTTTCCGGTGCTTGCTTTGCCTCACCGGGCGCCCGCGGGCGGCGTCTTTTTTATCCGATGCCTCTTTTTTCAAGACCGCATGGGCCCGCCACAACCGCAGCGCGAAAGCGGCCAAAAAACCCAGCAGACCGGAAATGTCGAACAGGATGAATGCTGCAACGGCCGCCGCGACTAGGAACCACCATTTGCGGGGACGGTCTAACAACAGCAAACCGGCGGCCAGGAAAACGACCAAAAACGAGGCGGCGGCCCAGACGGCAGGGTGCAGCCAAAACGAAGGATCGGGAGCCATGGGTGACGAATCAGCGGGGGGCGATTACGGTCAGTTCCAGCGGCACTTGGATGCGTTGGCAGGCCGAAGAGACGATCAGCACGCCCGCGGATTTTCCGGCCGACGATGGCGCGTTGAACTCCAACGTCATGATTTTGGTCTGTTTGGGCTTGAGGGGTAGTTCGTCCGACTGCGTGATTTGGGCGCCCAACGGACCGAAGTCGCCGGCCAGGCTGAAGCGGATGTCGCGCGCCTCGCCGGTCCGGCCGTTATTTTCGATGGTGAACTGTTTTTTGATGGCCGCTCCAGGCTGCACGCGTTCGGAATAACCCGTCGGGCTGACCCGCAATTGTTCGGGGTCCGTGGTTTCGATGGTGAATGCGTCGGATGCGTCGGTGAATTGGGCGCGGATTCTTCCGGCGGCCGTGCCTTTCTTGGCCGGCGCCGTGACGTTGACTTGGAACGACTGTTGGCTTTGGGGTGCCACGCGTCGGGCTTCCGATTCCAATAATCCTTTGAGGGCGCCGTCGCCGACGAGTTGCACGTTGAACGCGTCGTTGCCGTTGTTCTTCACGCTGACTTGGACGGTGCTCTGGCATTGGGTGCCCAAGCTGATTTCTTCAACCGTTGCCTGGATGGACAAATCGACGTCTTGCGCTAGCGTGACGCTGACGGATTTTCTTTCGCCGGATTTAAGCGTCAATACACTTTCCAAGTCGCCGGCAATCTCGTAGCCTGGCGGGGTCAAGACGTCCAGCGTCAATTCGGTTGCAGCCGGAACGTCGTTAAAACTGACGGATCCGGAGCCGCCGGTGAACTTCGTGACGGTTTTTTGGCCCGTGCCGCCCAGGTCGACTTGGACGTTTTCGATTTTTTCGCCGGAATCGATTTCGGTGACAGATAGTGTCAGGCTTCCGGCTTTGGGTGCCAGCACGAAGAACCACAGCGCCGCGGCCAGGATAATCAATAGGACGACGAGTTTGCCGATGCCGAACTTTTTGACCGCTTCCAAGATGGCGGCAGGGCCCGTTGGCTGTTCTTCAAAACCGGTGGCGTCTTCCATAAATCAATCACGGTCATTAGGGCGGGGGATTAATTAACTTTTTTTTTTGCGGGGGGCGGAGGGAGTGTGTGGGTCCGCCGGCCGCGTGAATGGCTCCGCTAGGGCGCTTGTTTTTCCAGCAGGGCTTTGAGTTCGCCCGCATCGATTTGCAGGCGGTAGCGCTTGATGATGTCCGGGAATTGGAACTGGTGCTCTTTGGCCAGTTTTTCCAATTCAGCGCCTCGGATGCGCAAGAGGTTGGCGGCGTGCGCCAGTTTTTCGGCGTCCGCCTGCGGTTCTTTGGCCATCAGCCCCAGGACGTCCGGCAATGCGGCGCGCGTGATTTTCTCTTCGGTGTACAGCGTGAGGAGGGCTACGAATCGTTCCGCTGGCAGGTTCAGATCCACGCCTTGGCGGCGCAACGTGGGTTTGACTTCGAGTAACAGCCACGCCACGGTTTTGGGATTGGCGTTTTTGGTTTCGGACGTTTCGGCTCCCGGATTGCCTGTGCCGGTTCTTTGCGTCAATTGGTCGAATAGCTCCCATTTGTTGGAGCGCACCAGGCGTTCGGCCATGTCCGGTTGAAGACCCAGCGCGACGTAGTCGGCTTTTCGCTGCTCCGCCGTCTTTGGTAACGCCAAGGCATCCATGTCCGCGACGCTGATCGTGACGGGCAATACGTCCGTTTCGGGGTACATCCGCGCCGCTCCGGGAAGGGGCCGCATAAAGCGGCTGATTTGACCTTCGGCTTTTCGGGTCTCTTTAGGAATTTCCAGCGTGTAGCAGCGGTCGAACACGGCGCGCAAGGCCCGCACCGCCGTCAACTCGTCGGCTACGACCACGGCCCAACCGTCGTTTTCGATGCAATCCAATTCCGTAAAAATGGCCTTGAACTCTTCGGGTGCCAAGCCGTACTTTTGCATGTCTTCGTCGCAGTGGATGATGCCTTTGATTGATGTTTTGGCTTTGGCGTAGTCCGATAATTCGGTTCCGAAGCGGTGGTCCGGCATGAGTTCCCTACCCAACAGGCCTTTGGCGAACAACAGTTTGATGGCCATAGCAACGGCTTTTCCTTCGGCGATGGGTTGAGCTAGGAAGGGTTTGGCGTTTTTGAACATGTGAGATACGCCGTGGGGCTTGCCGAATGCCATGCGGGTGGCGCCACGGTTTTTGAGTTCCGCCGCGATTTGGAGAAGATGGTGTTGGCGCAAGGCTTCGTTTTCTGCCAACGCGGCCAAATCTTCGAGTTGTTGGGCGCCTTTGATTTCGACGCGGGTGCCGCCGGCGATGGACACGTTGATGTCTTGGCGGATGGAGCCTATGCCGCGTTGGGCGAAACCGGCGGAGCGCAATAGGCGGCCGATTTTTTCGGCGGTTTCCGCCACGTGTGCCCCGTTTTTGAGCGTAGCGTCGGTGGCGATTTCGATGAGGGGGATGCCGAGGCGGTCCAGTCGGTAGATGACGGCGTCGGCTTCACGGCTGACGATGCCGCTGGACTCTTCTTCGATGCAGATGGTTGGGATTGCCACGGCTCCTAGGCTCGTCTGGATTCGTCCGTTTAGTGCGATCAATGCCGTGCGCTGGAACGCAGACGTGGCCGAGCCGTCGGCGACGGTTTTTCGCATGACGTGCACTTCGTCCAGCGGTTGCGCGTAAAGCATCTTGGCTACGGTCAACGCCATGTCCAACGCTTGGCGGTTCAAGCCGGATGGCGGTTCCTCGTCTTGTTCCACCAGGCACGTGTTTTCGGAAATCAGCTGGTATCTGAACGTCTTGCCTTTCGCCGCTTCAAAGGCCGCCGCTGGGTCGATTTGTCCCAACTCGCCGGCCACGGCCCGAAGCTTGCGCGTCAGTGTGCCGGATACCGGTGCATCCTCGGAGATGGTGGCCGGGCAGTGGCAGAACAGTTTCTCCCGTGTCGCGAGCCGTTGGTGGATTTCGATTCCGGATTTGAAGCCCAGTTTTTGCAAGTCGAGGTTTTCTTTTTCCATTTTTTTTTCACGGCGACAGTGGATTGCTTCTTGATTTTCTTTTTTTCATTTTGTTTTTTTCCTTGCTTTCAATGGGTTTCGTCTGTGTTTTCAAATCCGGGAAAATCGTCTTGTTGGTGCCGTTCGTTGAACTCATGCGCCACGTTCTGCAACATGCGCTCGCGGATTTTGTCGGCCTTTTTCTCGTGGCCCAGAACCCAGCCCAGTTTGACAAATGCCGTTTCCGATAACATGTCGTGCAAGTGGATGACTCCGGTTTGGGCCAATTTCCGCGAGCTGGCGTAGACCGAAGGGTGTACGATGCCGTAGAGAGATTGAGTGGTCAGAGCGACGGTCACGCCGGAGTCAACGGCGTTCTGGATGGCGGGAATCCAGCTGTGCTTCGCCATGGTGGGTACGTGGCCCAACGCCCAGCCTTCCAAGACGATGCCGCGGATTTTCTTTTCGACCAAATAATCAATCATGCCCCAATCGGCTGTCGGCATGGCTTTGATGTGCGCCACTTTTTGCTCAAATGCCGTGTCAGCAACCGCCTTTTTGTCGTTGTCGCGGCGGTTGTAATCGGAGCGCAGGAACTGGACTGCGTTTTTTGGGTCGTGGCCTTTGTGTTTGTTTTTTTTGTTTTCGCCAATCGTGGCCCACGGTTGTGCGTTGATGGTTTGGAATGCGTCGCGCCGGCTCGTGTGCATCTTGCGCGTTTTGGTGCCGATGTTGGCCAAGCCGAAGTCGTCGCTGGACGAGCCGTGCATGACGACGGCGACTTCCGCGCAATCCGACGCGGCGTATTGGCTTGACCAGATTAAGTTAAGGGGGCCGTCGGCCGAGCCGCGGTCGGGCGAACGCTGCGCCCCCGTGACGGCGACGGGCTTGTTCTGGTTTTGGATCATGAACGACAATGCAGCTGCGGTGTAGGCCAAGATGTCGGTGCCGTGTGTCACGATGACGCCGTGCGTTTCCGAGTTCAGCTCGTCCACCACGGTTTTGGCCAGCACCTGCCAGTCTTTGTGGTCCATGTCTTCCGACGCTTTGCGGAACGGGCTTTCGATGCGGTGGATGTTGGCAATGTCAGCAAGTTCCGGAACTTTCGCCAGGATTTCCGACGGTTCGGACAGCATGTACACGCCGCCGGTCTTGTAGTCGACTTTCGTGGAAATGGTGCCGCCCGTGGCGACCAGCGAAAGTTTTGGCACGTTGGAAGAAACCGACGGTTTCCACTCCACTCCCACGTTGCCCAATGTGGCAGACGGGCCTGGCAGTTTTTCCAACGTCGCCCCATTGCATTCAAGGCCCACATTGTAGCCGTTGTCCAATTTGAGCATCAAGCAGCTTTCCGAGCCGCCCAATTCGGGCTTGGGCAGGTAAATGCCTTCAAAGGTGCCTTTTGGCCCGGAATAGCGGATGCGGTCGCCCGGCTCAATCTTTTGTTTTTTTAAGTGCGCCTCGACGGCTTTGGAGTAGGACATGATTGGTCACAAAAATGAGATTGTCGGGGCATTAAATGGATTCGGTGCTTTTGGCAGAACACTTTTTTCCTTGATTTTAGGTCTGGTCCATATTTTTGAGGAATTGAGCAGCTGTCACGATTTTTAGCGGTATGCTCTTGGTCAGATGGAAAAAATCGGGGTCGCCCGTGATGAAATAATCTGGTTTGGAAGCCAGTGCCGCCGCGAGAATGGGCGCGTCGTTGGCATGGCGTATGGCGGTTTTAGCGAATTGCAATTGGCTTTCGGCAACGGCGTCTTCAATCGTTTCCATGGACTTTTCAAGCAATGAAAGCAAGCGTCTCGCGTCTTTTTCTTTTGGGTGTCGGCTGAACTTGCGTCCGATGACCGAAGCGCATTCGCGCAGCGTCGTTTCGGAAACGACTCCGGTGAATTCGTTATGGAATATCGCGTCCAATAACTTGCGCTCGTTTCCTTCGAAAAACAGTCCGGACAGGATGATATTGGTGTCCAGCATGACGCGCATGGCGGTTCCTCTTTTTAGTTTTTCTTCCGAAGTTGCCGGACTTCCTTTTCAAGGCTTTCCCGCGTCATCTCGGTTTGTCGTGCTTTTTCCGAAAAGACGTCGAACATGGAGTTCAATTCCTTTTCCGTGACCATGATGAGACCTTTTTGCGTTTTGAAGAATATCACTTCCGAGCCCTCGGCAATGCCGTCCTCTTTGCGCAATTCCTGCGGGATTGTCACCTGTCCTTTGGATGTCACTTTTGAAACGCCGACGTACACGCCAACCACCTAGTAAGAATAGTGGGATTGGTATTATTTAAGCGCCACGGTGGTAACTGGACCGCTGCGGTTCAAATTAGATCTTCTTGCCCATGTACGCGCCGTCGCGCGAAAAACCAAGCTTGCGGTAGTACTCGCGCACGCCCACGCCGGAGATGACGAGGAGTTTCTTGCAGCCCCATTCGTCTTTCGCGATGCGTTCGGCCTCTGCAAGGAGTTTTTTGCCGAGTTGCTTGTGTTGGACGGCGTCTTCTTTCCGTTGGTGGATGGGCAGCACTTCGCCGTAGACGTGGAGCTCGCGCACGCCCGCGGTGTCGTTTTGGATTTCTTGTCTCCATGGTTGGTAGGGTAGGCGCAGCCGGAGGAAGCCCAACAAGGTGTCGTGCTTGTCCTCGTAGCTTAGGAAGACTTCCTTGCCTTTGGAGGCTTCGTAGTCCATGCGGTGCAAGCCCACGGATTTCCAATCGACTTTTTTGCCGTCGCGACTTTTGAGGCCTGCTTCGCGGCACCGGATGCAGCGGCAAACGACGCCTTTTTGTTTCATCCGCTCCTGGACCATTTCGCGCAAGTTGCTTTTTTCCACGCCCGCGGCAATCAAATCGGTCGGGATGTCGCGATCGATCCGCATGACGCGGCAGTATTCGGGAATGTACGGCTTGGCATCGGCTATCACGTTCGCTGCAATGGCCGCGGTATAGGGCGTGAATTCGCCGCGCTTCCACATCTGGTACAAACCCGTTCCGGGCATGACGAGGCACGGATAAATTTTGAGCATGTCGGGCCGCCACTTCGGGTCGGCGAACAGGTCTTTGAACATGGCCACGTCTTTTTCTGGCGTGCTGAAAAGGCCCGGCATGATGTGGAAGCCGACTTTGAGAAAGGCGTCTTTGCATGCGGCCGTTGCTTCCCAGGATTGCTGCAGCGTGTGGCCGCGGTGGGATTTTTCCAACACTTTTTCATCGAGGCTTTGGATGCCAAGTTCCACGCGGGTGCCGCCGTATTCGAGGAGTTGGTCGACGTGGCTTGGCGTGGCCCAGTCCGGTTTGGTCTCAAACGTCAGGCCGATGACGCGATACGGCGCCGATTCGTTGGCTTCTTTGGCCTCGCTCCACGAATTGTACTGCCGTTCGTCGAACGCCTCGTACAGTCCCTTCAGGAATCCGTGTTGATATTCCAGGGGTTGGGCGTTGAACGTGCCGCCCATGAGGATGACTTCGCATTTCTGTGGGTCATGTCCGATGGCTTCCAATTGGCGCAAGCGAGAGGTCACTTGGCGTTTGGAATCAAAATCGTTTTGACCTGCACGCCGGGCCGCCGGCTCGAAACCCGTGTAGCTTTTGGGCGAGTTCGTGTTAGGGCCGCCGGGGCAGTAGACGCAGGTGCCATGCGGACACCAGTCGGGGTGCATCATGAGCGCGATGACGGACACGCCGGAAAGGCTGCGGACGTTGCGCGTGCGCAACAGGCGGGCCGAACTTGCGGACAGTTTGCCTTTACCTACCTCGATGATGTCGGCGTTTTTGAGCACTTTGGCTAGGCCGTATTCTTTGGCAATGGCCGACTTGAGCTTTAGCAGCTGCTTGTGGCTCATGTCCGGCTCGTCGTTGAGCTTGCGTACAAGTTCGTCCAATGCCGCCGCGCGGGCGTCGATGAGGGGATACATGGTTGATTCAGGTTTTGTGCGTGGCCATCCGCAAGGTCGGAAAAACAACGACGGACGAAACGCCTTGTTCTTTGCTTTTCTTGTGCCGGCTGGTGTTTTTCAATTATTGTTTTTCGGTTTTCGCGAGTCTTTACGGCCACGTAAGAGGGCATTGGCTCAAAACAGGTTGGACAAAAAGCCGATCAACGCGTACAACGGCTGCGCGATGAATGGGAAGAGCGCGATGCCGTGCGAAGCAGCCTTCGCGTCGTTCCAAATAGACGTCTGCGCGTCCAAGTGGGCGTCGACGCGTTGCTGGATTAACGGGCTGGATAGCGACGTGACGTTGAACGAGAAGCCGTACGCGCCGCCTTCCGTGGCCGTGATGGGGTACGACAAGGTGACGGCCGAGTTGTGCGGCACGAATACGCGGCGGCTTTCGGCCCATTTGGCAGGAAGCCCGCTGGGCGAGATTTCGAAGATGTCCGAGGCGGATCCAGTGTTGGATAATGTGATGTAGTAGAACGCGGGTTGCTGCACGCCGGCGGTTTGGCGGCTTTCGGATAAGCTTGCGGCTAGCACGTTGCGCGCGACTTGGATTTTGGCGTCAAGCACGATAGGCACCAGGCCGTCGTACTCGTCGAGCGTCCGCACGGAGAACTGGTATTGCCCGTCGGGCGCTTGAGGCGAGATGGTCACGAAAGTCTGGAACGGTGTTTCGTAGAGTTTGGACGGCTCCGAACTCCAATCGGCAGGAATGTTTTCGACGATGACGCGGTCCCACAGCGCGTCGGTCGGGTTGGCGGAGTTGCCCGATAGTTGTCCGCTTTCGCGCATGGATTGGATGACGATTTTCTGTCCGGGTCCGGCGATTCCCAAGTCCAGTTCCTGGCCGCCTTGCAGCGTCTTTTGCACGGGGTCGACCACCGTCAGGCTGGCGGCGGACAGGAGGCTGACGCTGAAAAGGAAGATGGCCAAAACGGGTAAGAAGCGTAAAAGGCGGATGCTTTTTTGCATGCTTTGTTCTTTGTCCAACGCGCTTAAAAAAGCCGCGGAAACTGCCTTAAGGCGGTCGCGTCATTTTTACTGCATGCGCTGCTTTGTCGCGTTGGATTTGCCTGCACCGGTACGGTCCCGTTTGTCTGCGCTGCAAAACGAATTGCGGAAAACCGGGTTGGTGGCCACCTATCCGATGCCCGAGCAACTGCATGTCACGCTCTGTTTTTTCGGCGACAGTGAGGACCGGGCGGTCGAGCAAAGGAAAACGGCACTGGCATCGTTTTTGTTTCCGGCGTTTGACGCATGCGTGGATCAAATCGGCTTTTTTCCTTCGGAATCCCGAATCAACGTGGTCTGGTCCGGCTTCGGCAAAGGAAAGCACGACGTGATTCGTCTGCAACGAACCTTGGCCGAAACCCTGCAATATGTGCCTGGAAAACCTTTTTTTCCTCATGTGACGTTGGCCCGCGTCAAACAAAAGCCCGATGTCGCGGCGTTGAACCATTGGGCCGAAACTGCGCGGACCGCGTTTCCGAAGTCCGTGGCTTTCCGCGCCAACGCGTTGAAATTCTACCAAAGCATCCTAGGCACGGATGGGCCGCTTTATCGTCAGCTAGCCCAGGCCCGTTTGAAGGAATAAGTCGGAAACTTGGCTCTGTTGAAATAGTCGAACAAACCAAACCGAACCGCGCAACGTAGTGAAGGAAAGAAAAAAACGAAAGCCAATAAGAAGGCAAAGGAAAAACAACGAAAACAGCGGAGAAAGCAAAAACGAAAACAAGACCGTTTTGTCATTGCCGCTGCCTTCGCTTCGCCCTGCCATTGCAAGCGTTTCTTTTTTTTTGTTTCCGGCCAAACACCGTTTTTTATTTTTCCGAGCTGGCTGGTCTTTGGTTTACGTCAAGTTGGACAACACGTTGTAGGCCTTGACGCCGTCTTGCTTGTCGAAGAGCATGACGGTGTCGTTCTACGCCGGAACCGCGGGGAGGATGTGCCTCCCCTCAGTTTCGCGTGCCTCCGGCTCCCCTCCCATCAAAGCGCTGCGAATCAATTAGGGTGGCCGTTGCACGGTGAAGAGTTGCGTGGTGACGTTCTTACGGATTCTTCCCTTACGTGAGGTTGGATAAGACATTGTATGCTTTTACGCCGTCTTGCTTGTCAAAAAGCATTACTGTGTCATTATACGCCGACCAGAACTCGCGCAAGTTGACGCCTTCCCGTGCCAGGCGCGACGTCAAAACCGCGACGAAACCCGGGCTGCTGACGATGCCTGGCGGCGAGACCAGAGTCAACGCCACCAAGTCGCGGAACGACGCGATGATTTCCGCCGGCCCGAATAGGCGGTTCAACTCGTCCCAATGCTCCTCGTCCACCGCCAAACTCATTCCGGAAGGCCCTTTGGCCCACGCCCGCGCCTTGACCAGCAAGTGGGCGGCTTTCGCCTCCGTCATTGGCGTGCGTTGGATGACCATCATGCCGATTTTGCTGGACAGAGTCAGCGTGCTTTTGCGCAGTAACGCTAACACCTTCCCCTCTTCCAGACGTTGTTTGTGGATCTTCGACTCGGCATACCGCTTGATGGCGGCCCGCACCGCCTCGTGCGTGCCCCCCGTTTGTTTCTGCATCTGCCGCGCGGCTTCCGACAGGTTGGCGTACCCCTGGGCCAAGGCTTCCAACAAAAACGGTTTTTCCTCAAGAGCGGCTTGCACTTTTTTGGACACGCTTTGATTTTTCGAGGGCCGCGGCGGTGTTTTCAGGGTTTTTGCTTTCATGTCCAAATTTGGTCATATTGTGTTTAAATCCGTTTGTTTTTGTCCGGAAGTCTTTTTAAATTGATTCGGGATTCTCGCAATGTTTTTGTTTGAAGACGGCGGGGTCGTTTCCGCTGGATAAAACGAGGGAATGGGTCATGGAACTGCCGTTGTGGAATCATCCGGGTTTTGAAAGCGTGGACGGCTTGATGCTGTTGATGCTGGTCTTCGCCGCCGCCTGGGCGTTCAACCCGCTTTTGTAAGCTGTCTGGCAAGCGGGCTTTGGCTAGTCCTTTTATTTTTGCGCGTTTTGCTCCCCGCCATGGCTTCGGGAAAAGACTTGTTCTGGAACCACCCGGTCCTGCTGTCCGCCCTCGTCTGGTTTTTGGCCTAGGGGACTTATTTTCCAAATCGCCGATCGGTGTTTGCATAGAACGACAAGGCATCGTCCATGTCGGCTTTCCCGAATTCGGGCCACATTTTTTGCGAGAAGTACACTTCCGCGTACGCGTTCTGCCATGGCAGGAATCCACTGAGCCGTTGAACGCCGCCGGTGCGGATGACGAGGTCCACCGGTTCTTGCGCATAGAGGTACTTGGAGAAGGCGGCTTCGTCGACTTTGGCCAGTTTGCCGGATTTGTAGTCTTCCGCGGCTTTCTGCGCGGCGTGCGCCAATTCGGCGCGTCCGCTGTAGGCGATGGCCACGCACAATTCGCGTTTGGCGCCTTGGGTGCGGTCCGACAATTCGTGCATCAAGGATTGGACGTCGGAAGGCAGTTTTTCGGTCTGGCCGATGAAGCGGATGGAAAAATCGCGGCCGTCGAAGCGTTCGTCCTTGAGGCTGGCGCGGAGTTGGCGTTTCATGAGTTCGAACAGGATGGCAAGCTCAACTGAGCTTCGCTTGTGGAAGTTCTCCAGTGAAAGCGCCCACAGCTTTACGGATGTGACCGGCGTGGCCGACAGCCAATCCATGACGTGTTCGGCTTTGGAAAAGCCCTGGAGGTAGGCCTGTTCAAGAGCCAAGCCGTGCCTTTCGGCAAAGCGTCGGTTTCCGTCGGGAATGACCGCGATTGATCCCGGAAAGTCCATCGGGAAGATTCAAGCTTTTGTTGGCTTTTAATCTTATGGAAACTGCCCCGTTTTGTCCAATGCCGTGGCGTGCGTCGCGCGCGGCTTGCCGGCGGGATTCAAAAACGTGGGGTTGATACGTCATCGCCCATCGGCTTTAATTCCTGGCCCGGTGCAAGGTCTTCGAATCGGTTGGAGGACTAATCCAATATGGTGCGCGTACGGTGTAAGGTGCTCAAGACGTTCCGCGAACAGTTATGGGGCCTGATGTTTTCTAAACGCGTCCACGAGCCGCTTTTGTTCGTCCTTCCTACGCCTCGGCGTTTTGCCATCCATTCGCTGTTCTGTCCGCACTTTGACGCCGTCTTCCTCGACGCGCAACGCAGAGTCATCGACGTGTTTGCCGTCCGCTCGATCCGGTTGTGGATCCGACCCCGACGCGTTGCTCTCTACTTGGTCGAGGGGCCGCCTGGGTTCGGATCCGGCTTGAAGGAGGGTCACGCCGTGGGAGTGGATGTGGATGGGGCTTGGCTGGACGTTGACCGCTGAAGGCCAGTACCGCGTCCCGTGGAGCGTGGACTTGTCCGAGCGGCAACAAGGTTTATTGGACCAGGTGCTGGCATCGTACGCCGGACCGGCACCCGGTCAGTCGGTTTTAGAGTACGTGCGGCAGCTTTTGACTCGGCTGTGCCGTTTTGAGCGCGTCCGGTATGATAAGGCTTGGGCCGAACCGTTATGCGCTTTGGCCATGGCCAACCTGGACGGATACGGCGTCTTGTCGTATCTTTTGCAGGTCGACCAGCTGGAGGAAATCGCCGTCGTGGGCCTCAACGTTCCCATTTATGTCTACGACCGGAAATCCGGCTGGCAGACGACCAACGCGGTTTTGACGGACTTGGACTTCGCCATCCAGTGCGTCAACCGCATGGCCCAGCCTTTGGGTCGCCGCCTCACGTCGCGCCAACCCCGCCTCTCTGCCGTGTTGCCCGATGGCTCCCGATTGCACGCGTGCATGGCGCCCGTGGCGCTTTCCGGCATCCAAATCAGCCTCCGCAAGTTCCGAAAGGAACCGTTTTCCATGCGCGAATTGGTCCAAAGCGGTTTTCTGTCTGCGCCCGTTGCTGCGTTTTTGCAATTGGCGTTGCCTTCGGACTGCTCGCTTTTGGTTGCCGGCAACACCGGTTCGGGCAAGACGACGCTGCTGAACGCCTTGTCGGAATTCGTGCCGCTTCACGAGCGCGTGGTCGTTTTGGAGGACGCGCCGGAACTGCGCTGGCCCCATTGCCACCAGGCCCGTTTGTTGTCCGGCGGAACGCCGCTTTCTTCGCTATTGGCTGACACGTTGCGCATGCGTCCGGACCGCATCATCGTGGGCGAAGTGCGTACCGCGACGGAGGCGTCGGCATTGTTCGACGTGTTGTTGTCCGGGCAAGCCAAAGGCGCTTTTGCCACGTTCCACGCCGAATCGGCGGCCGACGCTTTGTCGCGCCTGCAATCCATGGGCGTGCGGACATTGGACTTGGACGCGTTACAGCTGGTTTGCGTGTTGCAGCGGTATACGTCGGTGCGCGACGGGTGTGAAAAAAGGGCGTTGGTGGAACTTTCAGCCGTCCACCAAGGTTTGGCCGTGCCCGTGTTGGACGGCCGGGGAAAAGTGCACCCTGATTTTTTTCAGACGCGCGCCGCTTCGCGCATGCAGCGGGGCCACAGCATGGATGCCCTTGGCCTTTCGCGACGCGTGTCCGTCCTGACGGAGGACTGGCGTTGATGGTGTTGGATCTGCGGGCGGCCGGGTGGACGTATCCGACGTACGTTTTTTGGGCCGTTCTCGTGGCGTTGGCTTCACTGGCCGGAGCATTGGCGGCGTTGGTCGGCATGCAGTGGGGTATTGACCCGGTGGCCTGTTTTGCCCTCGTCAGTCTTATTTGCGGCGTTTTGGTCCATCGTCTTCCTGCGCTTGCCTTGTCGCGTTCGCGCCAACGTTTGGAATCCCAAGTCGGTTCTTTGCTGAGGCTTCTGGCCGTGCGTTTGGCGTTCGAGCCGTTCGAACTTGCCTTGCAGGCGGCGGCGTTGCAACCGGCCCGGCCGCATCCGGCACTGGCTCGCTTGGCCCAAGACTTGCACCGCGGGCTGCCGACGTTGTCCGCCTTGCATCGTTTATCCCAAGCCACGCCGTCGGCCTTGGTCAAGAAAGCAGCCATGCAGTTGTCGTTCTGCTACCGTCAAGGCGACGCGACGGCTCTGTCTTCTTTGGCGGATGAGTTCTCACAAGTCCACGCATCTGCCCTGCAGCGCTTTTCCGCTCGGACCGCGTTTGCCAGTGTCTGGTTTGAAACCTCGGCCGCCTTATTGCCCCTACTTTTGTCCGCCTACCTGTTGGTTGGCGCGTCGTTTTTGCGGTTTACCTTCCCGCCGTCCGCGCCGTTCTGGCTGTTGGCGCTCGTCCTTCCGCTCGTCAACGCCTTGTTGGTCGCAACCGTTTTCTTAGGCTCGCCGGAGGACGGCTGAATGGACTTTTTGGAATCGTTGGTCCTAGGCGCGCTCGCCGTCCTCCTGCTTTTTTTCACGGCGCGCGGAGTTCTTGCCGCGTCGCGCATCCGCCGCTTGGACGCCGATTTGCCAGCGGCCTTGTTTTCCATGGCGTCGTACGAATCGCACGTCCCGCTGGAATCGATCCTGTCCGAAGTGTCGGCGTGCGTGCCGGATCCGTTGAAATCGGCGCTGCGTGACTGCGTGCGGCAGGTCCGCTCCGGCGTCCCATTTGGCGTCGCACTGACGCGACTGGGCAAAAAATATCCCAGCGCATTGTTGGACCGCGTGGTGCAATTGCTGCAGGCGGCGCACCAAAGCGGGGCCGATTTGTCCGACGCTTTCCGGAAAGTCGCCGAGGACGCGCATGAATTCCAACGCTTGCAGGCGTTGCGGCGCGAGTCGTTCGCCGTCCAGAAGTACACGCTGTACGCCGGCGCCGTCTTGGTGCCTGGCCTTTTGGGTTTGTTGTTTTCTTGGATGCATGCCGCCGACTCGCCGTACGGCACGTCGGTGTTCTGGGGCCTCCAGGTCTATTTGGGCGCTTTCGGCTTTTTGTCCTCCGCTTTTGTCGCCGCGGTCGAGTCCGACTTCCATGGATTGGCCCAACGGGGCGCGTTGTTGTCCGTTTTCGTGTTGTGGGTCTTCCACGCCGTGAGATTGGGTACGGTCGCATGAGGTAGCGTTCTCCGTTCCATCCGAAAGAAAGCCTATTAATGGCCCAATCCATTTGAATGGATTTGAGGCGAACTCCATGTTGTTTCACTTTGAAAAGATCGGCACGCAAAAACGAGGAGAGCACTGGGGGCCAGGTACCTTTCCCGTATGGCGTATGCGATGCATTTCAAACGGCCAACTGAAGATGAATGGAATTGAGTTGGGTCCTGTAGGCCAATTTTTGAAGGGCCAGCGACGAGCAGCGTGTGAATTGGTTAAAACCCAGCTACCTCATGAGGGCACTTTGGTGGGTTTGGGCCCGAAAGTAGGCGCGATGTTGGAAGACCAAGTGCGTTTGGGCGTGCAGCACATGCTTCACGTTGAGTATGCGCCGAGGACGCCGTATCACCATAAATTAGCCATAGAAACCTGGCTGGAAGGATTGCGAAAGTCTGCCAGAGAATCTCCGCGGAAAAGAGGAATGCGTAGAACGCGGTCGAAACAACGCCAGTGATTTGAATTCGACGCGGCGGATGCAGCGTCTAAACCCACTTGAGGGGATGGCGTTTGCTTCCAGTGCCCATCCGGCCGCCTCCTTGTTTTTTTTTCTTCGGACTTGCAGCTTTTCAAGCTGCTTTCCGAGACCTTAAAAACCGGCTTTCCGTACTACGCTTTCGGAGTGGTGTGGTTTCCTATGCACGTTGTCATCCGCGAGACGAAGAAAATCCCGTTGAAAAAACCCGTCATTATCGAAGGCTTTCCCGGCATCGGCATGGTCGGCACCATCTGCGCTTCCTATTTGGCGGAAAAACTCAAGATGGACCTCGTCGGTTCGATCCATTCGGCCCGTTTTCCTCCCATTTCAGCCATCCACGATTACAAGCCCGTTTCCCCTGCACGCGTGTACGCATCCAAGAAGCACAATTTGATTGTCCTGTTCTCCGAATTCGTGATTCCGGCCGAAGTGGTGTACGGCCTCTCGTCGGCCATCCTGGACTTCGCCTATACCAAGAAAGCCTCCGCGTTGTACTCGTTGGCCGGCATCGCTTCACCCGAGCCTACGGACACGATTTACGGCATCGCGTCGACGGACCGCATGGCCGCCCAACTCAAGAAAAACAAGGTGGAACTCATCCGCGAAGGCGCCACGCAAGGAGTCTCCGGCGTCTTGATCGCCGAATGCGCGGCCCGCCGATTTCCCGCGGCGAATTTGTTGGTGCAAAGCGCTGCCCCCCTAGACCCCCGCGCGTCGGCCCGATTGTTGGACAAAGTCGCCGGCATGCTGAAGCTGCCGATTGACACGAAGGACTTGATCAAGCAAGGCGACGCGGTCGAGACGCGCGTGCGCGAGAGCATGGAAAAGATGAAGGACCTCCATTCCGATTACAAGAAGTTCGAGCAGAACCCGATGTACGGGTAGATTTTCCTCCGCAGAAAAGAAAAAGAACAAATGAATGGAAGCCGTCGGCTTGGAGAAAAAGAAAATGAATTTTCCCATCATGCAAAGCACGATGACGCCCACTCCCTTGCCACCGGCTTTGCTTTTTCCTCCGTTTTTGTTTCCTGGCTTTTCCGCCTCCCTTTTTCCGTTGACGTTTGAGGTGTCGTTTTCATGAAAAAACGCTGGTGGTTCTGGTTTCTGGTCTGGACGATTCCCTTCTTGGCCCTTACGTTCTACGCCATTCCTGGCCTCGGGTTTGCCCTCGTGGGCTTCTTCGCGCTCTACGGGTTATTGGCCTGGCGCCGCACGGGCTACACGCGCAACGTCAAGACGTACAAAGACGCGATTAAAGACCCGCAGCCGTTGGCTGAACTTGCACTGGCTGGCTTGCTGGTGTTGTTGTTCTTGATGGTGGCCTACGACACGCCGAACGAGGCCTTCTTGGTCCTTGGAGCCCTCATCCCTTTGCTGTTGAGCATGGCGTTTCCACCCTAATCTTCCGGTGATTGAGCTGCTGTCTCATGGTTTTCCGCATCAGTTTTGGATCCCATCTGCGCGCGCAGGATGTAGCCCGGCTACGCAGCTACGTCCACGATTCGAACCACCACATCTTGGAAGCCTCCTTGCGGTCTACTTTGGTTTCGGACCACTATGAGACCTATGCCTCATTTGATGCGAAACATCGGAATAACCTCAAACGCAAATTCCATGATTTCCTGTCCCCGTGGCGTCCGCTGGCGAAGTTGGCTGAACAAGGCAAGCTCCACCGTGAGCCTATGGATGATTTATTCCGGAACAATGTCATGGCCGCCCGTTTGTTGCTGTTGTCCGAAGAAAACGAGGACCGGCTTGCACACGGCGCGGCATCCATCCAGATCCATTTTGAACCGTTTAGCGATGAGAATCTGATCGGCGTGGTCCGCATTGGCGCTTTGGAAAACAACCTCCAATGGGCGCTCAAGTCGGGTCATTATGACGAGTTCATTGATTATGCCCGGAGGATGTTGAAAGAAAAAAAGAAGCATTATGCGACTCGGAACCGGGACATCCTGGCACTGGCAGAGGACTTGCACGCCCTGGGTTCTACCTGCGTCTCCGCGGATTTGGGATCTATTCACGCGCACGATTTTTCTGCCTTGGCAAGGGCGGCGTCGATTCCGATTGAAATTGACAAAGAAGACGTGGTCCTGAATCCGGTTGAGCAGTTGATTGACCACGTCGCGGCCGGAAAAAACCCGGAACGGATTCCAGAAGAAAAAATCGCGAGGGGCTTCGTGTACGGGCTCGTCCTTCGCATATTTAGTAACGACTACTCGGCCACAGTCCATTTTTTGCAACACCGGTCCGCCTCCGACGTAAAAAGCCTGTTCAAGTCCATCCGTGACCGGCCTGGGCATTTCTATGACGTGGCGCTCGCGTGGGTTCGTTCTTTTTAATCCGCCGCAGGCTATCAAAGGTTCGGTTCCCCGCGTTGGCCGCGATGGCTTTTCCGGATGATGAGGCACTTGCATTTAAAACCCAAGTTTCGCAATTTGAGTGCTTTTAGGGCACTTTAGCGATGGCGGCAACGATTTTCTTAGTTTCTTCAGTTTCGCCAGTAAGCCGCAATAACTTTCCATCCA
>Ga0209726_10004092_pt1 | contig 19007 bp, 22 predicted proteins | sample Subgrocontami54m_FD_187453 | JGI IMG/M metagenome (GOLD analysis project Ga0209726, IMG submission 187453) | Subsurface groundwater microbial communities from S. Glens Falls, New York, USA - GMW46 contaminated, 5.4 m (SPAdes) (version 3) | ecosystem: Environmental > Aquatic > Deep subsurface >... | reverse complement strand
AGAAACTTCCGGCTGCAAATTACCTCTTTCTCCTCATCATATCTCGATATGACTCGTCGAAATATGCCATTTTCGCTCGGAATTTTCTCATTTTATCAAGGTATGAGATTGGAGATAGGCTCTAAGCGCTTTCTCCAGTTTGGAGTGTCTTGAGCCTATCCACTATCTTCCCCCTGTCCGAAAACCCATATTTTTGGCTACAAACACTCGTCTCGCCTTCAGGTAATACAATTACGCTTCAGGCTCCGCCTCGGTTTTCGCCTAAAAATAAGGGTTTTCTGACTCGGGTACCGCGAGATAGTGAATAGGCTCTTAGAAAGGTGTAAGATACCCTGTATGCCCCAAGATAAATACAAGGCCGTCTGGGTCTCCCATTCCTCTATCGGAGACTTTCTGAAATGTCCGCGCGCGTATTTTCTGCACAACGTCTATAAAAACGAGAAGGGAAGAAAGATAACTATCGTAAGCCCCGCTCTTTCACTCGGGCAAGCGGTACATGAGGCAGTGGAGGGTTTGGGGAATTTCAAAGCGGAAGAACGGTTTGTAAGGTCGCTTCTAGAGGCATTTGAGGAGGCATGGGGTAAGATTTCAGGAAAACGGGGAGGTTTTGAGGATGAAGCGGAGGAAAAAGAAGCAAAAGCGCGCGGACTTGCTATGATTCAAAGAGTGGTGAAAAATCCCGGACCGCTTAAAAATAAGACGGTAAAGTTGAAGGAGCGTGAAATGCCCCCGAATTTTTACCTGTCCGAGCCGGACAATATCATTTTATGTGGAAAGATAGACTGGATTGAGTATGTTCCCGAAGACGACAGTGTACGTTTGCTTGATTTCAAGACAGGGAGGAACGAAGAGAAGGAAGATTCGCTCCAGCTTCCCATTTACCTGCTTCTTATGAATAATCTTCAGAAACGAAAGGTAACGGGAGCTTCGTATTGGTATTTGGATAAAGATGATGCGCCCAAAGAGGTTACTCTGCCGGAATACGAAAAAGCGCATTCAGATGTCCTCTCGATTGCTCGAAAGGTAAAGGAGGCGCGGGAGAAGAAAGAATTTTCCTGTCCAAAAGGCGAGGGTGGATGTTACGCCTGCAGGCCGTTTGAGAAAATCCTTCGTGGCGAAGCGGAATATCTCGGGATAGGAGGGTATAATCAGGAGATGTATTTGGTGAAATAAAACTAGGGCTTTTTACTAAACTAATATAACACCCAATGCCACATAAGATTGAGGAACAAGGAATTCAGGTCTTAACCGATTTTCTTAAAAAGAGGGGGAGACATGTGGAGAGAATTAAGAAGACTTTTGATATTAGGGTCGATGGGAAGCTTGCTGAAGTTAAGACTACAAGACAAAAAATTGAAAAGCTTGGTTTCGTTGGTTTTACAAAGAATCAATTTGAGGCAGGTCAAAAAGGAGAGGAATTCGATGTCTATTTTGTGTCGAGTCTTTCTGAAGATAGGCCAGGTATATTTAAAATGACGAGTAGAGAGTTGTTAGAAATTGAACCGACAATAATTACTCATTATGAATATCCTGGTAATTCCTTGCGAAAGCGGATGGAAGTGCTGATTCCAGAATCTTCTCAAGGTGATACACTCAATCAATGAACCCAGACAAATTTCAGGAGGAATACGATAAGCTCAACCTCAAGCAAAAAGAGGCGGTGGATGCGATTGAGGGGCCGGTGATGGTGATAGCAGGGCCGGGGACGGGGAAGACGACGGTTCTGACCCTTCGTATTGCACAGATTCTGCAAAAGACCGATACGCCGGCGTCGGGGATTTTGGCGATTACCTATACCGAAGCGGGGGTCAAAGCAATGCGACAGAAGCTTCGTACGCTTATGGGTTCACGCGCTGATGAAATATCCCTCCACACTTTCCACGGTTTTGCGGCGGGAATTATCGCGGAGCACCGCGACCATTTTCCGCACCTTCTGCGAACGACGCAGATGACCGATATTGACGCGGAAAGTTTCATTCGGGAGATTTTGAAGGAAGAGAAATTTGCCCCGCTTCGACCATTCGGTAATCCGGAAATGTACGTGGTCAAAATTGTGGGAGCTATCAGCGAAGCGAAACGCGAAGCGCAGACGCCGGAGACGGTGCGACTCTTTGCACATGCGGAAATAAAAAGTATCAAGGCAGACCCAGAGTCCATTTCTTCTCGTGGGCCGACCAAAGGCAAACTTAAAGCGGAGGCGGAAAAGCAGATAGAAAAATGCGGGAAGACCATTCTTTTTGCGGATGTCTACGAGGCGTACGAGGCGAAGAAGCGTACGGAGAAGCGCATAGATTTCGACGACCTCATTATTGAACTACTTTCCGCACTCCATAGTGATTCACTGCTCCTCCGCCTTTTGCAGGAAAGGTTTTTATACATTCTTATAGACGAACATCAGGATACGAACGACTCGCAAAACCTGCTTATTCGTCTTTTGGCAGACTTCTTTGATAGCCCTAACCTCTTTGTCGTCGGTGATGAAAAGCAGGCGATTTACCGCTTTCAAGGCGCTTCGGTGGAGAACTTTCTCCGCTTCAAAAACGCATGGAAGGATATGAAGACCATTCCGCTTGCAAAGAACTATCGCTCGCATCAGCACCTGCTTGACGGCGCGTTTTCGCTCATAGAACACAACTATGGAGAGGGCGAGCATGCCCATCTTCGCGTGAAGCTCATATCGGGAAGCGCTCATACACCACAGCCGATTGACCTTGTGCAGGGAACCGACAGTACCACGCTCCGGTATATGGGTGAAGAAATACGAAAGATTCTCAAAAACGAAGCGGAGAGTACGGTAGCGATTATCACCAAGACCAATCGTGATTTGGAACGGGTGATTCGTTTTTTGGAGCGAGAGGACATCCCCGTCGCTTCGGAACGCAAAATAAATATCTTTAACCACCCCGCAGGCAATCTCTTTTTTACATTGGCGGAGTATCTTGCCGACAGCACGAATGCAGAAGCCCTCGCGAAGACCATTATGGGAGGACTCTGGGGACTTCCGTTTGAAAATGCGATTGTGTGTACGCAGGCACTTAAAAGTGGCAAACACGGTGTTGCGGAAAGCATCCCCGCGCTTCGGCACATACGCAACAAATTGAAGGGTGACGGAGTACTTGAGTTTTTACTTTTTACCGGAACCGCTTCGGGTTTTGTAGAGCTCATTACCAATGACCATGGAAGTGTGGAGGTTTGGCGCGGTATTGTAGAACTTTCCGAGTATCTTATTCGGGAAGGCGACATCAGCGACCCGCGGGAGCTTTTGAGGCAACTTCTTGCGTACAAAGCTTCTGCGGAGGAGCGAAGTATCAAAATAAGTGTCGGCACACCCGAGCTTCGGGTGCGCGCGATGACCGCGCACGGCAGTAAAGGATTGGAGTTTGATTATGTCTTTCTCCCGTTCGCGACCGAGAGTTCGTGGATAGGAAGAGCGCGAGGTGAATACTTCGTCCTCCCCCGAAAGGAGAAAACAGACGGTGACGACATCAAAGATGCGCGTCGGCTTTTTTATGTGGCGCTTACGCGCGCGAAGAAGCATGCGGTGATACTTTCCCCCGAAAGCTCTGCCGGAGGAAAGGTACAAACCCCCCTTCGGTTTCTGGAGGAGCTCGACGGTGCATACATAAAGAAGGTAGTGCTTCCGCAAGAAACTGAAAACATTCTAGAAACCTCGCGAAAGGTGGGGAAGGTGTCGGACTTCGCACAGAAAATTAACGACCTCGCAAAGACGATGCTTCTTGAGAAGGGGCTTTCTGTCACGGCGCTCAATCACTTTCTGGACTGTCCCAGTCGGTTTATCTATCAGAGTATTTTAAAACTCCCTCAAGCTCCGGCACCGCTTCCGGAAAAGGGGATTGCCGTGCACGAAGCGTTTGCACATATTTGGAGCGAGAAAGAGCCTCGTGCGGATAAACTACTTACCGTCTTCAAAGATTCCGTCTCGGCATACTTTGAGCGTTCGCTTCTTTCCGTGTTTGAGAAAGAGGTAGTCAAGAAAGAACTATTTGAAGACGCCCCTGTTATGCTAAGAGAACTTCAAAACCATTTTACCGGAAACGCACAGGTAGAGTCGTGGAGTGAGTCGCGTTTTGACGGCGTCTATGAAGAAAAAGCGATTTCCGTTCCCATTCACGGTAAGCTGGACGCAGTCCAAGAAAAGGAAGGCGAGGTGTTCGTCTTTGACTACAAAACCAAGGAGGCGATGTCGGTTAAAGAGATAAAAGGGGAAACGAAATCATCAACCGGCGATTATTTTAGACAGCTCGTCTTTTACAAACTGCTTTTGGAAAACGACGCAAAGTACAAAAACAAAACTATTATCCCCGCGCTCGTGTTCGCTATTCCCGACAGAAAAGGGAAGTGCGCTATCGTGTCGCTCCCCATCACGAGTGAGGATACCTTGTCGGTCAAGCAAAGCATTCAGACCCTTATTGACTCCGTCTGGTCGGGACGTCTTATGACCGACTATTGCGACGAACCCGAATGTGAATGGTGCAAGCTCAAGAAAGTAAGTAGCTCGTAGACAGTAGTAAGTAGACCGAAAAACCCAGCCCCAATGGAGGCGGGCTTTTCTTTTCCTAATTCCTAATTCATACTTCCTACTTCTTATTTAAGTAGCGTATCAATCGTCGACTTTACGAGCGGGTAGGGGAGGGCGCCATTCATACCGACGCGAAGGCCGTCGGTTGAGAAGGTAACGGGAAGTTGTCCTTGGTTGTCTCGGTATGGCTCAAAGAGTCTCATGAGCGTTGTTTTTGCTGTTTCGGAAATGGGGCTCTTAAGCACGAGTACGCTGTGTGGGGTACCATTCACTCCCGCGGTAGCGCCGTCGTTAAATTCACTGTCCACTCGTGCTTTGTATTTTCCGCTGGAAAGACAGGCGGTGAATTTCTTCTGGTCAAGCCCAACTTCACCCGCAATCTTGGGAAGCTCGGCAGGGTCCAGACTGTCGTTTGAACTAGTTGTTTCAAACACCCTGTCGGTATAGTCCCAGAATTTGGCATTGCCACCGAGCTCTCCCGCGCACAGAAGCGCCTCGGACTCCTTTGGTGCTCTTGAGTGGAGCTGAACGATGGGGTACTGGCGGTACACCCATGCTACCTGTCCTGCTTTGCCGTAGTCGTTCATCACCTGCTTCATCGTGGTGTGGAAGCGTTTACAGAAGGGGCATTCGGCATCGGAAAACTCCACAAAGACGATATTCGCGTCGGGATTTCCCCGCATATAGTCGGTGCCGTCAATCGGACGAAGGGTAATAGCACTAAGCTCCGGAGAAGCGCTTGCACCCGTTCCCGGTACGGTTGCCTTCGCCTGCTCGGAGCTTGCACTTCCACGAAGAAATATCGCTCCGGCAATAAGAAGACCGGCTACGACAATCGCCATCGGCACATTCATCGGATTTGTTTTTGAATTTTCCATAGTGGAGAGTATACCAGATTAAAATGAAAATGTGATATTTTTTTGGTTATTGTGAGTCGGGGTTTGTTTGGAGCTTGTCTCTTGGTTATTGGAATTTCCGTTTTTCTTAAAACGGTAGGGTATGTGTCAGCACGTTTTCATTTTTCTTCTCCCAGTCGCGCGTATCAAGGACAATATCCTTAATGAGCTTCCCGTCGGGATACTTTACCTTGCCGTGCGCTCGCGCGTGGTCGTAAATCGCTTTCGTGATGCGCACATCGTCAAGGCAGTACTCCACCACCTTTTGTTTTTCACCTTGTCGCCACCAGATGTTCGCCTGCGACCCGTGCGCGATTTTATGGTCGCCAATCGTGGCGCTCGCGATTGAATCAAGCTTAATACGCCGTCCCAGTACTTTCTGTATTTCCTTTAGCAGGTCCAAGCTTTTTATCGTCGTGAGGTCGCCCGGATAGTACTTATTGAGCAAGGGAATATCAAAGTGGTCGGAGTTGAAGCCAATCAGCATATCGGCCTTTTCCATTATGGGCCACAGTTTCGGCAACTCCTCCTCAAAATAGCTCGTATAGCTATCGGTCAGTGAGTCGTGGATACACACACAGGCAAGGGTAAGCGACGCTGGGTCGTTTGAACCGGTATCGGTAAAGAAGTTGGTCGTTTCTATGTCAAAGGTGATTTTACGCATAGCGAGATACGAATGCTACAAATTAACGCACGAATGTTTCGAATATGCGAATGAAAAACTCAAGATTCGTAGATTATTAGTAGCATTCGCATGGTAATTCGTTGCATTCGTGTCAACCTTTTATAAACTCGGCAATCTTATCCTCCACAAGCGCGGTTTCTTTGCCGGTTGCAAGATTTTTCACCTTAATCTGTCCCGAGTTCTTTTCCACGTCGCCGATAAGCGCGAAGAAGGGAATTTTCGCGCGGTCGGCGTTTTTTACTTTCGTGCCAACCTTGCCCTCGCTGTAGTCTACGATAACGCGTATACCATTTCGTCGGAGATTCTGCGCCAGGTCGTTTACATAGCCGGTCCACTCCTTGTCCATCGCGGAAAGGTAGAGGTCGGCTGGAGGAGGCAGGTTTTTGGGAAGGAGGTCATGGGTTTCAAGCACGTCACGAATGGTGACGTCTCCCATACCAAAGCCAACGGTCGGCACTTTCTCCACACCGAACATATCCAAAAGGTCGTCATAGCGACCGCCACCAAAAAGTGAGCGCGGGTTCGCGGGATTTTTATCAAATACTTCAAACACGATGCCCGTGTAGTAATCAAATCCACGCATTAAAGTCTGGTCAAACACGACGTTCGTAATACCCAGTGCGTTCAGCGCCTCAAGAAGTGCTTTGAGTTCCGCGAAACTATCGGTAAGCGCCTTTTCCTCGGGAAGGTGCGAGACAAACTCCTCAAAGTTTTTGGAGTTGAGAAGTGTAAGCAGGAGTGCATCTTTCTCACCGAGGAGTTCGGTCACGCTTTTTTCAAACACCTCTTTCTCCATTTTTGAACGGCGGTCAATAAGCTGTGCGGTCTTACGTCCAGCATCGCCCGTCTGTCCGAGAAGCGTGCCGATAATGTAGTTCATGACCTTTCGGCTGTTGATGCGAACTTCAAAATTGCTGTCCCGTATGCCGAACGCCCGCATCACTTCGTAGGCAAGCGAAATAATTTCGGTTTCGGCTTCTACGCCTGGAAGACCAAACACATCGGCATTGAGCTGGAAGTGCTCGCGCAGGCGTCCTCGTTGGGGGCGCTCATAGCGGAAGAGGTTTGGAATGGAGAACCAGCGAACAGGGAAGAAGAGCGTCTTGCGCTTGCCCGCGATAAGCCGAGCCACCGTTGGGGTCATCTCGGGGCGAAGGGTGACTTCGCGGTCACCGCGGTCGGTGAAGGTGTAGGTCTGCTCGTTTACAATCTCCTCGCTTGTCTTTCCACGGTAGAGGTCGGCAGGCTCCAAGATGGAGGCACTATATTCCTCGTAGCCGAATTTCTTACAGGTCTCTTTCCACACGCCAAAAATGTACTGCTCTACGGCATAGTCCGCGGGATAAAAATCCCGCACACCTTTGTAGCTTTCGGTAGATAGTTTCTTTTTTTGGTCTCCTGGCATGGTACAAGCTATTGTAAGAGAAAAAAAACTTATTCACAAGCAGGAAGGGAGGAGCAGAGGAGAGAATATTCTATTTGCTTGTTTGCGTGTGAGTGGGAGTGGTACTATATAGTACATACTTACTCACTAATAACCCTCGTTATGAAGTTTGAACAGATACCAGAAAAAAGTAGCGAACATGAAGCCAAGCCTCTTGAGAATGCAAAACGCGGTTTCCTTGATTCTCTTAAGGCAAAGGCAAATAAAGCGCTTCAACTTGGAACCCTTATTGGTGCACTAGCTTCCACAGAAACCGCGGAAGCGCAGATGAAGGGAGGTGAAGTTTTGAACAAGGGGTTTGTTAAAGCTGAGCGAGTCGATGTACAGCACAAAAAAGATCCAAACATAGGTGAACAGTTCAATACAAGTGATGGTTTGTACACCCTCACCTTTCGCGGTCGTGCAAAGGACTATACAGGGAAAGAACGAGGAGCTTATGATGTCATTCACCTGCCGAGTGGGAGGAGCGCAAAGATTTTTGGAGATTCAGTGGAGGATGCAAAGAAATGGGCTCCGGAGTTCGCTCGCCCGCTTTCGGAAAGTGAGCGAAAGATTATTGAAACGGAACGAGCTTTCCAGCAATCTGGGTTGACCGATCCGTCCGATGCCTACAAAGGACCAATCTCTATTGATGGGGAACCTCCAGTTGTTTTAGATGATACTACTCAAGAAATCCATGAAGGCTCGGCCAGTTTGATAGAAGACCTCAAGGCCATACCTGAAAAGGCGGTGTTGCTTGGCCAGACTCTCACACGAGAGGTCTATAAGGTTTCCGGGGAAAAGGGTAAAGGTTACTATGTGGCGAAACAGCTATCAGGTAAGATTTATTCTTTCACCGCAACTTCCGATGAGTTCGCGTTAAGTGAAAATGCCGAACTTGAGCTGAGTCCCTCTGAGCAAGACCGACTAGAGAAAGTAAAAACGAAAGAACAGGAATTAAAAGATAGCGGGTATATCAAGGAATAACTATTATTTTTAAACTTGACAATGATAAAATCTCCTCACTTACTAAGATTGCTTTTCTGTCGGTTTTTGCTATAGTACCAGTGTCTTTTTTCTCAAGGAGGCTTGCCCGAGCAATCTACGAAGATTTGAGCGGGTGAACCGGATAGGTGTAGCCGTATTGAGGAATGTCCTGCTTCGCGTAGGCTTTGCAGGATAAGGTCGGAGACGGATTAGTAGTATTGTATTCTCAATATGGCAACCAAACTTTATGTTGGTAACCTGTCGTACAGCACGACTGACGACAGCTTGAAGAACGCGTTTGCGCAAGCCGGAGCCGTTGTTTCGGCATCCGTACTGGTGGACCGCATGAGCGGACGCTCACGTGGTTTCGGTTTCGTTGAGATGGAGGAGGCCGATGCGGCCAAGGCCATTGAAATGTGGAACGACAAGGAGCTTGACGGACGAAAACTTCGAGTCAATGAGGCACGGCCGATGGCTGAACGCCCTCCGAGACGTTTTGACAGCCGCAGTGGTGGAAATGACCACGGCGGAGGCGACCGCCGAAGCTTTTAGTTTTTGTCCACGGTAATCCGTGGCTGCAAAAACTAAACCCCGCACCGATTTTGCCATACGTTGCCCACGAATTTTTTGGGTGTGACAATTCTCGCAAGGGCGGTGCGTAGTGCATGGCCGAATAGGCCAACCCGTTAAGGGCGAAGCACTACGTCGCTCTGAATCGTCTCGCAAAAGCGGTGCTGGGGTTACACCTTAACAAGAACAAAAAATCGCCCCGACATATGTCGGGGCGATTTTTGTGTTGACTATCGGTAAAAGGCTATGAGCGACGTAGAGCGAGGGAAATGGAAAGCTTTCCATTTCCGAGCCGAGGAGCTAATACAGGTTCAAACTTTTTCCATAGAACCTTCTCGTTTGCTCCGAGGAACCTTTATTTTGCTGCCTCAAGTTTTACCAGTCCAATGAGACCCAAGAGTATCGGCCACACAACGGCGACAACCGGGTGCGAGAGCATATTCATAGACTCCATGAGGAACGTGAGCGAGAGGAGGATGATGAGGATAGGAGTGAGATGGCGGAGAGCTTCGGAAGAATTGGTTCGCATAATAAATATATGGTGAGGTAATGAAACGAACTTCGACCTTTTCCCGTTCCTTGCCTTGGCAAGTAGAGGGGTTTGTTCTCCTATTATCTCACGAGTTTGCCGAGTGCAATAGGGTACCCTGTGGACAAGCGCCAAAAAGCAAGGAGTCTACACAGTAGACGACTATGTTTTTTGAGCGCCCTGCACGTGATGCGGGGCCTAGATCCCGCATCAAGTGCGGGATGAATTCATAACGAAGCCGTTACACTACCTTTCTGGATCCCCGCCTCCGCGGGGACGCTTTTATAACATCCGCGTAACGCGGATGTTATAAAAGCGGTTGCAGAAGGGGGTAAAGGTGAGTAGTATGTACTCTACACACTCGCTATGTTTCTTGAAGAATCAGATTCCAAAAAGGATGTAATTACCGGAATGACGGACGAAGAGCTTCTCAAGCGTTCGTTTGGACATCCGTACCTTTTTGAAAGGCTTCTGGACCGCTATGAAGAGGCGTTTCTTAGAAAGGCCTACTATATTTTAGGTACGAAAGAAGCGGCGCAGGACGCGGTGCAGGATGCCTTCGTCAAAATTTACAAAAACGCAAAGCGATTTCAGCCTCAACCCGGAGCAGGCTTCAAATCGTGGGGCTATCGAATACTCGTCAACACTTGCTACACGGCCTACAAGAAACACAAGGGTGAAGGAGTCTTTCTCGCCGACCTTGACCCCGAGTTTCAAGAACTGGTGTCGGACAAAAGCGCCACGGACCGCCGAGAACAAGAGCTTGACCGCGACGAGGTGGAATCACTTCTCAAAGAGCTTTCGGAGGGGCTCGCCGAACCGATGCGTCTGCATTTTATAGAGGGAAAACCGCACGCGGATGTCGCCACCATTATGGGTATTTCGGAAGGAGCGGTGCGCGCTCGGGTACACCGCGCCAAGCAGGAACTAAAAGCGGTCATGGAGGAGAGAAAGAGGAAGACCGCTCAATTACCAATTTCCAATTAACAATTTTCAAATAAGGCAGTAATTTTCAAATTCAAGAATTGAAGATTGATTGAAAATTGAAAATTGGTACTTGAAAATTAAAGTCTCCGTTACAAATATGAACCGAGAATATCCACAAAACGATAGCCAATCGGTGAGGACCTTGAAGCAGAGGATAATGCGGCGCGTCTATCTTTTGTTTATGGTGCGCAATCTTTCGCCGTTCGCCTTTGACTGCGTGCTTATTGTTGTCGCAGTGTTTTTTGTGACGGTATTCGTATCGGTACGTGATGTACTCTCCAATTTTTCCACTGCCGCGTCCGGGTCAAATGCGTTTATGTTTTCACTTTCCGCCGTATCGGGCACGAAACTCCAAACCAAACTCCTCCTCGTGGCGCTCGGAGTGGTCGGCTTTTTTGCCGTGAGGCATCTTAAGCGCGCGGTTCGCGCGATACAGACGCTGCGCGAAGAGAAAAAAAAGTAGTGCTATAAATAGTGGCGTAGTATTTCCTCCAGCTTGCCAATTTCATCATGCGAAAGGTGGTGATTTTCAGGGTGGTGTTTCAAGTAGTGAATACTTTTCTTCAGTTCTTCGCTACTGATACCCGCACTCGGTCCGCTTTCGTGAAGGCTCGAGTAGAAAATATTTTCCACCTCGTCAATTTCGTGATTGGAAAACGACCCATTAACTCGGAGCTTATACAAGGCTTTTCGAAATTCGTCGCGTGAGATGTGACTCATAGAAAGAGAATTAAGAATATAGAGTACTATATTAGCTCCTCGGCTCGGAAATGAAAACTCAGAGCAGTTTTCATTTCTCTCGCTCTACGTCGCTAATAAAGAATTATGAATTAAGTATGCAGGATATTTTGCTAATAGACAAACCAAAAGGAGTTACCTCATTTGACTGCATTCGTATACTGCGGAAGAAACTACATGCGAATGGCGCGCCTACGCCAGCTGGCTTCGGCAACACGAAAGCGCCCACACGAATGAAGATGGGGCACGCGGGGACACTGGACCCGATGGCGACGGGACTCATGATTATCGGGGTGGGGGAAGGAACGAAGATGCTCGGCCAGTACCTAAAGCTACCGAAGACCTACGATGCGGAAGTGTTACTCGGTGTACGTACTGATACCGGAGATGTTACTGGCCGAGAATTACCAATTTCCAATGACCAATTTCCAAACAATAATTCAATTTCCAAAATCTCAAACGAAGAAATAGAAAAGACTCTAAATGAAATGGTGGGGAAGCTCCTGCTTCCGGTGCCGGCCTATTCGGCAATTAAGCGGGGGGGAGAGGCGCTCTACAAGAAAGCGAGGAGAGGTGAGGTGGTAGATACGCCTATTAAGACAATGGAGATCACCGCCACAGAGTTTTTGAGTTTTTATTCTCCCTTAATAAAGGGAGCACTGCCGTCTTCGGCAGGAGGGTTGTTAACAACCCCCGCCCTCCAAGGCTCGGGCACCCCCTTTTCTAAGGGGGATGAAGACAAGACGCGTCTACCCGTTGTCTCAGTCCGCTTCTCTGTCTCAAGTGGCACCTACATCCGCTCCCTTGCCGAAGAACTTGGCCGTCGTCTCGGTGTGCCTGCCACCCTTGCGGGACTACGAAGAACGCGAATTGGAGAATTTAAGGTTGAAGATGCACAAAAAATAGACCCGCAGTCGTGAGGACTGCGGGTCGAGATTGAGTAGATATTTTTACCGGGTATTCGCTGTTTCCCGTGTCAGTATCTGATTAAACGATTTCGCGTTTCTCGGGCGATAGATGGTAACGCTGATATAGCAAACGTACTCCTCACCAAGAACAACATGGCCGTGGTTTTGACGAACCCCTGCGGGGTAGTCAGTAACTGCAACGATGTTATTAATCGGCACTCCATCTCCGGCAGTTGCAAAAATCAGACTTGACATTCGTTCTTCCGGTCGTGGCTGAACCTGCCGTACCACGTAGTCAGAATGAGCCGAACCATCGCCACCGCATCGAATCCACACCTCTGATACCGATGAACAAATCCTCGGCATGAAGTCTATCGTTTCCACCCTGATCTCGGCTAAAGAGGGAGACCACCGTGGTCTCACAGCCCAAAGCCATGGAAAGTCACAGTTGAGAATTCGAGCGTTTTGAACGATTCGACGGGACGTTTTGAATAAGAACATATAATCTCCTGGGCATCCGCCCTTTGATCCATCTGGATCTGGATTGTTGTCAAACAAGGTCTAAAACGGCTAAAAGCCGAGATTCCTCGCTACCATGAATAGTACTACTTTTACTACTATATGTCAAGATTTATCAGGAGATGAATTTCTTGATTTCTTTGTAGACCTTCGGTTCAATGGATTTATTGAAGCCAAAATGACCGCCTGTGCGGAGGGTGATGAGTTTGGAGCCAGTCTTTTGCGCGAATTTCTTGGTGTATGAAAAGGGAACACAGGTATCGTCTTTGGCGTGGAAGATGAGGAGCTTCTTGCCGTCAAAATTTCTACCCCCTCGCCTCGAAGACTCGGCACTCCCCCTTGGAAAAGGGGGAGAGGAGAGAAGGGAAACGGGGCTATAAAACTCGTTACGACTCAAGCGATTCCAATTCTTTTTTGAGAAACGGTAACTGTTTCCGAAGCCTTTCGGAATAAATGCACCAAGCTGGTCCATTGGCTCGTCGGAGGGCGCTTTCCAGTCTATCACCGGTGCGAACGCGACTGCCTTTGTGACCCTCGGGTCGCGGGAACAGAGTATCGCGGCGGGTCCGCCGAAGCTACCGCCAAAGATATAGAATATGGAATTTGGAATATGGAATACAGCACCAGACCATAAGTCCAAAAAACCTTTGCCGATTCCATCAATAACGTCCAGTATATCTTTTTCAGGAGAGTGCTTGAGGAATTCACCGCCGCTCTCCCAAGTTCCGCGATAACGAGGAAAGAAGACCCAAAAACCTTTCCTTGACCAAAACTCCATCGTTTCGTTTGCCTTCGGAACCCCCGGTATTCCGTGCGCTAGAATAATCACCTTGTGTGAAGGTTTGGATGACGGAATAAACTCACACACAATATCTTTTTTGAATCGGGTACGAAGCATAGCTTGATAAGTATATGATATAAAAATGGGGAGTCGTAATGGTGTCACGACTCCCCCGGTGCCGCACGCGCCTGAAAAGATCCCTACGATATAGAAGGTATGTCCCATCTTCTTTCTAGGGGCGAAAACAGGCTGGTGGCGAAAGTAGGCGAAAATCCAAATATACTTATAGCATAGGAAAATACCAGGGTCAAGATTTCTAATTCGGGGTAATTCTTTACAATACACGGATATTTCATAGTACATTATTCATATTTCATTTCTTGTATGGATCCCGTAGTAGAATTTCAGGTTGCGGAATAGTGAAAGTAGTAAGTTACTGATCAGTGTCATCAAGTTACTGATCAGTGTCATCGTTGTTCTAACAATACACAGTTAATCGAAATTAAGGACAGTCCTCCGCGGAGAGGACGACCTGAAATTTCACTACGGGATGGAGCCAACCACAAACAGCGCATCGGGAAAAATTATTACCGCCCTTATCATCGGCCTTTTGGTCGGCTTTGCGATGGGAGTCTTCTGGCAGAGCAGACGCACGGATGCAACTCCTCTCAAAGACTCCCTGATGGCGAGTGCCAAGGACTCGGCTGACATCGCAGAAACGTCTTCCAACATCGTTGAAAAGGAAACAGCCGTAAGCATCCTTGATATGCTTAAGAAAACTTCCGAAATCTCTTCTGCATCCGTAACTTCAACAGGTGTGACGGTAAAAGACCAAGAAGCTGGCGCGAAGGTCGTGATTGAAAGTGTCTCCGCATCGGAGACCCTCTGGCTTGCGGTTCGCGAAGAAAAAGACGGTAAGCTCGGCAACATTCTTGGAGCCAGCAAGGTTTTTGCCGGTAAGGGAGAAAATGTTTCCGTAGAACTTCTTCGTCCGACGGTCATCGGCGGAACCTATCGTGTCGTCGTCTATCGTGATGTAGGCACTTCCGACTTCAACTATAAAGAAGATGTACTTGTGGAGGGAGTAGGGAGTGAGTTTAAGGCAAACTAAATTACCCAACTGTCTAATTTCTAATTTACCTAATAAATTCCCAATGCAGAACATCATCTGGCCTTTTATTAGAAATTAGGTGAATTAGGACTTAGGTGAATTCCCCAACACTGCACATGAAACGACTTCTTAACGGGGGATCCTGGTCACATGCTGTTACTGTGCTAAGAGTTGGAGGGGTCGCTGTCATTCCCACCGACACGCTTTATGGCGTTATCGCTTCGGCACAAAACAAAAAAGCGGTGGCACGTTTGTACCGCTTGCGTCGCAGAACAAAAGGGAAGCCGTTCATTATTCTCATAAGTTCAGTGAGTGAGCTCGCGGATTTCGGCGTAACACTTTCCGCCTTTGAAAAAGAGGTGCTAAAAGAAGTATGGCCCGGGAAGATCAGTGTGGTCTTTCCCTGTCCGCACCGGAAATTCTCGTATCTGCATCTCGGGACACAGTCGCTTGCGTTTCGATTTCCCCGCACACCGAAACTTATTGCGCTTCTCAAAAAGACAGGTCCGCTTCTTGCGCCAAGCGCAAATCCTGAAGGCAAGCCTCCCGCAACTACGCTCGCGGAAGCAAAGAGCTACTTCGGCAGTGCGGTTGATTTCTATGTGAATGCCGGTAAAAAAAAGGCAGGAAAACCGTCCACGTTGATTTCGTTTCAAAACGGGCAGGTACAGATACTTCGTGAAGGAGCCGTAATTGTAAAAGAAGAGTAAAGAAAAAGATGCCACCCGCACAATGGGTGGCATCCACACAGAACCTTCTTGAAAGTTAGTTGGTTTTCCAAAGGAGCGAGAATGTCGCTCCCCGCGCGCCGTGGAAGGTGGCAACGGTGTCGCTCGAATTCGCCCGGAGTTCGAGTTTGTGGGTCAGTTGAAACGGCTTTTCCTCCTCCGACCTTCTCGGTGGGAGAAGTTCCACCTTGGCGAGTCCGCCACCGGAGCCGTAGTCCCTCTTCTCCTCAACCGGAATCCACAAATATCCGATGGCGATGATTTGTTTTCCTTGCGGAGCGACCAGGCTTACTCGCAGAATTTCCCCGGGGCGGGGAGAACGGGTGATGGGTACAATGACCAGATTTGTTTCGCCTGCCTGCAGATGCACTCCGGCGAACACCGAAAAAAGGACACAAAGTTTTTTCATTGTCTGAATGGGAACCGTGATAGCACGCATTGAACGCAAAAAAGGCCATTTTTCGCTTTGAATTCAAAGCCACTACGCACTGCTTCCCAAAGCCTACTCTTTGCGGGAAAAGAATCAAGTGGTGTAAAAAGAGCGTTTAGCCCGCCCGGATGAACATCCGTTCGGACGGGCATAGAGGGGCTAGCGTTTCGTAAAGGGACCATCGGAAAGGAGGCTTGTAACATTGCAGTTTCTCGCGAGGTTAGGTATGATGTCGGGACAACTACACCCCCACACCAAAGTTTTGGTCAGCCAGTGTATCAACAAGACATAGGCTTTGGTGTGGGGGTAAATAGCGATATCAAGAGAGAGGATAGAGCACTGGCTCGTGGACCCTCCAGCAACTTGTTCCGAATGGAATAAAGTGCTCACCCAGCCCCCCAGGGGGAAGGATACCTGTCAAAGAATTCTTCCTTAGCAGGGAAGATTTTTTCTTATTAGTATTTATTAGTATCATTCGTACCAATTCGTATATTGGTATCGTGATAGCGAAGCGTATGCATATACACGATCGAAAAACATACACGGTGGAAAGTGTGACGAATGGTCACCCCGACAAAGTCTGCGACCAAATCTCGGACGCTATTTTGGACGAGTGCCTTCGCCAGGACCCGATGAGTCGCGTCGCGGTGGAAACTTTCGGAAGTCACGGGCATCTCGTGCTCGGCGGGGAGGTGACGACCAAGGCGAAGGTGGAGTATAAAAAAATTGCCGCAAACGTGTACCGAAGTATCGGCTATACCAAACCCTTGGATATCCAGGTCTTTATTGTTCAGCAGTCACCGGACATCGCGCAGGGGGTGAACACGGGAGGTGCGGGCGACCAGGGTATTATGTATGGCTTCGCTACACAGGAAACTCCGGAATTCTTGCCGACAGGCGTCGTACTCGTACACAAGATGGCGAGGCGGCTGCAGGAAGCTCGCGAGAAAAAAGAAATCAAGTGGCTTAAGCCTGACGGCAAAACGCAAATTACCATTTTGGACGGCAAGATTGCGACCGCGCTGGTCTCTACCCAGCACGACAAGAGTGCCTTGCATGACGAAGTGACGGAGACCGTTACGAAGAAGATTATTGCTCCGCTCATTGGTTCACTTAAAGGTATTGAAGTGCTTGTTAACCCGACAGGCAGTTTCGTCCAGGGAGGATTTGAGGCGGATGCAGGGCTTACCGGACGCAAGATTATGGTGGACACCTACGGGGGACTCATCTGTCACGGTGGAGGCGCGTTTTCCGGGAAGGACCTCACCAAGGTAGACCGATCCGCCGCGTATATGTGCCGATTTGTCGCGAAGAACTTAGTCGCGAACGGCTACGCCAAGGACTGTCTCGTCTCGGTTGCCTACGCCATCGGTCACATTGACCCACTCATGGTGCACGCGATTGACGAGAAGGGAAAGAGCCTCGCGTCTGTGGTCAAAAAGAACTTTGATTTTCGTCCGCTTGCGATTATTGACCGACTGGATCTCCGAAAGCCGTGGTATCTTCAAACGGCAGCTTACGGCCACTTTGGCAAAAAGGGACTTCCGTGGGAGAAGGTCACCAAGATGTAAATAAAATACGAACCGGTACGAACATTAGGAGAAAGCTTACTCGCCTAAGCCGAGGCTTCGGCGGGCAGGTAGCTGATAGTTTTTAGCTTATAGGAAAAAAGAGGAGAGAAAACGAACGGGATACGAACAGAAAAAGCAGAAAAGAAGTTGGAAAGGGCTCAACTTTTTGGTGTCCACTATGCTAAGATAACTCTATGCAAAAAGTCGCTATTTTTGATATAGACGGGACCATCTTCCGCTCCAGCCTCCTTATCCAGATTGTGAACAGGCTGATTGAAGAGGGTATTTTCAGCAAGCAAAAGGCGCAGGAATTCGCTCGGCAGAAGCAGGCATGGCTGGACCGCAAGGGAAGTTACGAGGAGTATATTATGGCGGTCGTAAAGGTGTTTGTGCGGAACATCAAAGGCGTGGAATACGCGGACTTTAGTCGTATTGGTGAGGAGGTGGTCGCGGACCAGAAGGACCGTGTGTACCGCTTTACGCGCGACCTTATCAAAGACCTCAAAAAGAAAGATTACTTTTTACTTGCCGTTTCCCATTCGCCAAAAAGTGTACTGGACCATTTCTGCAAGCGGCTCGGATTTGACAAAGTGTATGGGCTTATCTATGAGACGGGTCCGACCGAGCGGTTCACCGGCAAGATTACCGAAGAGACCTTTATGCTGAACAAAGCCTCGGTAGTGCAACATGCCGTCGCGAAAGAGAGGCTCACCCTTAACGGTTCCATCGGCGTGGGCGACACCGAGAGCGATATCCCGTTTTTGGAACTGGTGAGTGAACCGATTTGCTTTAACCCAAACGCAAAACTCTTCGCGCACGCGAAGCGAAGCAGGTGGCGAGTGGTGGTGGAGAGGAAGGATGTGATTTATGAGATAAATTAGTAGTAACCAGCTAGCAGAACGTAGTAAGTAGTTAGTAGACCGCGGTTCTTAATTCTCCCTTTCCTAAAGGGAGCACTTCGATGTCTTCATCGGGGAGGGATTTTTTAAAAATGTGGTATAGTACGCTCATGCTTAGCCATTACATTCTGCAACAAATGCGAAAAGCCAGATTCAAAAGACTTCCCGATGGGACATATTTTGGAGATATTCTGGGTATTCGGGGTGTTTGGGCAAACGCACGAACCCTTTCAGCCTGCAAAAAAGAGCTTCACGAGGTTCTGGAAGATTGGATGGTACTTTCGCTCAAAAAGGATAAGAAAATCCCCGGACTTTCTGTGTCTATAGATCAGAAGCATATACTCAAAAATGCTTAACAGTATTACGGTAAAGGAACTCGTACGGAGACTTCGTTTACTCGGTTTTCAATGTCCGTATTCCGGAGGGCGACACCTGTTTATGATTCGCGGAACATTCAAGCTCCGCATTCCTAATCCTCACAAGGGAGAGATTTCTAAAGGATTACTAGCTGAAATTCTCCGTCAGGGTGGCATCTCAAGAGACGATTGGAACGCGATTTAATTCTCTACTTTAAACTTATACCATCCCTAATTAACCCCTCCATATTGTTCCAGTATCCATTTGTATCCGAGTAATTGCTTCATTCCACTTGTATCATCGGCAAGCATAGCAACCCGTTTTTCAATGACACTCTCTTGCTCCTCG